>Ga0209012_1001619_pt1 | contig 22472 bp, 22 predicted proteins | sample RS3BMetagenome_FD_184735 | JGI IMG/M metagenome (GOLD analysis project Ga0209012, IMG submission 184735) | Ferric oxide microbial mat and aquatic microbial communities from Rainbow Spring, Yellowstone National Park, USA - RS3B (SPAdes) (version 3) ...
GGTCGAGATCACCACTAGACCCCCCGGCAGATCCGCACGGGTCTCGCCGTCCGCTCTGGGTGGACCGCCTACAGCAAAGGGGCACGGCCGCACCGCACCCCCCGAACCGTCCCGGTAGCCGATGGTGTTGCGGGCGTCGAGGAGCCCTCAGATGGGTCGCCTTCTACGCCCGGGCTAGAGGTGGGCTTGAGGGGTCGGTCCCGCCGGGTTGGGCCAAATACACTCATCGGCGTGGGCGTGCGCCGGGAGATGCTGGGGAGTGTCGAACGGCTCGAGGCGACGAGCACGGTTCTGCGGCGCGCGCGGCTGGCGGATCCGCTCGGGGGCACGTGGGAAGCAGCCGACGTGCAGTGGTGGTGGCGACGCCCCCGGGCCACCGACGACCTGGCGCTGCCTTTGTGGTTCGACGAGGTAGGTCCGGTGGCCGCTGCCGGGCTGACGGCTTGGCAAGACGCCTGGCAGGTCGACGTCTTCGCAGTGCCGTCGATCGTCAGACTGGAGGACGTGTGGGCGGCGACCCTGACCGCCGCTGCGAGCTACTCCGACGTGGCGCTCAAGATGCTTGTGCGGGACGCTGACGAGCTGCTGGCCGACCTCGCCATCGCCAGCGGGTTCGTGGTGACCGAGGAGTCGGGCACCATGTGGATGGACGCGGACGATCGACCGCCGGTGGAGCTGGTGGACGGGTTCACGGTCGTCGACCGGTTGGCGCGGGCCGACCGACCGCATCCAATGATCGCTCGCAACGGCGAACTGGTCGAGGCGCGCCTGCGTCAGTGCTCGCTCTACGACCCGTCGCTCGATCTGGCGGTCGAGGACGCAGAAGGCAACGTCGCCGGCTACGCGCTGTTCTGGTCGGACCCGACGACGCTGGTCGGACTGCTCGAACCGATGCGCGTCGAGGACAACTACCAGCGACGTGGCCTCGCCCGGATGCTGATCAGCCACGGCCTCGACCGCCTCGCGGGCCGGGGCGCCCGGCGCCTGAAGGTCGGCTTCTCGACCGAAGCCGCCCGCCGGCTCTACATCGGCACAAACTTTGTGCAGACATCGGTCGACCGGCTCTTGGTACGACCCGCGCCAGTGGTCCGCCCTGGTGCTGTGCAATGAGCGGCTGCGTGTCGTTGTCGGGCAGGCAGGGAGATGGTCCACTCAGACTGCGTGCGACCTGACGCTGTGACCAGAGGTCCCCGACGCTTTCACCGTCAGCAGCGTCGCCTTCTGGATCGATGGAGGCCGGGGCGTCGGAACCGTATATGCCCCCGGTAGCGGATCGCTCTACGGGACCAAGGGGCTAGGTGGCGTTGCGGATGACTTCTTGCGCCGGCGGTGAATGCGGTCTTGGGAGATGGCTGCACCAGTGAGGATGAGCACCCCGCCGACGGGTTCGTACCAGGTGACTGCCTCGCTGAGGAAAGCGGCGCCGACGATAACGGCGAAGAGCGGCGTCAGGTAGGTGACGCTGCTGGCGATGGTGGCTGGGGCGTGGTTGACGACGTGGAAGTTCAAGATGTAGGCGATGCCCGAACCCAGGACGCCGAGGGCGGCCAGGGCGAGAAGCGACGAGCCCGGGATGTGGTGGTGGATATGGCCGGCGATGACAGCGAAGGGCAGGAGCTGGACGGCGCCGCAGAGCACTTGGCCGGTGGCGAGGGCGACGGCCGGGTCGGCCAGGCCGGTGAGGTGGCGGCGGGAGTAGGGGAAGGCGATGCCGTAGCAGGTGACGGCGCCCAGGCAGGCGCCGATGCCGAGCAGCTCGCCCCTGCCGAGGCCGTGCCACACGCCAACGACGACGAGCACTCCGGCGAAGCCGACCACGAGCCCGGCGATGATCTTCGGGTTGGGTCGTTGCTGACGGAAGATGGTGAGGGCGGCTAGAAGCGTGGCGAGCGGGGCGAGGGCGTTGATGATCCCGGCGAGCACAGCGGAGATGTGGGTCTCTCCGTAGGCGAACAGGGTGAACGGGGCGCTGTTGAGGAACACGGCGAGCACGAACAGATGTCCCCACGTGGCCACTCGGCGGGGCAGTCGGGTGCGGGTGAGCGCTGCGACGACGAGGAGGGCGACGGCGCCGACCGCCAAGCGGGCGAAGGCCACGTCGACCGGGGACACTGCTCGGAGGCCGAGCTTGATCCACCAAAACGAGCAGCCCCAGATGGCCCCCAAGATGACGAACGACGCCGGCCAGGGGAAGCTCCGCGTACTGCTGGCGGGTCCCTCCGGGGCGACGGCCGGTTCGACACTCACGGCGTGCGGATGGATGCTTCGGCATCCAAGAGAGCCTGCTTCGTGGCGATCCCCCACCGGTAGCCGCCCAGCGACCCGTCCTGGCGCACCACCCGGTGACAGGGCACCACCAGCGCGGCCGGGTTGGCGGCGCACGCCCCCGCTACCGCTCGCACCGCCGTAGGGGCGCCAATCTCGACTGCCACCTCGGAGTACGAACGGGTGTCGCCGGCAGGAATGGCCCGAAGCGCCTCCCATACTCGAACCTGGAACGCGGTCCCCTGCAAGTCCACGGGGAGCACGGTGGCGTCGTCGTCGCCTCGCACCGCGCCGGCAAGGACCACCGCAACCTCACCAAGCTCGTCGTCGTCGCGTTCGACGACCGCTTCGGGGAACTCGGCGGCGACTTCTGCCACCAGTGCCGCCTCGTCGGAGCCCACCCGCACCGCGCACACCCCTCGGACGGTGCTGGCCGCCACGACCACGCCGATCGGCGTAACCATCGACGTGTAGCCAATCCGCTCGCCCGCGCCGCCTGAGCGGTAGCGGGCGGGCGTCATGCCCAGCCTGGTTGCCCCATGCTCGTAGAAGGCCCGGCTCGACCCGTAACCGGCCTCGAAGGCGGCGTCGGTCACGGGCATGCCCGCTCGCAGCGCGGCTCGGACTCGCTCCGCCTGCTGCGCCCGCAGGTAGCTGCCGATCGGCACTCCGACCACCTCGGAAAACCGTCGACCTAAATGACGTTGGCTCCACCCCAACCTCGCCGCCATCGCGGCCAGGTCGTGGTCCGGGTCGGGGTGCTCCAACCACCGGCATACCGCGATGACCGACGCCACCGTCGGATCGCTGACCCGGTCTTGGTCCGGGCAGCACCGCCGACAGGCGCGATAGCCAGCGCCCACCGCCTCCGCCGGCGTGGCGAAGAACTCGACGTTGCGGCGCAACGGCCGACGAGCACCACATCCCGGGCGGCAGTACACCCCGGTGGATCGCACGGCGTAGACGAACACCCCAGCCAGCCGCCCGTCGCGGGTCTCGACGGCCCGCCACCTCGCCTCAACCAGATCATCCACACCACCAAACCTACGGACGCGACGCGCCTGCCGCCTCCCGCTCCCGGACATAGAACTCCAGTCGCTCGCCGGCCAGTCATCAGCTGCGATGGATGGAAGCCGGGGTCTGGAGTGAAGATCGACGTTTTCGAACGCCAAGCCTCTGCTCCCCTAATCGGACACGTGAAGGCTATCGCAGGCACCGCCGCCGTGGCGCTCGGTCGTCCCGCAAGGCGAACCTCCTCCGGGACGCCCGCCGCCCGGCTGGATCGAACGCCCGTACGTACCGGTAGGGGATCGGCTTGCGGGACGCCGTGAACAGCCAAACTCGCTCAGTCTGCTCGCCGCCGGGCGATGATCTCGCCGCACAATTCGACACACTCTCGGCAGATCCGGCCGCCGCCGCCTTGTCCGCTCGCGGTCACAACGGAGAGTTCGAGGCTGGGAAGCTTGCCGCAGAACGAGCACGGGGTGCCGTGTTGGTCGGAGCCGACGACAGCGAGCCGGGGAGGGCTGTCGTCGACGATCCTTCCAGCCAGAACTTCGGCGGCGTCGGCAACGCAAGACCAGCAGATGAACACCCCCGGCCCTGCGACCACGTCGAGTGTCTCGGTCGAACAGAACGAGCAGACCGCCGACGCCAGGACCGGGCTCGTCTGGTGGTGAAGTAGCCGCGGCGCGCTGACAGTTGGCGTTCGACCTCGGCGGACGCCCGCCGAGGTCGCCACGTCGACCGCGGCCAGGGGTAGCGCGGCCGACAGGCTCACTCGCCATGAGCGCCTCGTGGCACCACGCACTGCCAGAGTCCACAACAACGCTGGAACGCCCAGGATCAACGCTGCCGGCATCACCCCGGCCAGCCCCGGTCCTGGTGCCACCCCGGTCCAGCGCGCCACAACTCCTCGCCACCCTGAGGGAGCAGTGAGAGACGAGTAGGACCTCCAAACCCCGGCCGGTTGTCCGAACTCGTCGGCGTTCACCTTCCCGGGCTCGGCTGCCTCGGGTGACGGCCGACCGCCCAAGGAGGCGACGACCTGCTGGCGAAGCCGGCCGACATCGACGCCGAGCGTGTCGAGGACTTGGAGGGCAACGCCGTCACCCTCTCGGATCAACCCGAGGAGCAGATGCTCGGTGCCGATGTAGTTGTGGCCGAGCTGGAGTGCTTCGCGCAAGGACAACTCGAGTACCTTCTTCGCTCGGGGCGTGAACGGCGGAGACCCAGCCGATGCCCTGCCTGATGGCTCGACGGTGTTCAGCACCTCGTGGCGCGCTCCATTCAGGTGGATCCCCAGTCCCTCAAGTGCCTTGGCCGCCACCCCGTCGCCTTCGCGGATCAACCCCAGAAGGATGTGCTCGGTGCCGATGAAGTCGTGACCGAGCAGTCGAGCTTCTTCTTGGGCCAAGACGAGAACTCGTCGGGCGCGGTCAGTGAACCTCTCGAACACGCCGACCAGCATCGCGCCAGGCAGCCACCTCCCGAGGGCGGCCGTCCGTAGGACGATCGTCTGCTGAACGCGACTGCAGGAGGCAACGTTGGCCGCTCGCTACGCCCGACACGTTGGCCATGAGCGCTGTGGCGTCACCCGGTCTTCCCGGCTGGCGATGCTGCCCTACCGTTGTCCGTGTGGATGTCGACTTCGACACTCGGGCCGAGAAGCTTCTCTGTGGTCCTCGTGGGCGGGCGCTGTGCGCGGCGGGAGCCGGTCTCGGGGGCCGTGGTGGCTTCGATCGACAAGGTGAACGCCGATCTTCCCAACTGGCCGCCTCCTGGGTGGGCGGAACTGAAACGGCAGGATCCCGCTCGCCCTCCGGAGGTCGGCGAGATCATCGCCCACCATGTCGCCGATGTCGACCTCGGCGTGCTCGCCGTCCTCGACGACATCGGGCTGCTGCTACCGGTGCTGGCTGAAGCGGTCAACGACTGGGCCTTTTGCGATGACGCCGTCGAGGCTGCGGTCGTGCTCGAAGAGGGCACGAAAGCCCTGGCGCCGGTCGCAGCCGCGCTCGCCCGGGCACCGGGCGCGGCATGGTGGTGGAGCCCGGCACCGCTTGGAGCGCAACGCTGGGTCGCGTGGGGCGACAACGACCCCGGACCGCCCCAGCTGACCGGCGTGATCGACGCCTTGGGAGACTGGTCCGCGAAGGAGGCAGCCAGCGAGGACCGGGCCGCGGGCATGGTGCCGTTCCCGCCAGGCCCGCACGATCCCCGCTACAGCGGGATCTGGTGGACCCCTCCCCGCGCCATCGGGCTGGTGGGTACCACGAGGTCGCTACCGGGTTTGCCGGCTGTCCAGCTGGCGATCTGCGAGGACTTCCCGGGCAACGGGCCTGTGGAAGTGTGGGGGTGTGCGGTCGACCCGAGCGCACGGATCTACGAGGTCGACGGGCCCGCCGCCTGGTGTGGCCTGGTCGAGGCGTACCCCCGGGAGGTGACGTTGTCCCGGCGTCACGACTGGTGGCGCTGGACCGGGTGGGAGGGCAGATGGCTCATCCCCGACTGGGTCGAGGTGGCTGCCCGCTACGACGGGGTGCATCTCAGCGTCGCTGGCCACCTCGAAGCGTCCTACCGTGCCCTGCCCGTCGATGGCCGGGCGTGCACCTGTATCGCCGGATGGGACCCCGACGAGACCATCTGGCTCACCGACGTCTTCACCGGCGCGGCGCTCGCCTCCTACTGGGAAGACGGCATCGGGACCAACCTGGTCTCCAGGCGCCCCCGCCCATGGATGAACGAGCGGTCCTGAACGAGACCACTGGTTCCCGGAGGCCGATCCCCCAGCGGGCGGCACTCCGGTTAGATGACGGAATAGCCGGTGGCGGGCATGAATGCGAGGGAGACTCGCGGGTCGAGGAAGCGCGTGATGGTGCTGATGCGCTCACCGGACCCGGACAGGCCGAGGACGATCACGCCAGCGGTACGCTCGGCGGCGCTGCTCGGACCGGCGTGATAGCACGCGAACGCGGGCTGGGCATTGGCTCGAGTGGCCGCGAGCTCCAGGCGCCGTGGTAGGCGGGCGGCGGTGCTGGCCCGCAAGAAGGCGGCGATCGCGGCGGGGGCGTGGTACTCGTGGGGTGCGGGTGGCATCGCCAGCCAGGCGTCGTCGGTGAGCAGCCCGACCACCGCGTCGACGTCATCGGCGACCATCGCTTCGGCGAAGCGCCGGGCCAGCTCCCCCTCGTCGCCCGACCCGCGATCCGAGGCTGGCCGCTCCGGAGCGGAGCGGTGGCGTTCGAGGGTCGCCCGGGCGCGCTGCAGCAGCCCCTTGACTGCGCTCGGGCGTGCCAAGAGCATTCCGGCGGCCTCGGCGAGGGAGAAACCAAGGACGTCGCACAAGACGACGGCCGCGGTCTGGCGGGGCGGGAGTCGCTGTAGGGCGGCAATGAACGCCAGCTCGATCGTCTCGCGTCCCTGATGGCGCTCCTCGGGGCCGGCACTGCGGTCGGGAAGCTGGTCGAGCCAGGCGTCGGGGTAGGGCTGCAGCCAGGTGACGTCGCCGTGCCGAGACGGGGCGGGCGGCTCGAACGGGGGCACCGGCGTCGGGAGCGGGCGGCGCTTGGCGTCGCGGATGGCGTTCAGGCAGCGGTTGGTGGCGATGCGGTACAGCCAGGTGCGCAGCGACGAACGCCCGGCGAAGCTGTCCAAGCCACGCCAGGCCGCGCTCAGCGTGTCTTGGAGGAGGTCCTCGGCGTCGGTGAGCGAGCCCAGCATCCGGTAGCAGTGAAGGTGTAGCTCGCGGCGGTAGGGTTCGATGAGGGCGGCGAAGGCGGCTTGGTCACCGCCACGGGCACGTTCGAGGGCGACGCTGCTCACCCGTGCATCTTGTCAGGCGGACTGGCGCTCCCGACCGTTCCATTGGCTGCTCGGGCGGTGTCTCAACTCGAGGAGTGACCACCAACCCAGGAGGACAGCGATGACCGACACGACCGAGCAACTCGTGCATGCCTACTACGACATCTTGAAGGACGGCATGGCATCCTTCGACGAGGAGCGCCTCTGGGCGATCCTGGCACCCGACCTTGCATTCGAGGGCCCGATCGCCGGCAACGTCGTCGGGGCGGAACGCTTCATCACGGGTGTATCCGGATTCGCCGGGACGATGCGGGGCCTCACCATGGTCCACCAGGTGCGGGCGGGCGACGAGGCGGCAGCGCTCTACGACGCCGAGATGCCGGGCGGGACGGTCCGCTTCGCCGAGTTTTTCCAGGTTGCCGAGGGCAGGATCCAGTCCCTCAGGCTGCTCTACGACGCCAGCGAGTACCGAGCCCGCGGCGGGCGGTGAGTGCCCTGGTGGCCTACGACGAGGAGTTGGCCGATCGCATTCGTGAGCTGATCGGCGCCGAGGCGGACCTCGTGGAGAGGCGAATGTTCGGCGGACTCGCGTTCCTGGTCGGCGGGAACATGGCCGTCGCAGCCAGCGCCGAGGGCGGCATCATGGTCCGGGTCGACCCAGCCCACTCAGACACCCTGATCGAGTCCGGCCGTGCCCGCAGGGTACAGATGCGTGGGCGTTCGATGAGAGGATGGCTGCGAGTACCCCCCGAGGGACTCCGCAGCGAGCGCGACTTGGCGGGGTGGGTTGGCCGAGGCCTCGCCTACGCACGATCCCTGCCGCTCAAGAAAAATCTGACGCCGTGAACTCTGCCCACCCAGCTCACGAACACCGCGGCACCTGCACCAGAAACACCAGGCCGACCCCGTAGCCCATTCCCGCAAGTCCAACCCCTTGCGGGAACGCCCCTGGTAGCCGGGGGTGCCCACGAGGAGGTGTCCCGTATACCCCGCCCGAGAAAAGGCCCGGTGACCCCCCGCTATACGGGGCAGTCCCCGAAGGCTCCTCGACCGAGTCCAGGGGCGTGGCACGCAGCCTGAGGCATCTTTGCTCACGGGCGCGCCGCTTGCTGGAGTGAGCACCGCCGGATCGGTGAGCTGGCGCGCTCGTCGAGCCAGCGACCCCAGATCGCCCTGATCTGGACCACCGCACAGTCGATGCCACGCGGCCTCGCACTCGCTCCGAACGACGGCTCGGGCGTCGCCTCCACGGGGCACTCGTTCGGACGGGGCGCACCGAACGCGCGCTCCGAAGGGTCAGCCCGGTGAGCGACGCGGGACGGCGCTCATAACGACACCCGCCGGCGACTCAACGCGGCCGCGCCGCTTGCGCGGAACCGGCGATCTGCGCTCCATCGGCACCGTGGGCAGCGTCCCAGAACGCCCAGCCGAAACTGAGGGCATGGGTGGCCTGAGGTGTCGTTACCCGCCGGATCAGCGAGGCGTTTGCTGGTGCTAGACCTCGGCGTGTCGGGAGTGCACGCGCACCAGAAACGGCGCCTATCCGGCCCGGCGAACCAACGACACCGAGTGACCTCGCGACAACCCATCTATACTTCAGATTCCGAAAAATTGGCCACAGATCCCGGGAACCCGCGAATCATTCGGCTGTCGGTGTCGAAGGCTGCGAGTTCGCTGGGGGTGCAGAGGTGACGTACGACGAATGCGCGTTCGTTGACCCGCCAGAGTCCTTCGCCTTTGGCGAGTTCGGGGAGTTGTGCGACTTCGATGTCGGTGAGTCCGAGTAGTTTCCCGGCGGCTTGGGCTTCGTCGAAGGGTTCGTTGTAGAGGATTCGGGTGGCGGTGTCGCCGAGGAGGCCTTGGGCGAGTCCTCGTGATTGTGATCCGGTGTCGCCTACTGCGTCGAGGTCGGAGAGGCGATGGACGATCATGAGGTTGGCTAGTCCCCAGGCTCGGGAGAGTTTCCATTGGGCTTGCATGCGTGCGAGGAGGGCTGGTTGGGCGAGGAGTCTCCATGCTTCGTCGTAGACGACGAGGCGTTGGCCGCCGTCGGGGTCGGCTAGGGCGGCTTCCATCCAGGTTGATGCGCAGGTCATGACGAGGCCGATGAGGGTGTCGGAGGCGGATATGGCGGACAGGTCTAGGGTGAGCATGGCTACGGCGGGGTCGAAGGTGACGGTGGACGGGCCGTCGAAGAGGCCGCCGAGGTCGCCTCGTACGAGTCTGGCGAGGGCGTGGCCGACGTCTCGCCCGTCGGCTCGTAGCTGTTCGAGGCTGGAGCCGATTGAGGGTTGTTGCGGGTCTAGGAGACCTTCGACGACGAAGGGCAGGATCGGGGTTTGTGCTCGGGTTTGGGCGTCTTCGAGGGCGGCGTCGAGCGCGGAGCGCTCGGTCGGTCCGAGGGGACGTCCGAGGGTGGACTCGCCGAGCGCGGCGAGCAGCCCTGTCCGCCGGGCGGCGACTTGGGCTTGCCAGGCTGTGTCGTCGACGCCGGCGGGTCGTGGTCCTTCGTCTAGGGGGTTGAGGCGGTTGGTGCTTCCGACGCCGAGTTGGATGGCGGTTCCGCCGAGGGAGCGCGCTACGACGGTCCATTCACCTTTGGGGTCGCCCGGGACGTACACCCGTTTACCGAACGCGACGCAGCGGGCTGCGAGGGATTTGGCGAGGGTGGATTTGCCGCGGCCGATCTGGCCGGCGAGGGAGATGTTGGGGTTGGTTAGGACGCCTTGGCGGTACAGTTCCCACGGGTCGAAGCAGAACGCCGCTCCGGACCAGGCGTCTTGGCCTATGAGCATGCCTGCGGAGCCGAGTCCTTCTTCGGCGAGGAAGGGGTAGGCGCCGGAGAGGATCTCTGAGGTGGCCCGGTGGGCGGGGACCCGTAGCCGCCGGTAGGAGCGCCCGGCGGCGGGGCCTGCCTCGCCTCCTGGGGGAAGGAAAGGTCTTTCGCGCGATTCGCGGCGTTGCGTCTCGATTTCGGCTTTGCGTGAGCTCATGAGTTGGCGGCGGTGGTCGGCCTCGACTTGGCGGGCTGAGCGGGCTTGGCGGCGTCGAGCGCCGGGTGGCGCCCAGCCGCCCACCCCGTATACCCGTTCACTGCTGCCCGCCGCCAGGTTGGGAAGGTGTGGGTCGTTGCCGGGCGCAGCGACGGTGCTGTTGCTGTCGGAGCGGTTCAGCCGCGGGGACTTTTGGGCGCCTCGGCGGGCTGGACGCGAGATGGTAGGCCCGGCGGGAGCGCCGTGGCGGGTAGGCGACGGAAGGCCCTCGTCTGCCCCGCCCTTGCCGGCCCCGCATTTGTCGATGCCGGCGGCGGGTTCGGTTCGGCGGAACTTCACAGTGTCGTCCTGGCGAGCGGCAGTGCTGCGGCAACGAAGCCTTGCATCTGCTGGCCGTAGAGGGGCCGGACCTCGCAGGCGGCCTGGCCGGCTGCTCGGATGATCGCGGCGCATCCGGCTTCGAGAGCTTCCGATGTGGGTGCCGTGACGGTGACGAAACCGGTGAAGGCGACGTCGGTGTGCCCGGAGATGATCGAACGTTCCCGGGCGAGGAGGTCTTCGTATTCGACGCTGTCGGAGAGGTCGGCGAGCTGGCCGATCCTGGCTTTTTGAGCGGAGTCTGAGACCGCCTCGGTCTTGTCTCGGCGTATCTGGCGCAAAGCGGCGCTGGTGGGTAGCGGGCGTGCTAGCAGGCAGAGGGTTCGCCGCACTCCGGGAGCGAAGACTATTGGGTGTAAGAAGTCTGCGGGTACCGAGATGCGCGGCCATTCGGAGATCCACAGCACTTGTGACCAGCCGGTTTCGTGTCGCAGTCGGTCCCACGATTCCGAGACGGCCATCGGGCCGGCCCGGTCGAGGTTGGCGGCGGGGTCGCTGCGGGTGTCGAGAGCGACGGCCGGGTCGAGGTTGGCGGCGGGGTCGCTGCGGGTGTCGAGAGCGACGGCCGGGTCGAAGGCGTGGCGTACGAGGGCGGCGAGCTCGGCTTCTGGCATCCACTGTCCCGGCCGCAGTCCGGCGGCTCGCAGCCCGTCGGTGAGGCTCGCCATGTCGGCGCGAAGGACAGCGGCCCCTCCGCGCAGGCCGCGCCCAGCGGCGCGTATCGCTCGGGCCGCTGCGCGCATGTCTACCGACAGGCTGATGGTGCTGCGGTGTGTGGAGGAGTCGAGCGACACTTGGTCGAGCAGCGTCCGGTATTGGGTGTCGGCCCATCCGCCGTCATGGATGGCGTGCTCGGCCCACCATTCCCGCTGACCTCGGGCTGGATCTGGCACGGTCGCTTCGAGGACTTGGATCGCGGCGCACGTGCCTGAAGCCGCGAGGCTGGCGAGCACTCTTCCCCATCGCCCGACGCGCCCGGCCCGGTCGGTGTCGTCGAGTAGAGCGAACGCCGGGTGGCTGACGGGAAGTACGGCGGTGAGGGTTTGGCGGTGCGGGTCGTGGATCATCGCCGCCCCGGTCACCTCGTCGACGTGTAAGCGAAGCGAGGCTGCGTCGCCGGGCAGGGCCAGGGTCCCGGCGGGACGCGGCCGGGTCGGCCGGGCCCGGAACTCGAGCTGGCCGGTTGCTTTGCGGGCCCCGTAGTGAAGCGCTGTTGCGGACCATTCGATTGCCGGGCGCCCCGCGATTCGAAAGACTCCGGATGCCATCAGCGGCGCCCAAACCACGCTGGTGACGACGAACCCGACGAGGCCGCCGGTGAAGAGCGCTACGACGCCGACCGCTGCGGCGGCGGCGAACACGGCGACTCTCGGGGTGGAGAAGCCGAGCAGCAGGCCTCGAGTGGAGCGACGAGCGAAGCGGACGGCCGATGGTGTGTTGGTAGTCATGATGAGGTGCTCCTTGCTGTTCGATTTGCCGTGCCTGGATCTGTCCTGCCTGGATTTGCCTTGTCTCGATCTGTCACGTCTGGATTTGCTCTGTCTCGATTCGTGGGGTCGAGTTCGGTTGGCTCGACCGTGTCGCCGGGCGACTTGGCGCTGGCAGTGCCGTGTCGTTTGCTGGCGGCGGGTGTCATAGGACGGCTGCTCCCGCGCTGGTAGCGCTACCCGCAGCGCCGACGGGCACTGCGGTCGGTGCTGCGGGTGTGCTGTGCGGTCGGCCGGACGCTGGCGTGGCAGCGGGTGAGGGTGAGGGTGAGGGTGCTCTGGGTGGGCCGGGTGTCGGGCTGGCTGGGGCGGCGGGGAATCCTGACCCGCCTACGCCTGCTCCGACCGGGTCTCCTCGGCTGGCCCCGCCACTACTGCTGCTACCGGCACCGCTGCCGGCACTGTCGGGCGCTCCTGACGGCTGAGGGCTTCCGCCGGGGCCACCTGCGGGGCTGCTCCCGGCGGGGCTGTTCCCCGTCGGCGTGGGGGCCGGCCCGGCGGGACTCGAGGCGGGCGCGGCGGAACTCCCGGCACTAGCACCCGGCGTGCTGTCGGCACCGGCAAGTGCCGTCGGGGACGTCATGCTGGACGCGCGCAGCACCGGCGCCGCTTTTTGTCCCATCCTGGCTGCGGAGGCGGCCCCGCCGATGGCGGTCGCCCCGAGGGCGTGGAGTTGACCGGCGTGCTCCCCGGTGAAGTGCACGACTTTGAGCGCCAGCCACGGAGCGAACCCGGCGAGGGCGAGGACGATGACCCCGGAGATGATCTGGGTTATCTCCTGGGTGACGCCAGACCCTGCCTGGCCGACGCCTTTGATCAGCATGAAGTAGCCGATCACGAAGATGAGCACGAGCACGAGCTTGGAGAACACGAGCGCGAGGGTGAACTCGATCCAGCGTCGTGTCCACGCGACGGTGATGTCAGCGAGGCTTCCGGCGAACGCGAGAGGAGCGAAGGCGGCGGTGACGACGATTAGAACTTTGCGCACGACTAGGGCGAGGTAGACGATCACTACCGCCGCGAGGATCGCCAACGCCAGTAGCAGCACCCCGGCTGCCCCGCCCGGCCCTGAGATCATCCCGGTCAGCGCCGCCGCGGCGGTAGAGCCGAGGACCAGCTGTCCCAGCCCAGCCTGGCTGGTTCCCACAGCGGTCTGCACGATCCCGTTGCACAGGGCGTCGGTGGCAGCGAGGAGAGCGTTGAGCACAGCGACTGCGACCCCTCCGGCGATAAAGGCTACGAGCAGGCCTTTGAACGCCCGGCCTAGCCCGCCCGGCTCGCGGCGCAGGACACTTTGGATGATCTGCACCACGAACAGCGCGACCGCGACCGTGCCGGCGATAGCCGCGACGATAGCTACGACCGTCGAGAATCCTTGCCCGCCGAGATGGATAGCGGTGGCGGTGTTGATCTGCGCCCACAGCCACTGCGTTGCCGACTGCGCAGCGTTCCCGAACGACTTGGCGATACTGTCGAACGCGTCGCCGGCAACGCTCTTTGCGATGTTCCCGGCGCAGGTCGCGTAGCTGAGAGGGTTGAACACCGAGCACGACACGTCAAGACTCCTTCCAGCCGGCCAACAGGACCGACCCGTATCCGTTGTGCCAGCGTGCGGAGCCGACTTGCAATGCTGCCGAGAAGGGGTGACTCGTCGTCGTGGAGCCTTCGGTGACGGCCAGCACACCGGATACGTCCTCGACGTCACCTCGAAGATCGGTCGGCTGCCAGCCGGCGTCGATCATCGACTGCCATTGCGGGTCTGGCCCCACCAGCAGGTTGCTGACTGTCCATCGCACCGCCCCGGCAGCGTCGGCCTGCCATGCCGTACTGGACGGGATCGGCGATGCCTGGCCGGTGACGGCGGGGTCCATGACGGTGGCGTAAAGCCCGCCATAGCGGGCGGCGGGCGGTACTCCTGGCATCAGATCCGGGGCTTCCTCAGCGACGAGCCACGCGCCAAGCGCTGCGCGGGTTTGGGTCGCGAAGTTGATGTCGAGCAGGCCGCTGACGAACTGGCGTGTCCAGCCTCCCGGCGTGTTCGAGCCAGCGAGGGCGGGCCAGCCGCCTGATATCGCCGGGCTCGGCAGGCGGATCGCTTCGATATGCGCCAGTTCCGTCTGGTTGCTTGGAGTTGAGAAGCTCTTCTCGAAGGCTTGATCGTATTGCTGCTGGACTGGCGTCTGCGCCGGCAGGGTCGTCTCAGGACTCACCGGGTTCGGGTTCGGGTTGGTCGTGACCGGCCCGCCGGGCGGGGCTGGGACTTGCACGGTGGGTGCCGGCTGGGTTCGAGGTCCAGCCGTCCGGGTCGGCTGGCGACCGGCCCCTGATACGACAGCGACTGTCGCGGCGACGACGATCGCTGCGACGATGCCAGCGGCGACAGCGAACCTCCTCGACGTTGTGCTCATAAGTTGGCACCAGCTCCCGCGAAGAAGTTGATGAGCACGACAGCGCCGCCTACGAGAGCGGCGGCTACGAACGCGACGAGGACTCCTGTCTTGCCGCGCCCTGCGAGAACCGGGTTGGAGCTGTGGTTGCCGACAGCCCACACGATCGCTGACAAGGCGAGCCCGGCGAGCGCGGCGATCAATCCGAGCGTGAGTAGAGCGCCGACGATGTTCTGCAGCTCTCCGATGCCGGGCAGTCCAGTGGTGTTGGGGGTGACGTTGACTCCACTTGGCGATGTGCTGGCAAGCAAGGACATGGGTTCGGCTCCTGTCTGATTGGGTGTGTCTGGGTGTGTGTTGCTACTCGCCTGGCGCCGGATCGCGAACAGCGATCAGGCCTCCGGAGACGAACGTGGACCACGACTGCACGGCGACGCCGTACTGCGGGTCGATAGCCGAGACGACGAGACCGTCGCCGAGGTAGATGCCGACGTGCCCGGCGGCGCCCGGGCCGGGGGAGTCCGAGCCGGGTGTGAGGACCAAGTCTCCGGGGAGTACCGCCGCCGGGTTGACGGGCTGACCCTCGTTCTGCTGGTCGACGGTGTAATGGTCGAGTTGGACGCCCACAGTCGCCCAGGCCGCCATCGTCAGCCCGGAGCAGTCGAACGCGGCGGGTCCCGAAGCCCCCCACACATACGGCTTGCCGAGCTGGCCGACGGCGAAAGCGACGACCGCGGCGTGCTCGGGAGTGGTTCCTTGCGGTACTGAAAAGCCCGGTGGGAGTCCATGGGCCGACGCCGGCCCCGCAAGGCCGCCTTCGCCCTGCCCGCAGCTTCCGGGGGTGTTCGCGTTGGCTAGGACCGCCGCGAGGATCTGCCCGGCGGGAGCCCAGTTGGGTCGGTAGTTGGATCCGTCCGGGTAGGCGGAGTGCTGAACTGCCTGCGCTGCCGCCCAGGGAGTCATCGTCTCCCAGCCGGCAACCGCGGTCAGATGGCGCACGAACATGTCGGTCGCGTAGGTGGGGTCCATGATCTGTGCCGGGGTACCCCACCCCTGGGACGGGCGCTGCTGAAAAAGTCCGAGCGAGTCCTTGTCGCCGTGATCGACGTTACGCAGGCCGCTCTCGGTCAACGCCGTCATGACAGCGATGCGAGCGACCTTGGTGTTCTCCGCTGCCGACGACATGGCCGCAGAGACGATCAGATCGGCGTTCGCGGACTGCGCCGCGCTCAACGTGGCGACCGGACCCGTCACGCTGCAAGTAGCGCCCGCCATCTCCGCGACGCTTAGCAAGGCCGCACCCGACGACTCGCCGCCGCTACCGCCCGCGGCGACCACGACAGCGACGACGAAGATAGCTGCGGCAGCGGCCGCTACTACGACGGCGGCTTTCATGCTGCGACCCGTCTGCTGGTGGTGTCGCGGCGAGATCGCCGTTCGGCGACTGTCAGGCCTCCCCAAATGCCATGAAGTTCACGTTCACCCGCCGCGAGGCACTCGACGCGGACCGGGCACGTTGCGCACACTCTCGCCGCCGCCGCCGCCGCCGCTGTCGCAGTCGCCGTCTGAGCTGAGATTGCGGCAGCGGTCGCGTCCGGTTCGGGCCGGTCGGTGTCAGGGAAGAACAACGCTGCCGGCATACCAACGCAGGCAGCTCGGCGACGCCAGGAGTCAGTGAGGTTAGCCATCACCTAGCTGCCTCACCCCGATAGTCACGCTTCGCAGTCCCCTGCATGCCGGCACGACTGTGATCTTCGCAGGAGCCTGTGACAACGTTAGTTGTGGCTAGGTCAAGTGGCGTACATCTGGGCGGAGGCGTCGATGCCGGGTTCCCACGGGGCAGGCAGTCGACTGATCGCCTCCATGCTCGACGACCACCATCTGAGCACCCCGGCTGGAGGTGTGGGAGGGTCCGCTTGTTCGGCCCATGAACGTAGAGCCACCAGCGACCAGTAGCCGACTCCCGTGCGCCAGCCCCGCTCCGGTGGCCATTGCTTGCGTCTTGGCGGCCCGAGGAACAGCCGGACGCATTCATTCAGCGAGCCGCCCGCCCGTGACCGGCCGGAGCCGAGGCAGTCCCCCAGACGCAGAGCCGACCCTAACTTCCGTGCCGGCGGCGGCGGCGGGAACACTTCCGACGCGGCCTCGCAGGTGCCGCCACCCTGGGATTCTGGGGCCTTCGATCCGACGCCGATGTCGTCCACTCGCCTCGCGTACCACGCCCAGAACCCGGGTAGGTTGGACTCGACGACCAGCAGCGCTTCGTGCGAACGGCGTCCCCCGCCGACCTGTCCGTCAACCCACCCGGTAACAGTTTGGGCCCATTGAGCCGCCTCAGTGTTGGACGGGTCTGCGTCTATTGAGGGCAGCGAGTCGAAGTCGACCCCGCCGAGTGCGACCCGCGCCCGGGAGCGCGACGCGAGTGTCGGTCGCGGACGTAGCGCCGAGCGAGCTTCGATGACCGCTTCACGCAGTCGATCTGCCGCCCAACACGGATCCACCCAGCCCGATGTCGCTGCTGCTTGTAGATCCGGCGCGACCGAAAGAACCCCGGCTATCGCTGCGAGGCTTGCAGGCCAGACACCCGAAACCCAATAGGCGAGTCCTGCGACTCCCGGCTCGCTCAAACACTCGGCCGCCTCAGTGGCCCGGGCAGCGTAATCGTTGCGGGTATTGACGTGGCCATGCGGAGCGCGAAGCACGCGGAACCACTCCGCCGAGGAACGCCGAGGGACCGGTGTACACGACGCGAGACGAGTGAGGACAACCGCCGGGGGAACGTCCGACGGTGAGCTGTCCGAGAGGAGACAAGACGAGGCGTATGATCCTTGGAGCGTCGAGGAGGGCATGCTTTGAATGTCCTGCCGACAGGCATGACATCGGAATGTCGCCGGGCTGCCATCTGAGTGTCATTGGTTCGCCGCCGGTAGCATCTGTTTTGTGGCCACGGTCGCCTCGGACAACCAAACCCTCCTCAAAGCGCTGATACGAGAGCGCCATCTGACCGCGACCGAAGTCCTCGATCTACTTCACCGCCGGGCGAGAGAGATGAACGAGTATGGTTTCGCCCTCTCGGAGCGCCAACTTCGCCGATGGATGGCCGGCGACGTAGCCTCGCTCGACAGTGCCCGCCCCGCCAACGTCCGGGTGCTCGAAGAGGAGTTCGGATGGCCAATAGCCGCCCTCCTAGCCATCGAAGCACGCCCGAAGACGGCCGTCGCCCCCACTGGCGCTCCTGGCGCCAAGCCCGAACTGCGGACCGACGAGTTCGTCGCATGGCTGGCCGCGCATAGCGACGTCAGCTTCGAGGACGCCTACGACAGGGTCGCCACCGCCGCAGAGCACCTGGCTTCCCGCCCGCCGGCGCAACGGCACGGCACAGCGATACCAGCCGTTCGCAGCCAGCTGGTCGAAGCGGTAGCCGCCTACTACGGCGACCCCGCCGGGCTATACCGGGCAAAGGTTGATTCCGTGGCCGTCGAGCTGAGCATCCTGTCCGAGCCGAGATGGGTCGGACAGTCGATCCCGCTCGGAACTACCGCCGAGCACTGCGAGCTCGCCGACACCCAAAGCGACGTGGACGTCCACCTCGACGACCACCATATCGACGTGGCCATCGAGCGCCTAGCGGCAGCGGAGACGGACGGAACGATGCTGGCCAACAACCCGCTTTACCGCCTGACCGGCTTGGAGATATCCGCCGCGGGTCTGAACGCCCAGTTCGCGTGCAGCGATTTCGCTACGTACGCGCTGACGTCCGACCTGCTCGAAGCGGAACTCGCGGCCGCCGCCACGAAGCGCTCCTCAGGGGCTGCCAGCGTAGCGACACCGCTTCGCGACACGTGGCTACCTACAGCGCAGGCAGCCCTCGCCTTCGACCGGCGTGTCTGCGTCGGAGGCCCCGTCTGCCTGGTCGCCGTGTGCTTCGGGGCCGGCTACTACCTGCTCATCCAGGAGCGCTCCTCCAAGGTCCTAAACGGCACCGGCACCATCGCGGTGATCCCCAAGGCGTTCCACCAGCCGACCGTCGACGCGTTCGACGAGACACCGCTGTCGCTGACCGTGGAGCGCGAGATGGAAGAAGAGCTCCTCGGCCGTCTCGACCTGGAACTTCTCGGTCCGAACACAGGCAGGCGGGCGGCTCCGATGCATCCGCAGAACGCGTCGAGCCCGATGCGCTGGCTTCACGGTCACCGCGACGCATGGCGGATGGAATGCACGGGCTTCGGTGTCAATCTGGTGACCGGGAACTTCGAGTTCGCGTGCCTGATCGCCGTCCACGACCCCAAGTGGTGGGCCGACTACGGCCATCTCCTAGCGGCGAACTGGGAGGCGTCTCACCTCAAGCGGTATTCTTCTGTCGACCGTAACGGTCTCAGGCGTCTGATCAACGACTCGAGATGGAGCAACGAAGCGCTGTTCGCGTTCATCGAGGGGCTGCGAAGGCTCGCCGAAGTCGACCCCGAACGGGTCGAGTCGCCCGCTTTGGAGGTCATGTTGTGAGCGCCGCTGAATGGCATGTTGGTAACGCAGCCGAGGAGGGAGGGACGCACCGCGGTTGGGTTGTCGGCCACTTCATGGAAAAAGGGGACATCCGCTTCTCAGAGGACGTCGAGATCAAATGGGGCATTCACCCGGCCGGCGACGAGCGTCCCGAATGGGTGGAAAGCGAGCATCGCACCACCGTCTTGATCCTCGTGAAAGGCCGCTTCCGGATCAACCTTTCAGCGTGCAGCCACCTCCTTGAGACCGAAGGCGACTACGCGATGTGGGGTCCGGGTGTCGGCCATTCGTGGCGGGCTGAGGCTGACTCGGTCGTGGTCACCGTCAGGTGGCCCTCGCTTTCTTGAACGACCGGCGGCGCTTCCGTCCAGTGTCGCCAGCTCTCCTACGAGGCAGATTCCACATTCCAGATTCCAAGGGATGCTGCCATCGTGGGCCGGGAATGCGGAATCTGGGAATCTGACCCCGGCGACGCCCGGGAACGCCTGCGGTCCTGCGGGCAGTTGCGCCGACTCAGTGAGCCGGGCGACGCCACGGTTTGGGGTCGGCGTCGCTGGACAGGTCAGGCGATGAGCCATCCGTCGGCTGTCTGGCGTGTTTTGAGGCCGAGTTGTTTCCGGGCCCGGTGAAGGGTGGTCGGGGGTATCCCTGCTTGGGCGGCGTCGTCGAGGAGTCGAGCGGATGGGGTCTCACCCGGATGATCGCAGCGCCACGCCTTCAGCCACGCGACGGCTTCGCCTAGGGCAGGGCTTGGCGTGCCGGCTAACAGTTCGGCCGCGCTTCGAGGGTCAGCGGTGCTGTCCCAGTCGATGCGGGCGACTCCCAGGTGAGGAACCGGCACGAGCGAATACCCCCAGGTGGGGGCTTCCGGGGCGAGGTTCGACTTGACGGTCGTGAGCAGCCGGTGGTCCGTGTCGTCGGGGTCCCGTATCACCGCGTACGCGGCGCGGGCGGCCCCTACGATGCCGATCGACCCTCCACCCCGGTACAGCGCGGGCCCGCCGGGCGCCTTGTTGAGATGGCGGATCATTACCACTGCTGCGCCGGTGAGCGCTGCGGCGGCGGCCACCTGGGCCAGCAGACGCCGCACCGACTGGTCCTTGTATGAGTCCACTCGGTCGGAGAGGTACGCGGCGAGCACGTCGATGACGATCATCGTCGCCGCGCAACGTTCGACATGGCGGGCGATCCAGGCGATGTCGTCGGGTAGGACGACGGGGCGAAGCATCGGCCCCTCGTCCCCCTCGCTCCAGCGCGCCGCTACGCACACGCAGCGCCCAAGGTCCGCGCCGGCCGCCTCGAGGCGGGGGCGGATCGTGTCCCCCCAGCCGTCCTCCGCTGAGAGAAGTAACACCGCTGCAGGGGCGCCGCCTCCAGCCCCGTCGGGCCACGCCGCCCCCGTGGTGACACGGGCGGCGAGGTCGAGCGCCATCGTCGACTTGGCGGTGGCGGGGTCTCCCTCGACGATCGTGAGTTTCCCGGCCGGTATCCGTCCGGGCCACACCCAGCTGACGGTCTCTGCTGGGATCTGCGACGCTGGACGGACATCCCATCTCTCCCACCTGTTGTCGTCGCGGTCGGCTATAGTTTGGTTCGTCAATGTGTTTGCAGCTCCTTGCTGTTGAGCCCCCCGGTGCCAGCCGGGGGGCGTCGTATTTGTGCAGGTCTGTGATATGAGGTTGTGACGCTCGACGACACCGCCTCGATGCCATTTGTGGAGCGGATAACTGCGGGCTCGGCGACGCCGTACTGCGGGTCTATGCCGTGGACGGCTGGGGGCTGCCGCCTCGGAGCGGAGACCGCTTAGCGGTTAACGCCGGGCGCTGTCCGGGCCGGTGGGCGGGACGCGGCGAGCTTTGACGCAACGGCGGACCTCCGCGACGTCCAAGTCGAGGATTTGGGCCGTCAAGTCGACTGAGACGGCCGCAGCCATCTCCGCTATTCGTGCGGTGACGGCGTCTTGGGCCTCGCTGACCCGTCGATCGGCGTCGGACATGACTTCGGCCCGCCGGGCGACGGCCTGGTCGAGTCGGGCGAGCGCCCGACCGTAGCTGTCGTCGAGAGCAGCGATAGCCCTCTGAGCGTCGCGGACCTTCGATCGTAGAGCCATGATCACCTCCAAGAGGACACCCACCGTGGGTCCCCACAAACACACCCGCACCCCGCCGGTCACGGCTCCCCAGGCCATGGTGACGTCCGCGCAGCCGGGACGGGATGCCGGCAACTCAGGTATGGGATGTCGGCACCTCCCGCGAGTGGGTGCTTCAGCTGCCGGTCACCTCAACCGCCGGCCGGGACCGCCTTGATGTGGGCGGGAGCCGGGCGAAGCGGCCAAGCGCTGCGACGTCGAGGCCGACGAGATCAGCCCCGACAGCACCGTATGCGGCCAGCCTCGCACTGATCGCTGCCAGCTCGACCCTGGCGGCGACCATCTCAGCTTCCGTCTCGGCCGCCAGCCGTTCACGCTGCGCTAAAGCCACAGCAACCGCCGGCCGGGCCCGCAGCGCCCGGGCTTTGGCTTGGGCGTCGCTGACCCGGCGAATGCTCCTCCGCCGGCAGACCGCCTCCCAGCGAGCGACGCTAAGCCCGCCGGTAGCTTCACGCAGCAGACTTTCGCTTCGCTCGGCCACCCGGGTCCTCCTGTCGACCGCCCGCCGCCAAAGACCGTAGACACGAAGCCACTCGTGAGCGACCCCCATGATCTCACTCACCGCTTCGCTCACCTCAGGCCTTGATGCCACGCACCTAGTGTTACCAGCCGCCAGAGACGACCTCCCGACCCTCGCCTGGCACCTCGCATCCCCGCCTGGCGCCTTCCCTCACGCCCTGCCCCACCCCAGACAGGATCACCGACCTTACACAGTCGGCATTCGAGGAACACCACTCCGGGAACCGTGACGGCGGGGGTGCGCCGTCTTGGTGGTGGCCTGCACCGGGTGGGCCGTATTCGGACCGTCGAACTTGGACCGGTAGGTACATTGTGATCTCGATTCGCAGGATCAGCTTGGGCGGCGGTTACCGCTATCTGATGGAGTCCGTTGCCCGCGGCGACGGGGCGGCCGAGCGGTCGTCGCCGCTGTCGCGCTACTACGCGACGTCGGGTACCCCGCCGGGGGTGTTTCTCGGTCGGGGTCTCGGTGATCTTGACGGCGGCCGCGGTGTCGAGCCGGGTTTGCAGGTCAACGAGTCCCATCTAGAAGCGATGCTCGCCGGTTGCGCCGACCCGGTCAGCGGTGAGCCTCTCGGCGGCACACCCAAGGCCCCTCGGGGCGGGGTGCCGGTAGCCGGATTCGACCTGACTTTTTCCCCTTCCAAGTCGGTGTCGGTGGCGTGGGCGCTAGCGGACGAGGGGACCAAAGCGGTCATCTACGAGTGTCACCGCCGGGCCGTCGAGTACGTGATCGCCTGGGCCGAGAAGGAGGTGTTCCGCTCCCGGTCCGGCGCTAACGGGATCGTGGAAGAGGACGTCACAGGTGTTGTCGCGGCAGCGTTTACGCATTGGACGTCGAGGGCTGACGACCCTCAGCTACACGACCACGTATTGACTTAACTACTTGTTATATAACTCCTGGTAATCCACCACTTCTGTTCCTTAGCCTGCTAGACAGCACAAGCCATGGGAAGCGACTTTGGGCCCTCGGATTTGGCAAAGACTG
>Ga0209012_1001625_pt1 | contig 22368 bp, 21 predicted proteins | sample RS3BMetagenome_FD_184735 | JGI IMG/M metagenome (GOLD analysis project Ga0209012, IMG submission 184735) | Ferric oxide microbial mat and aquatic microbial communities from Rainbow Spring, Yellowstone National Park, USA - RS3B (SPAdes) (version 3) ...
GCGACTTCAAGAACCACCTTAAACAGGCGAATATGTCTTAGTCAGAAGAACTAGCACTCTAGTATTCATGTCGAAGTTGTCATAGTATCGAGTGAAGAGACTTACCAGCATGTCCAAGTCCACCAGTGTTATAGGATACAGAACCCTTTCATCCTCAAGCAGACGAATGTACTTTGAGTGATGCGTTGCACCTGCTGATGACTGCACAATAATCTGATTGTTAGCTCTTTTTAATGGATTTGACCCCAAATGGGGTCGGGCCCGATGGGATTTGAACCCATGACCTACTGCTTAGGAGGCAGTCGCGCTATCCATATTACGCAGAGCACGCTCTTCTGCGCTACGGGCCCGAGCTGGCGTTGTATCTATCAATTTTAAGCATTTATGAAGCTACAAATAATGATAAAAAACGTTAATTTAGCTCTTGATAGCAGTTCCTAAACATATGGAATCAGGTAACAAGGAAAGTGACGAAAAGGAAATTGTTTCGACAGTATATGCCATATTTGAAGCAGGCAAGAATAAAGACTTAACATTACTGAATTATTTTCATCTTCAGGATAAATCGTTCAGCAAATTTGACGAGTTCCCTCCGTTTTCAAGACAGGATATTAACCAAGCCATTGCATACGAGCAAGCTGCATTTGTTAACCTCTCAGACTACCAATACAGAATAGAGGATATGAAGATAGACCTAATCGATGATATTGCCATAGTAACATTTCATCTCGATTACAGCGGGGTCTTCGTCAATGACTATTCATTCGAAGGAAAGAGTGTTCACTCAAGGTCCAGAGTAACCATGGTCTTTTCAAAGACTGAAGAAGGATGGAAGATAGTGCACGAGCATTTCAGCTCTTTTCCAGACTGGCCCAAGTATCAAAAGGGAGGAGCCTGAAGTCTTGCAATCTGGGCTGAAACTCTGTCGACATATTCCTTTATCGACCCGATTATCGTTCTTGAAGTGATCACTCCAATAACCCTGCCGTCATCTACAACCAGAACCCTTCTTATCCTCTTTTGAGTCATAATTTCTGCCACTTTGTCTATTCCATCGTTTGCATTTACAGTAATAACCTCATGCGTCATTATTTCACCAAGTGTTGTCTTTGATGGGTCCTTCTCCTCTGACACAACCTTATCAATATAATCCCATTCTGTAACTATTCCAAGGGGCTTCTGGTCTGGCCCAGCTACAACAACAAAGCCATGCCTCCTCTCCTTCATAATTTTTGCAGCTTGGAGAGCAGTCACGTCCTTCCCCAGAGTTATGAAGTCCTTGTCAACTATATCTTTAGCGTACAGCACCATACTGTCTTTATAGTTGATATAACAGCCTATTATCTCTTTCCCAACAAGGGGGTTCAACCTTAAATTGCCACAAAGGAAGCTAAAAACTACAATGACTGATGGCAAAATTAAAAGAGGTCTGAAGTTTTTAAGGTCTAAAGATGAGGTTCTTGCCAAGCTGATCGATATAAATGGCTTCGAATTCAACCTGCTAAAAATGACACCCTATGAGGCTCTCCTTCAATCAGTTATCTACCAGCAGCTTTCTTACAGGGCAGCAAGAGCAACTCTGAACAAGTTTCTAAAGCTTTTTCAAGGTTATCCTGAACCTGCAAGGCTGATTTCTACAGATGATAAGCTGCTTAGAGAGACAGGTCTGAGCTCAAGAAAGATATTATACTTAAAGGAAGTTGCTTCTTATGCAATTTCAAAAGGTCTTAACTTAGAAAAATTAGAAAAGATGAAAGATGATGAAATAATAAAGGAGCTGGATTCGATAAAGGGGATAGGGCTGTGGACAATACATATGCTCCTTATCTTCATCCTTGGCAGGTTAGATGTGTTTCCAGCTTCTGACCTTGGTATAAGGAAAGCTATCAAGCAGAACTACAATCTATCAAAGATACCATCAGAGAAAGAAGCATTAACCATCTCAAGAAGATGGAAGCCGTATCGAAGTATAGCTGCACTGATTCTTTGGCGCAGTCTTGATAAAACTCCATGGCCCTAATTAGATGAGTTTCTCTTTATGGCTTCCTCAACCACCTGCATCGCTTCATCAACCATATCTTTTTCTATGACGAGAGGAGGAAAGATCCTTATGGTAGATTTACCGCAACTCAGCAATAAAGCTCCATGCTTCCAGCTGTAGTCTAAAATGGCTTCAACCTTTTCAGGAGCATATTCCTTGCTTCTCTTATCATTAACTATTTCTACACCTATCATCAGTCCTTTACCCCTTACGTCACCAACGATTTCATACTTTTCCTTCATCTCATTCAACCATTTCATAATATAATCTCCCAAATTGGCAGCTTTGGTCAAAAGTCTATTCTTTTCTATCGTTTCAATAGTTGCAAGCGCTGCTGCTGCAGATACTGGATTACCTCCAAAAGTCGATGCATGAGAGCCTGGGCCCCAAGTCATTATCGATTCCTTAGCCACAGTTGCTGATAAAGGCATTCCTGCAGCTATACCTTTAGCTATAACTGTGATATCAGGCTCAACTCCCCAGTGCTCTATAGCGAACCATCTACCAGTCCTTCCTACGCCAGACTGCACTTCGTCATCAACCATAAGAATCCCGTTTTGCTTAGCTATCTTTTCAACCTCCTTGAAGAAGTCAGGAGGCGGAACTACATAACCTCCTTCTCCCTGAATTGGCTCAAAGAATATTGATGATACCTCTTCAGCAGGCACGTATTTGTCAAGTACCTGCTCCTTTATGTAATCAACACAGTAATAACCACAGTCAGGGAAAGTTTTGCCATAAGGGCATCTGTAGCAATAGGGATATGGTACATGCTCCACTCCTGGCAAGAGTGGAGAAAATCCCTTTACCTGTTTAGGCTTGCTCGCAGTAAGGCTTACAGCTCCCATGGTTCTGCCATGAAAAGAGCCTATGAATGCAAGAATTCTTGGCCTCTTAGTATGATACCTTGCAAGCTTTATCGCTGCTTCTATTCCTTCAGCCCCGCTGTTGCCATAATACACTCTCTTTGCAAACTTTCCAGGTGTTATTTCAATCAGCTTCTCAGCCAAATCAACTATATTCTCATAGTAAAAATCTGTATATGAGAAATGAAGAAAACTATCAGCCTGCTTCTTTATCGCTTCAACCACTTTCTCAGGTGTTGAACCTACAGATAGCACTCCAAGCCCTGCATTCAGGTCGATGTATGTATTGCCATCCACATCCTTAACCAGTGCACCATGAGCTCTTTCAACGACCAAAGGATAAAATCTTGCTATTGAAGGGGAAAGAAGAGCCTCTGTTCTTTCCACTATCTTCTTTGCTTTTGGTCCTGGAGGAGGCACCTTTATATCGATATACTTCATGGCAAATTGAAACAATCACTGATTACTAAACAGTTCTGGAATTAAAAGTGTAAAAAGTAAGGTCAACATGAAAAGGAAGAGAGGTGAAAAGTTGCAATTAAACATCTCGCTATTTCAATTCTCGTCATATCACTATCGTTTTTAGTAATATGATTTGTACTCTGTTTCAAAGATATGCATATATGATTTTAACATATTGTTGCAGATAATGCCATACCCTCAATTAACTCAGCATATCGATTTATAATTATATACATATTAAAGCTATGCCTGGCGTTTGAAAGACCTTTGTAAGGCAAATAATGGGCTGAATCTCGAATCATTCAGCTTAAGGTGAATAGTTTATTGACAGAAGAAGAGGGCAGATTACACACATTCTCCTCTATACTCCCTGTTCTGACTGTAATGCTTATGACCAGGCTCAGCTTCGGTGTAATTGCAATAATCTTTCCAGTATACATAGTTGCAACAGGTACTCAGACAGGAATTGCTCTAGCTCTATATCCTCTTGCTGAAGCAGTAGCTGCACCTCTTATAGGCTCTTATTCAGACAAGGGAGGAAGAAAGTTAGCTTTCACCTCAGGTCTGGTCTCATTAGCAGCATTGAACATAGCACTATCAACTACCAGAAACGTCGATGAGGCCTCTTTGCTGCATGCCCTTATGGGTGTGTCTGCTGCAGCGGTTACAGTATCAACTCTGGCTCTTATAACTGACTATACAATGAAGAGCAACAGGGGCAGGTGGATGGGTGGGTTTGATTTTGCCAACCTTGCAGGCTATGCATTAGGCTTTCTGCTGGGCTCATACTTCGCCCACAGGTTTTCATCTTCATTGCAAGACTCCTTCCTTCTAGTTGGTCTACTGCTCTTCGCAACAGGAATCCTTTCATTCTTTGCTGTTAAGGATGTGAAGATTCAGAGGGCAGAAAGGCTATTTCTTAATCCTTTTACAGGGGTAGACAAGCCAACTTTAGCATTTCTTCCCCTGTGGTTCTCACTAACAACAGTTATAGGAGTCGCCTTCTTTCTGCCAAAGGCTCTGAACAGTTCAGGTGTCAACCAGCTTTCTTCAGGCTTGCTGCTGTTTGGTGTTGTGGCAATAATAGGCATTGGCTCCATTATCTGGGGATGGGTGTCAGACCATATAGGCAGAGAAAAAACGCTATGGATAGGCATGATAGGATTGGTACTCTTCCTTCTTGTAGCTATGGATGTAGTCAATAATCCTCAGAACCTGCTGAGCCTCTCCAGAATATCAATACTGATACCTCTTATACTGATGCTTTCAGCTGTAGTTCCTTCCTTGCTCGCAGCTGTTGGAGACAAGGCTCTGGTAATACGAAGGGGCTCTGTAATGGGTCTTTACAGCCTTCTGCTCAGCATAGGACTGGCGACAGGTAATCTGCTAGCTGGTATAGCTTATGACTGGATGCAGCTCCATGGAGTGCTTCTGGTAACTCTGATTGAAGTCATTCTGAACATAGGTATAGCACTTTCTCTGAGGCTAATTGTAGCAAAGTAGTTCATACATTGCAAAAGTTGCCTCATTCTGCTTTTCGTCTTGGCCTCAGAACCTGAAAAGTCTCCACAAGGCTCGGATTTACACCTGTTATCCAGAAATTTCTCTTGAACCAAATGAATATTCTCACTGCTGTAAAGAAGCTTTTAACAAAATTGTCTGTCCTAGTTATCTTTCTTCTTATGTATTCGTATGAGAGATCATAGGCTGAGAATTTCTTCAGTAACGAGGCTTCATAAGAATTCATATCCTGCAGGTTTTCAGCCAGAAGTTCAGATGCATGCATGCTGGGTAGTATTCCTTCTCCCAGTATGGGGTATACTGTCCCCACTGCTTCCCCCACTCCAACCACCTTGCCTTTGATGTGTGGTTTAACCGAACGGGGTGCTGCTACCCTTATCGGCTTACCCATGGTTCTGACCCTTTCCTTCGGAGGATATCTCTTCAGGAAATCTTCCACCCTCTTCCTGTGCTGAAGCCTTACATCTCCAGCTCCTACAAACGCATTGTGGTCTCCCAGCGGAAAATACCACAGGTAACCACTGAAGCTGCTGAAAGGTTCTATGTAGAAATCTTCAAACGGCATATCATCATACTTAACAAGCCACTGGTAAGTTGGCAATATCATATCCCTTTCACCTTCTGCAGGACCTAAAACCCTTCTATATGGCCCTGTTGCATCTATAACAACATCATATGAAGAGGTATCAGCCTCCCCTTCTCTTACAAAAGAACCATATTCCACCCTGCTCCCCTTCAGCAGGTCTTTTAGCATTGCAGGTTTATCAAAAGTTACTAGCTCAGGAGCATCCACTGTATATATATTGTTGTATGCACTCACATACATCTTCTTTCCTTTGTGCAGAATGTAATCGTCAAAGTTAAACCCCACCTTTTTCAGCATATCTCTTGCACCAGTATAGGCAGTGGCCCACGCGCATACGCTTGTGAATCTGTCCTCCTTCTGGCCCTCAAATACTTTCACATCGTGATTATCTCGAATTCTAGCTGCCAGATAGCTCCCTGCAGGTCCACCGCCTATTACAGCTATTTTCAATTCTGTTATTCCCATATGTTAAGGGGTTTTAAACGTAACTTGGCAAACTCAGACAGCAAATGTACACCAAGATTTGCAGATTTTTGTGCAATTACTCATATAAATTTAAAAACCATTCCCATCGGGCCAAAACCTAGATACCTTAAGAGGCGTTGGCGCTTTGTATCTGGTTGATGGGGGGCCGTTCTGGTTCGCCGTCTTTCTGCTGATAGGTATCGCGGGAGGCCTGCTCTTTTACCTCGTTGCCTTCATACTTGCTCCCAGAGCAAGAAGTTTCATCAAGGAGGAGACTTTTGAAAGCGGACAGATACCTCCTGGAGGCAAAAGAGTAAGGCTGGTTATGCAGTACTTTGCCTTCTTGCTTCTCTTCCTGATCTTTGATGTTGTCTCTATGTTTCTTTATGCATGGGGGGCATCGTATTACAGCTTTTCTCCTTGGCAATCAATATATGCCATAATCCTCCTGATACTTCTCCTTCCTCCCATCTATCTTACCCTGAAGGTGGCAAAGAGTGTGGGGGTATAATAATTGCAAGAGGAGGAGCTGCATAAAGATTATGCATCTTCTTTTGTGAAGTATAGCATTGTAGCTGTTATAATTTTGGTCATTGCAATACTTTACCTCATCTACCCCTATCTGCTTTCAATAGTGGAATTACTCTTCACAAATCCAACTGCAATACTTAATACAACTCTGTTCAAGCTTATCATCTTTCCAGGCCTTATATATGTAAGCGTAGTTGCCCTAATAGCTGAATGGGTTGAAAGAAAGCTAGTAGCAAGAATACAGGTAAGGGTGGGCCCTCTTTATGTAGGTGGATGGGAAGGCCTTCTGCAGCCCATAGCAGACCTGTTCAAGCTGATAACGAAAGAGATAATCATACCAAAACATGCAGATAAAAATATATTCATTCTCTCCCCCATACTTGCGTTTATAATCGGTGCATTGCCGATTATTGTAGTACCATACAGCCCTGAGTATGTAATATGGGATTATCAATTTGGCCTTCTGCTCTTTTTTGCAATTCTAGGATTTTATCCTCTCGTAGTTTTGCTGGCTGCGTGGAGCAGCAACAACAAGTATTCTTTCATAGGCGGCCTTAGGGCTCTTTACCAGCAGGCATCTTATGAAGTTCCATTATTTCTCGCAGCACTTCCCGCTGTTATGCTTGCTGGTAGCTTCTCTCTTACTTCAATAGCATCTGCTCAGGCTAGAGCGTGGTTCATACTGTTTGCCCCTCTATCAGCAATAGTCTTCTTTGCAGGAATGATGGCTGAGCTGGAAAGAATTCCTTTTGATATGCCGGAGGCTGATAGCGAACTTGTATCAGGCTGGACTACTGAATATTCAGGAATAGCATGGGGATTGTACCAGTTTGCTGCATACGTCAAGTTGCTTGCCTACTCGGGCTTCTTTGTAACTATATTTCTAGGAGGCTGGCAGGGACCTTCGTTTTTACCTCCTCTTTTCTGGTCTCTGCTCAAGGTTGGAGTAATTGTGCTGATTCTTCTGAGCGTAAGGGGCTTCTTCCCTAGAATAAGGATAGACCAGCTTGTAAGAGCTGGGTGGGGAAGACTCATTCCAATATGCATACTCAACATAGTGATAATCGCTCTCCTTCAACCATACATAATCAGCATTTTGAGGTGAAATGTTTGGACTTCATCATACCGATAATACTGATAATCTTTTCATCGATTGCAGCAATTCTTTCTCTTGAATCAAGAAGCCTGGTTTATGGAGCAATATCTCTTGCAATATTCTTCCTGGGCTTATCACTCTTCTTCTTCTATCTTGGCCTTACATATCTTGCCATATTTCAGATAGCAGTTTACGTTGGAGCGATTGCTGTTTTGATCATGTTCACTGTTATGGTTGTGGGTGAAGGTCAGAGAAGGGAAAGGAGTATACCCCTATTCGGAATGGGATTGCTCGGAGGAGCAATAATACTGGCCAGCTTCCTCATGGGAATAACTTACTTTTTTACACTGCCTAATCCAGCTAGTCAGCCATCCTTCACTCTTGCATCTTTGGCTAGATACATTATGGACAATTATGGTTTGGCTGTATTCATACTAGCACTTCTTCTTACTTCAGCTGCCTACGGTGCTGTAGCTCTAGCAAGAAGGGAGGTAGAAGAGACAGGTTGAACGAGCTTTCAATATACATAATCGCATCAGTGATATTTCTGGCTATAGGGGTTTATGGCATAGTTGCAAAGAGAAATGCAATAAGAATACTGTTTGCAATAGAGATAATTATAAACGCTGCAAACCTTAACATCGCAGCCTTTGCAAGGTATGGTACACTTGTTCTTTCTCAGGCTCAGGCAATTGCAATATTTGTAATAGGTATAGCAGCAGCAGAGGCGGCTGTAGGCCTAGCAATAATAATTCAAGCATTCAGGCTTAGGGGTAAGATCAACGTAGATGAGATGAACGAGATGAAGGAGTGATAGACATCTATGCCATACATTCTTCTGATAACAACTTTCATACCTTTTCTTGCGGCTTTGCTGTCACTCCTGAGAAACGATAAAAGGTATAGTGCAGCAATATCAACTTCATCGCTTATACTTACCCTTCTTCTTATAGCATACACAGCTATTGCCTCGAAGTCATATACTCACGTTGAGACATACTCTTGGCAGCCTCTGGGTAATGTAGGCTTTCAGCTTGATGGCCTGAGCCTGACCTTCTCTATTATAATATGCCTAGTAGGTAGCATGATATCAGTCTACTCATACTATTTCATGAATGCACAATTCGAAATTCTCGGCTCGACGAGGTGGTCTGCATTTTATTTTCTCTATCTTACCTTCATATTTGGTATGATGGGAACAGTCCTTTCGAACAACCTTGTCGAGTTTTACATCTTCTTTGAGCTGATGCTTATTCCTTCATACTTCCTCATAGCAGAATTTGGCAATTCAGACAGGTCAAGGGCCTCTTTTTCCTATTTTCTCTGGACACATGTAGGAGCTCTTATAATGCTTGCAGGATTGATAGCAATAGCATTCTCATTCGGCACGCTTGATATGAATTCAATATATTCTTACAGCCACCAGTTAACGGAAGTTAGTCAGGTGGTACTTTATGCATCTGTAGCTATATTGATAGGTCTGATGGTAAAGCTAGGGGGCTTCGGTCTTCATATCTGGCTTCCTTCAGCATACAAGGAATCTCCTGCACCTGTAGCAGCTGCTCTATCAGCTCTTATGTCTGGAATAGCAGGCTACGCCTTAATCAGAATTCTTGCAATAGACCTTTCACCAGCTTTTGCCATAATATCTCCTTACCTCTTAATATGGGGAATAATATCTCTAATTTACGGAGGCTTTGTTGCACTTTCTCAGGATGATGTTAGGCTTCTGCTCGCATATTCCAGCATAAGTCAGATGGGCTACATGGCTATAGGTATAGGTTCAAACACCACCTTCGGACTCGCTGGAAGCATATCCCTCTATGCTGCAAACGGGTTTGCCAAAGGGATTCTCTTTATGATGGCAGGATTGCTGATAGCCAATACAGGGCAGGCTGCGATGAGCAGGATGGGAGGACTTGCAAGAAAGTATCCATACCTTGCAACATTCTCCATGATCGGTTTCTTAACGATGATGGGAGTACCTCCAACCTTCGGCTTCATAGCAGAATTCTTTCTCTTCTTGGGCCTATTTGCATCATCTCTTATGCATGCTTCTTCCTCACTTCTTGTTTTGGCATTTTTGGCTCTTCTGGGAAGCATAATAACAAGCGCTTACTCATTATGGGCTGTAAAGAAGGTCTTCTTCGGAAAGATGCAGAACTATTCATCGGAAAATTCTTCAGGGTTACATACCATCTTTCAGAAAAGTCAGTACATATTAATCCCTCTTGCACTTCTAGCAGCTTCTTCCATAATTGTGGGTATTTATCCTGTCTTTTTCTCAGATTCGCTAAGCTATCTTTCATCATTGCTGGGGGTTGCATGAAAATTGCCTGAATATTTCATCTTTGCAGGCTGGCTTGTGTGGATTCTCCCTCTTGCAGGAGCTATTCTAACCCCTGTATATTCGAGACTTCAAGAAAAAGGGAGAGATATAGCTGCAATTATTCCCTCATTGCTTTCAGCTCTGTTAGCAACATATTTGCTTACAACAATCTTTGAAGGAAAGAGCTTTGACTTTCAAATATCATGGTTCTACAGTATAAAAGCGGGAGTACTCATAGACCCACTCAGCGCAATACTCGGAGCAGCAGTTGCCTGGGTAAGCTTTCTCATCATGGTTTACAGCATAGATTACATGCATGGAGAAGAGGGATTACAAAGATATTGGTTCTTTATGAACTTCTTTATAGGCAGCATGCTACTTATAGTCTACTCTGATAACCTTCTTCAACTTTTCTTCGGATGGGAAGGAGTAGGACTCTGCAGTTATGCTCTGATAGGACATTACTACGGAGATGAGAAGGAAAGGTGGGTTGGAAGAGAAGGAGATACAGCTTTAGGTGTTCCTCAGGCCACAAGTCCAACTCATGCAGGTATGAAGGCATTCATAACAACCCGCTTTGCAGACCTGCTTACTCTTGCATCAATCTTCATGATATATTTCTACTCAGGAACCTTCAACTACAGGCAGCTTGCATCAAATACATCCTGGGCATACTCTCTTCATTCATCAGGCCTTCTTCTTCCTGCAATGCTTTTGATACTGGGCGGCGCACTTGGCAAGTCAGCTCAGTTTCCCTTCCATGAATGGCTTCCCGATGCAATGACAGGCCCAACACCTGTTTCAGCCCTTATACATGCTGCAACTATGGTTAAGGCAGGAGTATTCTTTGTGGCAAGAATGGCTCCCATCTTCTTTATTCTTCCTTTTCCAGAGGTTCGTTACTTCTTCCTATTCCTAGCTGCGATCGGTGCTATAACTGCAGGAATAGCTGCAATACAGGGGGTTGTGAATAAGGAGTTGAAGAAGGTTCTTGCCTACAGCACTGTCTCTCAGATAGGCTACATGATGCTCGCATTGGGAATAGCTGGACTGGCACCTTCATTCGTAGAGGCTTATTCCGCATCAATCTTCCAGCTTCTTGCCCATATGATGTTCAAAGCTGGTCTGTTCATGGCTGCAGGCGTTATGATACACATTTCAGGTTCATACTCGCTTGACGATATGGGTGGGATGAAGGATTTTGCAAAAAGGACCTTCTATGCCTTTCTGATACTTGCCCTAGCTCTTGCAGGAGTGCCACCTCTTAGCGGCTTCTTCAGCAAGGATTCAATCTTTGCCGCAACCCTTTCCTCTCCTGAATCTTTTGCAGTTGTATCAGTATACATGCTATCATCACTTACCGCAATTGCAACCGCCTTTTACAGCCTGAGAATGACTGGCCTTGCTTTCTTCGGTCAAGCCAAGAGAGAGTATCATCAGGATGCAAGGGTAAGATGGTTCAGCACTTATGCTGTTCTTGCAGCCATGACTGTTCTTCTGGGTGTACTGGCTCCATTCTTTGAGAACTTCCTCTTTGCAGGAATGTCCTCTACGCTGAGAACCTTCGGACTATCCGTTTCAACTCCTTACTTCACACTTCAGCCTCTGGCTGTTGCCACCTCACTATCAGTCATGGCTATAGGAATTGCGATTGCATTTCCGTTTTACATAACGAGGAGCCTCGATGCAGCAAAGGCTGTTTCATCTTCTGTTATGTCTTATATGTATAAGTTCATCTGGGAAAGGCTATACATAAACGCTGTTTACTACAGGCTATTTGTCAATACATCCATATGGTTTGGAGATAGACTATCTTCAATAATCGAGAGTTCCTTTTTCCAGCAAATCAACTTTCCCATATCCTCAGCATCATACGCTCTAGCAAATATAAGCGATTTCTTCGACAGGAAAGTTGTAGATGGCTTTATGAACGGAGTAGCATACTTCTTCTCTATTATATCAAGAGCTGTCAGAAAGCTGCAGACTGGAAATGCAGAGTCATACCTGTTTGCAGTTGTCTTCGGTCTGCTCTTCCTTCTTCTCCTCATTTATCACTTCATGGGGGTTGTCTGATTGAGCTATCCACTTCTCTCAACAATGATCTTTCTGCCAGCAGCTGGTGGTATACTAGCCTACCTGCTTGGTAGGGTTAAAGATGAATATTCAAGGTATACAGCTCTCGCAGTATCTCTGGCAGAAGTCATACTTACGTTGATAGCCTTTGTCGAAGTAGCAAGTTCAGGCCTGTACAGCTTCAGGCTGCAGGAAGATTACACGTGGGTTAGGGGATTTGTAGATTTTCATCTTGGCCTTGATGGCCTAGGTGCACCGCTGCTGATAATAGCGTCAGCCCTTACACTCCTGGCTGCATATGGCTCGTCTATCGAGATTCAGGAGAGAAAGTCCTCGTATTACTCGCTCCTACTGCTATTCTTAGCTGCCAGCATTGGCGTCTTCACATCTCTCAATCTGATACTGTTTTACTTCTTCTGGGATGCAACACTTCTTCCTATGTTCTTCTTCATAGGAATTTGGGGTGGTCCAAACAGAAGATATGCAGCTTCAAAGTTTCTTCTCTTCACCTATGCAGGAAGTGTAGCAATGCTGCTTGGCTTCATAATACTCTACTTTTCAGTTCCAAGCCCTTCGTTCGATTTTCTATCCTTGATGAATCAGCATGTCCAGCCAAACGTTCAGTTGCTGGTATCTCTTTTAACATTCATAGGCTTCGGTGTGAAGCTTCCAGTTTTCCCGATACATACTTGGCTGCCCGATGCACATGTCGAAGCACCAACACCGATCAGTGTGCTGCTGGCAGGATTACTTCTCAAGCTTGGAGGTTATGGCATCCTCAGGTTCAACCTTCAGCTCTTCAGCTACACAGCTATTCACTATGCATGGTTCTTCATGACTGTAGGGCTTGTAACTATGTTTTACGGAGCTATAGTTGCTCTCAGGCAGAATGATATGAAGAGAATGGTTGCGCTCACAAGCATAAACCACATGGGCTTTGTCCTCTTTGGAGCTTTTGCTGGAATTGCGGCTGCAGGCTCTGCAGCTTTCGGTATTGCAGGCTCTGTCTTTCAGATGTTCAACCATGCATTTGCAATCGGGCTGATGTTCACATTAACAGGCGTTGTAAAGCATACTTTCAACACGAGAGATATGACTGTAATAAAAGGAATGAGATATACAATGCCCAGAACATCCTTGGTCCTTATACTTGGAGCTCTTGCAGCTATGGCTGCGCCTCTTTACAGCAGTTTCCTGAGCGAATTCATGGTTATTTACAGCGGAATACTTTACAGCAGCTGGCTCTGGATTGCAGTCCTTGTACCAGGAATAACTGCAGCGTACATGCTTTGGATGCTGAAGAGAATGGTGCTGAGCGAAAAGGATCAGTCTCTTCCATACACTGATGTATCTATCAAATTTGCTGCCTATATGATTCTCTTCCTTATCCCCCTTATCGTTCTTCTTATAGCTCCAGGCCTTATTCTATCTCCAGTAATGACTTTTGTCAGGTCAGTAGCAGGAGGTTCCTAAAATGCTTCTGATCATTCTAACACTTGCCCTTCCCGCAATACTTCTCCCTCTCTATGGTGCCTTGAAAAAAGATACCAGCAAAGAGAGGCTTCCGGCATATATAGCAATTGCATCTCTTCTTCTTGCACTGCTCGAAGCTCCTTTCGAACTCTTCTTAGGGCCTAAAGGGATATGGTACTATCCCGCAAGTCTCCTATCTTTCGATATGATATCCTTCTTCTTCAGCATAACTATAATCATAGTCTCTCTCATGGCAACATTAGGCTCCATAACAACAATGCAGGCTGATAGGAATGCTTCAATCTATTATTCCCTCATACTATTTACAGTTATAGGGATGATACTTGTCTCATCAACTACAGACCTTCTATTTCTGCTTGTATCGTGGGAGCTTATGACTGTTCCCACCTTTGTGCTGGTTGCACTGAAAAAGAGGGACAGACTTTCAAGCGAAGCCGCAATGAAATATTTCCTTGCAGCAGCATTATCTGCAGCACTTATTCTGTTCGGCCTTTCTCTAGCATATGGTCTGACGGGCTCTACTTCCTTCAATTCTCTTGTATATGCCTTTGAGCATTCAACGCAGTCTCAGCTTCCTGCATTCCTGCTAACAGCTTCACTTCTTGCATCTGGTTTTGCCGTAAAGATGGCAATAGCGCCTTTTCATTTCTGGCTGCCTGACGCACTTCAAGGTACTTTCCCTCAGATTGGCGCACTTTTGGCAGCAGGCTCAAAGAAGGCAGGTTTCGCAGCAGCGCTGAGAATATTCGTGGCTCTACTTACAACTCAGCAATTCATAGCTTTCGGTTTATCTTGGCAGTTAGCCCTAGGTATAGTTGCTGCAATAACTATTACCTGGGGTAACCTCGCAGCCCTTACACAGAAGAAGTTATCAAGAATGCTTGCTTATTCCAGCATAGCCCAGGCTGGTTACATAACGATAGGCCTTGCGGTGCAGGGAACTGCAGGAGCAGCTTTAGGCATCGTTGGCCTGCTTCTTCACGTCCTCTTCCATGGAGTGATGAAAGGCTCAGCCTTCATATCCGTAGCAAACATGGATGATGATATAGGATTGCTGAAAGGGCTTTACAGGCGCGCTCCTGGCACAGCTCTTGGGTTTACAATATCTCTTTTTGCACTTGCAGGTATGCCTCCTCTGAACGGCTTCTGGAGTAAGCTGTTTCTTTTCGTTGCAGCGGTGCAGGCTAACATGACTTGGCTAGCAGCGATAGCATTAATAAACAGCGCAATAGCTCTAGCATATTATTCATACCTGGCAAAGAGAGTCTACTTTGAACAGCCAGAAGGCGAGAGTATTAAGACTGTCGAAAAGCAGGATGTTCTACTTGTGCTTGCATTTGCCTCTATATTCATAATATTGACAGGTCTATTCCCTGCGCCAGTCCTCAACCCCATACTTACCTTTTTGGGCCTTTAGAAATAGTCTGTAAGCAGAGAAGTCAGTTTTCTCAGCGAATAGCTGTCTTCCAGCCCTTTCAATTCTTTTAATGCAATCCCTAACCTTCTCGCAGCCTCATCCTCGATTCTTTTAATTTTGTTTTCCTCGCTATCATATCCATCAAGCAGAGAGCTTAACTCACCGTTTTTATCGATATCCTTGAGGTCGTCTCTAAGCTGATAAGCCATTCCTATTTCGACGCCAAACTTTGCCATTCTCTCTGCCATATCAGGTTTGTTTGAGAGCAGAGCTCCTATTTTGGCTGACGCTCTGAAAAGGGAAGCTGTCTTCATTTCAAGTATACTTAGGTATTCAGAGAAGGCTATCTTCTTTCCAGAACCCAATATCTGCCTTTCCTGCTCTTCTCCCCCAGACATCTCTATAGTTGTCTTTGCAAGCTCCAATCCTATGGCTGGATTCTTGTAAGCTGATGATATTGATAACACTATACCTAGTGCAAAGTCAGCTGCAAGAAACGCTGACTCAAGACCGAACTGCAGGTAGTAAGGTTTTATGTTTCTCCTTTCAGATGCTCTGTCGATGAAGTCGTCGTGGATAAGGGATATTGTATGCAGTATCTCGATTGCAGATGCTGCGGGTAAAGGGTCCTCTTCTCCTTTGCCAAGAGATTCATTAAGCAGAAGTAGCACCAAAGGCCTCAGCCTCTTCCCTCCGTTGAGTGCATACCGCAAAGGAGAATTAAGCGGGTGTTCAGAATATTGATTCAGAATAGCTTCAATACCCTTCTCAATCTGAGCAATGTGATAACTATTAACCTTAGAGAAGTTGACACTCATAAGCATTCTTTCTTCTTCCTTTCCATCCAATTATCTTCACTTCCCTGACCTGCAGGCTAACCCCTTTCAAACTACTTATTAAGAGGTTGCACACAAAAATGTGCACATAAGCCATGTTTTCAGCATTAAGCCTATATCCTTATGACATTAATACCAGAGTGTGCGGCCAGCCTGTGAGTATTCGATAAGGTACCTATTGCCCGCCTTCAGGTCAACAGTTGCAAGAAAGCTGGTCTATGACTATGGAATGACTCAGCAGGAAGTAGCAGCTCTTCTGGGAACAACCCAGGCAGCCGTCAGCCACTATTTATCCTCAAGAAGGGCAAAGCTGGTTAAAGTATGCGAAAACAGCAGCATCGTCAAGAGGTATGCAATGCTCGTAGCATCAAAGCTTGCTTCAAGGGAGATGGATGTTGATGATGCAAACAACTTCTTCTGCAATATGTGCATAAAACTTCAGGACGAAGGCTCATTCTGGGCAATTCTTGGGCTCGAAAAGAGGGGCACACTTCTGCGTTGAAACTCCAGATGTAAACTACCCCGCCGTTACGGACGGGGTCTCTGGTGAAAAAGATGAATGGTTTATATCTCCTTTTACGGGACTGTTTTATACAATGATTCTCCATTATGCATTTGAATAGCAACCTGCATGCTTCAGTAGTTCATATAAAATCATGAGGAAGCGAATAAATAAGACAGCTGAAGAGCATTACTGCTTTGAAGTCCCTTGTGGTGTCACCAGGCAAGGCTAACTCCCTCAGGCTGACTGAACTTGACATACCTAAGGCAGAGAAAGGCCAGGTCCTTCTTAAAGTATTAAGAGTTGGAATATGCGGAACTGATAGAGACATTATAGAAGGCTTTTATGGAGACGCGCCTCATGGATATGATTACTTGGTAATAGGCCATGAATCGCTCTGCAGAATTGAAGAAGCAGATAATGAATTCAAAAGAGGAGACCTTGTAGTTCCCACAGTCAGAAGAGGCTGTCCAGAAAACTGTGAGGCATGCAGAATAGGGATGTCAGATATGTGCTTGACAGGCAACTATAAAGAGCATGGAATAAAGGGTCTGCATGGCTTTGGCGCTGAATATGCTCTAACTGATTCAAACTACCTGGTTAAACTGCCTGAATCCTTAACAGATATAGGAGTGCTCCTTGAACCTCTTACAATAGCTGAGAAAGGAATAAAGACTGCTTTCAACATGCAGAAATCAAGGTTTCCTGTAAAGCCAAAAATGGCTTTAGTTTTAGGTGCAGGCCCTGTAGGGTTGCTTGCCACTGCACTGCTGAGGCTGTATGATATAGATGTTGATACAGTTGCCACAAGGCCAGACTACAGCCTAAAAGCTAACCTTGTAAGGCAGACAGGAGCAACATACATAAACTCAAAGGAGAATCCATTATCATCTCTTGAAGGAAAATACGACCTTGTCTTTGAATTGACTGGAAATGTAGAGGTTGCAATGGAGGCACAGAAACTTGCAAGAGCAAATGGTATAGTTTCTTTTTTGGGGATATACAGACATACACTTGAATCAGAAGATATAGGTAAGATATTCACTGACCTTGTTCTGGGAAACAGGGTTTACTTTGGCTCTGTCAATGCAAACAGGCATTACTTTGAAGACGGGGTAAATCACCTGCTTGGAATGCAGGAGAGGTGGCCTTCATTCTTGAACAGGATGATAACCCGCACTTTCAAGCCAGAAGATTACAGCGCAGCTTACTTTAACAAAGATGAAGAGGAAATAAAGACAGTAATTTCATTTACTGAATCAACCTGATTTAGCTAGAAGCCTTGCTAAAAACAGAAGTTCAGCCAATGAAGCTATAATCAAATAGGGCAAAGGTGCAAAAAAGTTGTTTGTCAGAAAGAGCCCAGCTGAATATATTGCAGCAGGAATTCCGAACACAAACAGGTTTACTACAGTAAATACAGCTTGGTTAAGTATACCTACTACTCCGACCATCATGCTTCTTACTGAGTACCTGAAATAAAGGGCTGTATAAAAGACGGAGGCTGCAACCGATAAGCTCATGATAAGCATTGGTAAGATGATCACGCCATTGCCAAAATAGAGATATGAAAGACCCATTATGGATACAGATGCAAGATAAAAGGTTAAAACAACAATCAGTTTGCTCTTCACATTGGTGTAGACGCTCAAGGGTAGAGTTTCGAGGTATGCAAACCCTCTCATCTCTGTCAGGTAAAGCACATAAGCAAGGAATGATGATATTGCAACTACAGGTAAAACGTTGGAGACGAACTGTACCTGAGTCTGCAGTATATTTTTGACTCCAGTGCTTCTGAAGGTGAAACCTTGGAAGATAGTTATAAGTACATATATAAATGGAACAGCTATAAAACCTGCAAGCCTTGGAGAACGGGTTATCTGCCTGAAGTCTGCCAGAATCATGGCTATACTGGGACTTCTAACCGTGACATTAAATCTACCTATTTTCGAAGAAACCAGTTCCAGAGGAGAAAGAAGGCTGATTGAGGCCTTCTTGAAAGCTACATATCCAAGGAAGCAAATTATTACACAGTACAGTATAGAGAATGAAAGAGCGTCAACATTACCCAGAGCTACACCTGCAAGGTTCAGAATGGGAACAAAGGTCTCCTCAATGCTGTTCAGCCTTATAACCGAGGTTTGGAAATATCCGAAGGAGAGGCTGAGAAGCAGTATAGGAATAACTATACCAATTCTTATTATTGCAGACAGCCTGTTTGTTGATCCAGCCTTTCTGTAAACTTTCATCATCAAAGAAACAAGAATCAAGGCAAGAGAAACAGATATGGCATCAGCTATCAAGCCTGAAATCATCCTCCATACCCCTACAACTGGTGTTGAGATTAGCAATATTGCAACAGGCGCTATAATGGAGTAACTCAACGCATTTATTATTGCCCCGGCAGCTATACCGTCAACCTTTTCTCTTTCAATGGGTAGTGTTGAGAGAAACTCCCTTATCTGTGGTCCTGCAGAAGCACCGTATGAAAGCTGAATAACTGTTACAAAAGTAGGCATGAAAGTCCAAGTAAGAACAGCCAGCGGGAAAAGAAGAGGATTTCCCTTAAAGAAAAAGTAACCTTCGAGCACTATGACGAGAAGGACAATGGCAAAAGGTACAGCTATGAATATCCTTGACCTGTTCGAAGCCCTTATGGCTTTCTTAATATCTCCAGGAGTCATTCCTGTCAATCTGCTTGCAACGTATCCCTGATACAGAAGTTCCTTGACGACGCTTTTTACTAGAATAGAGTTGAAAGACCTTCTTCTGCCTTCCAAAGTCACTCCAACCCTTTCAGTACATCTTCTATCTCCTTTTCCATGTTTGTAACTTTGAGAAAAACTTCTTCAAGGCTGGAGCCATGGATGCTCTCCTTAAGACCCTGCATGCTGCCTTCAGCCACCTTTATGCCATGGTCTATTATTCCTACTACGTCGCAGATCTTTTCAGCAACTTCCATTATGTGCGTTGAGAAAAGCACAGCCCCTCCGTTTGCAGCATGCTTTGATATTATATCCTTGAAGATTCTTACAGACCTTACGTCCAGACCGTTAAAAGGTTCATCAAGAATCAATACTTTAGGCTCATGTGCAAGTGCAGCAACCACTGCGCATTTTTGCTTGTTTCCAAGAGAAAGTGAAGCTATTGGAGTATCCATGAATTCTTCAAACTCGAATGCATTCACCAGAGACATCATTCTTCTGGTATCTTTAAGCTTCCTCACTGAAGCGATCAATTCAAAAAATTCGTTGGGAGTAAGAGACTCCAGCAATACAGGATTTTCTGGAACTAGCCCTATGTTCGACTTGACAAATATAGGCTGTTGATCGACATCTTTTCCTAATACGCTCACCTTTCCAGCAGCTCTTTTAACTAGACCCATTATCGCCTTTATTGTTGAAGATTTACCAGCTCCATTTGGTCCAAGAAGGCCGTATACAGACCCTTTTGCGATAGAAAAGGTAAGCCCATCTACTGCAACCTTCTCAGCATACTTGACGACAAGCCCTTCTACTCTTAAAGCTTCTTCATAGGTCTGCATACGTTTCCTGCCTTTTGTCAGAAATTTACAATTTAATTAATATATCTTAACGTTCAAAATTAATTTCAATACAGAGCAATCATGAGAATGGAAGGAGAATGCGTGATACTGCTGTTCAAGTTGTTTTGAAAAGATCTTTATCGTTCTGATGCTGATTGACATATTCCCTGTAGGCTAGCCTCGATAGTCTGTCAGCCTCCTGATTTTCATCCCTCGGCACCCATCTGAACGTGATATTCTTGAAAGAAGGTAAGAGCTCTTTTGCCTTTTTGTAAGTTTCTATGTATAAACCCTTTTTTGCCTCCCATTCACCTCTCATCTGGTATACAAGAAGTTTTGAATCACTTCTTATTTCTACGTCACTGACATACCCTTTAGCTATCAGCCATTTCATTGCAGCAAATAGCGCTGAATATTCTCCAACGTTATTGCTGAAACCTCTTCCAGACCCGACGAATTTCCTCTCTTCATATACCTTTCGTCCTTCATGGTACACCACGAATGCATACGTTGTAATTCCTCCCGGGTTGACAGGTTCTGTAAGACCGTCGATGTAAACTATTGTTTTCATTCCGTCGCTTGGTCATTCTAATGCTAGAATTTAACCTGATGGGGGCCTCGCTATCTTAAGAAAAGGCTGGATAAACCAGTATAGAAAGGTTCTTGTTCCTAAAGCAAATATAATGAGCAGACTTCAGATGTGAAGAGATTCTTTTGAGCTCTCTGGACAGGTGCGCATGAACATGAAGAGCAAAACCCTGAGCAGCCTCTTTTCAGCATGTGGCTTAACAGAATGGTTCAGTGGAATCATCACATTGATGTAGAGGGATATAGGTTACCGAAAGACGCAAGAAATTCCCGTTGTGATGTACAGATGCCATATCCGTGAGTGCACAGTAGTTACCAAAGGATAATCAATTCCATTTTTTAGCTTGATATTCTCATTTCCTTCGTAGATATTTTCAAATACCTTGATAAAGTTAATAATGAATTGATGAACAGAAAAACATTAGCTGCAGTAATTGCTCTTGCAATTCTAACTCTGCAAGTCTTGCAGTACGAAAGAGCATATGCTTCGTCTGCAGACTTTAACCTTCAGCTTGGAGAGGCATTTACCAGCGACACCAGCCTCCTGATATATAATGTAACTGCAGTAGCCCAGAACAATAGCCTAGGGCTAGGACCTGCTTATCTGCTCAATGGTCTGGCAGATAATGGCTACTGGTATCAGGTGGGCGTTGCTTATAACTGGTACCCGAACCTCGATTCAGGGAGAGGTTTTTCTTTAATCTATGCTGTTTTCGCTCCCAACGGGTCAATAATCTTCCCGCTGAATTCTAATTCTGCAGGCCTGCAGCGCTTCAATGGCACAGTTAAAAACGGAGACCTGATACAGCTGACTCTGGATATAGAAGATGGCAGAATCTACATGTCTGCGTACGATTACAATACTGGAGCAACTTCTTTTATCTCATATTTATCTTATAACGCAACCAGGTTCCTTGGGAGCCTCTCGAAGCCTATCAATTCAAAAGGTTACTTTACAGGACTCATGACAGAACAATATTTTGCAAATTCAAATATCAGCAACCCAATGTTTGTATCTTTTACTTCCAAGCTTGAAGTCAATAGCAGCTACATGTTCATAGACCTGACAGATAGATCAAACAACTCTGTCATCTTTTTCAACGGAAAGTTTGTGGAGCTTAATCCGTACCAGCCACAAGAACTGAACTGGAGAAACCTGACAGAATTCGCAACGTCTTTTGGATTCTTTACTGGCAATAGTTCAGGAAAGTCCTTCACACCACCTGTACTGAACTCTAGTAACTTCCCTTCTCAAACCTCTGGGTCAAACCAGAAAATCACATTTATAAATTCAGTTATACCAGGCTGTTCTCAGAAAGAGATAACTCTTATTCATGCTACTAATTATGGATATTACTTATTTGGATCAGCTTACATTGCAGAAACAGACGTTGGCAGCCATCTGCAGCTCTGCTATTTCTTGCCCGGCTCATTAGCCAACTTTACCTCGTCCGTAGTGTGGCTGATAAATTCAACAGCTGTTCAGGCTCAAAATATCCGTTCTGGCATATATAATTACACCTTTATACCCCTGTCAGAAGGAACATATCTAATTTCTGTTCAGGTATTTGACCAGCAGAAGACACTTAGATGGTACGCAATGCCAATTCAGATAAAGGTCAATGCTGAACCTGAAATAGAAAGTATAACCTTTTCAAATGTTACAGGCATTGTTGAAGTAAAGGTAAATGGTGGTACCCCGCCTTTCACGTATACTTGGTACATAAATAATGAGAACTTTTCAGTAACCAGCCAGCCATTTCTTATTTTGCCTGAGGGAATCAATCCATATTATATACATGTGATAGTAAGAGATTCAGCTGGTAATTTCGCATCTTCTGGATACTATTCTAGCCATTATCTATCTTCCAGCATCCTAGAATTGATGCTGTTGCTAGTATCTATCTTCTTTGTCTCTTCCTTCTTTGCTGTTTTTTGTGAAATTGGCAAAAGAAGAATTTTGACAAAATTAAGAGAATAAAGCCTATTCAGCTTCGTCAGATTTAAAATATGATGC
>Ga0209012_1001633_pt1 | contig 22201 bp, 16 predicted proteins | sample RS3BMetagenome_FD_184735 | JGI IMG/M metagenome (GOLD analysis project Ga0209012, IMG submission 184735) | Ferric oxide microbial mat and aquatic microbial communities from Rainbow Spring, Yellowstone National Park, USA - RS3B (SPAdes) (version 3) ...
GACCCTACGCGGCAACCGGGAGGCGAAGGGCCATGACGGAAATGGCTTGGCTGTAACGGGGCTGATATTGGGAATTGTCTCGCTTTCGGGATACGCGCTCTGGTTTGTATATCTGGTAATCATTTTCGCGGCGGCGGCGTTAAAGGCGGCGCACCATGCCCACTGATATTGCTTCCGTGCATGGGCGGGTGGCCGGTAGCGTGTGGTGCAGATTTCCTGGCCCCACCTGCGCCCCCTATCGCGGCAGACTGGAAAGCCCGCAATACCACCGGGCAACGGGATATGGGCATGGTGTGTGATATGTAATGGCGGGCACGCATCAGCGATCCGCACCAGGAGCGTGGCAACTTTATCGGGCCACGCAGCGGTGCGGGGAACTTCACATAGCCGCACGGCTTTGCCGGCGGTGCAATACACGATGAAAGTGCGATGCAAATAGCGGGCGTTGTCCCATGGTTGAGCGCTATTTATGTGTTGCGCGAAAATATTGTCGCGATCCGCAGCAGGAAGCGGCGTTGGGAAAATTGACAAATTGCACAGGCGTGTGTAGCTTTAGGTTGATCAGCTTCGCATTTTGCTCACGGAAAAACTAATCGCAAGGGTAGGGGCGACGAGCCAGAGCAGAAGGAAAGGAAGTGGCAACATGTCTAACCAATCACGCAGCAGGATTATTGCCGTCATCACCGGGGTGGTTTCCAGCACGCTGTTCTTATGCTGCGGCTTATCGTATGCCGGGCCAGGAACGGCACAAATTGCCTCTAGCCACCTCCAGAATATTCAGGCGGCAAAGGCGGAACTGAAAAAGCAGGTGGCGGCTGACTGGCTGGCGGTAATAGCAGCAGATAAAGCGGAGGTTGCCTCATTGAATACGGCAACTGCCGCCGCGATGAAGGCAGGCAATCCTGACGCCGTGGTGTCGGCACAGGGCCTTCTGAAAATCGTGCAAGCCCGATTGGTATCGGAAAAAGCCGAGCCGCCTTTTCCTCTCTACTTCCAAGCGACCACCAACACCTCCGGGTTAAACGAGCCGGCGCTAAAAATAGAGGCGGCTCGCAATGAAGCGGTGGCCGCCGCTGTGGCACAGATTCACCTGGCCCAAGCCGACTTCCACGATGCGGTGGTGGCGGCGGATCAGAATGCCATCGCCCAGTGGAAGAAACGTGTCGCCGCGGATATGAAGGCTGACAAGCCACAGGCGGTGGTTACGGATATGTCAGCCATGAAGCAATCGCAGCAGCAACTGCAGCGAGATTCAACAACGGTGCCAGGCATGTTACCAACGCCGGGAATGGCCCATCCAAATCAACCGGCATTTAGGCCACCGGGGCTGTTACCCCACCCAGGAACTCCGGGGGCGTTGTCGAGATTACCCGACCACATGATGGGGGGCTCGCTTGTATCCGTCGAGAAGGTGGAATTGGCGAGAGTCAGATTCACAAGCGGCGGGGGCACCCATAAAATATCAAATAGAAAATATGTCATCGTACATCTGGGCATATTTAACACGTCGAAGTCTAAGGTAATCAACTACAAGACTTGGAGTGGCAAGGAACTTTTTCATCAGGCGGCGCTGGTGGATAACCTGGGGAGCACATGCCGACAGAGGCATTTTGGGTCCCTCTCGAAGGTTCAAGGGGCAGTCCGATTTACACGCATGATTTACCCTCGGCAGGAGGTAAGCGATGTCTTGGTATTTGAGCGCCCCGTCGGCGCTGCAACGCTGACGCTGTGGCTGCCCTCCGGTAACGTAGGGGGGAACCGGCGAAAATCGTTTGAATTTAGGGTGCCAAGCCCGAGAGTAAACGAAGCGAAGCCTGCGGCGTTGGCGTCAGGAATTGATTCCGATCAGTGGCCGAAGCTGGTAACGGGGGCGATGAAGCCTACGAAGTGGAATTCAGTGCCTCCGCTTGCCACGTTGCTGGCGCGCTTCGCCTCTCATCCAGCAAGGCTCATTGGAAAGAGGGTCGTGGCATATGCGGCTCTTAATAAACAAGGCAAACTGGTCATAAAAGGAAGCCGTGGCCCGCGGTTGAGATTGCCCCAACCGGACGCCCTAAGGCTTTTTACCCTTCGGCGGCAGTTGGTCGAGCAGTTTAATGCGCTCTACAAATGGGCGGCCGATCGCGAGAAAAGTGAATACCAAAGCGCCCTGGTGCGCAACGAAGAACCAGGGCTGATGGACCAAGTGCCTCCGTCTGAAGTTCGGGCTGAGCAAATAGAGTGCGCCAAGGTCGTTGTCCCCGCGAGGCAGGCAGAGGCCGGGGAGCAGCGTGCGATTGGCACGACCCTCAGGTCGCCGCACAACAGCATTAAACTGGTCGGCCTGCCGGGCACGGCAACTCCGAAGATCGGTCCAGTATACGGGGTGGTCATTGGGATCGGTTCAGTTGAGACACCGGTAACGATTCCAAAATATCGTTACGCCCCGAATTATATGCAACCGGATGTTGCCACCGAAGCGCTGGTAATTAGCAAGCCACATGTGCATTACCGAGTTACGTTGCTTTATTGCGCTCGTGCGCCTCATTATTTCTGGCCCACGAAAATGGGGGCGACAGGCCCAATCAAAGGCTATGTTTTTCGAATGAAAAGCGGGACTAAAATGGACGCTACAACCTACACCACGGGAGATTTCTATTATCACCTGAAATGGAACGGCATCGATTTGCCGGTGGCAAAAGACCTTGTCGTGAAGATAATGCCCGTACGTTGAGGCGACGATCCAAGGGCTATCGGCCGTTCGCTTGGCACCCCCGTCAATGCGTTGCCCCGCCCACCGCCCCCTAATCTCGCCGTCCCCCGCCAGCAAGCATCTCCACAACCAACCCCCCAATTTCCCTAAGACGTTTCCCGACAATGCCAAGTCACTCCACACGCCCACCATCACCGTCGTCCGTTGCCGTGCCATCCGTGGTCCCATCCAAAAAATTCTTTCAATCTTTGTGCCGTTGTGTCTTGGTGGTAAACAAACAACCCCCGTGGCAACGCCGCATCCCTATGCTAAATGCCAAACGCTGCTTACTTCCCGATGTTTACATAAGTTCCTCTCCTGTGTCGCTAAAAAAATGGAACGCACCCGGATTGACGGCGGCCCGCGTCTGTGGCACTATATTGATGTATTTCGATAGAGGAGTCTACGCATGTTACTGTCAAGCATGTCACGTTTAGCACGGATCACAGGTCGAATAATATTTGCGGCCATTCTGGCCATGATGCCGACAACGCTGGTGTCGGCTGCGACGGCCAAAGCTGCAACCGGTTCGGTTGGTCCAGGGGTTCCGCCGTTTACGGTAAGGCCTGGATACCGCGTAACGCTGGTGGCCAAAGGAATTGCCAATTGCCGGTTTCTGGAGTTCGATGGTCATGGGCGGCTATTTGTCAGTGAACCCGGACCCGGGCGCATTCTGGTTTTAAGTGATAAGAATCATGCGGGTTATTACACCAAACGCGCCACATTTTTACACGGTTTCGACCGCGTGCAGGCGATGGTTTACCGCGACGGCTGGCTCTGGTTCGCCACGAGCACGGGGATTTATAAAACTCCGGACGATGGTATGCAAAGCAGCGCGGGCAAAGTAACCACGATTGTAACCGGCTTGCCGGGAGATTCCGGGCATTGGTGGCGCAGTCTCTGTGTGACACGTAAGCACCTGTATACAAGCGTTGGGGACCAGAGCAATATTGATCCGTGGCACAGTGCGGCTGATATTATGAAAACCGACCGTGAAAAGATTTGGCGTTATAATCTCAACGGGACGGGAAAAACACTCTGGTGCACGGGAATCCGCAACACAGAAAAGCTGTTGTTCCGTCCGGGCACGCATGAATTGTGGGGCTGTGATGAAGGCAGTGATCAATTCGGGCACCCGCTGGGCGAAGCGTGGCCGCATCAGGCGATTACAGATCATAATCCGCCTGATGAATTTAATCATTATATTCGCGGCGGATTTTATGGTCAGCCGTTTATCACCGGCAATGATGTGCCGCGGTATGAATATGTCAAAAGCTTTGAGAAAACCGGACATCCAAATCTCATCAAGCTGGCGGCGGAGACCGTTGTCCCCGCGTATGATTTTGGGGCGCATTGGTCGACGGTGAGTTTCTGCTTTTTTGGTGATAATAAATTTCATGGAGCAAAAGCCGGTGACGCCATGGTGTGCTGCCACGGCTCCTGGGACAGCGTCAAACTGGTGGGATATCGGTTGCAGTTGGTTAAGTTTGACCTGTGGACTGGTAAGCCGGACGGATCGCAACTGATGGTTTCCACATTGGGTGATCACGGCAAAAAAGTGCTGGCGCGACCGGTGAATTGTCTGGAAGCTACCGATGGTTCAGTGATATTCAGTTCCGATTCCAACGGTAGCATTTACCGTCTGGCGTGGGTGGGAACCAAGAGCGTTGCGCATTAGTCTGAATTCCTAGCTGTCACGACGTGCATTGCCGCGCGGTTGCTCTCACAGCGAGAGGCCACTGCAATTTCATTTGCGTTAACGCGGTTGCGAAATTGTTTGATAAGGCAATATTTAAAAATGCAGGGAGAAAAGTCTTGACTTTGCGCATTAGAAAGGCGTATGGTGCAATAGGCGAACGCACTTGGCGGTGCAGAGGAAGTATTTATATGCGGTATTTTGTCAAATCCTCGGCGATTTTTGGGTGCGGATTGGGGCTTTCCATGGCTCCATTTATTTGTCATAGTGCCGGTGCGGCAACGACGGCGACAATTGCAATTCAAAATGTAGCCCAGGATGTCGCTTATTCTCCACAAATTCATGCGATTTTAGCTGACCCGTCCACCGGTACCATTTTGCAGGGAAATGGGGCCTATGGCGGTTACGGCAGTTACAGTTCAAGCCTTAGCGGGTCGGGGCCTTACTATGATATTCAGGGTTACTTAGATACCGGAACCAGCGGAATATTACTTAGCCAAGGCGCGCAGCAGGGACTTGGTGTGAAACTCGCGACGTACAACGGATCGCCAGTTACCTATACTGATACAGGGTTGGGTGGCGCAGCTTCATACAATGTTTCAAAGCCGTACGTGGTGGCAACCGCTCCATTAAGTTCCGGCAATTACGACGCTCAGCCACCCACCACCGCCTATAACAACAACATCGGCACGGTGCGGATGGAGACCTCTACCGGCGGTGGCTATAGTGGCGGTTATAATATTTTTGGAATGCCGGTCATGCAGGGAAAAGTGACGGTCTTTCAGCCGGGAAATTTTACGGATCTGACTAATCCCGTCCCTACCTCCGCCTATATATATAATCCGGGAACTCCTTACAATCCCGGTTCCTTGAATACCAACCCCGGCATTGTTCCAACACCTTATAAAGTGCAGCTTAGCTTTGCATCTTTTTCCAGCCCCTCATTGACTCAGCCAGCTGGTGCACCAGCGCCGGTTGAAGATGCTAATCCATTCATTGGCCCCAACCCACTTGATCCCCAAGGGGCCACTGCCGGTATTCCGCCGGTAAATCTCGCGCTTACCGAGCCTACAGCCAGCGGCGGAATCACACGTACCAGCACGGGAAGCTTTTTATTTGATACCGGCGCGCAGCTGTCGTTTATTTCCACGGCGGAGGCGGCAAATCTTGGAATATCAGAGAACGTCAGCACCACGGGCACGACAACATTGGTTTATACGGATACCGGAAAGGCCGTAGCCAATCAGTTTTCTCCACCAATTGCCGGAGCTGGCGGAAGCTCCGCCAGTCCGGTCGGCTTTTATCTTAATTCACTGACTCTGCAGACCACCAGCGGCCAGGCCATTAAATTTGTTAATGCTCCGATTGTGGTATTAAATATTACCGTAGTCAATCCCAGCACGGGTCAGCCGATCACACTCGCCGGCGACTTGGGCATGAACTTTTTTGAAACCGGCGGATTAACCAACAATTTTAACAACGGATTTCAGTGGTTTACCTTGGATCAGCCTAACGGTCTGCTTGGTCTGGCACCTGTATCGCCAATTCCCGGAGACGCCAACGGCGATGGTGTGGTAAATAATCTTGACCTTGCCACAGTGTTGGCGAATCTGAATCAACCGTCCGGCGGGATGTGGAGTAATGGGGACTTTACCGGCAGTGGAACAGTTACCAATGCGGATCTGGCGATCGTTCTCAATAACCTCAATACAGGTAGTTCCACAACCACAACTGCGCTGCTTGCCGACAGTGCTGGATCCGTTCCCGAACCAGCATCATTGGCACTTCTTGCTGTAGGAATCTTAGGGATTCTTGGCCTCAAGAAAAGCAGGTCTTCTAGCTGTGAACGGGAGCTTTTTCTTCGTGCCAAATAGCACGCGGCCCAGGGAGGTTGGGCCTGAAATGCCCCGTCTGCTTTGTTGTCGGATCTTGCAGACTCATCTTTCAGAGTCATCTCAATGCTCTGCCGGGCATGCGGAGTATTTCAGCCCCATCGCAATCCAGGCCATTGCTTGGACAGGCTCCTAAGCCCGCACAAAACAGCCCAATGGTTTCAACGGACGTGGCCAGAGAGTGTTATGGTTGGGTTTTCTCCATGCTGTGGATCGAAGGCCTGTAAGGGCTCCGGCCAGGACTGTTCCAGCACACTGGTGAGTTCGCCGAGATAGGTCGGCTGCCGCTGGCCCCAGCGGCCCTTGGCACCTCGGCACTTCTCCATCCAAAGACGCCTCTAAAACGCGCACTGTTGCATGTTTCATGCCTGAAGATTAATCTTTTTGAATGTGTTGTGATTATGATATAGTCACGCGGCAACAGAATGTGCACGCAATCGGCGTGTGTGCATAAAAAATGCGCAGTCAGACCTGGCGGAATGTCTGCGGCGGAGGAACGAATGATGGGTATTGGCATGTTCAGGCGATACTGCGCGCTATTGGGTAACTGGCGACACACTCTGCCGCTGGGCTTGGCCGCATTCGCGGTTATGGTGTTGGTGCATCCGTGTGCGGCGGCCACATCACACGGTGCCGCACTGCAAAAGCCTGTTTTAGATACCGGCAGCACGGCGTGGATGATGGTATCTGCGGCACTGGTGATGTTTATGATTCCGGGGCTGGCTTTGTTTTATGCCGGCATGGTGCGGAAGAAAAACGTGCTGGCTACCATGATGCACTCGTATACCGCCTTGGCGGTGGTGTGTTTGCAATGGATTGTCATCGGATACATGTTGGCATTTGGCAAAGATCAGCATGGGCTTATTGGCTGGCAACCGGGGGATATTTTCCTCATCGGCATGAATCCTCAGCATCTCGTGCAGCAGGGGGGAAGCTATATTCCCGAAACAGTGTTCTGCATGTTTCAAGCCATGTTCGCCATGATTACGCCTGCCGTGATCGCCGGCTCCTTGGCCGAAAGAATGAAATTTCGATCTTTCGTCCTGTTTATTTTGCTGTGGAGTACATTGGTTTATGATCCGCTGGCGCATTTTGTATGGGGCGGTGGCTGGCTGGATAACATGCACGTTGCTGATTTTGCCGGCGGAACTGTGGTGGAAATTGCTTCCGGTGTTTCCGGGCTGGTCATGGCGGTTTTTCTGGGCCGGCGCCTGGGGTATCCCACGCAAGTGCTGCAACCAAGTTCTCTGGCGCTTACGCTGACCGGGGCGGGCATTCTCTGGTTTGGCTGGTATGGCTTTAATGCCGGTTCTGCCGGGGCCGCCAACACCGTAGCCGGTGCGGCATTTCTTAATACCACCATTGCCGCGGCATCAGCCGGTGTGGCTTGGAATTTTGTGGAATGGGTCCATCATCGTCGCCCGTCCACGCTCGGTCTGGCGTCCGGCATTGTGGCGGGGCTGGTAGCCATTACGCCGGCGTGTGGATTTGTCGCACTTTGGTCGGCACCGATTATCGGTGTGCTGGCGGGTGTGGTGTGTTATCTGGCGGTTCAGTTCAAAGGTGTTATGGGGTATGACGATTCGCTCGACGCCTTCGGCGTGCATGGCGTGGGCGGATTTCTGGGTATGTTGCTGACCGGCGTGTTCGCCGTGGCCGCAGTCAATGGCGTGCGCGGTTTGATTGCCGGCAATGGTCATCAGTTGATGGTGCAGTTAACGGCAGCGGTGGCGGCGGTGGTGTATGTGGCTATTGGCACGGCCATGGTGGGATTTATAGTGGAGAAAACCTTCGGATTGCGGGTGTCAGAAATTGTGGAGACCGAAGGATTGGATCAGGGAATTCACGGCGAAAGCGGATGGGATATTGGTGCCATGCCGGAAATGTCCATCATGGCTCCGTCCGATGCGCCTTGAATCTACTGGCGGCTAATTGATAAATAGGCGGCAATATTATTTGTACAGTGTTGAGTATTACAGGAGTTGAAAAATGAAGTTAATTATCGCCATTATTCAGCCCTTTCGCCTCGAGGCCGTTAAACAGGCTCTGACAGATGTGGAAGTGTTTCGCTTGACGGTCAGCGATGTGCAGGGCTATGGCCGACAGAAGGGGCATACGGAATATTTCCGCGGCCAGGCCATGCAGGTAAATTTAATTAGGAAAGTGCGCCTGGAAATTGCGGTCAATGAGGCGTTTGTGCAGCCCACCATTGACGCCATCGTAAAATCCGCCCGCAGCGGCCCAGGTGGCAAGGGGCAGGTTGGCGATGGGAAAATTTTTGTCATACCGCTGGATAACGTTGTCCGAGTCAGCGACGGCACCATTGGCGGCGAAGCAATATAGTCAGCAAACCCAGCATCGGGCGTGATTCTTAAACACGACCCTTCGGCGGCAATGGTGGACAGGCAGGTCGGAATGGGCGCAGGAGTTGCTTACTTCAATTTGCTCAATTCACGCAAATAGGTGTATGAGTAAATTCCCGTGCTGTGCTGGTCAGACCAGATAATGCGCAGGGCGTAGTTGCCTACGAGTTCGGCGCTGGTGGCGGTGATTGGGCCGTCGTATGTGGTGCGGACGACGGGCAGTAAAGTTCGGCCCAGCAGATCGCGTTCCCCTTGGCAGCCGGCACAGGGGCACATGCGCCGCAGAAAGCGCAATTCAAAATGAGACTTAACTCCGTCAGACCAGTCAATATCGAGCGATTCTGATTTTTTCAGCGATATTCGCACAGGTTCAATGGGCGTGGGATTTTCCATATCAGGTCATCTCCGCCCAATCAGGCTGCCAACTCACGCACCGCGTCCGAGACTTCCAATGTACGTTCGTATATGGCCTTGCCTACAATAACCCCTTCGATGGGGAGATGTTTCAATGCACGAATATCGTTCAGACTCCCCACGCCCCCGCTGTGAATTACCGGAATTGTGCCGGTGTGCCGAACCAGTGCTTCCGTTGCGGCAATATTCGGACCGATCAACGTGCCGTCCCGGGCGATGTCGGTGTAAATAATCGCCGCCAAGGGCCACTGTGCGACATTGCGCACTACTTCCAGCGCGGTTGGATTTTCCGTGCCACTGATTGTCCAGCCATGTGTACCCACACGTCCATCACGCGCGTCAAGCCCCAGCACCAGCCGATTGCGAAAGCGTGTGTCATGTACCATGGCCCGGAACCAATCCCCATCGGAAATGGCGCGTGTGCCTAGAATCAGACGTTTGGCTCCGATGGCCAGCAGATATTCGATGACTTCTTCCGTGCGGATACCACCGCCGACTTCCACCTGCAGACCGGTTTCCCGGATCAGGCGTTCAATAAGTTCCAGATTTACCAGCCGTCCGTCACGTGCGCCGTCAAGATCTACAACGTGCAGCCACCGGCATCCGGCCTCTTTGAAACGCCGCGCAATGTCCAGCGGATCGACATCATACGTGGTCTGCTGATTATAATCGCCGCGAAACAGCCGCACGACGCGTCCCCCGCGTAAATCAATGGCTGGTATTAATTCAATGCTCATGAAGTTTCAATTCCTGGAGGTATCGATTGCTGATTCCGATCCATCGGAATCATACGCGATCATCATAAAAGATAATCCGCGAATTCGCGAAGTTTTTGCAGCGCCGGCTTTGCCCAGTTTTATAGCGCCGCAAAATTTTTCAATATCATGCGGCCCGCCGCCTGACTTTTTTCGGGATGAAATTGCACCGCCATGACATTATCCCTGCATATCGCCGCGGTAAATTCTCCGCCGTAATCTGAGCTTGCCGCGACATGGCGTTCGTCGGTCGGGCGGACAAAGTAGGAGTGCACAAAATAATAGTGCGTGCCGGACTCAATGCCCTTAAAAAGCGGTACATTCCCCAATGGCTGTATACTGTTCCAGCCCATGTGCGGAACCTTCAAGTTCGTCGGCGGTTGATCCACGGAAAATCGCACGCAATCTCCCGGCACAATGCCCAGGCCGGCGTGTTCACCGTCCTCATACCCTTTTTCCATCAGCAGTTGCAGGCCCAGGCATATTCCAAGCAAGGGCCGTTGCGTGCGGATGAAATCTTTTATGGCATCCGCCTGTCCGGAAGATTCTAAAATGGCAATAGCGTCGGCAAAAGCCCCGACACCCGGCAAAACCAGTTTATCAGCGCCGCGAATGTCAGCCGGTGAAGCGATAATCTTCGCGGCTATGCCCAGAAGCTCAAAAGCCTTCTGGACGCTGCGTAAATTACCCATGGAATAGTCAACAATAGCTAGCATGATCCTGTCCCACACTGTGTCATCGGGGTCAAGCCAATAAAGCGAACCGCACAGAGAGTATTGTCCGCAAAGGCGTCTATTGAAAACAACGCCGAACCGCCAAATTTATTGGTCGATTGCGCGAAGTTGCCCGCTGCACAATGGCATGCAGTGTGATGCCATTACCGCAATACCACAATTTCAACCCGACGATCTTTGGCTAAGTTTGTGCGGGAGATCATGCGATGATCGCCAAAACTCACCGCCGTCATGCGGTGGCGGGAAACACCGTGGCGCGCCAGAAACGTTTCAACAGATCGTGCCCGTGCCAGTCCCAGTGCGTAGTTGTTGGGATATGGATGATGAATGGGGCGGTTGTCCGTGTAGCCTTCAATGCGAATGCGGTTCCTGGCGTAGCGCGTTCGCAGCAGGCGCACAACCCGCAAAAGCGCGTGTTCCGCACGGAATTGCAGCCGGGCGCTGCCGGAGGCAAACAGTACGTCGCTGGAAAGAACAAATCTTCGGATTTCAGTTCTGGAGCGGGCACTGCGATGACGTGCCACCCGATGGCGCATGGCATGCGAGTGCCCCTGGCCCGATGGTGAATTGCCGAATGCCGGCAACATGGTGTTGTTCGTGCCGGGAGTGTTGTTAGCTGTGGTAGCAGGCGGTTGCTGCGCGGCTGCAGCCTGTTGTGCGGCGGCGGCCGCAATCTGCTGCTGCTGTTGCAACTGCTGGCGCGACGTTGCCAAATTCGCCTTGGCGTCCGCCAATTGTTGTGCCAATTGCTGATTCTGCTTGATAAGCTGGGAGTTTTGCGTTTGCAATGTCTGATCGGTGCATCCGCCGAGGCCCAGGCCCAGCATCATCACTACCGCACCGGCAAATACCCCACGCGTTAAATTCATTTTGTGTATCATGGTTCCAGGATCTCCTAGTACATTGTCCGCTCTGGTGCCAAACGCCCAATTAAGCCTGACAGAAGACATAATTGTACTTTAACCATGCCCATAGGCAAGCGATTCGAAATTGACCTCATTCTGGTAACGCGGCGGCCATTTTCACGCTACAATTCCATCCAATGAGCAAAAAGCCCGACATATTGCTTACCCGCGAAGTGCGACTGGCCATAACGGCTTTGGAAAGTGCGCCCGGCGAGGCGAATAATTTTGCGGCCAATCCGCCGCCCAATGGGGTCATGCCGATTGTGACATTGAATGTGCGGATTGCCGGCACTGTGAACGCCGATACCGGCATGCTCGTAAACATCAAGCATATTGACCAAATGGTCCGACGTGTCGCAGCGCCGGCGATGGCTGATATGCTGCGCGCGGATATTCGATCAATTGGTCCCGGGTTGCTGCTGACGGAATTGTTTCAACGCTGCGGTGCGGCCCTGGCGCCTTACGGGATAAACGACCTGACGCTCCATGTAAGTCCCTGGATGTATTTTCAAGCCAATGGCGGAGACCTACCCATGATACGAATGGCCCAAAGATTTGAATTTTCCGCGGCCCATCGCCTGCATAATCCGAACTTTTCACCCGAGAAAAATCTGGAACTCTTCGGTAAGTGCAATAATCCAAATGGTCATGGCCATAATTATGAGCTGGAAGTGCTGGTCGGCGGGCAGCCTGATCCGCACTCCGGACAGATTATGCCGCTGACGCATTTTCAGCGGCTGGTCAATGAACATATTATCGACGTATTTGATCATAAACATCTAAACTTGGATTGCCCGGAATTCGCCGAGTTAAATCCGACGGTTGAAAATATTGCCCAAGTGATTTTTTCCAGGTTGCAGGGGGTTTTTCCGACCGGGGTAAAGCTCATCGCGATTAAAGTTTGGGAAACTCCTAAAACCTGCTGCGAAGTTCGGGCCGGATAATAGCCGGTTGCTCAGGCCCCGGCCCTTTCGTGAATCTGATATTGGAGCCCGTCGAGCTTGGTGCATCGCGTGCCGGGCCGAGGTATAAACTTTTTCCATGACCACATTCCGCATCTAACCACGACGCTTCCGCGTCGGGCTACTGGTTGTTTTTCTGGACGCGTGGCCTGGTAGCGAGAGGCGTTCGGGTAGCTCAATGCGGCAGCGTTGAGTTGTACGCGGAACGTGATGTGATGACACAATGCCGCTCGACCCGTCACGATTGGCACAGCAGGTTCCGCGTTGGATTGCGGATATTTTTTGGAACTGCGTTTCGCATCAAACCCTGACGCTGCTGCATCAGGCTCCGGTGCGTTTGCCCCGCGCGGACCGATGAAATCAGGGGCGGCGCACAACAACAGGGGGGGCGTCCGGCAGTGGAATGTTATTGAGCGTAAATGGAATGCGATATTCATGCCAGCCGGTAAGTACCGTAACTTTTAGTTTCGCCGACGCTCCAGGTACAGCCGTCAGTGGAATCATCAGTTTATCCACACCTTTGGGAAGTTGGGCGATAATGTAACCCCCACTGATATTTTTGTGGTTTTGCACCACCGCAACCGACTGGAAAACTCCGGCCGGTGCGATTATTTCCAGAATTAAAAAGCGCGAATGCCGCGTTTTTGTCACGCTCATAATACGCATGCGAACATCGGCGGCCTTCAATCCCGCATTGGCAATGTGCTGTTGCACCAGAGCCGCCGGATTGTTCAGCGTGACGGTACGAAATGTTCCACCTGCGGCCACATCCACCGAGCCGATGAGTTCCCGAATTGTCGCGGCCTTGGGTGAAGGTGCCGCAAAACGCAAAACAATGGGGAAACCAACTGCTCCGGCCTGCTGCATATTTTGATAAAGCCGACCACGTACGGAAACAATCTGCCGGAATCGCGGAGCAATGGGGATAAGTGTATGGCCCGTGTTGAGCACTTCCGTGATGATCCTTAAATGGTGATAAAAATTAGGGTGCCGCAGCAGCTTGCTGTTGATATTCAGGCACACCGTTAAGCCAAGATGTTTGGCAATACTTTGGACATACGGGCCTTTGTCTGCCGCAAAGATCACGGCGCGTGATTCTGTTACATAAGCAACGTTCGTCTGCACCGTCGGTGGGGGCGAAGCATTCTGTGCATGAACAGCCGGGGCTGGTGCCAGAAGCGGCAAAAGTGCTATCGCTAAAATTGCATTCAAGCGTGTGTGTGTCTTCATGTGTTCATGCTCCATGTGAAACGCATGGCACCACTATACGGGTGATCCACAGATTTTCACAGATTGGCACAGATTTTTGCTGCGGCGGGGAATGGCTTTTGGGCCGCGGGGGATTAACTCACATCCGCCGCCCCTGCTTCCCTCTGATTTCTTGTGACACCGTTGGAAAGTGGGCAGTACCATTTTACTATTTTTTTCCGCCGCTATAAGCTATAGGGGCTTATCAGGAGAAAACGGGTATGCGGAAAATTAGGTATATCATTGCAGCGGGTGCGGTTCTGGTCTGTGAGGCTCTAGTCGGATTGACGTTTGGCGCTCCCGGCGCGGTGAACATCAATCAGCGGCCCTTAACAGACTTTATCTCCTTTGCCGCGATCAATCACCGCGGGCACAGATTTGCCAATAATACTGCAGCGCCAATGGTGAAGCTCACGGATGGCCAGCAGATGGAAGCAGTGAGTATGTTCGCGAGGCGGCGTCGGAACATAACCGCGTTCCACGCCGCATTTACATATCAAGCCCGCAAGCTGTCCAATGGCGGAGGTGATGGGGTCGGGTTGGTATTTCAAAATGATCCACGTGGGATAAAGGCTTTGGGGGCAACGGGTAACGCATTAGGCTATACGGGCATTACCCGCAGTGCCGCATTTGAGATTAATTTGTATAACGGTGGAGGTCAGGCGGCATCGCCCAGCGAAGGTTTGGCGCAGGGCATCACCTCCGGAACGCTTCCCCCGGGTGATCATCAGGGAATAAACGTTCGCGCAGCCGGTGCCACAGGCAGATATGACAGCACGGGATTAATTAATCTCCGATCAGGTCATCCCATTCGTATTGAATTGGTATATAACGGCTTAACCTTGACGGCCAAGTTAACAGATGAGATCACCGGGCAGAGTTTTATCTGGAGCAAGCAACTCGATATTCCGCTGGCGGTTGGTGGAGATCACGCCTATGTCGGCTTTACCGGTGCCAGTGGTGATGCCACAGCGGTGCAAACGGTCAGCGATTTTTCATTCCAATCTCAGATGCCGGCACCTGCTTTGGCGCAGCAATCGCCGGCTGATCTGGTCAATCCGTTTATCGGCACGGGTGCCGGTCCGGGCGGGAGCATTAATTTGTTTCCCGGCCCATCCATGCCGTTTGGTATGGTGCAGCTAAGCCCGGATACTGAATCATCGGGTTATGGCTATCACTATTATCAGCGGAATATCCAGGGCTTCAGCATGACGCACATGAGCGGCCCGGGCTGCAATAATGAAGGGGATGTATTTTTTACCGCCACCACCGGCGCGGTGCATACGCAGGTGAAGAACTTCCAATCAACCTACTCCCACATTATGGAGTCCGCCAAGCCCGGCTATTATCATGTTCAGTTGCTGCGTTGGGGTATAAATGCTCAGCTCACGGCAACCAATCGCTGCGGCGTGGCCAAGTTCACTTTCCCCGCCGGTAAGCAGGCTAATATTCTCATTCCGATCAGTCACACACTTAATTACACGGTGGCTTCCCACGTACATATTGTCAACAACCATGAAATAACCGGTTATGTGGTGGATCATTGTTTTTGCGGCAACAATCAAAGCTACAAAGTCCATTTTGTCATGCAGTTCAGCAAGCCTTTTGTCATCAGTGGAACCTGGAGCGGGGAAAAGGGTGTCGGTAAACTGCATGTTGATTCGCGCAACGTCCAACAGACGCAGCATAACCAGTGGGTGGGAGCCTATGCCAGTTGGCCGGCATTATCCAAAGCTCAAAGCATTACCGTGCGCGTGGGTATTTCTTATGTGAATCTGGCCGGTGCTCAAAACAATCTGCGGCAGGAAGTGGCGGGCAAAAGTTTTCAAAGCATTCGTCGAGCCGCATGGAATACTTGGAATCACGCGTTAAGTGTTATCCATGTTTCCGGCGGTTTGCCTTCGCAACGGGAAGTATTTTATACCGCTTTGTATCACAGTATGTTAATGCCCAGCATTTTCAGTGATGCGGATGGCCGGTATCTGGGCTTTGACGGCAGAATTCACCATGTGGCCGCCGGGCATCGTATTTATTGCAATTATTCCGGTTGGGACATTTATCGCAGTGAAATGCCCCTGCTGGCGATCATCGCGCCTAAACGCATGGAAGATATGTGCCAGTCCATTGTGCTGATGTATCAGCAAGGCGGCTGGATTGACCGCTGGCCGCAGATTAATCATTACACCAATGTCATGTGCGGCAGTCCGCTGACGACGGTGATGTGCATGGCCTATCTGGACGGTCTGCATGGGTTTAATATCCATGCCGCGTGGCAGGGGATGTTCAAAGATGCCACAGAAGCTCCTCCGGCCGGACATCCGTATCAGGGTGAAAGCAACATCAACTGGATCAACAAGTTGCATTTTGATCCGGATAATCATGAAGGATATGGCTCGGTATCCCAGATTCAGGAAGACTGCGTGGCTTACGCCTCCATGTATTATCTGGCCAAAGCATTAGGCAACACCCGTGACGCCAAGTTGTTCCATCAGCGGGCCATGTATTTCCGCAATGTTTTTGATCATAAAGATCATGATTTCCGCCCGCGGTTATCCAACGGCCAATGGCGTAAGCCGTTCAAACTCACGCAGTCGCATGGATTTGTTGAAGGCACCGCCTGGCATTATCAATGGTTAGCGCCATGCGATATGGCGTGGCTGGTTCATGCGGTGGGAGCGGCGCGGTTTAACCGACGTCTGGAACACTTCTTCAGCTATAAGACGCCCGGCTGGATGGCCCAGTATTACAATCCGTACAATGAAACCGACTTGGAAGCTCCGTTTGAATTCAACTTCTCGGGTAAACCATGGCGAACGCAGTATGTGGTTCGCCGCGTGCTTAGGCAGAATTACACACTGTCCTCCAATGGCATTCCCGGCAATGATGATTGCGGAGAAATGTCCTCTTGGGCAGTACTGAGCATGATGGGAATTTACACCATCGACCCGGCCAGCGGAGCGTATGAACTCTGCAGCCCGGTATTCCCCAGGATCAGTATCCGCCTGCATGCCCCGTACACCGGCGGACGATTTGTAATTACCACCACCGCCAAACCGGCGTTCACACCGTATATTCAAAGCGTCAAACTCAACGGCAGTGTACAGAAGGCGAATTGGATCAACATCAAAGCCCTGACCGCCGGTGGAAGACTGTCCTACACCCTTGGCAAATCCCCCAACCGAAGCTGGGGTGCCAAGCCAACCGATGCTCCGCCATCGTTAAGCAGTTCATCGCGGAAATAGATGATCTGTGGATTGTATGGCTACTGCTGTTGTCCAATGTATACTGCGGCGGTGTATGTCGTGCAGCAAAGTTGAGGTTGCTATGGGCGAGTCGTTGTCGGCTGTTATCCGTCCCAGTTTATCTGTGGTCCCAGTGACTCAATAATATGATAAATCGCCGCCGCAACGCCGCCACGCAGCGTATCGCCCTCTACTCGGATTACCCGGCACCGTTGTGCCAACGGTCGCAGGGCTTTAGTCGCAATTCTTGAGTTCAGATAGTTGAAGGCGTCGGGTGTAATGTCAAACATTCGGGAGCACAACGCTACGAGCTCCGGATCAAAGATGTTAATCGCCGCTGCCACTCCTGTCGCGAGATAGTCCAGCGTCGTATGGAGTTGGGGCTGTGCATCCAATTTTTTCCGGTGCACCGCGTCGCGGATTTCATTGATATTCAAGGCGGTACCAGCGGTCCGATTTACCAGGCGGGAAAAGGCAGGATCCGTGGACAGCGTTTCCAGACAACCCCGATTGCCGCATCCGCACAGTTCGCCATCAGCCTGCACGATAGTATGTCCTAATTCTCCGGCCAAGCCATGCGACCCGACCAGCAGGTACCCATTGACCACTGCGGACATGCCGAACCCCTCGTATGTGCCAATCATGACAAAATTTCTCACTCCACGCGCTTCCCCGTAGATACGCTCCGCCAGACATGTGGCTATCGTTTCATGCACAACGCGCGTTTCGACTCCCAAAGCACTTTGGATATCAATTCCCGGCTTTCGTCCGTCAAGGATGTGAAGGTTCGGGACCAGCAGACATTGTTGTGCTGTGGTGTCCACGCTTCCCGGCAGACTGATACCTATTCCCAGAGTTTTCAGTTGCCTGTCCATAAAGGGTCTTACCGTCGCGACTGTGGTATCAATGAGTTCCATGTATGTGGTGGGTGTAGGGAATTCCGCAACGGTTGAGGTATTGTACCTCCCATCCATGCTGGCGGAGACAACACGGCAGCGATGCGGTTCAAGGGCAATCCCAACGACCTGGGATTTTCTGCTTGCCAGGCGGTACATACGACTGGGGCGACCCTTGCCATCGGGCGCAACGATGCCGTGTTCTTCAATAAGTCCAAGTTTCAACAGTCTGGCAACGGTTTTGGATGCTGTAGGCATACTGGAGCCGGTGAGCCGCGCTAATTCCGCCCGTGACACGGATATGAGGTTTTGCAAGATTTCAAAGACATTGCGTTGATTGACTTGCTTAACTAATCGCGGCCGGCCGGACCGCCGGCGCGGCACCTCGATTCCCGGCAAATGCCCCTTTTTACCTACGTTCTGGGTATTGCGTATGTTTTTGTCCATATTGATGGTCAGCCAACCAATCCTTTTACCAGACGCACCATAATAGTTCAAGTGTTCGCCGGACGCTAATACATGGTATTGCCCTCTCTGCTTCCGGGCTGACTTTGCCGCCAATTCAGTGTAAATAGAGGGCCAACTCGTTATATGGTCGGACGCCCGTAGGCGTGGTAAAAAAAAACACTTGACATACAGCGCTAATCGGTATATACTAATCATTAGTTAATTTATCGAAGTTTGAAGGACGAGTAATTTTTGTCTTGACAGGATGCCAAAATTGGAATTTAATAATCAATGTTGCGGAATTGTCTGTTTCTGGTCGTAATCCCGCAATTTTGAGGTAACTTGAATGGATGGGCCCGGTGACTTGGGTTTTCCAAATAGCTGTCACTGATGCTGTTCGGAGAATCGGTCGTATTTCGCGCTGTGGTAAACGTCCATTCGGCTAATTGGTTGGTACCGGCATGACATAACCCGGTGCGGCTTTTGCGAGTGCTAATGCGACGCTCCAGAGTGTCTGGCTGTGGCATTAATATCGAAATGGTGGCAATGTGTATGGCTACCTCTGTTTTCTGTCCAGTTGACAGAATGTATGAGTTTTCTCCCATCGGGAGATAGGAGTCCGTTATGTTTACGTCCAAGCTTAGTTTGTCTTTGCTCGCCTCCGCTGGCGCGGCCACGATCGTTGTCGGGGTACCTTCCCTGGTCAGCGCGACGGCCCTTGCAACGCCGACACCGGTTCATGAATGGGTATTCACGACCGCTTCTAATGGCGCAACATCCATTAACGACACAGGTTCCGCTGGCTCGGCCAATTACGCGGGCACGGTCTCGAGTGCCAGCGTGGTCAACAATGGAAGCTCTGGTGGTTATCTGGAATCCACGAACGCTGGAGGCTCAGGGATGTACATTCCCAGTTCTGTGCTTTCCGGATTGGGATCGACTTACACGATTGAGGATTATGTTTCAATCTCGCCACTTAATGGGAAATCCGGCGACGGTTACGACGCATTTTGGGGGTGGGGCAACAGCGGTAGCGCGTGGACCGCAGGATATTCCAGTTTTGGCAACAATTCCAATGGGGCAGTGATCCAACACGATACGGTAGCTCCCGCGAGCCCTACAGACGTCAATACGTTGAGGGGCAATGATTATCCTCTTGGCCCCATTGACCTGATTGCCGCGACCTACGACGGAACGAATATTAATTTCTACGTTAATGGCAACTTGGCGGCGACCGCCAAGCAGGCCGGTTTCTCAATGAATGATGTGGCCGCCGCAGTTAACAGCGGACTCGGCGGTGGGATTGGATTTGATCCATTTTCCGCCGACGGCGGTACCGCGGGCAATACCTACGATTTTCGAATCTATAATTCGACCTTGACCCAATCCGAAATTCAGGCAAACTATGCCGCCGGGCCTACGGGTTATGTGGCCCCTGCCGCACCAACGCCGTCTCCCAGCCCTGCACCGCTTCACGACTGGAATTTTAGCAATACCAGTGCTATTTCGGGAAACACCGTGACTGATACCGGCACTGCGGCATCGTCCTCTACCAGTGGTACTATCGTCGGCGGCGCAACGGTCAGCGGCGGCCAGTTGATTACCAACGGAGCCACAGGATCGCAGCAGGGTATGTCCATTCCAGTGGCGGCTTTGAGCGCCATTACCGGAAGCTTCTCCATTGAAGATATTGCCACGAGTACCTCCGCAAATCAGGGGTGGAGTACTCTCTTCGGTCTTGGAAATAATAAGGCTACCTTTATTGTTTCACACCCCGAGCGGCAGGACAACCTTTATATGTCCGGCGAGGTTGGCAACAACCAGCTTAATTACGCTGGCGGACCCATGCCGGTTGGCACACCCACCATGGAAACCCTGACTTGGAATGCCTCCACCGATACCTTCAGTCTCTTCGTCAACGGAGCGCTGCAGGGCAGTGTCGTACTGTCGGGTACCAACGCCATTAATCTTGCGTCTATTACCAGTACTGGGACGAACAATGGCATCGGCGGGTTCGATCCATACAACGACCCCGCATTTATTGGTGGTACCAGTGATTTCCGAATCTACGGTTCGGCGCTAACGCCTGGCCAAGTCTTAAGCGATTACCAAACCCTAGTTCCCGTTCCCGCACCGGCTACCTTGGCTATGTTGATGGCTGGCGGACTGGGCCTGTTGCTGATCCGCCGTAATCGTTCTCGCGTCTGATCCGTCGATGAAAGGGCCGTGCAGGCTTTCGCCTGCACGGCTCTTCTTTCTAGGCAAAGGAGCTCAATATGAAGTTTTTGGAAAAAAAAAGAGCGTTTACTCTTATCGAATTACTGGTAGTCATTTCAATCATTGCGTTGCTGATCGCGCTGCTGCTTCCGGCTCTGGCCAGGGCCAAGGAATTGGCGAATCGCATTGTCTGCGCCTCCAATCTGCATAATAATTCCGAAGCCCTCATGATTTATGCGGACTCAAATAAGGGATTTTATCCCGATCTGATTCGTCCGCAGTTTAATGAGCAGCCGGGGCATTGGCTTTGGGATTTGGAGTTCGGCGATCGGGACATGCTGGTCGAAAGCGGGACGTCTATGGCAAACTTTTACTGCCCAGCAAATTTGGAGTCAAACCCAACACTCGAATATAACACCTACCCATCGACGAAGATCCTTCCTTTCTGGACGCCGCCGACGGAAACCGGTGGTAATCCCGCAAATCCCGCCAGCAACAAGAATATTGTGTATGGATCGCTGTTACACTACTGCGTGACCGGCTATTTTTGGCTAATCCAGCGCCCGACCGCTGCTGATTATCCAGACTCGACCTCATTGCAGGGCGCCCCAAATCCGCCGGGAAATTTTTATCCCTATCCATTCTATGGCGAATCTATCATCAACGGTGCCGTTCGTTGGACGTATGGAGGTATTACTCCGCAATATCAGTCCAAAACCACACCGTCCGGCGTCGACGGTGGAGTCGCCCCAAGCGATATTCCGATCATTACCGATTCCATCCTTGAGACGAACGGTAACTACGTCAACTCGCCCGGAGCCTACGCGGGCGGTGCTTCGTCACATCTGAATCCGGCAACGGGCTTGCCTGAAGGAGGGAACAAGGCATTTATGGACGGGCATGTTGCCTGGTTTGAGTTTGGCAATCCTGCGCTGGTATCGAACCCACGCTCCCCTGGAGACTGGCACATTCGTGCGTCAGAACCCGGTGCCGCTGGAATTGTCGATTTTCTATTTTGATTAATGCATTTGCTTGTCGCAGTTGTGAATACCCTATCTGGTAAATTCGGATACTACTGAACGCACCTCCTCCGGGAGCTTTTTACTCCTTGTGCTTCCGGAGGAGATTTTTTGCGTGATGGCAGACTTCATGCAGGCGACCACCTGATTTTTCCCATCCGGCGAGCGTGGTCGCGTTTTGCCGCTAGGATACTGTCTTTGGAGTCTCTTCGTGTGCAGAGTAGTATTAAGTTAAGCTCGGTGCATATAGAGGCCGGATTTACAAAATGGCAACATGTTGTTGATGGTTTCGCAAATTGGTGCAATGACCATCAAGCCGCCTGGACGCACCGCCGTTCCATCAGCGCCAATGCTTGGGCAGAGGCCAAGTGATTTCCGGATAAACGGAGTTCGGTATTTTGGGGAGGCGTAAAATGATTTCGTTTGCCCATGGAGATAATGCATGATCAAGTATTTTAGAAGACCTTTATTAACCTTAGCGGTGGCTTGCCTGGCCGTTGGAATCGGTGGCCTTTCGCAATCCGCCTCGGCCGCACCGGCATTTCGTCCGCCGGCGGTGCCGCTGGTGACATTTGATCCGTACATGAGTATATGGTCAGAAAATAATCATCTGGCGAATCATCGCACGCGCTATTGGGATGGTCGCATCCAGAGCCTGGTAAGCCTGGTGCGTATTGATG
>Ga0209012_1001643_pt1 | contig 22112 bp, 20 predicted proteins | sample RS3BMetagenome_FD_184735 | JGI IMG/M metagenome (GOLD analysis project Ga0209012, IMG submission 184735) | Ferric oxide microbial mat and aquatic microbial communities from Rainbow Spring, Yellowstone National Park, USA - RS3B (SPAdes) (version 3) ...
CTGGCTCGTTCATCCGGCGACACTGATCGTCAAGGGGCATGAGTTGCAAGAGGCCAAAATCTCTTATCAACCATGTGCGGATAAGCCTAAAGACTATGAGCAGTTATGCTTAGGTTTTTGGGAGCAGACCTATGACATCGTCTATACCGGCAAAGGTGCGCTCACATGGCTTTACGACATCGACCGGTGGGCCGAGGTGGTGACACAACTGCTCAATCCAGGCGGCCGACTCTACCTTGTCGAATTCCACCCGATCGCCTGGACACTCGACGCCGAGAACTGGTCGATCGTGACTGACTACTTCGCCAATGAGCCGGTGATCGAACACGAGCCGCAAGGCAGCTATGCCGTTCCCAACGTCGAGACCAAATGGAACACCACGGCCGAGTGGCAACACACCGTAGGAGACATCATCTCAGCGGTCGCCAAGGCGGGACTGCGCTTGGACTGGTTCCACGAAGTTCCCTTTACTCGCTTTGCCCTGGCCGACAACTTCGAACGAACATACGATGGCGGCATCTATTACCCACCCGCTGGCACGCCTCGGCTTCCTCTCATGTTTTCACTTTGCGCCACGAAAATCAGCCAATAGAGCCGACCACGAGACGATTGATGGGAAAAGTTTCACAGGGCTCGTGGGTAAAGGATAAACACTGGCAAACGAAGGGGCACCACCAACTCCGATCCGCGGTTGGGCTCGATCCCGTTGACGCTACCTCGACTCGCGTTGCCGTACCCACAATTTTGGTCGGGTCTGCGCGTCACAGCGCCCCACTCCATGGAGGGTGGGCGCCAACCAGCGGGCAGCCGCCACCCACGTGCGATCGCCATACATGTGCGTCGAACGCACATAGCATCACGTCGTGCTAGCGACTCGCCATAGCCGATTCCAGCGCCACCTGCATCCGGTGACGATACACAGCGTTGACGATCTGACCGACCAACACGGCGAGACCCACAACGTTGATCACAACAAAGGCGCCCGCCGTCAACAACAAGGACGCAACCACCACCGTGTTGACAACGGTATTCACGACACCCAACGCGCGTAGACGGGTGCCATACGACAGGAGAAATGCGTTCGGTATCGATTCCAGTGTGGAGATCGGAGCATCCTTGTGACGCAGCTCGCGAAACCTGTTGCCCCAATCTTCCTGACTATTCGTGCCATAGGACATCCAAACTCGATAGCCGACGGTCCGCCGCCATAACAGGGCAAAGGCTCCGCGGCCAAGCACCACAGCGACGACTGGCAGCCACAAACAGATCTCGAGGACGACACCCATTCCCCTACAATAACGACTTTTCCTGCTGCATGTCCCACGCATCTCTTGATAGGTCAGCCATTCGGCTGACACGCGGCTCGTCGAATCGTCCCCAAAGGCTAGTGAGCGAGCGACAGCACCATCGGTTCAGCATCACACCACAGGTGGTAGTCCAGCGGATCCAGTCCACCACAAAGGTCATCGGGCCAGAATCGCTCCGGGCCAGCACCGCGAATCGAACGAATCTCGAGTCGCTCGGCGGTGAGATCGATGATCCAACCGGCACTCGCTCCAAGGCCAAGACTTCCGGCACTGAGTTGATAGAGATCCTCACCAAGAGCGGTCACCGTCTGGGCATGTACGTGGCCACAGAGATAGCCCCGGACCAACGGTTGGCCCTGCAACATCACCAGCAACCGATCCCGCTCTCCCTCGATGTACCCCTGATAGCCAAAGCTCGCCAGTACTCCCTGATCCTTGGTGACACACAACGGGTAATGCCCAAGGACCAACGCCGGGGTGCGCAAGGCGTCGAGTTCGCTAGCCAGCTGGACCAAGCTCGCATCCGGATCTCCGGCACGCAATCCGATGCCAAGGACGTTAACGGGACCCACCATCCGCTTGACCATGGGTCCCTGGTCAAAGGCTTGGGCAAAGTTCGTCCTCTCCCAAGCAACTGGCTCATAGGTCTCCATGATCGGATAGGCCGTGCCTCGACGCTGATTGGCCGAGAGGTCATGGTTGCCTGGCACCACCAGATACTCGAGACCGAGGCTATCCAACCACCGACGAACTCCATGGAGCTGGTCGCGGTCGAAGCAACCATAACTCGTGAGATCACCAGTCACGACCAACAGATCCGGTTCAGCGGCCCTCAGCAGTGCCGCCGATCGATCCAGCACCTGCTTTACCCCTGGTCGCAGGCGCTCCGGTGCCAACTCAAAATGAAGATCGGAGACATGTACGATTCGCGTCATGCGTCAGCCCTCCTGCGCAAGCAATGGCCACCGATCCGCCCACGCGAGAGCCGATTCAAACCACGAGCCCACCCGGATCAAGAGATCCTCTCGGCCATAAGCAGCCACCAACTGGATGCCGATCGGCAGACGCGGCTCCTGATCGGACATGGCGAGTGGCAACGAAATCGTCGGTTGGCCAGATACGTTGAACTGACCGGTGAAGCCCAGGAACTCTAGCTGTCGATCCAGACCATGCCGTGGATCGCTCAGATAACCGAGGCGCGGAGGAAGGCGGGGCGCAACCGGCGTTATGAGCAGGTCATAGCCGTCGATCTCAAAGAAGCTGGCCACCCTACGGGCATAGGACTGTAGCCAGTCGACCGACTCGATATAACGATAGGCTGGCAGCTTTCGACCGAGTTCGACGAAGACACGGTTGTCCGACTCGATCTCATCGAGCGACACCTCGCGATCGAGCATGCGCTCGATGGAGCGCAACTGCTGGGCAATCGACCCCTTCACAACATCGACGAAGCGCGTCTGAAACTCCTCTTCCGCCAACGCCGCAGGCCAGGCATCAACCACCTGATGGCCGTGCTCGCTCAGCAGATCTGCGATGCGTCGCACCGCCTGGGTTACCACAGGATCGGCAGTCGCAGCTTGAAGCAGCGGGTGATCAAGCACCCCGATACGCAGCGATCCAAACTCACGCCCGACCTCTTCGGTAAGCGGACGAGCGAAAGCCGGTGCCGCATATGGATCACCACATCGATAACCGGACATCACATCGAGCACCCCTGCCGCATCCCGAATCGTCCGTGTCAACGCACCATCGATCGTCGATCCGGCCCAACCATCACCGGCGAGAGGACCCTTTGAGACTCGACCACGCGAGGGTTTAAGCCCCACAAGTCCGCAGTAGCTCGCTGGGAATCGGATCGACCCACCGCCGTCACTCCCTTGGGCCACCGGCACCATACCAACCGCTACCGCTGCCCCAGAGCCACCCGAGGACCCACCCGATGAGTACTCAAGCGCCCAGGGGTTGCGCGTCACACCGGTGGATACGGGTTCGGTCGTGATGTTGGTGCCAAACTCCGGGGCGTTCGTGCGACCCAGCACGATAAACCCGGCTTCGATGAGCGAGCTCACGTAATAGCTCGTCACCTGGGCCCGGAAATCAGCCTTGCGCAATACCGCAGAGCCGAGCCAAAACGGCTCACCCTCCTGGGCGGCCCCAAGATCCTTGAGCAGCACTGGTACACCGGCGAACGGCCCCTCAGAACCATGAACAGCCTCGTCGCGAGCGCGGTCAAATCGATCAGCGATCACGGCATTCACGACCGGATTGAGCTGTTCAATACGCGCAATCGCAGCGTCAACGACCTCGAGGGCGCTGACCTGTTTCGACTTGACAAGCTCGGCCAGACCGGTTGCGTCATAGCGCCACAATCCCTCTTCGCTCACTGGTCCTCCTCAATGGTGCTTGTGCCTGCTGTTGGCGAAACAATTACTACCCATGGCAACGCTAGCACGGTCGCCAAGACGTTGTCCATGAGTCCGGGTGCACAGCTTCACGGTCAAGAAACGCTGAAGGGGGTGGCGCCGATCGTCGCCAGGAAAGGGAACCGACCAGAACGCAAGCTGGGCTCGCATTGCCCAACTCACGTCCTGACCATCTCGTCAGGGGATGGCATGTCAACAGCCATCCCCTGAGAGCCAGACGGATCTGGTTCGTGCTACGCACGAACCAGCGTGCGATCGACCTCCTCATCGCTGGCTTGCTCGAGCGTGCGTTGGCTGGCCTCGGGCATAAACAACGCCACGACTGCAGCAACGATCGTGATGCCCGCAAGCACATAGATCGCCACTGACTCGCCAAAGTGGGCAAAGAGTGCAGGGAAGACGAAGGCAGTCAAGGTGGCGCCGATTCTTCCACTGGCAACCGTAAGGCCCTGGACAACAGTTCGGATCTTGGTTGGTGCCAGCTCAACGCCATTCATCCCGCTGGTAGGGACAGCACTGGCGATCCCGTTGGTCACGCTAAACAACCCCAACAGGGCGAGCCCGATCGCGGGTGCCATGATGACAACCGAACCTCGATACGCCCCGAAGATGACAAGGGCGACAGCGGAAATCATCGACCAACGTACCGTCATGGGGCGACGGCCCCAACGATCGGAGAGCCACGCCGCGACCAACAGCGACGGAATGGAGAAGGCACCGTAGCTGATCAAGGTAAAGACCTCGGGGCTAAGACCAAGGCTCTTTGCGATCAACGTCGGGCCATAGAGTCCACTCGAGTAACCGATGATATCGAACATGAACCAGAGAAGACAGGAGACGAGGATCGCGCGGGCGTTTCTGCGGAAATAGAACCCGATTCGGTTGCTATCGAGCAGCCTGGCTCCTTTAAGATCAGCCTTGATGGCCTCCTCAGCATTGACCTCTCGCAACACTGCGCGGGTGGCCTCAGGATCTCCTTTCACACGAGCCATGAACCGAGCCGTCTCCGGCAGGCGACGACGTAGATAGATCACGGTAAGTGCCGGGAGTGCGCCAGCTCCGAGCACGATGCGCCACGTCACTCCGTCGGAGAAGCCAAGTCCGTGGCACGCCAGCGAGATGAGACCAGCAACGATGGCACCACTGATCCACGAAACGCCAAAGCCGACGATCATCATCTTGCCACGGCTCTTGCGATTGGCATGCTCGCCCATGATGGTCGGTGAGAGGACATAGTCGGCACCCGCACCGATGCCGAAGAGGAACCGGACCACAATCAACCATGCGACCCCAGGGACAAACGCCTGGGCGACGGCGGTAATCGCCATGACGACGACGTCGAGCCCGTAATAGCGTTTGCGACCATGATTACCGAGAATCCCAAAGACGACAGCCCCAAGCGCCATGCCGGCAAGCGCTGAGCCAGTTAAGAACGATGACTGCAATCCAGTCAAGGAATGCTGACCAAAGCTCGCCAGCACGAGCGGCAAGACGATGGCGATCGACGAGAGGCTATAGCCATCGGTAAAAACTCCCATGCCAGTAGTGAACATCATCCGCGCGTGGAATCGGTTCGCCCGAACCTCGTCTGCGGGTGCAAAGATCGTTGATACTACCTGTTCAGATTTCGATTGATCCGCCATGCTCTCCTCCTTAGGATCGTCGCGATCCCCTCGCTATTTCGACACCCCTTGGTGTTGCTCCCCGTCTCGCTTCTCCCTGACTGTTTCCACTCAAATGGCCACTAGATTTCGCCACCGCTTGCATGCGTCCTCAATGGTGCCGTACTTACCCGTCAACCAGCTCATCTCGAAGTCGATCGACGATTGACGGTGCAACCCCGACACCGACCAGATAGGCCTCGGCTGAGCCGTACTCCACCTCGATCCAGGCCAAGAGCCCCTCCATCGTCTGTGGGTTGGCAGACAGGGCAGGTGAGTCAACCGAGAACGACTCACCGGGAGCCACCGATTGGCGCAACTCGTCCTCGGCGAGCGCCCAAAAGTGTTCCCTCGCGCGGGCCGTTGCCACATAATCGGCGACGATCAGCTCGTTTGGCACGCCAAGAACCGATAGCAACAGCGCCGCAAGAACGCCGGTGCGATCCTTGCCGGCATAGCAGTGAAAGAGCGCAGGTCGATGACAAGGATCGGCCAGCAAGCGCACACAACTCGCGAGCTCGTAACCGCTCTCGAGCAGGTACGCACGGTAGAGCTCTTCGAGTGAACGTTGAGCGTTACCCTCCCTGACCAATGTCGCACGCAGCGGAGCGTGCATCGTCACCCCTGCCAGGCCACTCAATGGACCACTGCCAAAGCGCTCGACCTCGTCGTGACGTCGAAGGTCGATACGGGTGCGGATTCCAACGCGGCTGAGCTGGTCAAGGTCCGCTGCACTCAAGCGATGTGGCGAATCCCCTCGGTAAAGCTGACCTAACCGGACCACTCCCCCTCGTCCTGTGGAATAACCTCCAAGGTCACGAACGTTGGCCGCACCGTCAAGCTGCATCCACCGTTGTCGTTCATTCATTAGCTGACCATTATCGACGTTCGTGACATTGAAGGTATCCACATGCTCAGTCTGGATGCGTCACGTAACCCTCAAGAGGCTGTGACGTAGCCGAGACGTAAACAAAACCGAAAACTTTGGATCGATCGTTGTCTCGTCGACAGCGGCCATCGGGCGATTCGTTGGTCCATTCGTCGACGGCTGCGGCTCCGAATGTGGTCTCCGCCGCTGGAACCTGCGTCACCCACAGACCTTCGACATGGAAGCGATAAGGTAATAGACCATGGGGGGAACTATGCAACCATCTGAGCCACAAAAACTCCTTGCCCACCTCGACACCGACGGGCTGATCGACTTTGTCCAACGTCTCGTGCGGCTTCGAAGCGTCAACGACCCAGCGGTTGGGGCGACCGAAGCGGCCGCGGCACAAGCGGTAATCGAACTTGCGCAAAGCTTTGGTTGGCATCCCATCGTCGACTACGTCCAACCGGGAAGACCGAACGTGATCATCCAACTGCATAGCGACCAGCCGGGACCCAACCTTATCTTTGAGGGGCACACTGACGTCGTCTCGGAGGGCGACGGAAATCTTTGGAGCTTCGATCCCTACGGCGGTGAGATCGTCGACGGGCAGCTTCGCGGACGTGGCTCCGCCGACATGAAAAGCGGCCTTGGGGCCATGCTCTTTGCCGCGAGAGCCCTCGAACTCAGCGGAGAACTCGCTGGCACGCTAACCCTCGCAGCGCTCGTCGATGAGGAGGAGTTGATGCTCGGTGTCAAGGACTTCACATCTAAGGGCTATGCCGACGGTGCCATTGGGGCGATTGTTTGTGAACCTGAGGCCGGCGAGGTCTGCATCACCCAAAAGGGTGCCATCCGGCTTGAGGTTCGTTTTTATGGTCGTATCGCCCATGGAGCGATGCCAACGAAGGGTATCAATCCAATTCCGGCCATCGGCGCCATCCTCACCTTCGCCCAAGAGACCGAGCATGCGCTACAGCAAGAGCACGGGGAGGACCCACAACTCGGGGCGATCTCGATCACCCCAACCGTCTTGGCCGCGGGATCCCGGGTCCAGCTCAACCTGACGCCGCCCATGGCGACGGTTGACTTCGATATTCGGACCACGCCTGCACTCGATCACCGTGCACTCATCGAGGCCTTCGATCGACAGGTGCAATCGATCGCCGCCAGCCTCAGGGCTCGTGGGGAGATCGAGGTGATCGACGATCGCCCGCCAACGTCGATCGACGCTGATACACCGCTCGTTCAGGCTGTGGTGGGCGCGCACACCGATGTTTATGGCACCAAACCGGCCTACGGCGGTGTGCCTGGGACGACCGACGGGACCATCCTCGTACGAGACGCCCACCTGCCCGTCGTGGTCTATGGACCAGGGGGCAAGTGGATCGCCCACCAAGCCGACGAATACGTCGAGGTCAACGACATCATCGGGGCCGCCAAGGTCTACCTGCTGGCAGCGCACACGCTCCTGCATGCAAACTCCAGCCAGAGCTCCTAGCATCGGGTCCGTGATGCTCGATGTTTTTGAGCACCGACTGTTTGGCGATGCCCAATTGGACCACGCGTAGAGCGCTCACCAATCCAGGGCGTTGGTCACGGATCAGGCCGGCGGGTCAAAGCGCCCATCAGCTGCGAGCCAGCCTCCGTCGACCACCAGATAGGAGCCGGTAACGTACGAGGACGCTTGCGAGGCTAGGAAGACAACCGCCCCCACCATCTCAGAGGGTTGTGCCCAGCGACCAAGCATGGTCTTGTTCCGATAGGCCTCGTACCAGGCCTTATTGTCTTTGATCTGCGAGGTCAATGGCGTCTCCACCACTCCAGGAGCGATGGCGTTGGCTCGAACGCCTTGGGGTCCAAGCTCTGCCGCCAGCACCCGAAGCATCTGCAACACACCTGCCTTGGTCGCCGCGTAGACACCCTGTCCTGGCTCCACGACCTGGGCTCGAATACTTGAAAAGGCGATAATGCTGCCTCCACCGTTGTTGGCCATAGCGCGCCCAAAGTCGCGCATCACACGGAAATTGCCCTTGAGGTTGATCTCGATCACCCGATCAAACTCCTCGTCGGTCACTTCGGATAACCGTTTACGAACGTTGATCGCCGGTGTCGTGACGACGATATCTGGAGTGCCGACCTCGGCAAGAACTCGCGTCGAGGCATGGGGATCCGCGACATCGAAATGAAGTGACCGGGCCTCAGGGATCTCGGCAACGTTGCGCTCAAGCGCCTGGTCATCGATGTCTGCGCACCACACCTGAGCCCCAAACGCTGCTAGCCCCTGTGCTGAGGCGGCACCGATACCGCTTGCTGCCCCGATGACGAGCGCTCGTTGTCCTGTGAGATCAAATAGCCGTCCTAAATCCTCCATCAACGCTCCCTTCGCTAGCCTCTACCCTATCGCTTCTCTCAAAGCCTGTCTTCGAGGATCAACCAACGCACTGCTATCGTTGAAGAGAAAACAGAGGCCATCGAAGGCGGATCCGTGCGTGCGTCGGTGCCGGTCGCACCTGTCCTGTTCGCCCGTCTTCACCGCCATAAGGAGTTGCTATGAATAGTGATCGTCTCGCATCAATCGATGCGCTCATGGCCAAGATCGAAGATCGGGCGCGAGGACTTCCAACAACCAACCCGATCCGCACGTGCCCTGGTTGGACGGTAACCGACCTCACGGAGCACCTCGTTGCGGTACTTGTGAGGATGCAACTGAGGATCGAAACCAACCGTAACCCTGATCCCGCTGCGATCCCCACGAGCCCTCCCGAGGGCATGGACATGCCTGCGTGGCTCAGTAGTAGCTACCAATCGTTGCGTCACACCTTCCTCGCCCACGATGTCGATGACCCGGCCTGGAACTGGACGGGCAAGGACCAACATGTTGGCTGGTACCTTCGTCGACTCACCCATGAACTCGCGATTCATCTTGTCGATTACGACACAGCGAGCGCCACGCCTACCCCAGCCACAGCGCTTGGCATCGACACGACCCTGGCCACAGACGGCATCGACGAGTTGCTGTCGGTGTTTCTGGCGTCGCGGGCCGTCGAGGTCAGCCAAGGCGTCGAGCACAAGCTGCTTATGCTCAATGCCACCGATAGCACCCATGCGCCTTGGTTCATCGAGCTTGAGGGCGACCACATCACGCTCTTGGATCAGTCCGTCGGTGAAGATGCTCGTGTTGATGGACCGAGCGTCGACCTCTACCTCTTTGGCTGGAATCGTCCTGCACCAAATCTGACAATCTCGGGCGATCACGACACCGTTGAACTGTTTGGTCAAATCCCGCGATAATCCCGTCACCAGCCAACGTGTGTTATCGGACGATCAACGACCAGCTACCTCGCGGGTGTATTGACCTCGAACGCCTGGTAGCGGCGGCTCCAACCAGGCGTTAGGTCGGCGGCGGTACTTGTGCCATCCATGTGGTGTCGAGCCACCGCCAGGTGTTTAGGGCCAGACGCACGACGACCAACTCAGGCTTAATCTGGTTCGCTTGATCGAACCGAAATACCAATAGACGGCCGAACTACTCCCAATCACGATAAGACAACGTTGGCCAAACGATTTACTCGAGTTACGACGGCTGAAATCTCCGGTTGTGACACGCTGCGCGGCAATCCTTCAGCATGGTTAGAATCGGTTAGATTATTGACGATGAGAGGGGGAGGGATGGCTAGTTCGCTTCGACATCTCGCAAAGGCAGCGGTCTTGGTGGCAAGTGGGGCTTTGATGCTCTCGGCCTGTGGGTCATCGAGTTCAACAACCTCATCAACGGCCAAAAACACACCGCTCCAGACACTCACCATCGGATCATCGAACGTTTTCCCCCCGACGCTCAACCCAACCGCCAACGCCTCACAGGCCATTGATGAGGTGATCGATTACAACGTGTTGCAACACTTAGTTCAGTTGGCACCAAATGGCTCAATCGTTCCTGTCCTCGCCAGCTCCTATACCGTGAGCGATGCCAACAAGGTCTACACCTTCACCATCCGCAAGGGCGTGAAATTTTCCAATGGCAACCCACTCACGCCTGCTGACGTCGTTTTTAGCATGAAGCGCGTCTACGCACCAGGCTCTACCTACCCCTACGGGAAGATCTTCGACGTTGCTTCGGTGCGCCAACTTGGCACCGACCAGGTCCAGGTGACACTCACGACGCCGAGCTGGAACTGGCTCTATGACTTGGCCGCCTACTCCAATGGTGTCATTCTCGACCCTTCGACCATCTCTACCATGGCTACTGATCCGGTTGGAACCGGGCCATTCAAGGTCACCGGAGAGGTTTCGAACTACTCCGTTACCCTCGCACGGAACAATCAGTACTGGGGATACAAACCACACGTGTCTGGCGTCGTCTTTCGCTACTTCTCCAACGCCGACTCGTTGAATGCTGCGCTTGAAAGTGGTCAGGTCAACATGATCGACAACCTTTCAGCACCATCGGATGCGACGCTGTTTAAATCGAACCCCAAATACAAGGTCGTTTCCAGCCTGACCAACGGCAAGGTCCAGCTCACCTTGAACAACGCCTACGGCCCACTCCGCAACAAACTGGTACGCCAAGCCATACTCTATGCAACCGATCGCAAGGCGATCATGGACGCCGCCTCCGGTGGCTATGGCCTGATCGACGGGACCGACAGCGTGCCAGCAGATCCGTACTACATCGATCTCGCCAGTGAGTACCCCTATAACGTCACGAAGGCAAAGCAGCTCATGGCGAAGGCAGGCTACGCCAAGGGCTTCTCCCTCCAGTTGGTCCTACCACCGTATTTCTACGCCAAGCTCGCGGCTCCACTCATCGTATCGGAGTTGAGCGCGATCAACATCAAGGTCAGCGTCTCAACCATCGACTTCCCACTGTGGATCTCACAGGTCTTCGAGGGCGGGAATTTTCAGGCGACCATCATCGACCAAGCTGAGGGTCGGGACGTCTCGAACTACGGCACCACCGGTTATTACTGGCACTACGCCCAGACACCGCAGGTCGCTGCCGAACTCGCCGCCGCTAACGCTGCCCCTACCAAAGCTGAGTGGATCGCAGGATACCAAAAGGTGCTCAAGCAGATTACCGGCGATGCCGTCAACGACTGGCTCTACATCGCCCCGTTCATCACGGTCATCGATAAGAACATCGTGGGAATCCCAACGACGGCCTACACCGAGTCCTACAATCTCTCCTACGTTGGTATCGGTGGAACAATTCCGGCATCGGCAAAGCAGCTCGGCTACCTCAGTTGACTCCATGACGACACGGATGTGCCAGGGCATGAGTCCAGCTTGGCCATGGGAGCAGACGTGATCGGGGGCGCACGTGCAGGTTGCTGACCTAAGCACCCCATCGGTCGTCGCTCGACGCCCCTCTGGTCAGCCCCATGAACTCCGGCGATTTCTTCTTCGGCGCATTCTCACGCTGCTCGTCACCCTCTGGCTGGCGTCGGTGTTGGTCTTCTTGGTCCTCAACATTCTGCCCGGCAAGCCTGCCCAAGTCATCCTTGGAACACAAGCGACTCCAAGTTCGGTCGCTGCCCTCACCGCGAAGTTGGGGCTGAATCGACCATTAGTCGATCAGTACCTCCATTGGATCCACGGTCTTGTCACCCTCAACCTTGGGAACTCCTACATCTCTGCGCAACCGATCGCGCCGGTCATCGGGGCCGCCCTCGAGGTGACAGGACCACTCGTGTTGGCGGGCCTCGTCGTCGGTCTCCTCATCGCCATACCGCTTGGGATCGCAAGCGCGCTACGACATACGCGGCGATCGGGCATCGTCCTCTCAGGCATCGCCCAAATCGGTATTGCTATTCCAAATTTCGTTTTAGGCATACTCTTGATCATCGTCTTTGCCGTCGATCTCAAGGTCCTGCCCGCAAGTGGATTCACAACCTGGTCAACCAGCGTTACCGGAGCCCTACAGTCGCTGGTGTTGCCGGCTGTCGCGCTTGGCCTGGTGGAGGGGGCGATCTTGGCCCGCTATATTCGAGCCTCGATCATCGAGGTGCTGCGTGCCGACTACCTACGTACCGCCCGAGCCAAGGGTCTGCGGCCCAACCAGGCGCTGATTCGCCACGGTTTGCGCAACGCCTCCATTCCGGTCCTCACGGTATTTGGGCTCGAACTCTCCGGGCTGATCATCGGAGCCGTGGTCATCGAAGCCGTCTTCACGCTCCCAGGTCTGGGTAGTCTTCTGCTTTCCAGCGTCGCGAACCGCGATCTCATCACGGTGCAAGACATCGTCATGTTGGTCGCGACCACGGTACTCGTGGTCAACACCATCGTCGACATTCTCTATCGGGTCATCGACCCGCGGATGGGGCTCCGCTCGTGACCCAGAACCACCAATCCAGCTCGTCTCCCCCCAGCGTCGCACTCGTCCAACCACCTAAGCGCCGCGCTCGTCTACTCACCCTTGGTCCAAGCGCAACCATCGGTGCGATCATCGTCGCTGTGGTCGTTCTTATCGCGATCGTCTCGATCTGGTGGACACCCTATGGCCCTCTCGCCGTCAACACCGGCGCCGAATTTTTGCGCCCAAGCCTCGCGCACCCTTTGGGTACCGATGAGTATGGCCGTGATGTCCTCTCACGATTGATGAAGGGCACGCAGCTCACCTTGCTCTCGAGCCTTGGCGCGGTCATCATCGCCCTCGTCATTGGAGTGCCAGCCGGTCTCATCGCTGCATTCAAACGAGGCGTCGCAGGTGAGATCATCATGCGAGGCGCCGACCTTCTCTACTCGTTCCCGGCGTTGCTTGCCGCCATCACCCTGGTTGCTGCGTTCGGGGCTTCGACGCTGACTGCTACGTTGGCTATCGGCATTGCATCCATCCCAGTCTTTGCCCGAGTCACCCGTTCCACCGCCCTCTCGGTGCTGGCTAACGACTACGTACTGGCAGCTCGAGCGTACGGTCGCTCCAACTTTCAGATCGCGCGGCGTCATGTTCTGCCCAACATCATGGGGGTCCTTGTCGCGCAGATCGCACTTCTTCTTTCGATCACAATTCTGGCCGTCGCCGCGCTCTCCTACCTAGGGCTTGGAACCCCACCTCCGGCACCGACCTGGGGAGGCATGCTCGAGAACGCTCAGAACTACCTCTACCAAGATCCGATGCTGGCGCTATGGCCAGGACTCGCCATCGCTATCACCGTCTTTGGCCTCAACGCTCTTGGCGATGGCGTTCGTGACCTGTTAGATCCAACCCTCAAGGGGCGCTCGTGACGCTGCTCGAGGTCGACGATCTGCACCTTTCGATCGCAGGGGTCGAGCTTCTGCGCGGCGTGAGCTACGCAATCGATCCAGCGCAACGCATCGGTCTCATCGGTGAGTCAGGTTCGGGCAAGTCACTCACTGCGCTCGCCGTTATGGGGTTGCTCCCTCACGAAAGCGTTCTCTCTGGGTCAATTCGCTTTGCTGGCCAAGAGTTGGTCGGGCTCGATGAGCGCCGCTACTCGAAGCTGAGGGGCGATCGAATCGCCATGATCTTTCAAGAACCGATGACCAGCCTGAATCCCCTCATGCGAGTGGGCAAGCAGATCAGCGAAGTCTTGCGAATCCACCAAGGGCTGACTCGCAAAGCCAGCGCCACCGAGGCGATCGCCCTGCTCACCCGCGTTGGCTTCGACCAGCCCGAACTACAAGCCCGTGCCTTTCCTCATCAACTCTCGGGAGGTCAGCGTCAGCGGGTGATGATCGCGATGGCGATCGCCTGCAATCCGGACCTCATCCTGGCGGACGAGCCGACGACGGCCCTCGATGTGACCGTGCAAGCGCAGGTGCTTGAGCTCCTGGTAGAGCTCACCGCCGAGCACGGGTGTGCTCTGATGCTCATCAGTCACGATCTAGCCGTGGTAGCCAATGTCTGTGACCGCATCCAGGTAATGTACGGAGGCACGATCGTTGAATCGGGGGCAACCTGGGAGCTCACCCATCTTCCCCAACATCCCTATACTCGCGCCCTACTGGCAACCTCGCACGGGATCGACAACCTGCATCAAGCCCTATTCGGCCAGCTGCCGACCATTCCCGGCTCGGTCCCTCAGGCTGGCAATTTTCCGGCGGGCTGCACCTATCGCGGACGCTGTGAGCGCGAGTCGGAGCAATGTCAAACACCACCAAACGCGATCGGCGCCCAACACCTGGTTCGCTGCTGGCATCCCTACGCCCCCTCACACGAGGAACGATAGATGGACTCTGAACCTATGTCGTCCCCAACTCCACCGCTCTTTGAGCTGAGACACGTGAGTCACCGTTATGGGAGTCGAGGTCGAAGCGTGCTGGCTCTCGACGATATCAACCTGGCCATAGACCGTGGTGAACGTGTCGGCATCGTCGGCGAATCAGGGTCCGGCAAGTCAACAATGGCTCGCCTGCTCGTGGCTCTGGTCCAACCGAGCGAAGGGGAGATCCTTTTTCATGGAGAACCACTTGCGACAAAGCGCGCAGCCTTGCTCGATTTTCGCCATGCAGTGCAGATTGTCTTTCAGGATCCATTTGGCTCACTCGATCCAAGGCTCAGCATCGGCGATTCCGTCGCCGAGCCCCTGCGGGCGCTCGGGATCCAAGGAGATCGCGATGCCCGTGTACGCGAGCTCATCGATGCCGTTGGTCTCCCGGCAAACAGCCTCTCACTCTATCCACATCAACTCTCCGGAGGTCAGCGTCAACGGGTGGCGATTGCACGAGCCCTCGCGCCAGGACCCAGTACGCTGATCGCCGACGAGGCGGTCTCCGCGCTCGATGTGTCGGTGCGAGCGCAGGTCTTAAATGTCATCGCCAACCTCGTCCAAGAACTTGGCCTGACCCTCATTTTCATCTCCCACGATATGTCGGTCGTACGCCACGTCTGTTCTCGAGTTATCGTCCTCTATCGAGGCCAAGTGGTCGAGGACAACCAGACCGACCAAATCTTTGAGAATCCCCAACATCCTTACACCCAGACGCTGTTGGCCTCGACTCCACGTCTGGAGTGAGGTTGAACACCACCACCCCTATCAGCTAGGCTCTGAGACAATGCCAATCGACAACATCTCTGATTTGGGACCCGATGACCGGATCGCTCTCGTCACGGGCGCCAACGGGGGTCTTGGGCGTTGGTGTGCCTTGGGCCTTGCGAAGCAAAAGGTCGCCGTCGTACTTGGCTGTCGAAGCCCAGAGCGCGGTCAAGCCACGATTGCGTGGATCCGACAGCAGTTACCGGATGCTCGGCTTGAGGTGCTCGCGTTAGATTTAGCGACGTTGGCGTCAGTTGGTGAGAGTGCCGAACGCTTCGCCAAGCGCCACCACAAGCTTGACATTCTGATCAACAACGCCGGTGTCATGATGTTGCCAGCGGCAATGACCCAAGACGGCTTCGAGCAACAGTTTGCGATTAATTATCTTTCCCACTATGCCCTCACCGCCCACCTCTGGCCCCAGCTCATGGCCAGCACAAAGCCCCGAGTGGTCTCAGTGTCGAGTCTCATGGCCAATCAAGGCCACATACGCCTCGATGATCTAGGAGGGATCGCCGGCTACCGTCGCACGCAGGCCTACGCGCAGTCAAAACTGGCTTGTCTCCTGTTCGCTCGCGAACTCGGCCGCCGAGCTCAAGCCAACAACGTTGTGCTTACCAGCACCGCGGCGCATCCGGGATTTGCGAACACCGGACTCCAACGACGAACGGGTCGAGCGAACCTCGGGCGGATAGGAGAATATGCGATGTTGGCGGCCAATCTCGCCTTCGCCCAACCGGCACGGCGGGGTGCAATCCCGCTGCTCGAGGCGGCGCTGGATCCCGCATTGGCCAATGGAACGTACCTTGGACCAAGTGGGCCGGGCGAACTCTGGGGTCCTAAAGCCAAAGTGGCTCGTCTTCCAAAGGCAGCTCGCGACGACCAGGTAGCAGCCGAACTTTGGGACCTCTCAGCCACCTTGGCTGGGGTGCAGCCTCCACTGTAACCGGGTCGGCTCCATTGGTCACAGGCCAAGCCAATCACAACAACCCACTGAAATATGCCGGTTAGCCAGTGGCTTTGAACGCACAAGCCTTGGGTGGTCGAAGGTTCCCGCTGACGCTCAGGTGAGAACTGGGGCCGGTTGCGAATCAGTCTGGCCTTGCAAGCGTTGGCAAGCCGGACAGATTCCTTTGAAGACGATCTCCACTCCGGTGACGATGAAGCCAAATCGTTCCTGCTGGTCAAGTCCTAGACGATCATCTCCAACAGGGTGCACGTCTTGTAGCGCCTGGCAGTTCGTACAGACAAGATGGTGATGCGCGGTTACGACATTCGGGTCATAGCGCTTCACTCCATCGTCAACGGCGACAACGCGAAGTTCTTGCATGGCGACCAGCTCGCGAAGGGTGTTGTAGACCGTGGCCTGACTGATCTCGTCTAAACGCTGTCGCGCCTGCTGATAGATCTCCTCCGCGCTCAAGTGGACGTTATCGCCCTCGAGAACCTCGGCGACAACCCGACGCTGAGCGCTCAGTCGCCAACCCCGATCTCGTAATCGATCGATTAGTTGCTCTTGATTCACGTCTATCGCCTCCCACCATTCCAGTCTAGGGTTTACACTCCAACGAGATCATCGGCGCACAGACAACCCCTTGTCGCCGTGAGCGGCCGATCGAGATCGGGACAAATCTGGCGCCATCAAAGTAGTCCACACCAACGCCCGTAAGCGCACGGGGCCACAACGATCGACCGCAGTCAGACCGTCAACAGCGTCGAAAGGGTTGGCGCTGTACAAGCTAGGGGCCACACCTCTCCAGCCGGCTGGGCAGGTTGACACGAAGCCTGACCTGGTTGTTATTTGAGAGCGCTCGCCACAAAAACTGGAATTCGACGCTCGGTTTTTGTCTGATACTCCGCATACGGTGGGAACGCTGCTACGGCGCGTTCCCACCAGACGACGAGCTCTTGGCCCTCCACCTGCCTGACGACCGCATCCATCACAAGGTCACGGTCATGAATCGTCACCTGATCAGGGTGTGCGATCAGGTTGTAGTACCAAAACGGATGATCTGGCGCACCACCCTTCGAGGCCACCAGCGCATACTCGCCATCATGTTCGACACGCATCAACGGAGTCTTGCGTAACTTCCTCGTCTTAGCTCCAAGTGTCCAGAGGATGATGACTGGTAAGCCCGTGTCAGAGAGCGTACCCCCCTCTCGTCCGTTCGTACGTTCATAAAGATCTACCTGATTGCGAACCCACTCTTGGGTGCTTGGCACATAGTCACCGGATAATGGCATATGACAAGTATAGAGGTACCTGCCAGACCGCTAACGAAACACGCACCGACCGGAGGGAGAGGAGGTGGCGAACGATCAGGTTTCCTTCGTGACCCGCCTCGCGAACTAACCGATACTTGCTTCTCCTCTTCCTACCGCAAGACGGTCTGAACGCTCCAACACGCACAACGAGTACCGCCGTCGCTCTGCGTGAACGCAATATTGCCAATCGTCCTGCTGTAGTGCCCGAGCACCAGCACGCCAATCCACAACATCCGGCACTGCACCAACGCCCTTGCAAGATAATCTGATGCAGAAACGCTCAGTCTTCCCGTAGCGTGCCCAAATGTTAAGGCTGGGAGTTCGTCACCGAAGCAGCTCGAGCCGCATCGATTCGCCAGCAAATGCACCTACGTTCACGTTCATCCAATGGCCCCGAGTTGCGGGCATAGCTCCAATCGAGGTGAAACCACCGAATTCACGACCACACAACGCACGGCGGCAAACGCACGTGGCGCCAGGAATCCCGATCGTCAAAGACCAAGCCTGCGCCAAGACCCCCACCTCCAAGTACTCTCAGGCAAGCACGAAGCCTTTAAGGCTGGGAAGGTACCGTCTTGCAGTACCAAGCGATTGAACAGCCTCAACAAGGTGCAGATGCGAGCCTCCCAACGCTCCTAGGGCCAATAATACTCAGCTTATATTACATTGGCAATATTTTTTATCATATCTACCTCGTCACTTATAGAAGTAGCACGGCGTGCTTGATCCACATGGCCGCATTCTTGCCACCCGGCTTGTGTGCCACTGCCCACTTCGCATGCCAAACACCACAACGAACTGCCGCACCCAGAAGCGATAATCTTACCTGCTGTTGCCCATGACTATCCTTCGCCTTCACGTATCCCAACAGCGCCCTGCTGAAGCACACTGAAACCTGTGGTAAGACTCAGAGTATCCATTTGACCAGCTCTATGGCCTACTTGTGATCAGTGAAATCTTCATATCGAGGGAACTCGCGATCCAAGAGGCTGGCATAGACGATGCGGGGTAGGCGACGCCACACACAATATAGACAACGATATTTCGTAACATGCCAACCACACCAGCGTGATGATGGAGGATCTTTCTAGGCGGAGGCTAAACGCACAAGACACCTTGCGCTGAGTGGACGGCAGTCAGTTCATCTACTACTATCCTTATGGATATGAACTTTTCTATGACTATTCCAATACATCACAAGGGTGCGGCGGCGGCCATCGTCATCAGTATCGCAGTGTCGATGGTCGTCGCTGTCCACTTCTTCCACCAGTCTGCGGCATTGGTGCCCGAGATGGGCGCCGTTGGCTCAGGACTCTTGTTCTTTAGGAATCGTGCTTGGCTGGACCAGTTGATCCCGTTCTATGCCTACATTGTGATCGCAGCGGTATTTGGACTCGGCATATCGATGTATGTCGATGCCCCGATCGAGTTCAAAATCCCACTGGTACTTGCTGTGGTGTTCACGGGACTGGTAATCCTAAAGGTACCTGCGTTGCCTGCGCTCTCGGCAGGGCTTTTACCAATCTACCTGGACATCCATTCCTGGTGGTATCCGGTAGCGGTGGCCACCCTTATGGGAATCGAAGCCCTTGTGGCTTTGCTTTGGCTCAGGCCAGACTTTCGACGCGACCGCATTACGCCATGGCGACTCGAGCATGTCGGCAGGGTCATTGGCTCGCTTGTCATAGCTCTGCTCATGATGCTCGTGTTTGGTACTCCATTGCTCATGGTACCTCCGCTACTGGTGGCGATGTCCGAGCGCGCCCAACATCTTTCGCGAACCCGTCTCGTGCTTGACGATATCATCACGATGATTTGGTTGGTGACTCCATTCGAGCTATCAATCGGTCTACTGCTTTGGACTCACGATCCATACATGATCGTCCTCTCTCTGCTCGTCGCTTATGCCGGGTCAATGATCTTGAAAAAGCAGATCGGGCCGGTCTTCGCATTAGCGATGGTCCCGTTGCTGTTCGGCTATGCGATCGACGAGCGGTTGATAGGTTTTGCGTTGATCGGATCCGTGGTGGCAATGTTCAGCCCTCTCATCGCGGCAAACGTGGTGAAGGTGTTGAACACCACTCGCCGCGCGACCGTCTCCCAATAGCAGAAGTCGCAGTCATCTAAGGGCGGAACAAAACACTCGCCACTGAGGAATATCGGAATATCCCGTCACTGCTGCCGTGTGGGATTATGGACACATCCACTCACACCGGTGCCACTGTTGAGCGCGTCTTGCATATCTACAATCCGAAAGTTCTTGGCTCGCTCTTCGCGAGGCTCGCAAATCAGCGGGGTTGACCCAGGTGGAGATGGCCGGCCGGATCGGGGTTGATCGTAGCTACCTCTCCGAGATGGAGAATGGCAAGGAGACTGAGTAGCTTCGTCGGCTCTTCCAGATTTTGCGCGAATTCAATATCAAGATGTTGCTACAAAGTGACTCATGGTGAGTGCAGACTCGCTCGTCATATGGCTCGAGGGCGGACCGATGGCTCGGGTTGAGCGTGATCCTCGGAGTCGTCTATCCCTTACCTATCTCGATGTGATATCCTGTCCGTCCTAGACAGCGCAGCCCTCCTATGTGTCAAGGTAATGTCAATAGATAGGACCCTCCAGCACCAGCTGGGCGCGGTACCACCGGCACCCTCACCCTCGTAGCTGCGACGCCGTGCACCATGGTGCTAATCGGCGAAATGTTCAGAGGGTTTGCGTCTCGCCAGCCACACGGACAGACCTGCAACCACTAAACCCAGTGCAGCTGCCGTATCGTAGAAGTGGGATAGTCCCAAGACTCCAACGAGGATACCACCAGCGAGTGCGCCAATAGTCTGGCCAGCCTCGGGGAGCATCGCAGCTACGGCGATCCCTCGAGCCCTTGTGGCGGGCGCCAAACCACCAATCACCTGTGCGAAGGCGAGCGATATCAGTAACGTGCTACCACCAGCCCCGACGACCTCATACGTGGCATACGGAATCACGGCAAACCCGCCTGGTTTAACCACCGCCAGTGCTATTGTCGCAAGCGAGGCCAGTGCGGCGCCTATGAGCGCACCCCTATAACTCCCAACTCGCGGTGCAATCCATTCCACGGATACCCCAGCTAGCACTCCACCGACGGCCCCGAGACCCCCGATAACTGCGACGACGGCAGGCGCAACACCGGCACCTCTGATCATGAGTACCGTTAACTCGCTGAGCACAAGCCCGTTTACTACCGTGAGTGCAAGCAATGTGCCCAACAAAGCCTTGCCGCCGCTCACTCTGAAGGGAGCGGCGAATGCCCTCATCAATGGGATCTTTGACTCTGGTGCCACAGAATCTACGGGTCTCTGAGGCGCGATACGCGACGCCCGGGTGCCTCGGATCAAGTGGCAACTGAGGGCTCCAATGAGGAACGAAGCTGAATCGGCAACTAAAGCAAGCGGTGCGCTCACGATCGCGAGGATGACCCCTCCGAGCGTTGGACCGGCGACGCCAGCGACATTCGCTGCGCTGCCCATGAGTCCACTCGCCTGCGGCAACGACTCTCTATCAACCAGGTCAGCCACCATTGGCGCCGAGTACGCGCCAAACACCCCACCCGCTAGCCCATCGACGGCAATGACGATCCAAAACACGGGAAGCGACAGGGATCCGTAGACCCAGAACAGGGGGATCAATCCAATAGCAATAGCCGACACAACGTTGATCACAAACAGGGCTCGGATCCTATTTCGAGACCTCTCCGTGAAAACCGCAGCCGCAGGTCGGGCCACAGCGGTACATCCCAAGGATGTCGCCACGATAAGCCCCACCTCCTTGGCCGGTGCGTGAAGAACGACTACAGCAATGATTGGGGCCAACGCTACCGTGAGAGCCGAACCAGTGTTCGATACTCCCTGACCCGCGAGCCATATCACAAAGCGTCGATTCCTTAGGGTGGTCCAACGGCCATTCTCTCGCACTTGCCCTCGATCATCCCCGCCCATCTAGAAAGGGGTCCCTCGATCGTTGGGCACCAACAAGCGAACATTTGCGTGAGCAATTATCAAGGTCTCCTCCTGGACGTTGAATAGGGTGAGCAAGTCCAATCCGTCTCGCCCAAGCCTTGGCAGGAAAGGGGGTAACACCACTGCAACCTTAGCCCGCTCTTTACTCGCCTGACCGGTTCCTAACCCCCTAGGCCCCATCCCTTACCCATGCAGAACTGGTGACCGTACCCGTGCAATTTAGGTGTCCGTGAGCGTGCAGGTTTTCATGACCGTTAACACAGTCAGCTTCAAACGACCATATCAGATGGAAGCTTCATCGAAGATCGGTTCTTGAATGTTCATTGTCGACTTGACTCTGCGGAAGAGAGTAGCCGGCGAATCGCGAGCCATCCCTAGCCATCCCGCACGTGGAGTATTTCTCGTGCTAGTGACCCTAGTCTGAAGTTTGCTCAGAAACACCAGGGCCCAGATATTTCCGCATAGAAGCGAAGATCTCGTCGGCACTCTTGGTCCAGATGAAAGGCTTGGGGTTCTTGTTCCAGGCCTCGGCCCACTCAGTAATTCCTTCATTGAGTTCGGTCACACTGTGATGAACGCTTCGCTGGAGGTACTTGGTGGTAA
>Ga0209012_1001650_pt1 | contig 22048 bp, 21 predicted proteins | sample RS3BMetagenome_FD_184735 | JGI IMG/M metagenome (GOLD analysis project Ga0209012, IMG submission 184735) | Ferric oxide microbial mat and aquatic microbial communities from Rainbow Spring, Yellowstone National Park, USA - RS3B (SPAdes) (version 3) ...
AACATGACCCCGGCGCCCGGCTAGGCGACGGCCTCGAAGGACCATAGAGCTACGGCGTCGCAAGGCGACCACCACACCATTTTCAGCCCGGAACGGGCGGCCCGCCAGGGCCAACTTGGCTAGGTGTATAACTCGTCAGGCAGGTCATTCACCTTCGCCGTTGAAGGACCAGATCGCCTGCAGCATGCCGATGCGTGGTTCCAACCAGCCAGAAGCTACCTGAGCATCAGGCGTGGTGTCGCTGACCTCGAACAAGAAGAGCCAGATCGACAAGGGACGCGGACTTGCGCGCAATGCCTGGTGCAGGACAGATCCGCTGGTCGACGCCACGGTAGCGTTCGCTACAGCAACGCCTTGAACCCGGCCATGTGTTTCAGAGCGCAACTACTGCAATGTCGCTTTTGTAACATGTTCAGGCGCGTCGGAAATCCGCACTCCGATCCCAGTATCCCAGCGCGACGGGACTATCCGCTATCGGCAGCATCGACCAAGGAGCCGCTCATGCAAGTGGGTCTAGCAAGCTTGGCCGGCACGCCAACCCGTGGCGCGCGCAAACCCGGTGCCGTGGCCCCGAGCCTGAACGACCCGACGGATAATCGGCAGACATATCCGAATATCCCTGCGTGTCAACCGAATTAGCAGCACATCGGTGCGGATCACGAAACTAGCGAGACTTGGGCCGTGCCGACCACATCTGATCAGGAAGCGATTCACCGATCCTGCGACACGCGTCGCCGAGGGAGATCATCTGCTGGCGCGTCAACGGGTCGAAGTAGAACTTGCGGATCTCGCGGGTGTAAGTCCTGGCCACCGGCCTGACCGTAGCCAAACCGTCGCGGGTGAGCGTGGTGATCACGCTTCGACCGTCATCCACACTGGGGATGCGACGGACCAGGCCCTGCGACTCCAGCCGGCCAATCTGCTCGGTCACCCGACTCGGCCGCAGCACCGCCACCCGAGCCAAATCCTTCATCCGCGCCGAACCGTTGGCCGATCTGGCGAGTGCGTCCAAGACCAGAAAGTCGGCCAGTGCCACGTTGTGTGCCTCTCGCAGCGTCCGGTCCAGCCTTTCCAGCAGCAGGGTCGACGACTCGAGGAACCGCTCCCAGCATCGGAGGTGTGCGTCAGCTAAGCCCGGCAAATGGTGTGTCGGCCGCCTGTCGCCCGTCTCGTTCACGGCGCGCGACGGTATCGAACCAGGTCGTCGCGGTACAGGCGAAACGGCGACACTACCCACGATCACGTCAGACGCCCCAGCAGATAGAGCACATAGGAACCGTCAGAACGCAGACTAAGCCCTGCTCAACTGACCTTTGACTCGGTTTCAGAGAACTACCGTACTGAACTAATTGATTCAGACCGAAACTTACTGTCGGGTAGCTTTTAGAACATGTTCTAACCGCTGATCTACATAGCTGTCGCGATGCATTTCTGCTATCTAGATGACTCTGAGCTGGGCCTATACTCTTCTCAATTATTTGCCGTGCATATCACCACTGCAACATGGTCTAGCCAAACTGCGACCCGTGAGTTTCCTCCGCATCACTGCGCAGCAAACATCGGCCGGCTCGGCGGCAAGAATGTCGACTGCCCCGCCGATAGAACACCATTTCGGCTGTGCCACTTGGGCACTCCTTTTAGGCTTCGGCTTATGCCTCGCCTCGGCGGCCGGACCGCCAGTGACATGCCCGGGCTGGACATCGCCGAGCAGAAGTCGTGGCAGAACTACCTGAATGCCGCCTTGCGCATGTACGCGGTCATAAATATCCAGATGCTCGAGAAGCATAGGCTGCCCCTCGGCGATGTCCGACTCCTGCGCGTGCTGAACAACTTTCCCGACGGCACGGCGCGCATGCGCGAATTGGCCGAGGCATTGCCGGCGCCGGGCAGCCGCCTGACGCGGCAGACCCGTCGTCTCGAAGCTCGCGGGCTTCTGCTGCGCGGAACAACCCCGGACGACCGGCGCGGTGTGGTGGCCACGATCACCGACGATGGCCGAGCGATCGCCGAGCAGGCCACGATCAGCTACGCGGACGAGGTGCGGACCAACTTCATCGACCGGCTTTCACGCTCGCAGATCGCGGCGATGGGCAACGGCTGCGGACGAATCACACAGTCGCTCAAAATGGCTCTGCCCCAGAACGAATCGTGAGCGCCGCGGACTTCGGCTTTAATCCTGGCGGTCGCGCTGGATTGGTTCGCATGGGTTGAAGAGCATCGGATTCCTGCCGCAGTGCGCCGCATAGGCAGACTCGTGCGTTCGGCCGATATGAGCGTCCGGCCGGTGTCATCGCGGCGACGGCGATGGCGGCTGCGCGAGCGGCGTGCCGATCCGGTCACATCGTTGCTTCATGGCTTTGATCTGGGCCCGCGACAGGCAGTCCAAAAAGACGGATCGGACGTTCTGGGTGTAGGTCATCATGGCCTCAGCCGCCAATTGCCGGCCGGCTTCGGTGATCGCGACGACCACCCCTCGACGATCCTGGGGGCTGATGTTCCGCTGCACCAGTCCCTGAGCTTCCAATCGCCGGGTTTGCCGCGTCAGGCGACACGGCAAGGCCCGCAGTGCAGCAGCCAAATCGCCCATTCGATAATCCATCTCTGCGTTACTACGCAAGGTTTGTAATAGCCGGAGATCGGCCATCGACAACTGGTGCGCGCTGATCAGCCGCCGATTCAGCGTCGAGTAGAGCCGCAGACTGGCCGTGAGATAGTTCTGCCACGAACGTTGTTCTGCGATGTCCAGTCCGGGGATCTCGCTGGCGGTGCGGTGGCCGATGCGGGGAGTCACGATCACCCTCTTGTAGTCGAACCGGTGCTGCTTAAAAACGTTGTGCCCGAAGTGAAGTCGGCGCACGCGGCGTTAGCGGATCCGGAATGGATCCTAGAAACGCCGCTCGGGGTCTTCGGCGCCGGCCAACGGCGCGCTGATCCGCCGGCAACTGTCGCCCATCGCGATCATCTGGTTACGGGACATCTGATCGAGATAGTGACGACGGATCTCGCGCCCATACGTCACGGCGGCAGGCTTGATCCGCATCAAGCCGCCCCGGGTGATGCTCGCGATCACCACACGCCCATCGTCGACACTCCGCCTGCGACGCACCAACCCGTCGGCTTCCAGGCGTGCGACCTGTTGGGTCACCCGGCTGGGACTCGCCACCAAGGCGTGAGCCAAGTCACCCATGCGCGCAGATCCACCCCGGGATCTGGCCAACAGAGTCAACACCAGTAAATCGAACATGGTGAGCTGGTGGGCGATCATCAGTCGCTGGTTCAACGTTTCGAGCAGGCGGGTCGACGATTCGAGAAACGTTTGCCAACACCGTTGCTCGATGTCGTCGAAGCCCGGCAAGTCATCGACAGCCGACGCGGTATGAGCCTCCGAGGCGTCGAACTCTGGCATCCAACTCGGAGCGGACCGGGCGGCAGCGCGTTCAATGACCTCCATGGATCCACCTACCAGAATAGTCGGCCAGCAAACCTTGTGGCCACAAGATTCCGCTGCTCATAAGCTCTCCAATCCCGGTGGTGAACAATTACCGGTTTGAAATACTTTCCTGGCGGCCGGGGTTACCGGCCGGTAACGCTCTTAGAACGTGTTCCAGGGCGTACTTTCAATAGCTCGGCAGGACTATTAAATGGTAATCCTCTGTTCAATCGGTGTAAAGAGGTGACTAGCGTGTTTGCCGGCCTGAGGCGTGAGGCGACACGTTCTAGCCTCAGTCGCCCAGGAAGTCCACGGGATACGTCGAGATCAAGAGCAGCTGTCACCGCTCCGGATTCCGCAAGCTTTGACTCCGCTGTGTGGGTACCGAGCAAATTCAATTAACTTTTGCCGGTATATCTGTAACACCGCCGCCATCGCAGCTGCGCTTGCTGCTAATCGGCATCGGCGCTACTGGCCGACCGGTTCCGCCCGACGTTGCATGCCGGCAGCCAAACGCAACACCATGTCGGTGAACAGATTGTCGGTGTCGATGAAGTCGTCCATCACCCCGGTCATCTCCAGCATCACAAACCCGTGTAACGCCGACCAGAACTCCAGCGCCGCAGGAAATGCCTGCTCGAGGTCGAGGCCGTAGGAGGAGAGCACCGCCATCACCGGGCCGGCCGCGCCCTTGGTGGCAGCGGTGAACTCCGGATCGTCGCCACCGGCCAGCGGCATTCGGGTGAAGGCCGAGTAGCGGCCTGGGTGGTGATGCGCATAGCTGCGGTAGGCGCCGGCCATGAACACAACGGCATCGTCACCCGTCCGGCCCTGGGCGGCCCGGTTGAGCATCGTGATGATGTCGCCGATCACCCGCACCCGCACGGTGCGACGCAAGTCATCCAGACTGTGCACGTGGTTGTACAGCGACGGGCCCTTAGTTCCCAGGTGGGCCGCTAATGCGTTGACGGTCAACGCATCCCAGCCTTCACGGTCTAAAAACGACAGCGCGGAATTGATGACGAATTCGCGGTTCAGCTTCGCGGGACGAGCGGCAGACCCACTGACCGCCCGCAGTCGACGACCCGACACTCGCGACTCAGGTGCCATGGCTCGCCCTTCGGTTCGGCGTGAGCGCGTTGACGACGTATCCGCCGTTAGGATTAAACGATAGATCACGAGATGCGCTAAATCGGAGCATTACCGCAACCAATATTGGTAATGCACACGGAAATAGAACCCTATTGTTGTATTGCGCAATCCGTCGCCGGACGCGGCCGCGTCGAAATGCGTCCCGGCATGGCTCCGCACACAACCCGCCATCGAGATAGCGCCCAAATCCTTACTCGTGGTGCATAACTCGCACCCGGGACATGGTGGCATCGTGTGGCTCCGGCACGATGCCACAGGGTTTGGGCGGCCGCGCTGTGCGTCGGAGCTCGAAATTGGGTGGCTTTTCCCATCGCCTCGACCGATCCCGATGCCGACGTGAAGCAAATCCAATGCGATTGACGAAAGCGCGCGGCGGGCAACGCGCGGCCGTTCAGGAATTGGTCGAGAGCGTGAGCTCCATGAGTTTGATCGCCTGCGCGCAGGCGTCGATACCGGGCACTTGCGGATTCACCCACCACCCCACCACGCCCGCCGCGTCGCTGGCGACGCCACACGCGCCGTTGGGGTCGTTCGGTTTCATCACGATCGACGGCACCCCGGCGATGGCCCGGTTCTCGATCTGATAGGTCAAGAATTCGGCGACCTTGCGCTCGTTGTCCAAGCTGCCCTGCTCGAACCAGAACCGGGTGATGTCGATCAATCCGCCCGGGTTGGCGGCCTGCCAGCGGCAGATCGCACCGACGAAGGTGCTCTGAATGTCCTGCGGGTCCGCGCCGACCGTCTTGGCCAGCACGTCGGTGGTCAGGACTTCACATTCCTTCTGCAGGTTCGGGTACTGCTGCTCGGACGTGTTGTTGCGGGGCACGTCTCCGGCGCCCGCCTTCTGCGCGGTACCGCCGACCGACCTGGTACAGCCGGTCGACACCGACAACGCCGTGGCCAGTACCGCCACGCTCACCAGAACCCGGCGACGCACGCTGAGACTCATTTGCCATTCGCAATCGTCTGGCGCGCCAGCTCTTTGGCGATGTTGCAGGCGTCGGGATAGGGCTTCTGATTGAAGTTCACCGACCATTCGATGAAGTCGTCGTTGAACTGGATTCCTACTTCGCACAGCGAGTCACCCAACTGCGGGTCGTTGCCGACGGCGATGAAGCCGCCGTGGCCGCTGATGTTGATGTCTTCGACACTCGACCGCGACAGCTCCTCGGTTTTGCGCTCACGTCCGATCGGACTCCCCCGGTACCACGAGAAGGAGAAGTGCGGCCCGAGTATCCCGCCGCCGGCCAGCCACTGACAGCCCACCGAGTTTTTGGCGGTGTTGACCAACCCGTTGATCTGCGTCAGCTTGTTCATCGTCTCGTCGGTGACGCCGCCGCACTGCGGGAACATCGGACCATGGCTCCCGTTGCCCGACGACTGCGCCGTCGACCCTTGCGACGGAGCCTGATGAGAGCCGGAATCAGAGCATGCAGCCGCCATCGGAACCAAGACCGCCGCCGCGCACGCAAGCGCCGCCACGCGATGCCGCATCGCTACCTGCACCTTGATCACAGGTTGCACTGTAGCGGCACCGCCGCACGCCAACCATCGCACACGCGGTGAGCAGTGGTTTCTTGTGTGCAAGAGTGACCGCATGCTCGTGGCACTGCTGCGCCGGTTCGCGCGGCCGTACCGACGGCCGCTCGCGGCGGTGATGGCGCTGCAGTCGGTCAGCACCCTGGCCTCGCTGTATCTACCGACGGTGAACGCCACGATCATCGACGACGGCATCACCAAGGGCGACACCGCCACCATCGTCCGCCTCGGTGGCCTGATGTTCGGCGTGACGGCGCTGCAGGTGCTCTGCGCGGTCGGCGCGGTCTATTTCGGCTCCCGCGCCGGGATGGGCTTGGGCCGCGACCTGCGCTCGGCGATGTTCCATCGAGTCACCACCTTCTCCGAGCACGAGACCGGGCGCTTCGGCGCCCCGACGCTACTGACCCGCACCACCAACGACGTGCGCCAGATCCAGTTTCTGATCCAGATGGGCTGCACGGTCCTGGTCGCCGCCCCGATCATGTGCGTGGGCGGCATCGCCATGGCCATTCGCCAGGACGTCGGGCTGTCCTGGCTGCTACTGGTCAGCGTGCCGGTGCTGGTGGTGGCCAATGGGCGGATCATCTCGCGGACGCTGCCGCTGTTCCGCAGCATGCAGCGGCTGATCGACAACATCAACCGCGTCATGCGCGAGCAACTGTCCGGTGTGCGGGTGGTGCGCGCGTTCGCGCGGGAGCCCTTCGAGCGTCGACGGTTCGACGACGCCAACGTGGCGCTCTCCGGCACCGCGCAGGCCGCCGGCAACTGGCAGGCGCTGATGCTGCCGGTCGCCACGCTGACCATCAACTGCTCCAGCGTGGCGCTGATCTGGTTCGGCGGCTTGCGAATCGACAGCGGCCAGATGCAAGTCGGGTCGCTGATCGCCTTTCTCGTCTACTTCGCTCAGATCCTGATGGCCGTTGTGATGGCGACGATGACTGTGATGGTGTTGCCGCGGGCCGCGGTGTGCGCCGAACGGATCACCGAGGTGCTGGCGACCACCCCGGCTGTCAGCAACCCGTCGAATCCGCTGCGGCCGATTGGGCCTGCAGGCGTGGTTCGCCTCGCCGGTGCATCCTTCCGCTATCCCGGCGCGGACCGCGCTGTGCTGCAGGACATCTCATTGACGGCGCAACCTGGAACCAGCACCGCGATCATCGGCAGCACCGGTTCCGGGAAGTCGACCCTGGTGGCGCTGATCTGCCGGTTGTACGACGTGACCACCGGCGCCGTCCTGGTCGGCGGAGTCGACGTCCGCGACCGCGATGTCGAGGAGTTGTGGTCCTCGATCGGACTGGTACCACAACGCGGCTACCTGTTCGCCGGGACCGTCGCCGAAAACTTGCGCTACGGCAAAGCGGACGCGACCGACGACGAAATGTGGGCGGCACTGCGGGTGGCGGCCGCCGACTTTGTGCACCAGCACGCCGACGGCCTGCAGCTGCGGGTCGCGCAGGGTGGGGTCAACTTCTCCGGCGGACAGCGGCAGCGGTTGGCGATCGCACGGGCCGTGATCCGGCGCCCAGCGATCTACGTGTTCGACGATGCATTCTCCGCACTCGACGTGCACACCGACGCCCTGGTGCGGGCCAGGCTCGCCGAGATCACCGCGGATGCGACGGTGATCATTGTGACGCAACGTATTTCGACGATCCTCGATGCCGACCAGGTGGTGGTCATCGAGGACGGCCGGATCGTGGCGACCGGGACTCACGAGTTGCTGTTGACGGAGTCGGCCACCTACCGGGAGTTCGCCGCATCGCAGTCGCTGGACGCCGAAGTGGGCGGTGCGCGATGACGTCCGCCACGACGCGCAATGTCGCCGCCGCACCGACCATGCGACCCCGTGACTTCCGGAGATCGACCGTCCGCCTGGTGAAGCTGCTTGCGCCGCAACGGCGCACGGCTGTCGCGGTGACGGCGCTGAGCATCCTCGGCACCGTCGTCGGAGTCGTCGTCCCGCGGATCCTCGGCCATGCCACCGACCTGCTCTTCAACGGCGTCATCGGTCGCCGCCTGCCCGCGGGCATCACCAAGGAACAGGCCGTCGCCGCGGCGCGGGCCCACGGCGACAACACCTTCGCCGACCTGCTGTCCGGCATGCACGTCGTTCCCGGCCACGGCGTCGACTTCGACGCGGTCGCCCGCACGCTCGCGCTCGCGCTGGTGATGTATGTGCTTGCCGCGGCGATGATTTACGCGCAGGCCCGGCTGCTCAACGTCACCGTGCGACGGTCGCTGCAGGCGCTTCGATCAGACGTCGAAGACAAGCTGCACCGGCTGCCGCTGGCCTACTTCGACACCCGGCGACGGGGCGAGATCCTCAGCCGAGTCACCAACGACATTGACAACCTGCAGACGTCGCTGTCGATGACGATCACCCAATTGCTCAGCGCGGTGCTGACGGTCGCCACCGTATTGCTGATGATGCTGAGCATCTCGGCACTGCTGACCGGGCTGGCCCTACTGACCGTGCCGCTGTCGATCGTCGTCACACGGGCGATCGCCCGCCGTTCCCAGCGGTTGTTCGTCGCGCAGTGGACCAACACCGGACGGCTCAACGCCCACATCGAAGAGAGCTACAGCGGCTTCACGCTGGTGCGCACCTACGGTCAGCGGGCTCGGATCGAAGACGAGTTCCGCCGGCTCAACGACGACCTGTACGAGGCCAGCTTTGGCGCTCAACTGATTTCGGGGATGGTGGCACCGGCAACCACGTTCATCGGCAACCTCAGCTACGTCGCGGTTGCGGTGGTCGGTGGCATTCAGGTGGCTACCGGGCAGATCACCGTGGGCAACATCCAGGCGTTCATCCAGTACGTGCGCCAGTTCAACGGACCGCTGAATCAGGTGGCCTCGATGTACAACGCGCTGCAGTCCGGGTTGGCCAGCGCCGAGCGGGTGTTCGAACTGCTCGACGAGCCCGAGGAATCGCCGGATCGCGACGCATCGCTGCCCGACATCGAAGGACCAACGGGCCGAGTCGAATTCGACCACGTCAGCTTCGGCTATCAACCGGGCACCACGGTGATCGACGACCTGTCTTTTATTGCCGAACCCGGCAGCACCGTCGCGATCGTCGGACCGACCGGGGCGGGCAAGACGACGCTGGTGAACCTGCTGATGCGGTTCTACGACGTCGACTCCGGTCGGATCCTGATCGAGGGCGTCGACATCACCGACGTCAGCCGGGGGTCGCTGCGTTCACGCATCGGGATGGTGCTGCAGGACACCTGGCTGTTCAGCGGGACGATCGCGCAGAACATCGGCTACGGCCGGCCCGAGGCCTCCGACGACGAGGTGGTCGCCGCGGCCAAGGCGGCTTACGTCGACCGGTTCGTGCATTCGCTGCCCGACGGCTACCACACTCAGGTGAGCGACGGCGGGAGCAGCATCAGCGCCGGTGAGCGGCAGTTGATCGCCATTGCGCGGGCATTCCTCGTCCGCCCGCAGCTGCTGGTGCTGGATGAGGCGACCAGCGCGGTGGACACCCGCACCGAGTTGCTGATCGCCAAGGCCACTCATGAGCTTCGCCGCGACCGAACGAGTTTCATTGTCGCCCATCGTCTTTCGACGATCCGCGACGCCGACGTGATCTTGGTGATGGAGTCGGGCAAGGTCGTCGAGCAGGGTAGCCACGACCAGCTGGTGGCCCGCCGTGGCGCCTACTACCGGATGACCCGGGCTTAGCCTCTCAGCTACGGACCTAGAGCTCGGGGCCTTCGGCACGAACGTCGTCGACCGCCGACATCGCGTCCCGCAGCTTGGCCAACCACGCGTCGGCGTGCTCGCCGACCAACTTGACCGACCAGGCCAGCGCGTCGGAGCGCGACCGTGCCACACCCGCATCGACCAGGGTGTCGAGCACCCGGCGCTCCGGCTGCTTCAACCGGGTCATCACCGGAACCGCGATGTGGGTGAACAAGACCCGCTCGCCGGCCACCTGCACGCCCCAGGAAACCTTGCGGCCGTAGCGGCTCTGCGCCTCGTCGGCGATGCTCATCCGCTCCGAACGGGTCTCCTCACGAAATCGCGAGGCGCGACCTGCGGCGTGCGCGTCGGATTCGTCCTTGTCGGAGTCCGGCAGCTTTCCGATGACGGTGATTTCTTCGCGGTCGACGACGACGGTCGGGTCGCCGTCGAACCAGGCGTCCGGCAGACGGCCGGCGAACCAGTCGGCGGCATCGCCGGCGTCGGGTTGCCCGGCTTGCTGCCAGCCGCCGGGACGGCCGTGGCGCCGCCCCTCGCCATGATGTTGCTTCATGCTTACATGATTACATCGTTGCAGCCGTTGTCACAGCGGTTTCACTCCCCGCGAACAGCGAGACCAGAGGGACCAGCGATCAACTGTCGCCGCGTCGGGCGCGGAACAGCTTCACCTCGCCCTTGATGCCTTTGAGCCGGCGCGCGCCGGCGAACGACCAGCTGAATCCCGCGTCGTCGCCGAGTTCGTCGCGCACCGACTCGGCGGCCAGCACCGTGCCCGGTCGGGCCGCCGCCGTCACCCGGCTGGCGGTGTTCACCGGGCTACCGAACCAATCTCCGGCCCGGCTGACCGCCGAACCCGACGCGATACCGGCCCGCAGCCGGGGAAAATCGTTGTCGCTGTCGGTCATGTCGACCAGCTTGAGCACGGCGTCCAGCAGCGGCGCCGGCTCGGTGCAGACGAACATCACCGCATCGCCGATCGTCTTGATGAACCGCACCGGCGGAACCGCCACGTCGCGGGCCATCTCGGCGAGCCGGTTGGCCAGCTGCCCGAGCTCTTCGGGGGGCACCTCCTCGCCCAGCCGAGTGAACCCGACCAGGTCGGCGAACGCGGCGGTGACGTGCCGCGCCCCGGGCAACGGCGCCCCCGCGGCCCGCTCACGGGCGTTGACGGCCTCGGTCTCCACGATGCGCCGCAGCTGCATGAACAGCATGTCCTCGATCATCGGCCCGAGCAACGGCCCGATGCGGGTCACCAGCTCCTGGGATGCCTTCGCGGTTTCGATCTCCCGGGCACCGGGCGCCAGGATGGTCGACAACGCGGTGTAGCGCATCACCTCGGCGGCGTGCGAAAGTCCTTCGGCGAGAACGCGAACGACCTGCACCACCTGGTCGGGATGGATGCCGAGGTCGAGGAACTGCTTCGCGTGCGCGGCGGCGGCCCCGTCGGCGCGCAGATGCACCGCCGCGTCGGGATCGTCGACGCGCACCAAACCGATAGCGCGCTGCACGCGCTGCAGCAGATCGAGGTCGATGCCGTATTCCTCGGCGATTTCTCGCGTCGACACGTAGTCGCCGTCGTCACCCATCAGCCGGCGGGAGGCCATCAACATGGGGGCCGGTGCCGATCGGATCTCGTCAGCGGTGATGCCCTGCTCGAACAGCCACTCGATCAGCTCAGCCCGCTCGGCGCGCGCGTCGCCTTCCAACCCCTCGAGCAGTGTGTCGATCTCCGCATGGTCCACGTGGTCAAGTTAGCCGATGACCCACGGTTAGCTGCCCCGTCATGACACCGGCGGGCGGCGCTGCGCCCACGGTCGGGCGGCCTCGATTTGCGCGCCCAGCGAAACCAGCGTCGCCTCGTCGTTCGGGCGGCCGACCAACTGGATCGACAGCGGAACTCCCTTGCGGTCGAGGCCCCACGGCACCGCCACAGCGGGTTGCCCGGTCAGATTCCAGATCTCGAAGAACGGCACCCGCTGCGACACCGCCAACAGAGTCGCGATACCGCCGAGGCGTTGGTAGGCCCCGATGCGCGACGGCCCGGTGGCATTGCCGGGGGTGACGACGACGTCGACATCGTCGAAGATGGACTGAATCCGTCCGGCCAGCGCGGCTTCCGCTAAACGGATCTTCGCCATCCGACTTTCGGGGATCAGCGACCCGATGCGCGCCATGTTGCGAGTGCGCTTCTCGAGCCGGTCTTGATACGGCATCACCCGGACGTCGTCGTAGATGCCGCGGAAAAAGCGCGGCAGGAAGTTGCCGTAGACGGCCGTCGGCGGATAGTCCGGGTCGCGGACGACGACGTCGTGGCCGAGGTCGCGCAACAGCGCGCCGGCGGCCTCGACGGCGGCCCGTTGCTCCTTGCCGACCTTGGCCATCAGCGGCGGTGGAACCTTGGTGCTCAACGCAATGCGCAACCGACCAGGGTTCCTGGCTGCGGCGCCGACGAAGCCTCCGTCGGGAGCCGGCGTCGTGGTCGTGGCGTCCAGGAACAGCGCGGCATCTTCGACCGTGCGCGCGAGCGGCCCGTTCACGCTCAGCCCGCACCAGGCGTCGTGGTGCGGCGCCAGCGGGACCCGGTCCCGCTGCGGCTTGATCCCGAACAGCCCGCACCAGCCCGACGGGATGCGGATCGAGCCGCCGCCGTCGGAGCCCAGCGCCAGCGGCACGAGCCCGGCGGCCACCGCGGCGGCGCTGCCGCCGCTGCTTCCCCCCGGCGTCAGCGCGGTGTCCCACGGATTGCGGGTGGCCCCGAACGTCAACGATTCGGTGAACGGGAAGATCATCAGCTCGGGCACAGCGGTTTTGCCGATAATCACCGCACCGGCGGCGCGCAGCCGCCGGACCACTTCGGCGTCCTGGGCGGCCGGGGTCGCGACCGCGCTGCTGCCGCACGCCGTGAGTTCCCCGGCGACGTCGTTGTCGTCTTTGATCGCGACCGGAACGCCGAGCAGTGGCAGGCGTTCGCCCGCGTCGAGGCGGCGTTGCGCGGCCAGCGCTTCCCGGCGTGCGGTCTCGGCGAACACCACCCGGTAGCTGCGTAACTGCGGGTCCAGCCGCGCGATGCGGTCCAGATAGACCTCCAGCAGCGCCGGAGCGGTGATGGTGGCCGCGGCCAGCATCCGCGCCTGCTCGGCCGCTCCCGCGAAAGCCAGATCAGCGTCGTCCACGTCAAGGCAGACTACTCATTTGGCCGACCCGGCGGACCGCTACCGTGATGCTTTATGCCCTGTGTGTTCTGCGCGATCGTCACGGGCCGGGCCCCGGCCATCCGGATCTACGAGGACGACGGCTATCTGGCTTTTCTCGACATCCGTCCCTTCACCCGCGGCCACACCCTGGTGGTGCCCAAGCAGCACTCGGTGGACCTCACCGACACCCCAGCCGAGACGCTGGCCGGTATGGTGACGATCGGGCAGCGTATCGCCAAGGCGGCGCGGGCGACCGAGTTGGCCGACGCCACCAACGTCGGGATCAACGACGGCGCGGCCGCTTTTCAGACGGTCTTCCACATTCATCTGCATGTACTGCCGCGGCGCAACGGCGACAAGCTGGCGGTCGCCAAGGGGCTACTACGACGCCGGGATCCCGACCGCGCGTCCACCGGCCGGATCCTGCGGGACGCGCTGGCGGAGATCGACGCCGGCAGCTGATACTGGTGCGATGGCCCTTCCGTTCGAGCAGACCCTGCTGCCCTACGTACTACGCATTCACGACACCGTCTACCAGAAGACCAACGGCTGGATCGGTCACCGCATCCTCGGTATCCCCAACCTGCTGCTGCACACCGTCGGCGCCAAGACCGGCAAATCCCGCAGTACGACGCTGACCTATGCCCGCGACGGCGACGACTATGTGGTCGTCGCATCCAAGGGCGGCGACCCGAAAGCGCCCGGCTGGTACCACAACCTGAAGGCCAACCCGAGCGTCGAAATCAACGTTGGGCCACGGCGTTTCGGTGTGACAGCCCATCCGGTGACGCCCGACGACGCCGACTACCAGCGGCTGTGGCAGATCGTCAACAAGAACAACAGCAACCGCTACGAGGCGTATCAGGAGAAGACGGCGCGGCCCATTCCGGTCGTGGTGCTCAAGCCTGCCTAGACCTTCGCGCCGAACGTGAAACTGGTGCGAGATTTCGGGGGTTTTTTCGCAATAGCTTCACGTTCGGCGAGGACGACCGTCTAGAACAGCTCTTTGGCTAGCAGCTCGAGCGTGGTCTCGCGGGCCGGAGCGGTTCCGGGATCGGTACCGCGGTGCGCGGACGCGACGGGATGCACCATCACCTCGTCGACGTCGAACCGCTGCGCCAGTGCAGTCAGCTGCTCGGCGGCCTCGGCGGGCGCGCCTACGACCGCTCGCCTGAGCCCGCTGTCGACGACGTGCTGCTGCTGCGATGTCAGCGTGGTGCCGCGGATATCCTCGACGAGTTCGACCGGCCCCAACGGTTGACCGGTCCGCAGCCGGGCCATCATGTGCAGATTAGGCATGATCAAAGCCGTTGCCTCATCCTGGGTTTCGGCCACCGCGGCGTTGACGGTCAGGAAGGTCACCGGTTCGGCGGCCAACTCGCTCGGGACGAACTGCGACCGGTAGTGCGCCAGCGCCTCCTCGGTGCCCTGGCCGGAGAAGTGATGGGCGAACACGTAGGGCAGGCCTTTGGCGGCGGCCAATTGCGCGGAGTACATCGACGACCCGAGCAGCCACAGCTGCGGCTCGCCGGCCGCGGCCGGGGTGGCTTTGAGGATGTAGTCGCCGTCGCGCAACCGCACCGATACGCCCCGGGCGCTCATCATCGCGCGCACGTGGTCGAGGTACTGCGGGAACTGGTCGATGTCGCGATCGTCGCGGCCGGCGGCGCCGCGCAGCAGCGCCGACGTCACCGGGTCCGAGCCGGGCGCCCGGCCGATGCCGAGGTCGATGCGCCCCGGCGCCGCCGCTTCCAGCAGGGCGAATTGCTCGGCGACTGCCAGCGGTGCGTGATTGGGCAGCATCACGCCGCCGGAGCCGAGCCTGATCTGATCGGTTTGCGCCGCGAGGTAAGCGATCAGCACCGGTGGGCTGGTCGCGCCGACCGACGGCATGTTGTGGTGTTCGGCGACCCAGTAGCGGGTGAACCCCAGCCGGTCGGCGGTCTGCGCCAGGCCCACGGTCGCCTTGAGTGCATCCGCGGTGGTCTGGTCGGTGCGGACGGGAACGAGATCGAGGACAGAAAGCCGCATGAGGTGCTCAACGCCGACGGTCACGGAGATAGTCCTGCCATGTTTTTCGCCCGGGCGAAGATGTCGTCGAGCATCGCGGGGGTCAGCTTGCCGGTGAAGGTGTTCTGCTGGCTGGGGTGATAGCAGCCCAGCAGCGTCACCTCGCCGTGACCGGCTTGCAGCGTCACAGTGGCCGCGTGGCCGAACTTCGGCTGCGGGCGCGGTACCTGACCGCCGGTGGCGCGAATCATGTCCAGCGCGGAGCGCCATCCAAATGCGCCCAGCGCCACAATCACTCTGGTGTCCCCACCGACCAGCCGCCACTCGGCGGTCAGCCACGGCGCACAGGTCGACCGCTCGGCCGGCGTCGGCGCATTGGCCGGCGGTGCGCATCGCACCGCAGCCACCACCCGAATATCGTTGAGCTGCAATCCGTCTGCCGCGTCGACGGCGATCGGCGAATTCGCCAACCCGGCCCGATGCAGCGCGGCGTACAAGAAATCGCCGGAGCGGTCGCCGGTGAACACCCGGCCGGTTCGGTTGGCGCCGTTGGCTGCCGGTGCCAAGCCGACGACGATGATGCGGGGACGCGTATCGCCCCAGCCCGGAACCGGTCGGCCCCAGTACGGCTGGTCGGCGAACGACCGCCGCTTGGTGCGCGCCGACTCTTCGCGCCACTCGACCAGCCGCGGGCAGGCCCGGCACACCGTTATCTCGGCGTCGAGCTGCTCGAGCGTGGTGGCAGCCTCGGCCATCGCCTCGACCTGCCCCGCGTCGGATGCCACCGCCGTGCGAGCGGTCGCCGGATCGCGGGGCCACCCGGCGCCGGGCGACACCGGGGAATCGAAGAGCACACCGGTGCGCGGGTGAGCCAGGTTCACAGTTCCACTGTGTACCAGTGCTGAGAAATGCTGTCCGTAGGATCGGTTCATGGCCGCTGATGCGCTGGCCGGCCTGATTGCCGAGCTACCCGAGGGAATGGTCGTCACCGACCCCGCGATCACGCAGGGCTACCGCCAGGACCGCGCCCTGGACCCGGCCGCCGGAAAACCGATGGCCGTGGTGCGCCCGAAGCGGACCGAAGAGGTCCAGACCGTGCTGCGGTGGGCCACCGCGCATCACATCCCGGTGGTGACCCGCGGGATGGGTACCGGGTTGTCCGGCGGCGCCAGTGCGGTCGACGGCGGCATCGTGTTGTCGACGGAAAAGATGCGCGACATCGCCGTCGATCCGGTGACCCGCACCGCGGTCTGCCAGCCGGGGCTGCTCAACGCCGAGGTGAAGAAGACCGTCGCCGAGTATGGGCTCTGGTATCCGCCGGACCCGTCGTCGTATGAGATCTGCAGCATCGGCGGCAACATCGCGACGAATGCCGGCGGGCTGTGCTGCGTCAAGTACGGCGTCACCACCGACTACGTGCTCGGCGTGCAGGTGGTGCTGGCCGACGGGACCGCGGTCCGACTCGGTGGTCCTCGGCTCAAAGACGTTGCGGGGCTGAGCCTGACCAAATTGTTCGTCGGCAGCGAAGGAACGCTGGGCGTGATCACCGAGGTGACGCTGCGGCTGGTGCCGGCCCAACAGCCGTTGAGCACGGTGGTCGCCACGTTCGCCTCGGTGCGGGCCGCCTGTGAAGCGGTGCTCGGGGTGACCTCGCGGCTGCGCCCGGCGATGCTGGAATTCATGGACTCGGCGACCATCAACGCCGTCGAAGACAAGCTGCGGATGGGCCTGGACCGCGGTGCGGCGGCGATGCTGGTCGCCGCGTCCGACGAGCGCGGACAGGCAGGCAGCGACGACGCCGAATTCATGGCAGCGACGTTCGCCGAGTTCGGTGCGACGGAGGTGTTTTCGACGATTGATCCCGTCGAGAGCGAGGCGTTCATCGCCGCGCGCCGGTTCGCCATTCCGGCGGTCGAGGAGAAGGGGCCGCTGCTTCTCGAGGACGTCGGCGTGCCACTGCCGGCGCTGGCCGACCTGGTCGCCGGGATCGCGCGGATCGCCGAGCAGCGCGACCTGATGATCGCGGTGATCGCGCACGCCGGCGACGGCAACACCCATCCGCTGATCGTGTACGACCCCGACGACCCGGCGATGAGCGAGCGGGCCCAGTTGGCCTACGGGGAGATCATGGATCTCGCCTTGGATCTGGGCGGCACGATCACCGGCGAACACGGGGTCGGACGGCTCAAACATCCCTGGCTTGAGCGCTACCTGGGACCAGAAGCCATGGCGCTGAACCGCCGCATCAAGGATGCGTTGGACCCGCAGGGGATTTTGAACCCCGGCGCGGGCGTCTGACGCCGAAGATGAGCCGCACATGGCTGTCCACCGCGCTGCTGATCCCCTGCCTGATCGCGGGTTGCGCGGGGACCGTCTCGGGCCAAGCCGTCAGGACGCCGCTCAGCACAGCGGAGCGGCCACTGCCTGATTCCGCGGAGTTGGCCCGGGTCGTGGGTCTGCCTTTGGAGCGTGATTCTGCACCGGAAGCCGGCGGGATCGACACGCTCAAAAATGACAAGGGCAGCCAGTCTCCGATGGAGTGCGCCGGCGTCACGCACGCCGGTTACCGCAGCACGTACCAGGGTGCTCCGCTGCGCGCCGCCGCTCGCGGTACGTGGATGACGCCGCAAGGGGTCGACGACCGAGTGAATGTCGTCATATCTGTGGTGGAACTGGACTCCGCCGACAATGCCCAGACCTGGTATCGCAGGGCCGCCGCACAGTGGGGTCGATGCCGAGGCATCACCGTGACCGACCACACCGGCGCTGTTTCTTTCATCCAAAGCATCAGGCAGGTTCAGGATTCCGACGGGGAGCTGACGGCAGTGCTGTCGGTCTGGACGGATAACGGGATCATGGCACCGGGAGTGAACCGGCGGGCATTCATCGTGACGTCTCGATACTTCGTCGACGCCGAGGTTTTCGGCATCCTGAGTCGTCCGGACGCTTCCTCTCTCGACGCGAGCGCGGTGGCGCGCCTCGTCGTCAACAAGATCAGCCAAAGCCGGTAAACGGCTTCCACACGCGTCGCGCAGTTTGTCCAGCGGATCGACCCCTCCGCCGAGGGCCTCCGGTTGGCCCAGCAGGCGGTCGGGGCAGCGCCGCGCCGACGGACTGTTCGACGATTTCCAGACGCCCCTCCAGCACGGCCAGGTCCGCTCGAGGGTAACTCTGCAGCTCAACGATATTCAGTATCGAGAGCTGAGCCTGTCAACGAAATGCCGGGAGAATTACGTGTTATCCGATTTTAGGAATCCTCATGTCGGCGACGTTTATTGGTGACGCAGCTCACAAACTTTGCGAATACTTACATCAACTTTGGCGCCCGAAACATAGCGTGTGGCCTATGCGGTAACACGCCTTCAGTCCAGTGTGAAAGTAACTGCGGCACCCCAACTAGATTGAGCGTTCAGGTTGAGGAGACGCCGGTTATCGCACCCCTTGACACTGCTCAGCGATCCGAAACGGGGCGGTCAGTGGTTCTCTGGCGACCTCGTGGGCCGGTGAGGATGGGGTTGCGGGTGACACGTCCACAAAGATTTTCGGGTCGATTGGCAGCGTATTCACAGCAAATCCACAATTCTTCCACCGAGGTCCAATTGTCTCAGGAAAACACCATGCGGTGCTTATTTATCTGCCAAGCTTCTGCTACGTTCTTTGCGGGGGTTTGAAATTTTGTGGGGGGTTAGATTCTTGCTCACCAAGACCGCCGACTCGTATGTCACCTGAACTGCAACAACGAATGGAGCTACCTCTGATGAACCGTCGTATCACGCTCACCTTGGGGGCTCTTCGATTTTGACCGGGCAATCAGCATGAAGTCTGGGTTGCGGCCCGCTGTTTGCGGGTGCAGTGGAATCGTATCCGGCGGGCCGAATTGCCTGGGTTCCGGAACCCGCAGGCGGCGCGTTTGACCTGTTTGACGAGCCGGTTGTAGCCCTCGGTGCGGGCGTTGGTGATGCCGGTCTGTATGAAGGCGTTGATTTCGGGCCACCAGGTGTCAACGGTGGTGGCCAGGGTGAGCAGCTCAGGGATCTGGGAGTCGATGCACCAGGACAGGAATCGGTGCAGGCGATGGCGGGTCAGGTGCGCATCGCCGCCGACCCGCACGGTGGACAGCAGGGTGCGCAGCTCTTCTTTGGCGATCCACGCCGACAGGATCTGGCCGGTATTGTCCTCAGCCACGATCGCGTTCCACATCTTCGTAAAGTTCTTGTTAGACAGGCGTTCTCGTGCCCGGAGCAGCCGCCGCCGGTTGGCCCATTCCGGGTCGATTGTGCGGCCGCGGCGGTCCCGCATGTCCCAGGTGACCCGGCGGCGCACCTTCGTGACCGCGTCGTTGGCTAACGCCACCAGGTGGAAATGGTCGACCACGATCGTGACGTTGGGCAACAACCCCGGGGTACGGATCGCCGACGCGTACACCGCGGCCGGGTCGATCGCCACGAACTGCACGCCGGCCCGGAACGCCTCGCTGCGCTCGGAGAGCCAGTCGATCACCGCGGCGCCGGTGCGGCCCTCGCGCTGCCCCAGCAGGCCCTGATCGCCGGTCAGGTCGACGAACCCGGTGTCCCACGGGTCGACCCGCACCCAGCGCCCCGTCACCGCGCACTGCTCCCAGCGGGGCTTGCCGCGCCGGGTCTCATCAATACCGAGCACTGCCACCGGCTCGGGATCGGCCAGCAGCGCCTCGGCGTGAGCGACGAACGCCCGGTGCGCGGTCGGCCACGACACCGAGTGGGCGTCGGCGACCTCGGCCACCGAGCGGGCCGCATCCCCGATCGCCGCCCCGATCTGGGTACGCAATCGCAGGGTGGTCCGGGCCCGCGCCGGCACCTGCGCAATGGCCTCCGTGAACGAGGACCGCTCGCAGTAGTCCTCCCGACACCGCCAGCGGGTCTTGGCCCACCGCACCACGATTCGATTCTCCCCGTACGGGATATCGCGCGGTGAGGTGCTGACCCGGGCCTTCACCGACGTGGACACCACCCCACAATCCGGGCACGCCGCCGCCGCTTCGTCGGCTGTGACCACCTGCACCACCCGGGTCCCGTCGGCGCGCCGCTCGACACGCTCAACCCGTACACCTGGCAACCCAAACAACAATGTCGTACCGTCACACACGGCCCTCGGTTCCCTTCCTCCGCCTGAAATGTCGCAACTTCAGACTTCGGAAGGCCGAGGGCCTCCCCATGCAACGACACGCCCTATGAGAGCGAAATCACAACTGCCCGTTTAAAATTGAAGAGCCTCTATGTCGGCAACTACCGGTTCGCTCTGCAGCGCGTCGACTATTTCGCCGCCGACCGGGCCCCCTCACCATTTCAGCATTACTGGTCATTAGGGGTGGAAGAACAGTTCTACCTGGTGTGGCCGGCATTGATCATCGCGACGGCGTGGCTGATGCGGCGTGCGCGTAGAAGCAGCCACGCCGCGCCATCGACGGCTCCCTGCGTGTTGGTCCTTACCCTTGTCGCAGCTGCGTCGTTTGCGGCCTCGCTGGTGGCCACCCGTACCGCGCCATCGATGGCGTTCTTTTCCCTGCCCACCCGGGCCTGGGAATTGGCCCTCGGTGGTCTGGTGGCGCTCACTGCCACCCAGTGGCGTCGGCTACCGCCGCTGGCTGCCGCAGCCATGGGCTGGGCGGGGCTGCTGGTAATCCTGGTGGCCTGCAACCGATTAGGCCCCACCACGCCGTACCCGGGCACCGCCGCACTGCTGCCCGTACTGGGCACGGCGCTGGTGATCGGGGCGGGCTGCGCGACACCGGTGTTGGGCTGCGGCCGAGTGCTAGCCGTGGCGCCGATGCGAGCGATCGGGCGGCTTTCCTACTCCTGGTATCTATGGCACTGGCCGGTGCTGCTGTTGGCACCGGCCTTGCTGGGCCACCCGCTGGGATTGGCCGAAAGGCTGGCTGCGGCCGCCGTGTCGGGCGGGCTGGCCGTGCTCACCGTGCGCCTGATCGAAAACCCCATCCGCTTCGCCGCACCGCTACGCCGCTCTCCTCTGCGCAGTCTCGCGGTGGGTGGTGTCGCCACCGCGGTAGCAGTCTGCGCGGGCATCGTCCTGCTGATCGTGGTTCACGTTTCAGTCGGGCGCAGCCAGGCCACGCAAGCACTTACTGGCACTGTGGGGCCACCTCTGGTAGGGGGAACCATCGACCAGTACAGGGCGGCGATACGAAGTGCCTACGAACAAGTGCACGCCGCCGTCGCGGCATCCGCCGACCTCGACGACGTACCGTCGAACCTCGACCCACCGCTTGCCAACGCGGCGGCCGAAGTCCAAAAGCTCCGCTTCAACGGCTGTATGCGCAATTATACCGAGGTCGGACAGCCCGACTGCGCGATGGGCGATACCGCCTCATCGACCACGGTGGCCTTGATCGGTGATTCGAATGCCGCGATGTGGACTGCGGGGTTCCAGCAGCTCGCCGCCCAACGACACTGGCGGCTGGAACTGTTGGCCAAATCCTCCTGCCCCTTACTAGACATCCCCACCATCAACCCCGTCGGTCAACGGGCATACACGGAGTGCGACCAGTGGCGCGCTGAGATCATGGCCCGGTTGCAGAACGAGCACCCGAAATTGATTGCGTACAGCGTGAGGCGGGGATATCGCTTTTCGACTGTCAAGCCATACACCGCGGCGTGGCTCGCCAGCATGACTCGCTTGGTTCGGCAACTGCGCGGTACCGGCGCAAACGTACTAGTGCTCGGGCCGATCCCCGACCAGCAATCACAAGTGCCGAGCTGCCTGGCCGAGCATCTCTCGGACACGAGTACTTGCTCGGGGGAGAGGTCGGCGGTGGTGAGCGAAACCGGCATCGCCGCGGAGACCGCTGCTGCCGGAGCCGGAGGCGGACATTAGGACTCGCGCAGTAATTGATTAGGTTTTTCTGTTTGGTTTGTCCGCACTTGTGGTATGACGCTGCCTGCTGTGGACTCCGATCCGGTCGCCGCCCGTTTGTTGTTGATCCGCCCGCATCTGGACGAGCGGGCGTGGCGGTTGT
>Ga0209012_1001651_pt1 | contig 22046 bp, 22 predicted proteins | sample RS3BMetagenome_FD_184735 | JGI IMG/M metagenome (GOLD analysis project Ga0209012, IMG submission 184735) | Ferric oxide microbial mat and aquatic microbial communities from Rainbow Spring, Yellowstone National Park, USA - RS3B (SPAdes) (version 3) ...
GTTCGATGAAATCCAAACCGGTCGCCTTTCTCCTTGCCGACCTGGGCGTCACGAAGAGCCACTCGCGGCCGCACGTCTCCAACGATAATCCCCACATCGAATCGCTTTTCAAAACGCTGAAATATCAGCCCGCATTTCCAGCGACATTTTCCAATATCGTTGAAGCGCGCTCGTTCTGCAAAACGTTCTTCACTTGGTACAATAACGAACACCGGCACAGCGGTATCGCGTTACTCACCCCAAGCGACGTCCATCACGGCCGCGCGCAGGAACGCATCGCGTACCGCGAACGCATCCTCGACGCCGCCTACGCTGCCCATCCCGAGCGCTTCGTGCGCGGGCGCCCCAAGCCACTGCAACTCGCGCCGGCATCGTATATCAATCGACCCGAACCGCCAAGCGATAGACCAGAACAGAGCCAGGAGGTTGATGCGGCGGCTTGAACCGCAGGCACACTAATTCTTAAACGATAATGGCCTCAGGAGTATTGACAACTTCCGCTGCCGTGTTTTTATTTACGCAGCGCCGAGCGGTTCAAGAATACGCTCCGAAGCTCGCGATATTTTGGCAGCGCTATCTTGCAGATCGCGCGAAGCACGACGCCGACTATGTGAGCGGCCTAAGTCGGGTCGACTAACGGGGCGCAATCGTTCGTGGGGAAGCCGGGGGGGCTAAAAGTGGCACGCCCTTTTCCCTGGAGACGCTCCTTCGTTACGGCGCATAGTTGGTCGAGAGCCGCCACTGCCGGTTTGCCCACCGAGCGCAAGCCGATCATCAACGGTGGGCTTTCGCGCGGCGATACACGTTTTGGGGATCGCAGAGCCTTGCGCCGGATCGAGCCGGAGCTACTAGCCCTCGCCGCGTCGCGGGCTAGCCGGGCACGGGTCCATGGCTCGCTCACGGCATCCGGCAGGGCGTCGAACTCGCGCTCGATCTCCGCGACCTCAGCGGTCTCGTTAGCGACGTTGCAGGAGCGAATCAATCGGCGTTCACGTTCGTCCAAGCGCTCGGGGAGCGTAAACGTCATCTTGCGTGTTGCCATACACCCATACTGCCATACTCCGATCCCGAACGGAACTGACGACCCCAACGGCGGAGAGCACGCTCGGCACGCGACGCCGCAGCGCGCGCTGGCGATTTGTCCGCGGCGTTGATACGGGCCCCGATCGTCCCGAGCGTCGCCTCTCCGGCAGCCAGGACCAGGAGCTGCTCGTTAACTCCAGGGGTCGACGATCGGGGCGCCGGATCCGTCGACCTCTCGCGTATTTCGCGTCACGATCGAGAGATGACGCTCCATCGCCATCGCTGCCAGCATCCCGTCGGTCATCGGAAGCGTTCGCCCGTTCGAACTGCTCTGTTCATCGAGCCGTCCCCAGCGCGCTGCGTCATGGAGATCGAACGGCAGCATTCGCTCGCCGAAGCGATCGATGAACTCCGCAATCTTCGCTTCCAACTCGGAGCGCCTCCGGCTCGCCGGGAGAAGTTCGATCCCGCGATAGAGTTCGGCGATCGCAAGAACGCTCACGTACATCCTGGATTCAGGCGTTTGTTCGAACCACGCTTCGACGCCGGGATTCGGTGACGGGCGCATGAGTTCGGAGAGCGCGCATGTGTCGAGAAGGAAGCCGCTCAAAACTCAAAGCCCCGCGAAGTGTCTTTGCGGCGCTCGAAGCGAACGCCGGTGCCCCGAACGGGCCTGAAAAGCTCCACGAGCGTTCCTTTGGGGTGCATCGCTCGCTCGTAATCGCTTCGGCGAAGCACGACCACCTCGTCCCGCCCGCGCCGCGAAATGAATTGCGGTCGTCCCTCCAAGGCCTTTTGCACGACCTCGCTGAGCCGTGCCTTCGCCTCCTGAAGTTGCCACGGCGTGCCATCACCAGCTGGTTTCTGCATCGTACGGCCCTCCTTCACGCGCCTCACGATAATCGCAAGGGGGCACGTTATCAACTAGTCTGACTAGTCTCGATCCCGAGCTTTTTCGCTTCGGATTCGGCGTGCGACGCGGCGACCGGCCCGATTTGTGCCACCGGCACCCCGCGCCGCGTTATCACGATGCGTTCGCCGCGCGCCGCGTCGTCGATAAGCGCCGAAAAATGTGCCTTCGCTTCGAACGCAGGAATATACCGCATCAGGGAGACTCTAGAGCGAGCAGGTCAACTAGTTAAGTAACGTGGCTCCCATCGAGTCGCCTAGCGTTCCCTGTACGTGCGCACCGCGCCGGCGAACCTTCGCTCTCCAATAGCAGGAAGGGTTTGGCGAAGCGGGATGTCCAAAATGATCGGCATGCGGCCATCTACCGCGCTCGCCCTCAATCGGGACGCCATTCGCGAAGTCACAGCGCGGTTTCGGGCGATGAATCCTCGTGTTTTCGGCTCCGTACTCCACGGAGCAGATCGCGAGGGAAGTGACCTCGACCTTCTCGTCGACGCGCTTCCCGGTGCGACGTTATTCGATCTCGGGGGCCTCCACGCTGAACTTGAAACTCTCCTAGGAATATGGGTGGGGCTTCTCACCGCGGGCGATCTCCCTCGGGCATTTCGCGATCGAGTTTTGGCCGAAGCTCGGCCGATATGAGCGAAAACCGCCTCCTCGACTACCTCGAGCACATTCGAAAGGCTGCGAACGATGCGTGCGGCTTTGTTGCAGAGCTCGACAAACGCTCCTTCTTGGCCGACCGCCGTACTCAACGGGCCGTAATCATGAGCATCGTCATCATTGGCGAAGCGACCACCTGCGTATTAGATCGCTATCCTGATTTTACCAATGCTCATCCGGAGATTCCGTGGCGTAGCATGCGCGGCATGCGCAACCGTGTAGCGCACGGTTATTTCGATATTGATCTGGAAACGGTTTGGGAGACCGTTCAAACAGCGCTCCCAGATCAAATAGAAGCGATGCCCGCCTGGCGCTCCAGGTAGGTGCGCACCGCGCCGGCAAGCCGCTCGATGCCGATCGCGATCTTTTCCTCCGAGGCGTTCGAGAAATTCAATCGCATGCCGTCGTGGACGTCGCGCTCGGCGTAGAAACTTACCCCCGGCACGAAGACCACTTTCTGCTCCGCGCTGATTTTCAGCAACTCTTCGGTGTCGATGCCGTCGAGATGCGCCCACAAGAACATCCCACCCTCGGGGCGGCTGAAATGCATCAGCGGCGGCATGTGCACGGCGAGTTCGCCCAACATCACGTCGCGGCGCCGGTGATAGGTTTGGCGGATGCGCGCGACATGCGCTTCGTATTCCACCCCGCCGTTGCGCGATGCATACTGCAGAAAGATATGCTGCGTCAGCGTTCCCGGCTGTAAATCGGCGCCCTGTTTGGCGAGGATAATTTTCTCGAGCAGCTCGTGGTCTTTGCTCGCCAGCCACGCGACGCGCACGCCGGGCGCGAGCGTCTTGCTCGCGGTTCCAGAATAAATCACCGTGCCTTCGCTTTCGAACGATGCAAGCCCGAGTTGGTCGCGCCCCTCGAACCGCAACTCGCCGTAGGGATCGTCTTCGAAGAGCACGACGTCGTAGCGTTCGCAGATGCGCACGATCGCTTCGCGCCGATCGCCGGCGAGCGTGGTGCCGCTGGGATTCTGGAAGTTCGGAACGACGTACACCAGCTTCGGCGGCGCATCGGCGTTGGCGAGCACGCGCTCGAGCGCTTCGGGCAGCATGCCCTCCGCATCGCTCTCGACGGTGAGGTAGCGCGCTTGGTAGGCATCGAACGCCTGAATTGCGCCGAGATAGGTCGGGTTCGCGACCACGACGTAATCGCCGGGGTCGAGCAGCACCTTGCCGACGAGATCGAGCCCTTGCTGCGAGCCGTTCACGATGATGGTGTCGTGGAACGCAAAGCTGCGTTGCAGGCGGTGCGAGAGTCGCTGCGCCACCCACGTGCGCAGCGCCGGAATCCCCTCGGTCACGCTATATTGCAGCGCCGTCGCACCGTAATGGTCGAGCACCTCGGCGGTACATTCCGCGACCGCCTTTAGCGGGAAGAGTTCGGGCGCGGGCAGGCCGCCGCCGAAGGAGATGACGTCGGGCTGCTGGGTAACTTTCAGCATCTCGCGGATCGTCGAAGCGCGCAGGTGCGCGGTCCGTTTGGCGTAGCGGGCGGTGCGGGCGAGCGTGGTCATAGCTGTTGCAGATTTCGGAGCGCCCCGGCCGCCCTCCGCTTTGCAGCCGATTGTCACATCGAGAAGGCCCCACAGTCTGTCACATCGAGTAGGCCCCGCAGTCTGTCACATCGAGTAGGCCCCGCAGTCTGTCACATCGAGTAGGCCCCCGCAGGGGCCGTATCGAGATGTGTGCTATGCTCCCCAATGTGGTCACGGTGACTACATTGGGGGAGTCGATGAAAAAAATGGGGATCCGCGAGGCAAAGAAGCACCTATCGGCGCTCGTTAAAGGGGCGGCGAACGGCGACGAATGCACGATCACCGACCGCGGCGTCCCGGTCGCGAAGATCGTGCCGATTCCGAAGGATCCCGAGTCGCTCGATGTTCGCATTGTGCGGCTCATCGAGAAGGGCACGATCGTCGAGCAACCGGGGCCGGCGGTAGCGTATCCGATACCCAACAACGCTCCACCCGGATATTTTCAGCGGTTGCTCGACGAGGATCGGAATCGGTGACCGACGATCGCGCGCTGCTCTACTGGGACTCGTCGGCGATTCTGGCGCAGCTCTTCGGCGATGCGCAAAGCGCGCATGCTGCCGCCTATTTGCGGGTGAAGGGGCGACACTTCATTTCCTCGCTCGCCTGGGCCGAATGCGCCGCTGCAATCGCGCGGTCGCAACGCTCCGCCATACTCACCACAGCGAACGCCGAGCTGGCACTCGGAGCGATCTTGGCCGCTCCGTGGAGCGCTCTCCGCGCGGAGCCTGCGCCGGCAACGCTGCGAGTGCTCGCGCGCCGTTATCCGCTGCGCGGCGCGGATTTGTGGCACCTCGCGCTCGTCGTCGATCTCGGCGAGAGCCTTCCGGGGTTACGCTTGCTGACCTTCGACAGCGTGCTCGGCGCGGCGGCACGCGCGGAGGGGCTCGCCGCCGAGTAACCCCGGCGGGAGAGTTGCGCTGGAGGATAGTGCGGCACACACAAAACCTCTGCAGAGCAAAAGGCAAGCACTCCACAGCAGACTAGGCGTGATGCACTTGTGGTGCCATTCTTTCTAGAGAACGCATCACCAAAGGAGCTCTCCACTATGGCCGCAACCCGTCTCTCGATCAGTTTCGACCCGCGCTCGGCGAACGCGCCGATCCGCCGAAGAAAGCGCAGGTCGGGTTTACGTGCGGCGGACGCTACGACGGGGTTTTTCACTGCTTGCGCGACATGTATTGGATAGAGCCGTACGCTAGAAACAAATGGTATTACTTTCTTTCCGTCTTCCCTTTTTCAACTACGTTACTTCCATACCACGAATACGCGTATCTCGTGAGAACCATTGCTACCGGCAGAAATATTGCAGTAGATACGATCTCGGTAACTGCTCGTGCGGTGTGTTTCTCCCAGAGATAGCGCGCCTTAAACGCGGTAAAGCAGATGTACGGAAGAGCGAGAATGTTCCACGCTCTGCCCCATGAAAGAACATATCGCTTCGGTTCAATCATGTTATTTTTTCACCTTTACACGTCAGGCGTAAAGCCGTTGTAGGTTGGGAGTCTCCAGAACGCCGGTAGCACACAAGCGCTCCCGGCTTCCGTTTTCGAATTCGAGTTCAAAGGTATGCCGGCCCGGGGGCGGCATTGCAACATCGCGGAGAGATACTGTAATAATCATCGGATTCGCTGCTGATTTCGCCCGAATCTCTGGACTTCTTTCGTCGACATAATCTTGTCGCTGAAGGACGACATGGAAACATTCGCCTTCAGATACGTCTGAAACCACACACACGAATTGAAGTCTGTCGAATTTTACCGAATGCAAGGTTCCTTCGCGCCGCGTCACCGTCATGACGATTCCGTTTGCATTTAATGCGACTCCGTCAGGGAAAAGAAGATTGGCGGCAAATGAATGCCGCCAAAACGCTGTAGACGGCGGTCAATAAGGGCGGAATTCCGGCGGCAAGGGGCGATTGGCCGACGTTTGTCTGATTGGTCGCGGGGTGCGACATATTCCGCATCGAGGCTGAACGAGGGTCGCTGATGTCGACAGTGGAGAATCGGTAGGAAAGCACTACCGGAGAAACCCGGGCACGGCGCCTTGATCGTTGCGGATCGCTGGTATCCGTCGTCGAAACTCTGCTCGGTCTGCGGCGCCAAGAACGAGCGCCTCGCTCCGAGCGAGCGAACCTGGAGGGGCCTATCGTGCGGCACCTCCCACGACCGCGATGTCAACGCGGCCGTGAATCTCGCACGTACCCGGAGCGTTGGGCCGGGTCAGCCTGTGGAGCCGAAGGCGCTGGCGCTGGCCGTCGTCGTCAGACGACGGTGAAACCGGCGGCGTAAAAGCAGGAAGAAACGCTTGGAATAAACGTCCATGCTTTTCACAACGGTTACGGCCTTCGCAGCGCTCGTTCACACGGTGATGAGGCGAAGGTCGGGGAAATTCGTGCGGTAAAAGGCCGCGTCGCCGGTGATGAGGCCGCCGGTCGCCGCGGCATGTGCGCCGATGGCGAAATCGGCCAGCAGGCGTCGGGGGGCGCCGCTCGGCTGCCGTTTTCGCCGCGCCGCGTACTCCGCCCAGGCGTTGCCTGCCGCTTCCCACGCCTCGCGCGTAACCTCCCACTGAACGCCGATTGAGGTCGCACGCAAAAAGGCGTCTATTTCTTTTTTGCTCCAGCCGGGATGTGCGAAGAGTTCCGCGTACACGATCGGGCAGATGACCAATCCCTGCCGCTCGGCATGCTTCTCGAGGAGGGTTGAGGCGAGCTCGGCGGCCGTCGGAGTGCCGGCAACCAGATCGATAATGACGTTGGTGTCGACTGCAAGGCTCAACGCTTGCTCTCGTGACCTCGCAGCTCACGCAACCACGCGTTGGTCTCCTTTTGCGAGCGCCCCGCCCCGATGCGGTACCGCCCGGCGAACGCTGAAAAGCGGTTCGGACGCGGCGCCGGGAGTACGCGCACGCCATCCGGCCCGATCTCAAACATCAGCGCGTCGCCTGCCGTGACGTTTAGCGCCGCTCGCACCGCGGCGGGAAGGGTCAATTGCTGCTTCGAGGTGAGTGTTGCCTTACTCCTTACGATCATGTAAGGAGTTTACCACCATTCGGCCGCGGCGGGCAACCGAGATCGCCCTGCCTGGTCGGCGCAGACCCACCGTATGCCGGATTTTTCGGCAGCCGCGTTGAGGCGCCGATCGCGCGTCATCAAGGTTGCGTCGAGATCCTGGGCGAGCACGAGATACGCCGCATCGTACGCCGAGATTCCCCAGCGAAGCGCAGCTTCGAACGCGCGTGGAGAGCCGAGTTCGGTGCCGCTCCTTTCGACACGCAGCGGAAGTCGCGCGAGTGCCGCAAGGTTCAATAATAGAATAAACAAAACACCCCTCTGTAAGGAGTCCCCGTGCCCGAAAGCATCTCACTCGAGATCGGCGGGCGCACGATGGTCATCGAAACCGGCGAACTTGCCAAGCGGGCAAACGGTTCGGCCCTGGTTCGTTATGGCGACCAAAACGTCGTGTTCTGCTCCGTCACCGCCTCCGCAAAACCGCGAGAAGGCATCGACTTTTTCCCCCTGACCTGCGACTTCGAAGAGAAGATGTACGCGGCAGGCAAAATCCCCGGCGGATACATCAAGCGCGAAGGGCGCCCGCCCGAGCACGCCGTGCTCAGCTCGCGCCAGATCGATCGCCCGATCCGCCCGCTCTTTCCCGATGGCTTCCGCAACGACGTACAGATCGTCGCGACGGTGCTCTCGGTCGATCCCGAACTCGACGCTGACGTCATCGGCGTCTGTGCCGCCGGCGCGGCGCTCGCGTTCTCCGATATTCCGTTCGATAAAACCGTCGCCGCCGTGCGCGTCGGCCGCGATGAGAACGGCGAATATCTCTGCAATCCGACGTTACCGCAGTACGGTTAGCGCCCTACTCGGGGTGACAAAACCGCGCGCGTTTACCGCGGCATCGGGGGGCCGCCGATCGGCGGCTGCGGCGGCGGCGTGACGTTCATCGGCCCGACCGGCGCGGTCGGCGGCATGTAGGAGCCGTTGAGCATCGCGGGCTGCGCGAGCGAGAGTAACGTTGCGCCGACGCCGACAAGCAACACCAACATCGTGACCAAGAATCCCGCGATCGGCACCAACTCCGCAGCGGTAATGAGCACGAGCCCGATCACCAGCGCGAGCAGCGGCGACGGATCGACCTTCGCGTTCGTCATCACCATCAACCGGTTGCCGATAATCAATGCGAGCGCAGCTTTACCGATCAGCAGCGCGACGACGAGCGCGAGCGCCTCAACCAAGATCAACGGGCTCAACACGATCGTGATGAGCAGCATGAAGCCGAGCGGAAGCAGCGCAATCCACGCGCCCAAACCAACCGCGGTTGCAAGCCCGGGGTGCTGTTCCAAGCGTTCCATCGCCAGCCGCGCGCGCATTGGAAAGATGAGGAACGCGATGAGCACGAGGAAATCGCCGAGAATTTTTCCGCCGGCGAGCCACGGCACGATCGATAAGCCGAACGGATTCATGGTATGCACCACGGCCGAGCCGTTTCCGGAACTCACGCCGATGCTAGGAAGAATGCGCATGATGCCGTGCCCGAGGCCGATCGTCGTGATGTGTCTGCCGACGTGCGCGCCCGGCATCTGCGTGAACGATCCGCCGAGCACGGTCACGTCGCGCCCGACGCTGCCTTCGATCGTCGCGCCGCCGCCGAGGACGGTGAGGTCGCGTTCGACCGTGCCTTTCACGTCGGCGTTGCCGCCGATAACGGTGAGATCGCCGTGCACGACTTGCCCGGGTTCGATCGTGACGTCTTTGCCGATGTAGACGTTGCCGTGGTCGTCGCTGTACGTGCTCGCAGCCGCAGCGTGCGGAGCGAGCAGCACGCCTGCCGCGGCGATGCCGATGAGTAATGCGCGAACGAGACGCATGTTAGCGTTCCTCCCGGATGGCGATGGTGGCGAGCATGTGCGGCCGGATGCGCCGCTGATAGAAGAAGATGGCGCCGAAGAATGCGGCGTCGATCGCAACGACGAGCAAGCCCGCGATCAAGGCAAACGGTATGTACGGCGCGAGCGCGTGCATGCCGGCACCGAGCGCGGCAAATGCCGAGCTCGTCGCGTTCACCGCGCCGTTCGATGCAGAGGCGAGCGTTGCGGCCGCCGTCGCGCGAGCGAAAATCCAGAACGCGATGAGCGCAATCCACGCGCCGATGGTATAGAACGTCAGCAACGCCCAATGCGAGAAGCGAAACCCACGCGGTTGCGGCATCGTCCGCACTTCGGCCATCAGCGCGTAGGTAAAGTTCGGAGCGAGCTCCACCGGCGGCGTCGTCGCGAGCAATGCGTCGATCACTTTGAGTTCGTCGAGCGTTGCGCGGCATTCGTCGCACGTACGCAGGTGCTCGGCAACGGCACGCATGCGCGCCGGCGAGAGCGTCCCTTCCAGATAACGATCGAGATCGTTACTACACGAGGAGCAGCGCACGGTAGCCTCCTTTGGCTTTGACGGTGTCGAGAGCGGTGCTTTCGCGATTGCGCATACGTTGCGCGAGCGCGATTTTGCCGCGGTGGATGAGCGTCTTGACGTTCCCGAGCGAGAGCCCGAGCGCAGCCGCGATCGCGTGGTATTCCAGGTTGTCGAAGTAGCGCAGTGCCAAGACGGTCCTCGTTCTTTCCGGCAGCTCCGCTAACGCCGCGCGCAATTCGCGCTCGGCCTCGCTGCGGAGGATGCCTTCGGCTGGATCGGATTCTCGCGAGGGGTCGGCGATGGCGTTCTCGAGCGTCTGGTCTTCGGGCATCTCCTGCGTGGCCGGGCGGCGCTGCTGTTTTCCCAGGTGCGTGCGCACGACGTTGCGGGCGATGTGGTAGATCCAGGTCGAGAACTTGCCGAGGCTGGGGTTGAAGGAGCCCAGGTGCGCGTACGCACGCAGGAAGGTTTCCTGCGTGAGATCGGCTGCATCTGCTGAGTTGCGGACCGAGGCGCCGATGAAGTTGGCGATGCCGCGCTTATAGCGCTCCACCAACCCCGCAAACGCTTCGCGGTCCCCCGCTCGAACGAGTCCGACGAGTGCTTCGTCGCTCGTTGCCTCCGCCACCATCTACCTCGCGATGTTTCCTTTCAGGGGGTACTACCGCCCTCGTGCCGGAGTGTTACGGTTTGTGTCAGCCCGAGTAGGGCCCCGCTGTCAGCCCGAGTAGGGCCCCGCTGTCAGCCCGAGTAGGGCGCGTTAGCGCCCGTATCGAGGGCGAGCACGGCGGCGGTGGCGCAAGCTGCGGCGCCTCGATACGCTGCCTGCGGCAGCTACTCGGCGTGACACCAACGCTACTCGGCGTGACACCGGTGCTGCTGCGGCGCCTCGATACGCCGCTTCGCGGCTGCTCGGCGTGACATAGCTGGGTGGCGGCGTGACACCGGTGCTGCTGCGGCGCCTCGATACGCTGCCTGCGGCAGCTACTCGGCGTGACATAGTGGCGGCGGCGGGGCGACGGAGGATCAGGAGAAGCAGGAGAAGCAGGATACCGGTACAAATGCCCGGTTTAACAATTTGAGGAAAAGGATGGGCCTAGCATGATCGTTCGTGTGAGCATTGCGGCTGTTCTTGCGTTCTCGCTCGTGAGTTGTGGCGGGGGCGCTTCGTCGCGTACGGTACTCCCCGGTACTCCACAGGGCGCCGTAACCGGTACGAGTGCTCAATTCGTCATCAAGGTGCCGCCGAAAACGGGCACCGGCACTGGCCGTGCCCCGGCATATATCTCGCCCTCCACGCAGTCGGTCTCGATGCAGGTCGATACGGGCACCCCGATCGTCACCAACCTCACGCCGGGATCCCCCGATTGCAACGTTCCGGCGCCGCTCTCGCCGCTGGTTTGCACGCTTCCCCTCGCCGTCACGCCGGGAACCCACACCTTCACGCTCACGACCTTCGACGGCCTCGCGGGTGCCGGGAACGTGCTCTCGACCAATAGCGCGCCATTTACGGTTGTTGCGAATCAGGCCAACGTCGTAAACCTGACTCTCGCCGGCGTTCCGGCGAGCCTGCTCGTCGAACCGGGCAGCGGCGACGCGCAGATCGTCGGTTCGGGGAGCGCCGGCTTCCAATTCACCGGTGAGGTACCGCATACCGTCGTCGTGCTGCCCCAAGACGCCGACGGCAACCTCATCCTCGGCCCCGGTGCCCCGACGATTTCGGCAAGCGTGACGGGCGCGAGCTCCGCTTCGGGGCTGAGCGTTGCGCCCGCAAGCGGCAACCCCAACGCCTTTACGCTCTCGTCGACCGGCTTCGGCACCGGCTCGCTCTCGCTCGTCGCGACTCCCGCAGCCGCGTCGGCAGGGAGCGCGCTCAACGCGAGTGTCTCGCTCGATGCAACGGTCTATTCGACGAGCATTGCAGGGGGGAGTGGTACCTACGGTTACGCTGACGGCACCGGCGCTGCTGCGGAGTTCACGAACCCAGCCGGTGTTGCGGTCAACACTGCGAATAATAATCTGTACGTTGCCGACACCTATGGCTGCTCGATTCGGCAGGTGACGACGGCCGGCGTGGTCACCACACCATACGGCACGCTCCCGCCGACCCAGAACACATGCGGCAATACCAATGGAACCGGAAACGCTGCGACTTTTTACCACCCCAATTCGATAGCATATGACGCCGCGAATGGGAACCTCTATGAAGTCGACGCGGCATTGGGTTGCGGCCTCCGACAGATCGCCCCGAGCGGCGTCGTTACGACGATTGCCGGCGGAACGACGTGCGGCTACGCGGACGGAACCGGCTCAGCTGCAGAATTTAGCAGCATTGTCGGCGGCATCGTGTACGATCCCACCGACTCTGATCTCTACGTCGACGATACGAACAATTGCGCGATTCGCCAGGTGACGCTCGCGGGCGTCGTGACGACCGTTGCCGGCGCTCCGCCGCCGACGGCATCCTGCAGCGCGGTTGACGCAACCGGAACCGCGGCGCAATTTTTCTACAGTAAGGGCATCGCGTATGACGCGGCCAACCAGAGTCTCTACGTAACAGATCCGTATCGGATACGGCAAGTGACGGTTCCGGGCTTTGTGGTGACGACGATCGCCGGCTCGGTGCCTCCGACCTCGACTCTTGGCTTCGCTGATGGAAGCGGGAGCACGGCGCGTTTCAGCTATCCATACGGCATAACGTACGACAGCGCGGATGGGAATCTCTACGTCGTCGACTCCAATAATGCAGCGATCCGTCAGGTGACTCCCGCGGGGATCGTCACCACGATCGCGGGCTCGGATCCACCAACACCGAGCTATGGGGCGAACGGCGGCTTCGGATTTGCAGCGCACTTCGAATACCCCTACGGCCTCGCCTACGACGCTGCTACGAATGCGCTCTACGTGACAGATGACGGAAATTATTCGATCGTGCAGGTGCAGCTATGAAATCGATCCTTCGCCCGCTTGCCGGGCTCACCATTGCTTTTATCGTGGTTTCCTGCGGTGGCGGAGGCGGCTCATCGGGTTCGTCGCTCGTTCCAAACGCGCAACCTCCCGGCCCGGCAGCGATCGGATCGGTAAAACTGCAACTGAATATTCCGCCGAAGAGTGCCGCAACGGGGCGTGCCCCCGCCTACGTCTCTCCCGCGACGCAATCGGTGAGCGTGGCGATCGACGGCGGTGCGCCGACGGTGCAGAATCTTTCGCCGAGTTCGCCGAACTGCTCGAACGCTGGTGCCGCCTATCCGTTGCTCTGCACGGTGACGCTCAGCGCGAGTGCCGGCGCGCACGCCGTCACCATCGACACGTTCGACCAACCCAACGCCGTAGGGAATAGCCTGTCGATTAATAGCATTAGCGTGACGTTCGTTGCCGGGCAGAGCCCGAGCGTCCCCGTCGTCCTCGCCGGCGTGCCCGCCTCGATCGCCGTCTACCCGGCCGGATCAGCGAGCACGATGTCGCTGAACCCCGGTTTCGGGCTCCTGTTCCTCGCCGGGCAGAGCGCACTGCCGATTCTCGTCGAGGCGCTCGATGCAGACGGCAACCCGATCGTCGGCCCCGGTTCGCCGACGCTGCAGGTGGGCGTTACGGGGGCGAGCGGCGGATCGGGAATTGCGGTGAGTGCGGTCTCCACGAGCAATCCAAACGCCTATACGCTGACGTCGACGAATCCGGGGAGCGCAACGCTGACGGTTGCTGCGACCCCGACCGCCGCGCTGGCGGGCGCGCCGATCCATCTCAACCTTTCGCTGAACGCCTCGGTATTGGTGAGTACGATCGCCGGTTCGGGAGCGAGAGGCTTTGCCGACGGTACAGGCGCCGCAGCGGAATTCAATAGCCCTCGCGGCGTTGCGTACGATCCGGCGAACGGCAATTGGTATGTGACCGATTCGAACAACAATTCAATACGTCAGGTTACCCCAAGCGGCGTCGTTACGACGATCGCCGGGCCTACCCCACCGAGTCGTGGATTCAGTGGGTTTGTCGATGGCTCCGGTTCGACCGCTCGCTTTACCCACCCCTCGGGAATCGCATACGATCCGGTCGACGGCAATCTCTATGTGACCGATACGGGGAACTGCGCGATCCGGTCCGTGAGCCCGAGCGCACCCTACACGGTAACGACCGTCGCGGGGAGCGCCGCTCCGAGCAGACATTGCGGAAATTACAATTCCCCCGGAACCGCCTCGCGATTTCGACCCGCGATCGGCATTACGGTCAACCCAACAACCGGGACGCTCTACGTGACCGATACTCGCAACAACGAGATACGAGCGATCTCGGTTCCCGGGTACGTGGTGAGCACGCTCGCCGGCTCGCGCTCCCCGGGGCATTCCGGGAGCACCAGCAGCAGCAGCAGTAGCAGCAGTAGCAGCAGCAGCAGCAGCAGCAGTAACGGCGCCCGCGGCGGCGGAACGTACGCCGATGGAAGCGGCAGCGTTGCGACCTTTCATTACCCCGTCGGCATTACGTTCGATCCCACCAACGGCGACCTTTATGTGACCGATTCGGAGGACTGCGCGATTCGTCAGATATCGACCGCATCGCCGTACACCGTTTCGACGCTCGTCGGCGCCTCGCCGACAACCTGTGGATTTGCCGACGGCACGGGCGCGAGCGCGACGCTCAATAACCCACGTGGGATCGCATACGATCCCGACACCGGCGATCTCTACGTTACCGACTCTTTCAACGGTGCGATCCGACAGGTCACGCTCGCGGGCGTCGTCACGACGATTGCAAATGTCTCGTCGGGGGGGGCTCGTCGCTTTGGGCTCATCGACGGTTTCGGCCCGCTGGCGGCCTTTAACACTCCCACCCTGCCCGTCTACGATCCGGCGCTCAAGAGCCTCATCGTCACCGACACCTATTCAAACGCGATTCGACAGGTTGAACTGTAGGTTCGGCGCGCGTGCGCCATTCGTTGCGGCGACGGTGCTGCTCTCTGCTTGTGCGCGGAGCGCACCGCACGCCGCCGCGCTAGCGGGGACCTGGCCGCAGTACCAAAGCAACGCGGCGCATAACGCGGTTATTGCGCGTGATGCGCTGCGCGTGCGTTGGACGTTCGATGCGCGGGCACGAATCAACGGAGGGCTCGCGGTCGTCGGTCGGCGCATCTTTCTCGACACGCTCGGCGGCGAAGTGATCTCGCTGCGGCTCGCGACCGGGACGATTGCGTGGAAGCATCGTGCGGATAATCTCGTAATGAGCACGCCGGTCGTCGGCGATGGGCTCGTTGTTTTCGGCACGGGGCGTAACGGTGCGTCGGGCGGAACGAATAAAAGCTTCGTCTATGCCGCCGGCGCACAGACCGGCAAAACCATCGATTTCTGGGGGCGGCCGGCCGGCGATCACCTGCTCGCATTCGATGCCGCCACCGGAGTGCGCCGTTGGGCCTATCGCACGGCGGGCGAAGATATGCCCTCGCCGGCGATTGCCGGTGGGCGCGTACTCTTCGCTAACGGGGACGGCAATGCGTACGCGCTTTCGCTGAAGAAGGGCCGCGCGCTCTGGCAACGGAGCCTCGGCGGCATCGCCACGATGGCATCGGCGAATTTCGCCTCCGGAACCCTCTTCGTCTCGGTCTGCTCGCATGCGATGCGCCGCGCGCAGAGCCTCGCACTCGCTCCGAGCACGGGGCGCGTTCTCTGGCGCGCAGCTTACGGGAACTGCGATTCCGCCCCGACCTACGCGCACGGCCGGCTCTTTCTCAGCGGCGTCGTCGGCAATCGCGCGCCCTTCGGTTTCGGCTCGCGTGCGGTTATTGCCGCGCTCGATGCACGGACGGGGCGGATGCTCTGGGCCTATCGCAGCAAACACGCGCGGCCGTACAGCAAAGTCGGTTCGAGCGAGCGTGCGATTGCGGGAACCTACGCGAACGGGACCTACTTTCAACCGATCCCGACGGCCGACGAACTGCTGGCATTCGATCCGGCGACCGGAGCGATTCGCTGGCGCTTTCGTTCGAACGGTGCGATCAAGATGAGCCCCATCGTATCGGGCGGGCATCTTTTCGTCGGCGATGCGGCCGGACTTTTCTACAGTATCGATGCGCGCAGCGGGCATCTCCTCGCGGTGAAGATGTTCGCGCATCCCTTTGCGACCGCACCGCCGATATTGGTCGGCCGGACGCTGTTATTGGTGAATGGCGATCGCGTATTCGCTCTACCGCTCGTTCGCGGAGTGCTTCGATAATGCTGCGCCGGTTCGTTGCCGCCTGTCTCGCGCTCGCCCTATCGGGTTGCGCCTGGTTGGCGCCCGAACCGTACTTCGTCGCCCAGGCGCGCGCGCACATCAAGCATGTGGTGATTATCGTGCAAGAGAACCGCAGCTTCGATAATCTCTTTCACGGGTATCCGGGCGCCGATACGGTCGACTACGGCTACGCGCATGACGGCACTAAAGTGAAGCTCAAACCGATTCCGCTGAACGTTCAATTCGATATCGGCAATGGTATGCGGGGATTTCGACTCGCGTACGACCACGGCAAGATGGATGGCTTCGACCTGCGTAAGATCGGCCCGCGCCCGGGGCTCAAAGTTCCGCTCGCCGACTTGCAGTATCCCGAGTACGCCTACGTTCCGCACAACGAGACCAAGCCGTATTTCGCGATGGCGCACCAATACGTGCTCGCCGATCGCATGTTCCAAAGCAATATCGACCAGAGTTTCGTCGCGCATCTCTATCTTATCGCCGGGCAAGCCGCGCATTCGGTCGACCTGCCGAACGGCTATCCGTGGGGATGCGATGCGCCTGTGGGGACGACCGTCGGCATTCTGGACAAGCAACGCGAGATCATCGATCGCGAGCCCCCCTGCTTCAAACTCAAGACGCTCGGGAACGAATTGAGTGCGAAGCACGATTCGTGGCGCTACTACGCGCCGCATATCGACAAGCCGTCGATGTGGAGCCGCTACGAGACCTGGATCGATCGCCACCATCACCCGCGCCACGCGCCGGACTTCGGGCAGAATTGGTCCTCCTACGACGCAGTTTCCAACGTTCGTTACAGTAAGCTGTGGAAGCGCCACGTCGTCTCGCCGCCGAGCCGCTTTATCGAGGACGTGCGCGCGGGCAAGCTCGCCGATGTCTCGTGGGTAATCCCGGATTGGAAGAACTCCGACCATTCGCTCTCGCGTTCGGTTACCGGGCCGTCGTGGGTGAGCGCGTTGGTCAACACGATCGGTGAAAGCAAATATTGGAACGACACGGCGATTCTTATTACGTGGGACGATTCCGGCGGCTGGTACGACCACGTTCCACCGCCGCAGCTCGATTTTGACGGGTTGGGATTTCGCGTGCCGTTGCTGGTAATCTCGCCGTATGCGAAGCGCGGATACGTTTCGCACGTGCAGTATGAATTCGGCAGTATTCTCCGCTTTACCGAATCGATCTTCGGGCTCGGGCACCTCGCCGCAAGCGATCGGCGCGCGAATAACCTCCGCGACGCGTTCGATTTCTCCCAACCGCCGCGAGCGTTTTCACCGATACCCGCGCCCTATCCGATCGAATATTTCTTGCGACAGAAAGCCTCGGGTATTCCGCCCGACGATAACTAGCGTAGCGCCCGTCCCCCGTTGGCGCGCGACGCGGCAGCTTTCGCTTCACTGCGGGCGCGCCCGCCACGTCGACCGATCTCCGCGAGCCACGCTCGGCCGTGCTCCGGCGTGACCGGATACACGAAGAATCCTCGGCCGCAAAGGCTCTCTCTCGCGCCGTAATCGAAGCATCCGTATGCGAGGATCTCCATGATGCGGAGATAACGCTCGGCGCCGCGCTGCGGGAGCGCGGTTTGGTCGATCGCAAAAATCGTGCGCCCCTCATCGTCGATCGTGCGCGCGTGCCCGGGGCCGTTCCAAAGGACGACGCGCGGTTCTACGCCGCCGGTCACGCGATAGCGAACGCCTGCGCACTCGGCGAGCGCCGAGACCGTTTGCCCGCGAGATTTCGCTCGGCGCAGGATATTCTGCCGCTCGCTACCGCGGGCGTAACGGGCCGGGAGGATTTCGAGGTTTGCTCCGAAGTTCACGACGATCCGTTCGCGAGGCTGCGAATTCGAAGAAGATGCTCGTCGAGCCGTCGGCGTAGTTTGCTGCCATCGTGCGGGTTTAAACCCATTCGCGAAAAAATATCGCGTTGGGTTTCGAGTAATCCAAGGGCGGCGAGGCGCTGCTCGTCGAGGTGGTTCGCCAATAATTGAGCGCGTGGAGAATCGAGCAGTACGACAATGCGAGCGATGTCGCGCAGATCTTTATCCCCTTTCGAGCTGCCGCGTCGGTCGCGCGCCGCATCGAGTTTAAGAACGAGAAGGTGTTCGAGCGCCGCGACGTTGATCTCATCAATGACTTCAGCAAAAGCGGAGGCTTCGTCGTACGGGATGGCGAGGCGATGTTGGCGTTCGACATAAAGATCGAAATCTTCGCCCTCCACAAGAACCGAGTCCTTACCGAGACGTTCGTTGCGCAGCACTTCGTACCGGTCGCGCATTTCATTCTTGCCGGCAAGCGAAAGGTAGAGATCGGCGTCGTGGCTGGACTCTACCAAGGCCGCGTTCGCGCGCATCGCGTGGCATGCCACCGCGACACCTCCGATAAAGACGGCATCCGGGAATTCGCTCGAAATCCGGCGGGCGAGGGTGAGTAGGCGCTCCCAATGCTCGTTCATCCCTTTAATATAGCCTAAGCGGCTTAGGGAGTCGATCTCAACAGCCTGAGTAGGGGTCGCTGTCAGCCCGAGCAGTGGGTTCTGTCAGCCCGAGTAGCCGCGAAGCGGCGTATCGAGGGCGAGCAGTGGGTTCGCGGCGTCCTTCGCGCTGAGAATCGGCGGCACGTCGAGCGGCCAAGCGATGCCGATCGTGGGGTCGTTCCACGCAACGCCGAACTCGCTCTTCGGATCGTAGAGCGCGCTCTGCAGATAGTGCAGCACCGTGCCCTCGGCGAGCGAGAGAAAGCCGTGCAGGCAGCCGGCGGGGATATAGAGCTGGGTGCCCTCCTCGGCGCGGAGATCGCAGCCGTACCATTGCCCGAAGGTGGCGCTTCCAGCGCGTGCGTCGACGACGACATCGTAAGCCTCGCCCGCGAGCACCTGCACGATCTTGCTCATGCGCGGGTCGCCATGGAGCCCGCGCAAAACGCCGTAGCGCGAGAGCGAGACGTTCTCCTGAACGAAGCGCTCGGTGATTCCGGCAGCAGCATAGCGTTCGACGCTGAAGCTCTCGCGAAAACTGCCGCGTTCGTCGGCGAAGATGCGCGGGCGCAGCAAGAGGGCGCCGGGGATAGGCAGCGTTTCAACGTCCACGGATGCAGCATTCGCTTCACCCAGGCATCCATCCCGGGGCGGAAGAACCCCGAGGTACGTGAACCCCACCACTGCTGCTCCCACACCGGCCGCGCGCCCATCGTTGCTCTCGTCGGGAGCGATCGTGTTCGCTGCCACGATGGCGATGAACGTCGGTGGGTTTCTGTTCCATGCGATCGCCGGGCGCGCGCTCGGCGTTGCGGAGTACGGCGCGCTCTATGCGTTGATCTCGATCTATCTGCTCGCCTCGCAACCGGTCGCGATTCTCGCGCCGGTGATCGCGCGCTACGCCGCGGAGTTTCACGCGCTTCACGACGCGAGCCATCTGCGCGGCCTCGCCGAGTACGTGGTGCGCATCTTCGGAGCGATGGCGATTGCATCGGCGGTGCTCGCAGCGATCTTCGCGGTGCCGATCGGCGCGTTCATCCGCGAACCGGCGTGGGCGGTCGTCGTCGTCGGTATCGGCGTCGCATTCTCGACGCTCTCCGCGTCGTTGCGCGCCTTCTGCCAAGGGACGCATGCGTTCACGCTCTTCGGGATCTCGATGCTCGGCGAAGGTGTCGGCAAGGTGCTGCTGCTCGCCGGTGCGGTGCTGCTGGGCTTGGGGCTCTTCGGCGGGCTCTCGGCGTTTATGCTCGGTGCCGGCATCGGTGCGGTCGCGATTATCGTCGTGTTGCTCACGCGCTATCGCGGCGTTTCGGCGACCGCTCCGGCGATCGATTGGCCGCGCGTGCGCGCGACGCTCGGCGGATCGGCGGCATCGGCGATCGCCGGCGTGGTGATGGGCTCCGCCGACGTCATTTTGGTGAAGCACTATTTTAACGCGCACGACGCGGGATTGTACGCAGCCGCTTCCCTCGGCGGGAAGATCGTGCTCTACTTTATCGGCTTCGCGCCGACGGTGCTGCTGCCGCACTTCACGCATCGCGCGGCGCGCGGCGAGAGCACGCGACGCGTTCTCGCCGTCGTGCTCGGTGCGACCGCCGGCGTTGGGTTGGTGGCGATCGTCGCGTATCACTTCGCCGGCTTGCTGTTGCTCCACGTGCTCGTTGGCCCGGCCTTCGATGCGGCGCTGCCGTTGATGCAAGGTTACGCCGCGGCGATGGCGTTGCTCGCAATGACGACTGCGCTGGTGACCTACGGCCTCGCCACGCACCGCCTCGGCTTTGCGATTCCGCAGTTGCTCGTCACGGCGCTGACGCTGGTGGCGATCGTCGTGCGTCACCCGAGCCCGGCGTTCGTGGTAAGCGAGATGATCGCCGGAAACGCGCTGATGGTGCTGGTGGTCGGCATTGCGCTCGCCGCGCAATCGAAACGGAGGCCTGCCTGATGCGCGGATTCGGATCTTGAATCCTAACGGCGCTTGGGTTATAATGCTCCCGTGAGCACCGTTCGGATCGGCGGGATCGTATTCCAGCTATTCCCGATCGATCATGAACCACGCCACGTTCACGGGCTTTACGCCGGGGTTCGCGTCGTGGTCGATCTGCTCGACGACCGTACGGTGGCGCTCTCGAATCGTGAAGATTGCATCCGACCGGGCAATGCAAAACGAAGTGATGTTACAAAAAATTTAACGGCTGCGCGCGATAACTTTGATGTTCTTGTCGCAGCTTGGGAGAAGATGCACCCGTGAGCAAAAAAGAACGTATCGTTACGACCGATAAGGAAATCGACGCGGCGATTGCCCTGGCGAAGTTACGCGAACCTTTTCGTCCGCGAGCTGTCTCCGCGAAATATCGTGCCGGAAAAGATGCGTTCGCGATTACGCTCTCTACAGGCGTAGAAATCGTGATACCGCGTAGGCTGCTTCAAGGCTTGGAGCACGCAACTCCCGCACAAGCGGCGGAAGTCGCGATATGGGGTCCGGGAGACAGTTTGCATTGGGAATCCATCGACGTCGACCACCACGTTCCAAGTTTGATCGAGGGCGTATTTGGGAATCGGCGCTGGATGAGCGAAATAGGTAAAATCGGTGGTTCCGTTCGTAGCGACGCGAAGCGCGAAGCTGCACGCAAGAATGGTTCCAAGGGCGGTCGGCCCCGCGTTCACGCCTGATGCGCGTGTTATTGATCGGTGGATCGGGGCAACTCGGCAGCGAGATCCGTCGCCGGTGGAGTGGTGATAGTATCGCCGCGCCGGGGCACGACACCCTCGATCTTGCGGTGCCGGCATCGATGGATGCCGCGATCGGCGATAGCGATGCGGAGGTGGTAATCAATTGCGCGGCGTTTCACAACGTCGATCGTTGCGAGAGCGAAGTGGAGACGGCGCTACGCATCAATGCGGTGGCGGTTGAACGCCTCGCGGAACTCTGCGCGCAGAGCGGAAAGCGCTTCGTCACGATCAGCACCGATTACGTTTTCGACGGCACGACGGAATGGCCGTACGGCGAAAACGATTGCCCGCACCCGATCAGCGCCTACGGCGTCTCGAAATATGCGGGCGAACTCTTGGTGGAACGCCTGCGCAGCGATGCGCTCGTCGTGCGCACCTGCGGCCTCTACGGCGTGCGCCCGTCGGCGACGAAGGGCTACACCTTCGTCGACCGCGTGATCGCGCAGGCGCGTGCGGGCGAACGCGGGCGCGTGGTGGACGACGTCATTGCCTCGCCGACCTACGCCGGGCATCTCGCCGAGGCGTTGCGCGCGCTCTTGGCGACCGATGCGCGCGGCGTCGTGCACGCGTGCAACGTCGGCCCGGTGAGCTGGTACGATTTCGCCGCGGAAGTGCTGCGCCAGGCGGGGCTCGATGCTTCGCTCGACGCGATTAGCAGCGCAGAGTGGAAGGCCGGCGCGCGCCGCCCGCGCTACTCCGCGCTCGAGAACGCCCGCTTGCGCGAACTCGGGATTACGATGCCCGATTGGCGCGCCGGCATCGCCGCGTATCTCGCCGATAAAGCCTCGCGCGCGGAGTAGCGCGGCCGCCGCCGGTCATCCCGAGTAGCGGCCGCGCCTCGACAGCCTCGGGGTAAACTCCGCAGCCGTTATCGAGATTCCGTGTTGAGCGTCAAGCCAGTTTTGGGTCGAAAGGGCGTTGAGACTTGAGGACCCCATAGGCGATGACCAGGAGCTTATGCATGACCGCGACGACGATTTGCATCGGCCGCTTCCCACGGTCGCGCAACCGCTGGGCAAAGGCGATAATGGTGGGATTGTGGCGCATGGCCGAGAGCGCCGGCATGTAGAAAAT
>Ga0209012_1001657_pt1 | contig 21972 bp, 17 predicted proteins | sample RS3BMetagenome_FD_184735 | JGI IMG/M metagenome (GOLD analysis project Ga0209012, IMG submission 184735) | Ferric oxide microbial mat and aquatic microbial communities from Rainbow Spring, Yellowstone National Park, USA - RS3B (SPAdes) (version 3) ...
TGGGGGCTGCGCCCCCCTCGTTGCGCCGCTTCGCTACGCGACGAGCCTCCCCGGCGTCGCCTTCGGCGAATCGTGCTTCGCACGACGAGGCGAGAAACGATGGCTCTGTTGCGCCTTCGCGAAGCGAAGGCGTCCGCCGCAAGGCGGTGTGGGGGAGCCCTCCGTCGCGCAGCGACGGAGGGGGAGCGGCAAGCTCCCCACGCGAACGTCACTCCGTCGTCGCCAGGCCGCAGGACTGGCGAGGGGCGGAGCTAAATCAGGGTTCGTGACCAATGATCACGAACCCTGATTTAGTGTCCCGCCACCCGGATGCCGCTCGCCCCCTTCGCCCAGCTCCCGTTCGCCGAGGTCCCCGAGCTCCCGCGCCTGCCGCACGGCTACTTCGAGGCGCGCGCCGATACCGTCGACGTCGACTCCGCCCCGTTCGGGCGCGTGCAGGTGCACGTTCGCGTGCATGGCGAAGGGGAGCCGCTCCTGCTCGTGCACGGCTTCATGACATCGAGCTACTCGTGGCGCTACGCCCTCGCGCCGCTGGGGCGGCACTTCACCTGCTACGCGCTCGATCTGGTCGGCGCCGGCCGCTCGAGCAAGCCCGACGCCCCCTACACGCCGGGCGCGCTCGCGACCTTCCTCGGCGAGGCGATGCGCGCGCTCGGCGTCCGCGGCGCGCCCGTCGTCGGCAACTCGCTGGGCGGCTACCTCGCGATGCGCCTCGCGCTCGACGATCCCGAGAGCATGCGGCGCCTGGCCGTCGTGCACGCGCCGGGGCTGCCGACGGCGCGCATGGTGGCGCTGCGCTGGGCCCTGGCGCTGCTCCCCGGCTCGCGCGCGCTCGTCGAGTCGCTCTGCGGGCGCGATCCGGAGCGCTGGGTTCACAGGAACGTGCACTACTGGGACGAGACGCTCAAGTCGCGCGAGGAGCACCGCGAGTACGCCGCGCCGCTTCGCACGCCGGAGGGGCGCCGCGCCTTCGCGCGCATGCTCGGCGAGACGCTCGACGCCGGCCCGATGACCGAGTTCGAGGCGCGCCTTCGCGCGCTCGCCGGTCGCTTCCCGGTGCCGCTGATGCTCCTCTACGCCGCGCGCGACCCGATGGTGCCGCCGGCGGTCGGCGACCGCTTCCGCGAGCTGTTGCCCGACGCGCGCTTCGTGCGCGTGGCCCGCGGCTCGCACTTCATGCACGTCGACGCCGTCGACGAGTTCACGCGGGCGGTCGTGCCGTTCCTTTGCGCATGTCAGGAGCGAAATGGCGCCGGCTCGCCGCCGTCAACGTGACCGCGGGACGTCGCCTCGCGCCACCGCCGAAAAGAGGACTCCCGCCGACCCGAATCGAACCCGCGCGAGCGCCGTCGACTCGGCGGCCGCGATGGTGTTGCCCAGCACGAGGAGCCGATTCAGCACGCCGACGCCGCCTCCCGCGTTCTTCTTGTCGGCGTTGTAGTAGACGTTCTCGGTCCACCAGAACTTGCGCAGCCGCTTGAGCCGCGCCAGCCCGAAGAACGCCGCGTCCATGAAGTGGCCGAGCAGATGGTACGCGTAACGAATCTCGTCGACCTCGAATCGTTCGGATAGCAGCGCCCTCACCTGCTCGTGGGTGAACGCCAAGACGTGCTCTTTGGTGGCGGCGTACACGTCCCTGCCGAGCAGCATGCGGAAAATCTCGTAGAAGGAGGCGCGCTCTCCCTCGATGGGGATGAATCCCATGAAGCGGCCGCCCGGACGGAGAACGCGAGCGGCTTCGGCCAGGACCCTTCGCGCGTCGGGCACGTGCTCCAGGACGTCCACGATCAAGACCACGTCCATCGAACCGTCTGGCAGATCGATGTCCGGATTCATACGATGATACGTGTAGCAATCCGGTTCCAGGACACGAATGTCGCATCCATGGAGCTCCAAACCGGGTTTGTACCGCGATATCGTCCTCAGGATTTTTCCGTCGCCCGAGCCGATTTCGAGCAGCTTGCCCCGGCCGGGGAGGTGCTCGAGCAGAAACCGCACCTTGAGCGCAGGCAGGCTGTACTCGTCGGCATCCACCGGTGTCGATCCCCAGTGAGCCTTGATGTCGTCGTTCATCGACTCGTCCACGCTTTGATCCGATCTCGACGGTGGAAGCTCGCCTCCCGCCGGCACACCCCACGGGGTCACTCGGTCGCGACCATCACGACCGGTCCCGAGGAGCGCGAGGCACGATATGCGGTCACCGTCGGTGGCAGCAAGCGGCGCGCATGGTAGCACCCGCCCTTCGAGCTCGTGGCCGAGCGCTCCGCGCCGGCATCGCGCCCCCCGAGCGCGCAGCGGACCAGCCATGGAGCCCAACGGGATCGCCCGATGCCGCTGAGACCGCGTTTCGCGCGGGCGTCCGAGGCGCCGGTGCTATCCTGCACACGCGATGGTCGACACCGCAACTCGCACCGCGCTTCGTTTCCCTGCCACGCCGGCCGTCAGCGCCTCGCGGAGTCACAGGCGCTTCGTCGTGTGTCCCATCTGTCAGGCAGATCACTCTCGCTACCTGTTTCACAAGACGGGCGTCCGACATGTGCGGTGTGCGGTTTGCGGCATGGTGTACATCAACCCCGCACGGGCTCGACCGCTCAACTACTTCGAGATGGACCGCGAGCGTGCGTTCGCGAGCGAGCACGACCGTGCCCTGGCTCTGCGCGACATCGGACGCATGCTGGAGCGCACCTCTTCCGACTGCCAGCGCCTCACGCAGGCTCCCGTGACGAAGACGGTCTTTCTCGGCCGATTCCTGCGTGCCCTTCGAGACCTGCCCGAGGCCAGGCGGATGGGACTGGAGCTGGTCGAGATGGACGACGCGGCATTCGCTCGCATGGCCGAGTCCTCCGATGTGTCCTTCGCACGAGAAGCGCTCGCGTCCGGGCCCCAGCTGGTCGTGCTGAACGAGATCCTCGAAGCTTGCAGCGAACCGGCGGTCGTCATCCGCCGGCTGATCTCCGCGTGCCCGCCGTCGACGCTCTTCGCCGTCGTCTATACGAACGTCGAATCGTTTCCGGCGCGAATCATGCGGCGATGGTGGCCTCCGTTTTTCGATTACAAGGCCGCGTTTTTCGGAACGGGGAATCTTTGCGCGCTGATGGCGAGCTGCGGGCTCGTCCTCAAGTCACAGTTCCCGATGCCGGTGACGCGGACGATGAAATACGCCGGAGAGCGGCTCGCGCTCGAGACGAAGGGGGCCCGTCTGCTCTCCAAGGCCGTCGGCGATCTCGAGCTACCGCTGCTCCTCGGCAACCGCGTCGGCGTGTTCGGAAAGAGCGCCTCGGTCGCGCAGGGGACGCGAGAGAAGCTGTCCATCGTCATGCCCGTCTTCAACGAGGCGCGGTATGCCGCCCAGGTCATCGATGCCGTCCTGGCCAAGGAGGTCGCCATCGAGAAGGAGCTCATCATCGTCGAGAGCAACAGCACCGATGGAACCCGAGAAATCGTTCGGCGCTACGAAGGGCGCCCGGGCGTTCGAATCATTTTCGAGGACGAGCCTCGCGGGAAGGGGCATGCGGTGCGAGCCGGGCTTCGGAACGTCACCGGGACCATCGTGTTGATCCAGGACGCGGATTTCGAATACGACGTCGACGATTACGATGCGCTGCTCGAGCCCATCCTGCAGCGCAAGACGGCGTTCGTCCTCGGCTCTCGCAGTCTCGGGCTCGACGACTGGAAGGTTCGCAAGTACACGGCGACGCCTCTGCGCGGAGTCGTGCTCAACCTCGCGCAGATGGCGTTCGCAAAGACCTACGGACTCCTCTACCAGCAGCGAGTGACGGACGTGAACACGATGTTCAAGGTCTTCCGTTCGGAGTGTCTCGACGGCCTGGATCTCCGCAGCGACGGGTTCGAGCTCGACATCGAGCTTGCCTGCAAGCTGGCCCGCAACGGATATGCCCCGCTCGAGGTCCCAGTCAACTACGTCGCCCGCGGCTTCGCCGAGGGCAAGAAGATTCGCTGGACCGACGCGTGGCCGGGCTACTTTGCTTTCTTCAAGTATCGGTTCGACTGACCACGCCTCGGCTGGCTCTCCTTGGCGCGCGCTGACAGCCGGGTGAGCGGGCGAAGCCTCGCCCGCGCCCGAGCCGCGGCAGACCGGGGCGCCGCATCGCGATGCCTGGGGTGCCCGTGTTATGGATGGCGACCGCCCCATGCGTCCTGCGGCCGCGCTGGCATCCATCCGTGAGTTTTTCCTGCTGGAGGAGCACACGCGCGTGGCGGCCGGCTACGTGCCCGACCAGCACGCGCGCATCGTGGCGTTGCGGTGGGCGGCGGACGAGCGCCTGCGTGCGGCGCGCGGAGCGGCGTCGGCCCCGTCGGCGTGCGTCCTTCTGCGGGAGGGCGTCCTCGCGCTCGCGCGCGCCCATGCTGGCGTCCGTTATCCGGAGCGCGACGTGACGGCGCTGCCCCCCAACGAGTGCGTTCAATACGTCCCCGACCTCCCGCCCGATCCGGCCGACGGAAGGACCGGCGATTCGGACCGAGTCCGCGACGTGCTCGTGGCGACCGATCCGCTGCACCTCGACAAGCTCGACCCGAACGCGCTCGCCCTGGCGCGCATCGCCCTGGAGCGCACGGCGCGGGCCCTGAAGAAGACGGTCGAGACGAGGACCGTCACCCACCTGCGGGCCCTCCGGCGGGGGCGCATCAGCGCGGCCGTCCTCATCGTGCTCTACGTCATCTGGCTCGGCGTCCGATCGCACGTCTTGCCCGTCAACATTGCGATCGGCAAGCCGGTGTACGTCAGCAGCTACAAGTTCAACCCGCCCGATGGGCACGGGCTCGTCGACGGCCGACCCGGCTATACGTTCGCCGTCCACACGAACGTCCAGGACTCGCCGAACGTCGTCATCGATCTGCAGGGGGACTACGCGATCGATACCATCAAGGTCTACAACCGCGCCGACGGATGGTGGGACGACTGCTTGCCGCTCGTCGTCGAGTACTCGCGTGACGGGCGCAGCTACACGGAGCTCGCCCGGCGTGAGACGCACTTCGGTTTCGACGTGCCTTGGGTGATCGAAGCGTCCGGGCGAATGGCGCGGTACGTGCGCATCCGCGTGGCGCGCCGCAGCTACCTGGCTCTCCGGCGGGTCGAGATCTTCGGCAGGAAGCCATGACGCGGTCGCTGCGTGAACGGCTCGCCGCGGCTCGCCGGCGTTTCCTCCCGCGCACGCTGGTCGGCTGGGCGCACCTTGCAATCGGCGTGCTCGCGGCCGTCGGGTTGCTCGTCGCCATCGGGTACGTGTTCCGGCCGATCTTCGTCGACACGACGACGCTGGGGGGCCACGACTGGGACCAAGCGGAGACCCATCGATACCTGGTCGCGAAGACCATCCTGCGCTTTCACCAGTTCCCGTTCTGGAATCCGTACGCGTGCGGCGGACACCCCGCGTGGGGAGGCTTCGAGTCGGATCCGAACGTCGTCTCGCCCTGGCTGCCGGCGTACCTGCTCGCGTCGTTCCCGCTGGCGCTGCGCATCGAGGTCGTGGGCTCCACGCTGCTCGGCGCCATCGGCGCCTGGCTCCTGGCCTCGAGGTTCACGCGTAGCCGGGCGCTGATGGCGCTCGTGGCGATCCTGTTCACGCTGAACAGCCGCTGCATCATGCAGATCGCCACGGGGCACACCTGGCACACGGCGTACGCGTGGATGCCTTGGGTGCTCTACTTCTACGACCGGGCGGCGGGCGCCGATCCGCTGCTCGGGCCCGGGCGCAGGCGAGACGTCGTCCTCGCGGGCGGGTTCCTCGCGATGCTCGTCTACACGGGCGGAATCTACCCGCTGCCTCACACCGCCGTCGCCCTCGTGCTGTATGCGTGCCTGATCGCGGTAAGCACCCGTTCGTTCGTCCCCATCACGCGCATGATCGCATGCGGCGCGCTCGGCGTCGGGCTCGCGGCACCGCGCCTGCTGCCGATCGTCGAGGTGCTGCGGCGCTTCCCGCGCCTCATCGATTCCCCCGAGACGATGGATTTTCGCGGCTTCGTCGCGATGCTCACATCGCCGCAGCAGGACGTCTTCTCGATGCCCGTCCCCGTGAGCAACTGGGGATGGCACGAGTGGGGGATGTACATCGGGTGGCCCGCGCTCGTCGGCATCACCATCGGCCTGCTGAGTGTGCGCGGCGTCCGGGAGCGCCCATTGCGCCTGGTCGGCCTCGTCATGTTGTCGCTCGCGTTCGGCCGCTTCTCCGACTACGCGCCGTGGCCGCTGATGCACCTTCTGCCGGTGTTCTCGTCCCAGCACGTGCCCTCGCGCTGGATGATGCCGGCGCTCCTCGTGCTGGCGTGCGTGGCCGCGGCGACCGCCGAGCGCGCGCTGCGCCGCAGCGGTCGAGCGCGCGCCCTGCTCGAGATCGGCGTTCTGGCGGCCGCGGCCCTCATGGTTTGCGACATCTGCACGGTCGTGCGCGCCCCGCTGACGCATACGTTCTTCCACAAGCTGCCGCCGGTCGCGAACGACCTCGGCCCCTTCCGCACGTTGCAGCACGTACCGCCGGCCCTCGACTACGATCCCGGCGAGTGGGCGCCCTCGACGCTGACGGCGCTGGTGGCCAACATCGGCTCGCTCGATTGCAACACGTTCCCCGGGTTCAACAACTTCACCCGGGGGCAGAGCGGTCGATCACCCGGCCTCGGCGCGCGCGCGTCGAACGATCCGCTCTATCGCGGCGAGGTGTTCGTCGCGGAGGGCCGCGGCGTCGCGAAGATCGTCGACTGGAGCCCGAACGCGATGGTCGTGTCCGTCGAGGGCGCGCAGCCGGGCGATCACGTGGTCCTCAACCAGAACTGGGATCCCGGCTGGACCGCGAACGGGCGCCGCGCGATCGACTGGGCCGACACGGTCGCGGCGACCGTGCGCTCGCCTTCGGCGATCATCGCGTTCCGGTACCGCCCGGTGACGCTGTGGGTCGGCCTGCTCGTCTTCTACCTGACGGTGCTCGCAGCCGCGGCTCCGTGGTGGGTGCCGCGTGCCCGGCGGCTCCGTGCCCGGATCGCGGCTACGCGCGGAAGCGGATCATCGCCCCGATGACCGTGAACACGTCGCGAAGGCGCATCTTCTTCCCTTCGGTGCCGGTGCGGGCTCGATACTGGACGGGGACCTCGATCGGCTCGACGCCGCTGCGCACGAGCTTCGCGACGATCTCCACGTCGAGGTCCCAGGAGTTCGAGGTCCACTCGATCGACGTGGCCGCGTCGACGTGGAAGACCTTGTACATCGTCGCCTGATCGGTCAGGTGCGTGCCGTACAGTACGTTGAAGAAGCCGTTGACGGCCTGACCCCCGGCGTTGAAGAGCAGCTCGCGCAGGCGGGCGCCGTCGAAGCGCCGGATCGCCCAGTGCCCGACACCGAGCACCCGTGAGCCGAGCACGAAGAGCGCCTGCCCATCGACGATGGGCCGGACGAGCTTGTCGTAGTCGGCCGGGGAGTACTCGAGGTCGGCGTCCTGGATGATGATCACCTCGCCGGTAGCGGCCGCGAGGCCCTTCCTCACGGCCGAGCCCTTGCCTCGCGGCTCATCCTCGAAGATGACGCGGATCGGCAGCTCCTTCGACAGCTTCATGACGATGCGGCGCGTGTCGTCCTTCGAGTTGCTCTCGACGACGATGACCTCGACCGGCAGCCCTGCCGGCTTCTGGACGACGATGGCCCGGATGCAGTCCTCGATCGTCCTGGACTCGTTGTATGCAGGAACGATCACCGACACCTTCGTGACCGGTCGAATCGATGGACGTGAAGTCTGCCCAGTCAAGAAAGGCCTCGAGCTTTGCGAGAATCGTCGAGCGCCCAACGGTCCGCAAGCTCATTCCGACGCCGGCTCAGCATGAGCCGGTCGCCAGGCGACGTGTCCGGCGCCATCGCGAGTGGCTGCACGTCGGTCGGCTCGTCCGCCGACCGGCTGAGCCAGGGTGGAGCGGTGTAGAGGTGGCCTGGGCCACGTGGTAGGGTGCGCGCCGGTCCATGAAGCCGTCGCGGCCCGCGATCGACCGAATCGCATTCGGCGTGGTCGTGCTGGCGAGCGCCTGGTTCGCCTTCGCCGCCGCGTGGGGGATGTTCGGGGTCGTCGGCGGCGGCCACCTCGGCGGCGGCGCGGCGGGCAACACCATGGACGCCGAGCAGATCGTTCGCTGGCACATCGTGTATCCGGCATGGGGCTGGTACTCGGGCGTGGCGCCGAAGAAGATCGCTTACTACTGCCACCACCCGTTCGGCCTTTACTGGGCATCCGCCACGTTTCTGTGGCTCTTCGGTCACCGCGACTTCGTCGTGCGCTTGCCTGCGGTGCTGATGAGCGCCGCGCTGCCGCCGCTGCTCTACGGGATCGCCAAGGAGAAGTGGGGGCGGCCGGCCGGCGCGGTGGCCGCGGCGTCCTACGTCGTCGTCCCGATCGCGGTCGGCTTCTCGAGCTTCACCAACCTCGAGACGTTCTGCATCTTCGGGGCGCTCCTCTTCTTCTGGGGGCACACGCGGCACATGGCGACGGGCCGGCGCCGCTATCTGCTGGCGAGCCTCGCGGGCGTCTGGTTCGCGTGCTCGGGCGACTGGGTCGGCTACCTCCTCATCACGCCCACCGTCGTGTGGGCGTTGCTGCGCGGCTGCGTGCTGTCGCCGCGCCTGACGCCGCGCTTCAAGCTCGTGCCGTACATGCGCTGGTGGGCGCTTTCGGTGGCCATCGTCGCCGGGTCGCTCCTGCTCTGGCTGGGGCTGTTCTACAGAGCCGATGCGATCGCCGACTGGATCACCCAGGCGCAGCTTCGCGGCGCCGGGAGCGACATGAAGCTCAAGGACGTGCTCAAGGCGCGCGCAGATTGGATCGACTTCAGCTTCACGCCGCTGGCGATCTGGGTGGGGAAGGTTGCGGCCCCGGTGTGTCTGGTGCGCTGCCTGGTCACGCGTCTCGACGAGGAGACGTATTCGCTCGGCCTGCTGTTCGGCGCGACGGTGCAGTACGTGGCATTCAAACAGGGGGCTGACGTCCACATCTTCTGGCCGCACTACTTCGCGCCGTACTTCGCGCTGGCGCTGGCGCAGCTCTCGCGAACCTTCGGCGCGATCGCCGGCTTCGCGGCGCGCCGCCTGGGGCCTTCGTACGCGCAGGTGACGATCGGCGCGGTCACGCTGGCACTGGGCATCCTGCCGACGCTCGCGATGGCGCACGACGGCGCGCTGTCGCTCTGGGTGTGGCGGCGCACCGGCGGCCGCTACGACGACAACGGGTCGCTCATACGCAGCGACGTCGACATGATCGACGTCCTGCGGCAGGTCGTCGTTCCGCGCGTGCGGCGGGGCACCAAGATCGACACGCACCCGTCGGCGGGCTGGTACTGGCAGCACAACTGGGCGTACCAGGGGATCGACAGCCCCGCGATCGAGCCCCGAGTCGGCGCCGCGCCGGCGCACCAGTTCTGGATCGCGCGCGCCAGCGGACTGTCGGCCGACGAGCAGAAGAAGATCGCCGCAATGGCGCACGTGCGCGTGTACGGCGACATCTGGCTGGTCGACCAGCGCGAGGCCCCGGCGCCGCTCGACGCGTACTCGCTGAACGAGCGCGAGCCGAACGTCTTCGAGTGGCTGCTGACCGATCCCACCGAGCCGGTGCGCCGCATCGGCGACGCACCCGATCCGTGGCTCACCTGGGAGTGGCGCGAGCACTTGGGACAGGACGCGCCCGTGCCCGCGGGGCAGCCCAAGACGCTGGACGAGATGCGCATCGCGCACAACATCGCGGTCTCGCGCGGCGATGCGCAGGCGGCGGAGGCGTGGCGCGAAAAGATCGAGGCGCGCATCGATCGGACCGTCACGGCAAAGTTCGACGAAGGCATGCGCCTCATCGGCGTCCGCCGCATCGCCGGCGTCGAGCCGCGCATCGAGTCATGGTTCGAGGTGACCGAGGCGCCGGCCGGCGACTGGTCGTGGGCAGTGAAGTCGACCATCCTCGCGCGGGCGCCGCTCAGCCTCATCAAGCCCGACAAGACCGACCGCGCGATGGCGTGGCCGCCGTCGCTGCCGACCAAACTGTGGAAGCCGGGCTTCCTCTACACGACGCAGACGGTGATGAACCACCGCATCGGCATCGAACAGTATTCGGCGATCTGGTCCCTGCAAGACGGGCACCGTGCGCCGCGCCGGGGCGACGGACGTGAGACGGTACTGGCCATCGTCCGCTGAGGGAATGCCAGCGGCACATCCGCAGGTGCCGATGCGCGATCGCATCGCGGTCGGCGTGGTCGTGCTCGCGAGCGCGTGGTTCGCGTTCACGGCCTTCTGGGGGCTCTTCGGAACGCCGGCCGCGGGTCACCTGGGCGCCGGCAGCGCCGGCAACGTGATGGCCGCCGAGCAGATCCTCCGCTGGCACATCGTCTACCCCGCCTTCGACTGGTACTCGGGCACGCCCCCCGCCACGACGGCGTACATCTGCCATCACCCCTTCGGGCAGTACTGGATCCCCGCCGTCTTCCTCTGGCTCTTCGGTCACCACGACTTCGTCGTGCGCCTGCCGGCCGCGCTGCTCAGCAGCACGGTGCCCGCGCTCCTGTACGGCATCGCCAGCCAGAGGTGGGGCCGACCGGTCGGCGCCGTCGCGGCGGCGGCGTACGTCGTGGTGCCGATCGCCGTCGGGTTCTCGGACTTCACGAACCTGGAGACGTTCTGCATCTTCGGGTCGCTCCTCTTCTTCTGGGGGCACTCGCGTCACCTCGTCAGCGGGCGGCGGCGTCACCTCGTGGCGAGCCTCGTGGGGCTGCTCTTCGCGTGCGCGGGCGACTGGGCCGGCTACCTGCTCGTCGCCCCCGCCCTCGGCTGGTCGTTTCTGCGCCGCTTCGTGCTCGCGCCGCGGCTGACCCCGCCGTTCCGCCGCGGGCCGTACGCGCGCTGGTGGTGGCTCTCGATCGGGGTGGTCGCCGGCACGCTCGCCCTCTGGATCGGCCTTTTCGCACACGCCCACCAGATCCACGCGTGGATCGCGTCGGGGAGCGATCGAGCCGGCGCCCACGCGTCGAGCATTCGAGCCCTGCTCGAGCGACGCAGGGACTGGATCGATTTCTCGTTCACGCCGGTCGCCGTCGCCCTGGGCGAGGTCGCGCTGCCGGTGTGCGCGCTGCGCTTGCTGCTCGTGCGCGCGGACGAGGAGTCGTACGCGCTCAGCCTGCTGTTCGGCGCGTCGCTGCAGTACCTCCTCTTCGAGGAGGGCGCGGACGTCCACATCTTCTGGTCGATCTACTTCGCGCCCTACTACGCGCTCGCGCTGGCGCAACTCGCGCACACGGCCGGCGCGTTGGCCGGGGGCGTCGCCGGCCTGCTGTCGCCGGCACCGGCGAGAAGGCGCGGTGCGGCGGCCGCGGCCGCGCTCGCGGTGGGGCTCACCCCCGTGGCGCTCATGGCCCACGACGGCTGCGCCTCGCTCTGGGTGTGGCGTCGCACCGGCGGGCGCTACGACCAGGGGGGCACCGCCATCCGCAGCCAGATCGATCTGCTGGAGGTGCTCCAGCAGGTGCTGATGCCGCAGACGGCGCGCGGAACGCGCATCGCCGCCAACGGCAGCGCGCACTTCGGCTGGGAGGAGCAGTGGCAGTGGCGAGGCCCCGTCGACAAGGCCGCGCTGCCGGTGTCGGCCGATTTCGGTGCAGCCGATCCGTTCTGGATCGGCCGGAGCAGCGGCTTGATGGCCGACGTCCAGCGCAAGGTGGCGAGCGCGGCGCACGTGCGTGTCTACGGCGACACGTGGATCGTCGACCAGCGCGAGCCGGCCGGCCCGGTGGACGCCTACCGCGTCACCGAGCGCGAGCCGCACGCGCTCGAGTGGCTGCTGCTCGACGGCACCGAGCCGCGGCGCACGGTCGGCAGCGAGCCGGATCCCTGGCTCACGTGGGAGTGGCGCACGCACCTCGGTCAGCCCGCGGTCGAACCGGCGGGGGATCCCGCGACGCTCGACGAGATGCGCATCGCATTCGACGCGGCGATCGAACGCGGCGACGCGGCCGCGGCCCGGCGGTGGCGCGCTGGCATCGACGCGCAGATCGACGGCAGCGTGTCGGCCCGGTTCGAGGGGCTCGCGGACCTGGTGGGCGTGCGCAGGATCGGCGGCGTGCAGCCACGGCTCGAGCTGTGGTTCGAGGCGACGACGCCGCTGCACGGCGATTTCACCTTCGACGTGCGTTCCCGGATCGTCGCGCCGGCGCCGTGGAGCGTGCTGCCGGCGGCCGGCACCGAGCGCGAGATGGCGTTCCCGCCCTCGCTCCCGACCAAGCTGTGGAAGACGGGGTTCCTCTACAGCACGCAAGTCGTGCTCGACCACCGCATCGGGCGGGAGCTGTACACGGGGCGATGGGCGTCGCGCGACGGCGCGCCTGCGCCGGAGCGGGTCGATGGGCAGCACGAGACGCGGCTCCTCGTGCTGGACTGACGTGCGTCACTGCTTCGTCCCGAAGACCTCGATCTCGCTCAGCGTCAGATAGCTGCGGCGGGCGACCCGCACGCGCACGTAGCGCGCCGGCTGGCCGTGCCCGGCGATGGCCCACGGCGGATCGGCGCTGAAGTACGTCTCTCGACGGCCGATCTCGCGGTAGCTCTTGCCGTCGAGCGACAGCTCGACGACGAGCGGCAGGCAGTCGTTGAACCAGCCGTCGACGCGGTTGTACACGTCGACGCGATCGATGCGGTAGGTGGCCTGGAGGTCGATGACGATGCTGGGGTTGTCTTCGACACCGCTCTCGAAGCCGAAGCTGGTGCCGATCTCGCCGTCGACGAGGCCCGCGGGCGCTTTGTGTCGGAGGCTGCTCGCGTGGACCGGCTTGCCGAGCGCGATGTCCGGCGGCACGACCTTCGCGCGCACGCCGAGCCACGCGGCCCAGCACACGATCAGGGCGATGGCGGCGATGCGTCCCCAGCGCGCGCCGCGCACGTGCGCCAGGCTGCGCGCCTCGACGCGCCCGCCGAGCAGCGACGCGGCGCGGTCGAGCGCCCAGCGGGTGCGCTCGGCGTCGGCCTGGGGCAGCGCGTCGAAGAAGAGCGGATCGTCCGCGGCGAGCGCGGCGCGCGCCCATGCGTCGTCGGTCGGTTCGGCGCGCGGCCGGGCCGGATCGGGCGGCAGCTCCGGCATCTCGGCCGGAGCACCACGGGCCGCCTCGAGCGCGAGGAGGTAGGAGCGCACCGCCTCGCGCAGCATCAGCGCGGCCGAACGCGGCTCGACCAGGCGCCGGCCCGCGCGCAGGCGCCGCTCGGCCGCGAGCACGCACGCCGCGACGCGGGCGCGCTGGGCGTCGGTGTAGGAGCGCACGGTCCGCTCGGCGCGCTTGAGCGTGAAAAACTCGCGTATCGGGTCGGTGGCGGCGGCGAGAAACGACATCGTGCTCGAGGCCCTTCGCGCGAGGCCCTTGTACCACGGTACAATCGATCCCGTTTGAGCGACGACGCCGACAGCCGATCGCGCGAGCGCGTGGGGACCGTGCTCAACGACAAGTGGACGCTCGAGCGCCTCATCGGCGTCGGCGGCATGGCGGCCGTGTACGCCGCGCGACACCGGAACGGCGCGAAGGCGGCCGTGAAGGTGCTGCACCCGGACCTGTCGCGACACAAGGAGGTGCGCGAGCGGTTCCTGCGCGAGGGCTACGCGGCCAACCGCGTGGAGCACCCCGGGGCCGTGAAGGTGATGGACGACGACGTGGTCGCGGCAGGGCCGGACGCGGGCACGGCGTACCTCGTCATGGAGCTGCTCGAGGGCGAGTCGCTGCAGGACCGACTCGAGCGCGGCGCGTCGATCGGCGAACGGGCGTTTCTGGCCATCGCCGAGATGGTGCTCGACGTGCTCGACGCGGCGCACGCGCGCGGCGTCGTGCACCGCGATCTCAAGCCCGAGAACCTGTTTCTGGTGCTCGACGCGAGCAACGGGCAGGAGCGCGTGAAGGTGCTCGACTTCGGTCTGGCGCGGCTGCTCGACGGGCAGGCCATCACCACCTACGGCCTGGCGCTCGGTACGCCGTCGTTCATGTCGCCCGAGCAGGCGGCCGGGCGCATCGACGAGATCGACGGGCGCACCGATCTGTTCGCGCTGGCGGCGACCGGGTTCCGCCTTCGCACCGGCCGGCGCATCCACGAGGGGGCGAACGCGATCGAGCTGGTGCGCAAGATGGCGAACTTCGCGGCGCCGAAGATCCAGACGATGGCGCCAGACGTGAGCTCGCCGTTCGCGCGCGTCATCGACCGGGCGCTCGAGTTCAAGCGCGAGGACCGCTACGGTAGCGCGGCGGAGATGCGGGCCGACGTGAGGCGGGCGCTCGGGCAGCTCGACGGCCTGGCGCGCACCGAGCTGGCGGTGGTCTCGCCGCTGTCGGCGCCGCAGCCGCCGCCGTCGCCCGAGCCGACGATGGAGGTGAGCGAGCGCGAGATCGAGTGGTCGGCGCCCTCTGCCCGCCCGCGCGAGGAGGGGCCGAAGCCGCCCGCGCCCGCCGCGCCGGTGGAGGCGGCGAAGCGTCCGTCGGCATCCGACGGTCTCCCGGTCCTGCGGTCGGCGCGGCCGCCGGCGCGCCGGAGGCGATCGATCATGCCGTGGCTCACGCTCGTGCTGTTCGGCGGGATCGGCGCGAAGCTCTGGCTGGACGCGCGGTCGCACGCCGCGTCGCCGCCGTCGGCCGCGGCTGCGGCGAGCAGCGCGCCTCCGACGGCGGTGAGCGCGCCGGCGTCGGCGAACGCGGGGCCCCTTGCCGTGGCCTCGGCAACCGCGCCGCCGTCGGCCGCCGCATCGGCGTCGGCGGCCCAGCCCGAGGCAGCGCGTGCGCCCGCGCCCGCGCACACGACGACCTCGCCGCACCACGCGAAGCCACCCAGGCCCGGGCCCGGAACGGTCCATCACCTCGTCGAGCCGCGCCGCCACCGCCGCACGTCGACCAAGTCGCGTCAGTAGGGATTGTCGACGGAGGCCGCCTTCCTCGCCGGCGCCCTGTGCGGCGCACCGGTCTTCGGCGCCGGCGTCGTCCTCGTCGACGGCGCGGCCTTGGTGGATCCCGCGGAGCCTGCGTGCGTCGCCGCGCTCGGCGCCGTCCTCGTGGGCGTCGCTGCCGTGGGCGTCGGCATCGGCGCGGCCGTCGGCAGCTCGGGCGTCGCCACGGGAGCTCCCGCCGTGTGCGCCGTCGCCGACGAGGGCAGCGGGGCCACCGGCGCCTCGGAACGGCGTGGCAGCACACCCGCGTCCCAGAGCACGTAGGCGCTCACGAGCGCCGCCGCGAGGAGCAGCATCGCGATCCACCCCTTCCCGCCGCCGGTGCGCTCGCGTGCGTCGGGCGGCTCGCTCCGTGGCGCGTGCGCTGGGGTTGCCGAGGGCTCGCTCGTCGACGGCTGCTCCGCGTGCGCCGGCTGCAGCGGCGCTTCCGCGGGCGTGTCTTTCCTGGCCACAAGGTCGATCGCGATGCTCTTCTCGCGCTCGGCGGCCGGCGGAGCCTGCTCCGGTGGCGCCGCGGGCGCCGGGATGCCCCCGACGCCCAGAATCGTCCGCTCCCGCGGTGGCGCCGCGACGGCGACGATCGGCGCCGCGGCCGCCTTGCCGGCGCCCTCGGAGCCCAGGCCCGGCTCGGTGCGCTCGCGCGTCTCGACCAGGCGCTGGATCGCCGCGACGACCACCTCGTCCACGTCGATGAGCTTCACGCCCATGCCCGCCGGCTTGTCGTCCCCTTCGGGCGCGGGCCGCCTCCACACGACGCGCCCGAGCGCGGCCCACGGCCCGTCTTCGCCCGCGACGTGCAGGTCGACCGCGATGCGCTTGCCGACCGCCAGCGGCGCGGCGGTGCAGATGAACAGACCTCCGGCCGCCAGGTCTCTGACCTCGCCCTCGACCCTATCTCCCGCCGCGCTCTCGTAGGTGACGTGCACGCCCGAGAGGCGCGCACGGCGGGCGCTGCGTCGTTCGTCCGCCATCCATGCCAGGATAGAACAACTCAGGCGAGCAGCGCGTCGAGGTGCGCGAGCTCAGCCGTCGTGGCCGCCGGCGCCAACCAGGCGCGGAGCTCGCTGGCGTCGAAGAAGAGGCGACGCATCGGGCTGCACGCGCATCGCACGACGCGCTCGAGCTGAAGATTGAACGCGACGTTGTCGCGGTCGAGCAGCGTGCCGGTGCGGGCGATGCCGGGGTTCAGCTCGCGCATGTCGCGCGACCAGAAGTCGGCCAGGAGATGAGGGACCGGCGCCATGCGGCGCATGTCGGAGAAGATGATCGCGCTCTGTCCGGCACGGCGGGCCGCGGCACGCACCAGCGCGCCGACGGATCGAACGTCGTCGATGTGGCGCAGGCGACGCAGACGCACCTCGACCACCCGCCCGACGCCCGCGCGCACCGTGTACGGGCGCGGACCAGCCGGATCCTCGTCGCGCCAGACAATTCTGCTTTCGGCTCCTGCCACAGCCGCCCCCCCCTGCAGACTCATCATGGCTGCGGCCCGCCGTGGGGTCAACCGGCGGCCGCTCGCGTCCGCTTCACGGGCCGATGCACCCGCCTGCGGTACAGGTGTCGTCGCAGATCGCGCTCACCTCGCACTGGAACGTGCAGCCGCCGCCCGTGCAGGAGTTGGCGCACGTGGACCCGCCCGCGCAGTCGAACACGCACCCGCCTCCCGCGCACGAGCCCTCGCACGTGGCGCCCGCGGCGCAGTGCACGACGCACCGGCCGCCGGCGCACGTCGGCGAGCACGTCGAGCCGGACAGGCAGGTCACGTCGCAGCTCCCCCCCTGGCACGAGGGCGTGCAGTCGCCCGTGCACGAGCAGCCGGCGTCGGCCGTGGCCTGCGCCGCGCAGGCCGGAAGCGAGGCTGCGTCCGCCGCGGCATCGGACGGCGAGCCGTCGACTCCACCGTCGCTCGCGGCGCAATCCGCGCGCACGCCCGGATCGTCGAGCGCCACCGTGCACTGCACGGCATCACCGGACGCGACGGCCGTTTGGCACGTCTGTTTGGGTCCAGCGCTGGTGCAGGAGTCGCACTCGCTGGCGAGCTGCGCGCACGGATCCGGCCCCGTGCTCGCCGTCGGGGTACCGGAATCGCAGGCGGCCGCGACCAGCGCGACGACCGCGGCAATGGGGCAAAGCAGTCGGGGGTGGACCCGCGGGCGGGGTATCACGGGCGCATGCTACGCCACGGCGGCCCGAACGCACGCGGGGCTTGCGGCCCGGCGGCGGCGGGGCCACGTTAGAAGCCATGGCCGGGGTGGATGCTTGGGAGAAGATCCTCGAGCTGGCTCGTCGCGTCGACGGGGCGGTCGCTTCGCGTCGCGGCATCGACGCCGGCGAAGCGCTGGAGCTCGCGCGCGCCGTGGTCGCTTTTCATCAGCGACTGTCGACCGGTCCGGTGCTCACGCCGCTGCCGGGCTGCGAGCAGCCGCCCGGCCCCGAGCCCGCCGCGCCCGACGAGGGGGAAGGCTGACGCTCAGGGCGGCGTGCAGGCCGCGCGCTGGGTCGAGCCGTTGTCGGTGGTGAGCATCTGGCAGTCCCCGAGGCCCGCATCGCTGCAGCTCACGGTGAAGGGAACGCCCCGCGCGCAGCTCGTGATCGTGCCGGCGTCCGGATCGCACGACTCACCGGCGTCGCCGTCGCACGGCGGCGCGGGCGCAACGACCTGGCAGGCGCTGGTCCAGTCGAACGGCGGGGCGGCGTCTTGCGGATTGCAGGCGCCCTGCGTTCCCAGCAGCTCCTGGCAGTTGATGGTCTCGAGGGCGCCCGCCGGGCACGAGGTCGCGATGCCGTCCTGGCACGACACGGACGCATCTGGCGTGCAAGCGCCCGCGTCGCTCAGGGGAACGCACGCCACCCATTGCGGCGACCCGGCGGGGAAGCCGGCGCACTGACCCGCACCGTTGCCGGCGCAGTCGAGGCCGACGTCGCGACTGCCCTGGCAGTCGTGCAGCGCCGTGCCGATGCATTCCTGCACGCCATTCGTGCACGACAGCCCGGCCGAACCCGACGCGCCGGCGCACACCTCTTGCGCGCCGTCGCTGGCGCAGGTCTGCCCCCAGAGCGCGCAGCTCTCGCCGTGCGGCGTGCCGCCGTCGGTGCACTCGATGCGCACGTCGCCGCCGTCCTGGGCGCACGATGTGTAATCGCCGCTGCTGCCGCACGCGATGCGCTCGCCCTGGAAGACGCACGCGTCGATGTCGGCGCAGCTCTGCGCGCGCCACAGGCAATCCCAGCGCTTGCGCACGTCGCCTTGCACAGGGTGATTGGGGTTGGACGCGCAGTCGAACGCGAGCAGCGCCTGCACCATGCACGCGCCAAAGGCGTTGTCGCCCATCGGGCTCTCGCACGCGCCGAGCCACGCGCACGCGTGCTGGGCGTTGGCGCGCGCCAGGTCGGGCCCCCACGAGCAGAAGTCGATGGCGGCGTCGCTGCCCGCTTCTGCCGCGTCGACGCTCGCCTCGGCGACGGCGCACCCGTCGGCCTGCGCGTCCACCTCGCAGAGCGGAAGAATCCCGGCCGTCGAGTGGAACAAATCGACGCAAGCGACGAGGCCGGCGCCGAGCGCGAGCGACGTGGCGGACAGCACGAGCGCGACGCGTGCGCGCATCTCAGAAGCGTCCTCCCACGCCGAGCGATGCGGGGCCGACGAGCAGTTGCGCGCTCGCCGCCAGGGCCGGGTCGTGCGACGGCTTGGTCCACAGGAGGATCGCGATCGTCGCGGCCGTGGCAGCGCCGACCCACGCCCCGGCCGCCACCCAGTCCCACGCGCGAACGGTGTTCTTCTCGCCGGCGCACGGCCCGAAGAGGGTCTTCAGGCAAGAGCGCTGGCCGCCCGGTACCGCGTCGCCCGCGAGGACGTACGCAGCGACCCCGCCGCCGGCGAGCACCATCGCGGCCCCCGTGGCGACGATCGCACCCGAGCGCGACGCGTGCGCGGGCGGAGCTCCCGCCGGCGAAGGCGTCGCGGCCATGGCCGCCGCTCCTGCGGGCGGCCCCGGGCTCGTTGGGGCCGGCGCCGGTGTGCTGGCGGCGCCGCCGGCAGGCGACGTGGCCGGCGAGGCGGTCGCCATCGACTCCGCGGGCGGCGGTTCGGACCGCGGCTCGCCGAGCTTCACGTCGAGCACCGTCGCGTCGCGCTCGTTCAGCGTGATCGTCGCCGTCGACGTCGGCCGGTGCGGGGCCGTCGCCTCGATGCGGTGCACTCCCGGATTGACCGGCATCGCGACGCCCACCATCGCGTGCGCGAGCGGCTGGCCATCGAGCCGCACCTGCTCGTCGGCCAGCTCGGGGACCACGTGGATGGTCAGCGTCGGCACGCGCGAGCTCAGCGCGGCGACCTGCTTGCCGACCAGCCGCAGCACGTCGTGCGCGTTCTCGGCGTGCGCATGGGTCTGCGCCGTCTGGTAGTCGGCGAGCGCGCTGGCGAGCTGGCCGAGGTGCTCCTCGCAGAGCGCGATGTGGTAGCGCACGCCGGCCGTGAGCTTGACCCGAGCCACGCGGCGGAGCGCGTCGAGCGCATCGGCCCAGCGGCCCGCGTCCTCGTCCTTCTCCGCATTGGCGAACAGCTCGCGCGCCGCCTGCAGCTCGGACGCGGACGGAGCGGCGACCGCGCGCGCCGCGATCAGCATGCCGCACACGACGGCCGGACCCGCGATGGCGCGGCGCGCGAACGACGCGAACGCCATCCGCGCGATGCGATCAGCCGCCCGCGCCCCCACCGTCGCTCGCTCCCCCACCGCCACTACCGCCACTACCGCCACTACCGCCACCACCGCCCGGGCCGCCCCCGAGGCCGCCCAGCACGCCCGTGCACTGCGTACCGCAGTTGCCGATGATGCACGTGAAGACCCCGACGAACTGCATGAACGCCTGCGTGTTGCCGTTCGCGCAGCCCTGAAGGCACTGGAGATCGGGCGCGCCGCCCGCGAGGCACTTCTGTACCGCGCACGTGAGCGTCTGCTGACAAGCGGAGTTCGTCAGGCACGTGAAGAGCTGCTGGCCGCAGCTCTGCGCCACGCACGTGCCGCACGCGAGCAGCCCGGCGTCCATGCCCGGCGCCGCGTCTGCATCGCCGTCCGAGGCGTCCGCGGCATCGGCCGCGCCGTCACCCGGTCCGTCCGGAGCCGCGTCGAGCACCGCGGCGTCGTCCCCGGCATCGGCCGGTTGTTCCTCGATCACGACGTCGAGAGGCCCGCGCGAGCCGCACGCGACGATCGCGAGCGGCACCGCAACGAGCGCCGCCGCGGCCGCGTGCCGCACCTGAAGGTTGTTCGCCATGGCAGGGCTCCGAGCGGGCCGGAAGCCTATCAACGAGCGGTCCGATCCGCGATAGCTTTCGTGCCCCCATGTCGAACGCCCGGCAGCCTCGCGTCGTGACCACTCCCGAGCAAGCCCGCGCCGCCTGCGACGAGGCGCGCCGGCGTGGTGAGGCGGTTTCTTTCGTCCCGACGATGGGGGCGCTGCACGCGGGCCACCTCGCGCTCGTGACCGAGGCGCGCCGCCGCGCAGCGTTCGTCGCCGTCTCGGTGTTCGTCAACCCGACCCAGTTCGGCCCGGGCGAGGACTTCACCCGCTACCCGCGTGACCTCGAAGGGGACGCGCGCAAGCTCGCCGGCGTGGGCGCCGACGTCGTCTTCGCGCCCGAGCCGTCGCGGATGTACCCGGAAGGCGACGACACGCGCGTGCGCGTCGGGGCGCTCGCAAGTCCGCTCGAGGGGCAACACCGCCCGGGGCACTTCGAGGGCGTGGCGACGGTCGTCGCGAAGCTCTTCGGCATCGTCGGACCGTGTGTTGCGGTGTTCGGTCGCAAGGACTATCAGCAGCTGCTCGTCGTGCGGCGCATGGCGCGCGACCTGTTCCTGCCGGTCGAGATCGTGGGACACGCCATCGTGCGCGAGCAGGACGGGCTCGCGATGAGCTCGCGCAACGCGTACCTCTCGGCCGACGAGCGCGTGCGCGCGGTGGCGATCGTGCGCGGTCTCGACGCGGCGGTCAGGCGCTTCGCGCACGGGGAGCGCAGCGCCCGCGAGCTCGAGCGCGTCGCACGCGCGCCGATCGAGGCCGTGGCGACATCCATCGACTACGTCGATGCGCGCGACGCGGACACGCTGGCGCCCTTGCCGGACGAGGTCGGCGCTCGGGCCGTGGTCGCGGTCGCGTGCCGCATCGGTACGACGCGGCTCATCGACAACGTCGTGCTCGGCGAGGACGCGCCGCCGCTGGGCGGGTGACGGCGGTCGGTCAGGACGTGCCACCGGGCGCGCGGCGCTCGGAACGGGGAGCGCGGCGAGCCTCGGTTTCGCGGCCGCCGATCAGACGCCGCCGTCGCCGGGGCTGTCATGCCCGCCGCGCGGCGCCGGTCCGGGCGCGCTCGGAGGCGCGCTCGGCGTCCTGGGCGTCGGCGCGCCCGCGGGGATGCCGGGGGTCGGCGGCGTCGGCGTGCTCGGGGGTCCGCCCGTCGTCGGCGCCGGTGCGCTGGGGGGCGTGGGCCGCGGCCCGGTCGAGGGCGTGGGTGCCGGCGTGACCGGCGGCGTCGGCGTCGGCCCCGTCGTCATCGAGGGCGAAGGCCTGCCCGGGGGCATGCCGGTTGGCGTCGGACCACCACCCGGAGGCTGCACGGTGGGCGTCGGCATGGGCGACCGCGGCGGCGCGGTCACGCCGCCATCGAAGCCCGGCATGTGGCCACCACGCCCCGTCGAAGCCGGCGGCGGCATCGTCGGCGATGGGGGCGCCATGCCCGCGTCGCGCATCGGCGGCGGTGGCGCACCCGCGTCCATCATCACGGGCGGCGGGCCGCCCGCGTCGCGCATCGGCCGCGGAACCCCCGCGTCCATCATCACGGGCGGCGGGCCGCCCGCGTCACGCATCCGCGGCGGACCGCCCGCATCCATCATCACTGGAGGCATGCCCCCGTCCAGCATGACCGGCGGCGGCGCGCCGGCGTCCACGCCTCTCGGAGCGGGCAGGCCGTGCAGATGCGGCGGCGGGGCCGGAGGCGCGGGCTGCTCGCCAGGACGCAGCGGCTCCCTCGGCCGCTCGC
>Ga0209012_1001667_pt1 | contig 21888 bp, 20 predicted proteins | sample RS3BMetagenome_FD_184735 | JGI IMG/M metagenome (GOLD analysis project Ga0209012, IMG submission 184735) | Ferric oxide microbial mat and aquatic microbial communities from Rainbow Spring, Yellowstone National Park, USA - RS3B (SPAdes) (version 3) ...
CGCCCGCTGCGCGTGTGCGGCCAGCGCCCGGTCGCGTTGCTCCGGCGACTCGGCGAGCTGGACAACTGTGCGCGCCAACATGATTGCGCCATCGACGACTGCCTTGTCGGCGGACGGCCCGGCAGCGGCTGCGGTGAAGTCGGGCTGATGCAACGACGCGCCACCGGCGTCGACGGCGACCATCGGGTGGATGCCGGGCATCAGTTGCGTGACGTTGCCCATGTCGGTGCTGCCCAGCGGAACCGCCGACTCGTATTCCTGTGCAAGAGGCGAGCGACCGAGTCGGACCATCTCGGCACGGACAGTCTCGGCCAGCCAGGGGTCGGGCTTGAGCGCGTCGTACATCGGCTCGGTCTGTTCGACGTGAAAGTCGCAGCCGGTGGCCACCGCGCCGGCCAAAAAACAGTCGCCCACTTTGGCTTCCAGATCAGCAAGCGAGGACGCATCGGTGGCCCGCATCGTGTACTGCAGTTCTGTCCGACCGGGGATGACGTTGGCGACCTGCCCGCCCACCGTGACGATGCCGTGCACCTGCTGTCCCGGGGCCAGTTGCTGACGCAACAATCCGATCGCCACCTGTGCGACGGTGACCGCGTCGGCGGCGTTGACACCCAGGTACGGCGCGGCCGATGCGTGGGATTCCCTGCCGCGGTAGATCACCCGCACCGCGGAAAGGGTCAGCGAGCGGGCGGCCGCGATGTCCACCGGACCGGGATGCACCATCACCGACACCGCCAAGTCGTCGAATACTCCGGCGTCGAGCAGCAAGATTTTTCCGCCACCGAATTCTTCGGCGGGGGTCCCCAGCAACGACACCCGAAGACCCAACTCGTCTGCGACGTCGGCGAGCGCAAGTGCGGCACCCACGGCCGCTGCGGCAATGATGTTGTGGCCGCAGGCATGACCGATCTCGGGCAGCGCGTCGTATTCGGCGCAGATGCCGACGGTCAGCGGACCGCTGCCGAAGTCGGCGCGAAACGCGGTGTCCAAACCGCCCGCCGCCGCGGTGATCTCGAAACCACGCTCAGCCACCAGGGTTTGCGTTTTGGCGCAGCTGCGGTGCTCGGCGAACGCCAACTCCGGCTCGGCATGGATCGCGTGCGACAACTCGACGAGGTCGCCGCTGCGCCGCCGCACCGTGTCCTCGATGCGATCCAGCTCCGGGATTGGGGCCATCATCGCAGTATCTCACCGACCAGACTTTCGCATGTCGCGCGGAGCCCGCACGTGCGCCCCGGCGCGCTGCCACCGGGGACTGGATCCCGTCAGACGGTCCGGGCGCCGAAGGATGTAGTCGTCATGGCTTGCTCTGCTGCCCGCCCAGGACAGCCGGTTTCCACTGGGGCGCGCGGCCGAGATGGGCCAGGATGCGGTCGAGGTCGCCGGCCGGCTCCGTCGACCGGATCGCCGGGCCGAACGGTGCGCCGTCAAAAGTCCGGAAGTCTCCGTCGGGCACAAAGAACGCCCACGGCACCGCGGCGGTGACCACGTCGGCCGCTAGCGCGTACGACCGGCCCAAGGTGCGGGCCACATCCCAGCCGTGCACCACGTAGTCCACATGGTGGAAGCCGATCGCCATCGCCCCCGGGAAGGCCGCGCCGGGCCCGAATTCCGGCAATGCGAACGACGCATCGAGCACGCCGTCGCTCGCGAACGCGTCGAGAACCTCGGCGGCGGCCTCGGCGTAGGCACCGGCGGGGTCGGCGGCCACCGCGGCGGCGACGGTGTCGGGCCGCCATACCGACTCCTCGTCGCCATGGCCGCGTGCCGCAGCGGCAAAGCCGCGGTGCTGGATCGTCATATGCGCGAGCAGGTCAGCGAGGTTCCAGTCAACGCAGGGCGTCGCCAGTGCCAGGTCGTCGGCGGTGACCAGCGAGACGACGTCTACCGAGGCCAGCACCGCGATCCGATGGAGCGGACGAATGTCGTCATTTGTGCGCATTCGCCTATCGTATATATCTGCTTATTATATGTCCAGCGTTATGATCACTGAATGGTGCGGAAGGCGGCGCGTCGGGACCTCGCGGAGATGCTGGCCGAATTGGCCCGCCAGACGGTGACCGCCGAGCAGCCCGTGCTCAAGGCGCACGGCCTGTCGATGTGGGGCTACATCGTTCTCAGCGCTTTGGATCGCTCGCCGATCCGTACCCAGGCGGCACTGGCCGAGGCGATCGGCGCCGACAAGACCCGCATCATTCCCACCCTCGACGAGTTGCAGCGGCACGGTCACATCGAGCGGATGCCCGACCCCGACGACCGCCGCGCCCGTCTTCTCGAGATAACCGACTCCGGCCGCGCCATCAAGAACGCCGTTCAGGTAGCGATCCGGCGCGGGGAGGAGCGCTGGCTCGGACAGCTGCCCGCCGAGGACCGAGACGTCTTCCTGCGTGCGCTGCAGCAGCTCAGCGGACGCGGCACCGATTAGGCTGGGAGACTGTGACTGACGGCCGGCCCGACGTTGATGCGCTCGCGCGAGCGGCGGCGCAGTTCATCGCCGATCGCGTCGGGATCGCCGACCACGACGTGGCGATCGTGCTGGGGTCCGGCTGGGCGCCGGCCGTGGCCGCACTGGGCGCGCCGACGGCGATCCTGCCGATGGCCGATGTGCCCGGGTTCACCCCACCGTCGGCGACCGGTCACACCGGTCAGGTGCTCTCGATGGGCATCGGCGGGCACCGCGTACTGGTGCTGGCCGGCCGAGTGCACGCCTACGAAGGCCACCACCTGCAGCACGTCGTGCATCCGGTGCGCACCGCGTGCGCGACGGGTGCACGCGTCGTCGTGCTCACCAACGCCGCCGGCGCGGTACGTGAAGACCTCGCCGTCGGCGAGCCGGTGCTGATCAGCGACCACCTGAATCTGACCGCGCGGTCACCGTTGGCAGGAGCGCAATTCGTCGACATGGTCGACGCCTACGCCCTGCGACTTCGGGCACTGGCCCGCGAGGTCGACCCGGGACTGGCCGAAGGCGTGTACGCCGGGCTGCCCGGCCCGCATTTCGAGACGCCCGCCGAGATCCGGATGCTGCGCACGCTCGGGGCCGACCTGGTCGGCATGTCCACCGTGCACGAAACGATCGCGGCCCGCGCCGCGGGCGCCGAGGTACTCGGCGTCTCGCTGGTCACCAACATGGCAGCCGGTATCACCGGTCAGCCGCTCAGCCACGTCGAGGTGCTCGAGACCGGCGCCGCCTCGGCGGCCCGGATGGGCGCACTGCTGGCCGACGTGGTCACCCGGCTGTAGCGGGTAGCCGTGACACGCGCCGGCGACGATGCGGAGCGACCGCGATGAGGAGGAGCGGCGCCATAAGACCGCAGGACTGGATAGCGCACGACCCCGACCCGACTACGGCTGCCGAACTGGCCCGCTGTGACAAAGCCGAACTGGCGGACCGGTTTTCCCGTCCGCTGGCCTTCGGCACCGCGGGTCTGCGTGGACCGGTGCGCGGCGGCCCGGATGCGATGAACCTCGCGGTGGTGCTGCGCGCCACCTGGGCGGTGGCCACGGTGCTGCAGAACCGCGGGCTGGCCGGTTCCAGCGTGATCGTGGGCCGCGACGCCCGGCACGGGTCGGCCACCTTTGCCGCGGCGACCGCCGACGTATTTGCCGCCGCAGGCTTTTCAGTGACCATGCTGCCATCTCCGGCGCCCACACCGGTGCTGGCATTTGCGGTGCGTCACACCGGCGCAGCGGCCGGCATCCAGATCACCGCGTCGCACAATCCACCCGCCGACAACGGCTACAAGGTATACCTGGACGGGGGAATCCAGATCGTCTCCCCCACCGACCGCGAGATCGAAACGGCCATTGCCGCAGCACCATTCGCCGACCAAATCGCCAGGACACCGGTGCAGCCCGTCGACTGCGCGCTGGTCGAGCAGTACATCGAGCGGGCCGCCGGCGTGCGACGCTCGACGTCAGGCCCGATTCGGTTGGCGCTGACGGCCCTGCACGGTGTCGGCGGCAACGTCGCCGTCGAAACACTGGGCCGCGCCGGCTTCACCGACGTGCACCCGGTCATCAGCCAGTTCGCCCCGGACCCCGACTTTCCCACCGTCAGCTTCCCCAATCCCGAAGAGCCGGGCGCCACCGACGCACTGCTTACCCTTGCCGCCGAGGTTGACGCCGACGTCGCCATTGCGCTGGATCCCGACGCGGATCGGTGTGCCGTCGGCGTACCCACACCGGCTGGCTGGCGGATGCTTTCCGGTGACGAAACCGGTTGTTTGCTTGGCGATTACATCTTGTCACAGACCCGGACCGCCCACAGCGTGGTGGCCAGCACGGTGGTGTCGTCGCGGATGCTCGCGGCAATCGCCGCGCACTGGGGGGCACAACACGTCGAGACCCTGACCGGTTTCAAGTGGCTGGCCCGAGCCGATTCCGATCTGCCCGGCAGCACGCTGGTGTACGCCTACGAGGAAGCCATCGGACATTGCGTCGACCCCGCGGCGGTGCGGGACAAGGACGGCATCAGCGCCGCGGTGTTGGTCTGCGACCTGGTCGCAACGCTGAGGCAATCGCGGCGCTCAGTGCTCGACGCGCTCGACGATTTGGCCCGGCGCTTCGGGGTGCACAGCGGCGCTGCCGTGTCACGTCAGATCTCCGACGCCCACGAGGCCGCGGCGCTGATGCGCCGACTGCGAGCCGAGCCGCCCGCCGCCATAGCCGGTTTCGACATGGCCACAACGGATTTGCTGCCCAGAACCGACGCGTTGATTTTCACCGGCGGGGGCGGCGGCACGACCGCCCGGGTCGTCGTCCGACCGTCGGGAACCGAGCCGAAGGTCAAGTTCTACATCGAGGTCCGCTCCGACGACCGAGCCCGCGCCGACGCGCTGCGCGACGACCTGGCCGAAGCTGTCCCACGCTGGTAGCTCAGCGCGGCCCGAACTGCCGATCGCCGGCGTCACCGAGACCGGGCACGATGTAGGCGTCGTCGTTGAGACCGTCATCGACGGCGGCGGTGAACAGGCGCGCCTGCGGCACCGCTTTCTCCAGTGCCGCAATACCTTCCGGGGCCGCGACGACACACACCACGGTGACGTCGTCGGCGCCGCGGCTTTGCAACAAGCCGATGGTGTGGATCATCGAGCCGCCGGTCGCCAGCATCGGGTCAAGCACGATCACCGGCCAGCCGCGCAGGTCGTCCGGCAGCGACTCCAAATACTCTGTGGGCAGCGCTGTTTCCTCCGCGCGGGCGACGCCGACGAACCCCACCGACGCGTCCGGCATCAGCACCTGGGCTTGATCGACCATGCCCAGCCCGGCCCGCAACACTGCTACCAGCAACGGCGGCCCCGTCAGCCGCACACCGGCGGCCTCGGCCAACGGAGTACGCACGGTCACGCTTTCGTGCGGCACATCGCGGGTCGCCTCGTAGACCAGCATCAGCGACAGCTCACCCAACGCGGCGCGAAACTCGGCGTTGCCGGTGTTCGCGTCACGCAGCGCGGTCAGCCGGACTGCGGCCAACGGATGAGCAACAACATGGACGTCCATCAGCCAATACCACCAGTCTCAGCAGCCCCTCGGCGAGGGGACAGCTCCATCGTCGAAATCGGCGGCGCTCGCGATCTAACTCCGCCGCAAAGTCCCGTGATATCACATGCGGTCACGTTTGCGGGTAGGGCCGCAAACCTGGAGTCCGGGCGCTGGTGTGGCCGGCCGCTAAGCGCCGAAGAAGTTGAAGATGTCGAACCCGTAGCCGACCAGGTCGATCAGCGGCTGGCCGGAGATCAGCGGGGACCCGTCGAGAATGGCGTCCGGCGCCAACGACGGGATGCTTGCGGTCAGGTCCGTCCACGACGTCAGCAGCGACGCGTCCAGCGAGTTGGTCAGGTGATAGAGCCCCAGTGCCGAGTTGACCAACGACGCCGGCAACTCGGGCTGGCCGGCGGCCTGCAGCAGATCGTCGATCGGCCCGATAACCGTCTGCGCCGCAGCGTATTCCACTCCGGCGAGCATCTGCAGCGGATCCATCTTGTCGATGAACCCGGCACCGCCGGAAAGCACCAGCTGACCGGTCGCATCGACCTGCCAAGGGCCCGCCACGCCGATCGGGTCCACCCCGTCGACCGGGATGCCCGCACCTGGGTCACCCGGATTGCCGTAGCCCCAGTCGTCCAGCAGCGTCGCGAACGGGCTGAAGGCGTCGTAGAAGAACTGCCCGGCAGGCCCGCCGTCGTACATGAACGCCAGCGTCGGCAGCGGCGCGGGTATCGCGTAGTAGTCGGTGCCGCCGATCGTGCCGAGATTGACGATGTTGCCGGTGTCCAGGTTCACCCCGGGCGTCGGATCCGGGTAGTAGGGGTGCACCGTCTCGATCCCGATCAGCGCGTTGAGGTCGGCCCACAGGTTGGCGGGGTCGGAGGGAAAATCGGCGAAGCCATCGTACTCGCCCGTGTAGATGTCGGTGCCGATCCCGGTGGTCGGGGTTGTTCCGAAGTCCAGCGGGATATCGAGGAACGGAACGTGTTGGGGCTCCGGGCTCAAGCTGAATTGTCCGACGCCGTCCGGGAATTGGAAGCGGTCCAGGATGCCGCCGATCGGGCTGTTCGGGTCGCCGAGCAGCGTCACGTGGAGGTTGTCCAGGTTTGCCTGGTGGTCGGCGATCAACCCGTTCATCACTTGGCTGGCCACCGTAGCGCTCTGCGAGTAGCCCAGCACCGAGACCTTGTCGCCGTCGTTCAACGCGGGGACGACGACGTTCTGCAGATCCGCGGCCCCGGCGTTGACCGATTCGCCGAAGCCCAGGGTGGGCTGACTGGGACTGCAGACGATCGGGCAGAACTGCTCTGGCGTTTCCAGTGCCTGGTAGTTGTACCCCGCCGGGAGGTAGAGCTTTTCGACGCTGTCGAGGTAGTCGGTATCGGGTATCGGGTTCGCGGTGCCGCCCATGATCCAGCCCTCGTTGGCGACCAGACCGACGTCGGCCAGCAGCGCCCGAACCTCGTGCTGACATGCCGACGCCATGCTCAACGCCGCGGCGCACGCGGCTGCCGCAGCCAGCGCACGAGTCCGCGCAACCGCCATCGAACGCCTCCAAGCCGGCGGAGCGGAGCCCCGACCCTGGGAAAGCTGAATCGTAGGGCCCGCCATTGCGCAAGATGGCAAAGTCGCAAAAATTTCTCAGGAAGGCGGCGACCGACACGGCCCCGCGCAGCCCGACCGGGCTCTGCTCCGCTCCTATACTCCCGCCATGCGAGGTCGACGAGGTCGACGAGGTCGACGAGGCCGCGACGGCGGGCGAAAGCGGGTGCTCGGGCTGTTCGGCGTGCTGACCGTCGCCGCCGCGGTGATGTCCTGGCCCACCCCTGTTGATCAGCCGTTCGGCAGGGGTGTCGCCATGGAAGCCGCGGCGGTTCCGACCCCCGCCCACGTCGTGATCGTGGTCGAGGAGAACCGCTCGCAGTCCAACATCATCGGCAACAAGGCGGCCCCGTTCATCAACCAGCTGGCCGCGGGCGGTGCCATGATGTCGCAGTCCTTCGCCGAGGCCCATCCCAGCGAACCGAACTACTACGCGTTGTTCGCCGGCAACACGCTCGTCAAGGACAACGTCTGCCCGGTCAACGCCGGCAACGAACCCAACCTCGGCTCGCAACTGCTCGGGTCCGGCTACAGCTTCGTCGGCTTCGCCGAGAGCCTGCCCGCGCCGGGTTCGCCGGACTGCCGTGCGGGCAAATACGCCCGCAAGCATGTGCCCTGGGCCAGCTTCACCAATATCCCCGCTACCCGCTCGCTTCCGTTTACGGCGTTCCCGGCTCCGGCGAATTACGCCGGCCTGCCGACGGTCTCGATGGTCATCCCCAACCTCGACAACGACATGCACGACGGTTCGATCGCACAGGGTGACCAGTGGCTGTACCAGAACCTGTCGCAGTACGCGTCGTGGGCACGAGCCAACGACAGTCTGCTGATACTGACCTGGGACGAGGACGACAACACGTCCCGCAACCAGATCCCGACGGTGATCTACGGCGCCGGCGTCCGCCCCGGCATCTACGACCAGCCGATCAGCCACTACAACGTGTTGTCCACGCTCGAGCAGATGTACGGGCTGCCCAAGCTCGGCTACGCGACCAGAGCGCCCGCGATCACCGGCATCTGGGGTGCCTGAGCCCGGCCCGGTGTGCGACCGTCGCTATTGTGTGCCGCATGCCTGCTGACCTCGTGCCTATCCGTTTGGGCCTGACCGATGGCGACCGCTACACCGTATGGGCGCCGCGCTGGCGCGACGCCGGCGACGAGTGGGAGGCGATCCTCGGTAAGGACGAAGAGCTGTACGCCTTCGAGACCACGGCCGACCTGGTCGCGTTCGTGCGCACCAACACCGACAACGACCTCGTCGACCACCCGGCGTGGCAGGGGCTCACCGAGGCGACTGCCCATAAGTTGGAGCCCGCCGACGACAAATATTTCGACTTGGTCGCGGTCGAGGACGTGGTCGCGGAAAAGCCGACTGAGGAGTCGGTGGCCACGTTGGCCGACGTGTTGACGATCGTCGCGTCGATCGGATCGGTGTGCGAACTGCCAGCGGTGATGAAGTTCTTCAACGGCAACCCGACGCTGGGGACCCTCAGCGGCGGCATCGACCACTTCACCGGCAAGGCCGGACTCAAACGCTGGCACGCCATTGCCGACATCGTCGGGCGCAGCTGGGATGACGTGCTCGGCGCCATCGACAAGATCGTCAGCATTCCGGACGTGGACAGCAAGGTGTCGGAGGCCGCCGCGGCCGAGCTGGCCGAGCCGGTCGAAGAGGAAGGGATCGAGACCGAGCCGGAGTCCTCCCCCGACGAAGAATCAGAGCCCGAGACCGTTGCAGAGGAGGCCGGCGGCGCCGAGCGGGCAGCCGGCGACGAGGTGGTGCTCGGCGGTGACCAAGACTTCTGGTCGAAGGTCGGCATCGACCCGATCACGATCATGACCGGCACCAGCACCTTCTACACCTTGCGCTGCTACTTCGACGATCGCCCAATCTTTCTGGGCCGCAACGGAAGAATCAGCGTGTTCAGCTCGGAACGCGCGCTGGCCCGCTACCTGGCCGACGAGCACGACCACGATCTGTCCGATCTGAGCACCTATGACGACATCCGCACGGCGGCCATCGACGGCTCGTTGCACGTCGACATCACCGACGACAACGTCTATGTGCTGAGCGGGCTGGCCGACGACTTCGCCGCTGGGCCGGACGCGGTCGACCACGAGCAGCTCGATCTGGCCGTCGAGTTCCTGCGCGATCTCGGGGTTTACTCCGAAGACACCACGGTGGACAAGGCGCTCGAGATCGATCAGCCGTTGGGCAAGCTGGTCGCCTACGCGCTGGACCCCGACTCGACGAGCAAGCCCGCCGCCCCCTACGCCGCGGCGGTGCAGGGCTGGGAAGACCTGGTGCAGTTTGCCGAGTCGCGGCTGCGGCGCGAATAGCGCTGACTACTCCGGAAAGTTGACGTCTTTGGTAACGGCTTTCCACTCCTCGATCGACGCCGACGTCGCGGCGATCTTGTCCCGCATCGCCTTGAGCACATCACGACCCAGCAGCAACCGCAGCGGGGGGTCGTCGAGCTTGGTCACCATCAGCACCGCCTCGGCCACCCTCCGCGGGTCGCCTGGCAGGTGGTCGGCGAACTGCTTGATCAGATCTTTGCGCGCTGCCACGTCTGTGTAGTCGGCGATCGGGGTGGCTGACTCTTTCATCGATCGCGAGGCCCAGTCGGTGCGGAACGCACCCGGCTCGATCGCGGTGACCTTGATGCCCAGCGGCCGGACCTCGGTGGCCAGCGCCTCGGTGACCGCCTCCAGCGCGAATTTCGTCGACGAGTAATAGGCGTTGGGCGGATTGGCCACCAGGCCGGTCATCGAAGAAATGTTGACGATGTGCCCCGACCTGCGGGCCCGCATCGCAGGCAGCACCGCCTTGATCATGTCGACTGAACCGAAGTAGTTGACGTCAAACAACTTTCGAACCTCGGCGTCTTCGCCCTCTTCGACGGCCGACAGGTAGCCGTGGCCGGCGTTGTTGACCAGCACGTCGATTCCGCCGAACGCCTGCTCGGCCGCCGACACTGCGGCCGCGATCTGACCGGCGTCGGTAACGTCGAGGGCGGCGGCCACGGCTCGGTCGCCGAATTCGTCGGCGAAGTGCCGCACCGCCTCGACCCGCCGTGCCGTCACCATCACGCTGTGGCCGTCCCGCAAAGCGGCAAGCGCGATTTCACGGCCAAAGCCGGTGGAGCACCCGGTGATCAACCAGCGGCCCATGTCACACCGTCCCTTCCGGCAGGCGCCGCAAGTACGCCTGCCGTCGGTCGGCCAGTTGACTCGCCCTGTCCTGGGTGCTCATCCGCGGCAGGTGCGGCACTTCATCATCGAGCCGATCCAGCTTGATCACCCGTCCGCGGGCGCCGAGATCCGCACGCGGCCCGTCCTTCCCGAACTCCGCCATCCGCAGCGTCAGGATGCCTTCGGCCAGCCCGTCGGAGTCGATCCAGTTCGCCACCCCCGGGTCGACGGGTGAGATCACGTAGGTATAGCTGCCGTCGTCGTTGGGATGCGACTGCGCCTTGTTGAGGCTGCCGGTGCGGTCGACGATATCCAGCGTGGTCCCCCAGATGTTGCTCAGCGGAACGGTGAAGTATTCGGCACCGCCGTCGCCGACGTCGACCACGAACGCTTCGTCTTCGGCCAGGTCGAAGCGGCCCATGACGTAGACCTGGTTGCGCATTGCGCCGACCTTGTCGGCCGACCAGGCCAGGTTGAACTGGTTGGCCGGCATCTTGTACACGCCGTGGCTGAGTTTTCCGGTGAAGTCGGCGAAGTGCGCCATCATCGCCGCGGTCGCCTCGGCCTGCTCGTCAAGCGTGCGCGCCGGCGTTCCCGGCGGCCCGCCCAGCCGTTGCACCTCAACGTAGTTGGGGTCGTCCCGGCCCCAATCCAGCAGCACGTCGCGGATGTAGAACTCGTGCGCCTGCGCAGTGCTGCGCACGTGGTTTGACCGACCGTTGGCGGGTTCGGCATCGACGGTGATGGTGAAGCTGCCGTCGGAATCCACCGCCATGGTGCGGCCGTTGAGCACGTCGACGGTGCCCATGTGCGCGTCCCACAGCGTGAAATAGTTCTCGGTCATGCGACACTTGCCGACCCGTCCGCGGATTTCGTAGCGCTCGTCGCCGGAGATCGGAATGACTCGATAGACGCTATCGGGATTGTCGATGCCCCAACGTGATCCAGGTATGCGATGGCCATCCACCGGGTGCGCCAGCCGGGTGATGCAACTGACCTTGGGCCGCAGCTTGTCCTGGTTGGACGACCACACCGCCGCCGAGAACATCACCTCGGCGAACGCGTCGTCGAATCGCTCGCGCATCGCGTCGGACGCCTTGGCCCGGCCCAGCCAGGTTTCGCCGACGGTGCGATAAGCCGCCTTGACGATCGGATGCTCGATCAGTGCGAGCGCGGCCAATTCCTGTTCGTGCTGCGCCTGTGTCGCGACGGCGTCTTCGGCCATGAACTCTCCTGACTACCCGATGAACTGTTGAAAACGCTTGTTGTACAACATGAACCGCTCGTCGACCTGGTCTGCGGTCAAACCGTAACTCTCCAGGCGGTAGGGCGGGCGGGCGGCCTCGCGGGGCCGCACCTTCAGCCAGCGCCGCATCGCTTCCTCGGCAGCGCCGCTCAGCGACAGCCCGATCGCGTCGTACACCCGGGCAACCTGCCCGACCGGATCCGCCACCGCGTCGTCGAAGCCGATGTCGGTCACCCGCGTCGCATCCCCTGCCTCGGAGGCCCACCCGTCGCGCACCGCCATCGCGCGATCGTTGGTCCACCCCATCCGCTGCAACCATTGCGCGCCGACCCGGTGCACGTCGACGCGGTCGGCGTGCATGGCATGCAACATCGCATTGAGACTGGCGCCGGAGGCGATGGTGTCGCGCGGATCGCGGTGCATGTGGACCACGTGCAGGTCCGGAAACTGAGCCCGCAGCGCGGCGAGGTAGCCCAAGTGGGCCGGGGTTTTGAGCACCCATCGCGCTGCCACCGCACCACGCCGCCGCTTCTGCCACTGCAGAAACTGCAGCATCCGGTGCAAGTGGGCGTACGCCGGCGCGAAATCCTGCTGGTCGAGCCACAATCGGTAAGTCGGCAGGTGCGCCCCAGATTCGGGGACATGGGACAGGAACGCGTCGGCCAGGAACACGATCTCCTCTTCGGCCTCGCGCGCGTACATCGGATGGATGGCGAACAGATCCGGGGCCAGTTCGCGCGACTTTGCTTCGCGCGCTTCGCCGATCGCGATGCGCGGGTCATCCTGGCCGAACCGCTGGTCGAGGCGCGGCGCCACCTCGACGACCTCCCAGCCGTACGCACAGTGAAAGAGCTGATCCGCGGCCAACAGTCGCTGCAGCAGCGTGGTGCCGCTGCGCATCATCCCGACGACGACGACCGGATCGTGGATCCGTTCCTCGAGAATCTCGGGATGGCGGCGGATCCACTCTTGGGTACGCAGTCGCATCCGCAGGCTGTGCACGATGCCCGAGCGCAGGATGTGCTCGCCGACCACATTCAGCTCCGCAGCCGCGTAATCGTCGAGCAGCACACCCAGCGGTTGCTCGAATTCCCCGGGCCCCCAGTCGGTCAATCCCTCTTTGCGGATCGCGTCGGCCTGCACGCCAGCCAGGTCGAAGGGCGGTGTCACGCGATCAGAACTTCAAGTGCTGGCTGACATCACCAACCTGGTCGACGAACATGGTCCGGCTGTCGAACCACCACACGCCGTCCAGTCGGTGAAAGGTGTCCTTGTAGTGCCCGGTGACGATCACCTGCAACGGCAGCGTGTCGGTGGCCTGCGTGACGCTGTAGTACGACCTGCCGGCCGCGCTGCCGTCGGCTTCATCGATCTCCAACTGCACGTTGCTGGTGTTGTGCCTGGTCTTCGGCGTACCGTCGTCGTAAATCCGGGTGGCCATCTCATACATCTGCCTGACCCTGGCGGCCCCGGTGAAGACCGTCTCCGGCGGCCCGTTCTCGACCCCGCAGATGCGTCCGTGAGCGAACAGCCCGGCGACGCCGTCCAAGTCGCCGGCGTCCAAGAGTTCGGCGTACCGGTAGATCAGGTTGGTGATGTCGACCGCGCTGTTGGGAACCACAGTGGAATCGTGTCAGACGTGTCGCGCATCTCGGCCGGTTTGCGGCGAATCGCCGGGTACGTTTCCCGTCATGGGTGAACTCGACAACACGGTGGCCGTCATCACCGGCGCGGCGCGTGGCCAGGGCCGCAGCCACGCCGTCGCGCTGGCCGAACACGGTGCCGACATCATCGCCATCGACATCTGCGCCGACGTCGACTCGATTCCCTACCCGCTGGCCACCACATCCGACCTGGAGGAAACCGCACGGCTGGTGCAGGGGGCCGGCCGGCGGGTGGTGCCGGTCGTCGCCGACGTGCGCGACCTGTCGGCGTTGGAGGCCGCCGTCCGGGACGGGATCGACGAGCTGGGCGACATCGACATCGTGATCGCCAATGCCGGGGTGGTGGCGATCGGCGACCCGCAGATCCGCGCGGAGCCGGTGTTCACCACCATCGTCGACACCAACCTCAAGGGCGTGTGGCACACGATGTTGGCGACGGTGCCCTCCATCGTCCGCAAGGGGCGGGGCGGCTCCGTCGTGCTGGTCAGTTCGTCGCAAGGGCTGATTGGCCGCGGGGGCGACGGCAGCGCCGCGATGTTCGCCTATGCGGCTTCCAAACACGGCGTGGTGGGCCTGATGCGGTCCGCGGCCAATGCCTATGCGCCCCATAGGATCCGGGTCAATTCGGTCAACCCCGGTGGTGTCGCAACGCCGATGATCATCAACGATTTCGTGATCAGCGGGATGACCGCCAACCCCAACCCGGCCGTGTCGCAGACCCTGCTGCCGGATGTGCCACTGGTCGAGGCGCAAGACGTCACCGAGGCGGTGCTGTGGCTGGTCAGCCCACGGGCCCGCTACGTCACCGGCATCACGGTGCCGGTCGATGCCGGCCACGTCGTGATGTGAGAACCGATCAGCCCACCAACACCGCGTAGCGCGGCTTGATCACCTCGTCGATGATCGCCAGCCGCTCGTCGAACGGGATGAACGCCGACTTCATCGCGTTGACGGTGAATCGCAACAGATCGCTCCATCCGTAACCGAAAGCCTGGACGAGATGGGCCATCTCACGCGTCATGGTGGTGTCGCTCATCAACCGGTTGTCGGTGTTGACGGTGACCCGGAATCGCGTCCGGGCCAGCAGATCGAACGGATGCTCGGCGATGCTGGCGACCGCACCGGTCTGCACGTTGGAGCTCGGGCACATCTCGAGCGGGATTCGCTTGTCCCGCAGAATCGAGGCAAGCCGGCCCAGCCGCACCTCACCGTCGGCGGCCACCTCGATGTCGTCGACGATGCGCACCCCGTGCCCCAGCCGGTCGGCGCCGCAGAACGAGATCGCCTCCTGAATGGACGGCAGCCCGAACGCCTCACCCGCATGGATCGTGAAGCGGGCGTTGTTGTTTCGCATGTACTCGAAGGCATCCAGATGGCGGGTCGGCGGGTAACCGGCCTCCGCGCCGGCGATGTCGAACCCGACCACACCCTTGTCGCGAAATCGGATCGCCAATTCCGCGATCTCACGTGACAACGCGGCGTGCCGCATCGCGGTCACCAGGCAGCGCACCACGATGGGGCGACCGGCGGCCGACGCCGCCTTCTCCCCGTCGGCGAAACCGGCGAGCACCGCGTCAACGACGTCGTCGAACGACAACCCCTTGTCGATGTGCAACTCCGGGGCGAACCGCACCTCGGCGTAGACCACCGAGTCCACGGACAGGTCTTCCACGCACTCGTAGGCGACGCGGTGCAGCGACTCCGGGGTCTGCATCACCGCGACGGTGTGCGAGAACGGTTCGAGGTAGCGCTCCAGCGATCCGCTGTGCGACGCGGTGCGAAACCATTGGGCCAGCGCATCGACGTCGGTCGCGGGCAGGCCGTCGTAGCCTATCTGGCCGGCGATGTCGAGCACGGTCGCCGGGCGCAGGCCGCCGTCGAGATGATCGTGCAGCAAGGCCTTGGGTGCCCGCTTGATTGTCTCGAGGCTCAGTGGCGTCGTCATGGGGTGATCCGATCGATGATCAGTGGCCGTCCGACCGGGGCCGTATCGCTGACGGTGAAGCCCGTCGCCAACTCGGCCAGCGCGCTCGGGAACCGTTCGGGTGTATCGGTGTAAAGCGTGAACAGCGGCTCACCGGCCGCCACCGGGCTGCCGGAACGGCGATGAATCCGGATCCCGGCGCCGGCCTGGACCGTTTCGCCCGGGCGGGACCTGCCCGCGCCGAGCCGCCACACCGCGAGCCCCACTGCCAATGCGTCGATGTCACCCATTGTGCCGCGTCGGGTGGCGGTGACGGTTTCGGAATACTTACCAATCGGCAACGGCACGGACAAGTCTCCACCCTGCGCCGCGACCAATGCCCGGAACCGATCCATCGCCGTCCCGTCCCGCAAGGTCTGTTCCGGGTCGCGCCCGTCGATGCCGGCGAGTTCGAGCATCTCACGAGCCAGACCCACCGTCAGCTCCACCACGTCAGGTGGACCGCCGCCCGCCAACACCTCCAGGGCCTCGGCAACCTCGAGCGCGTTGCCGACCGCCGCGCCCAGCGGACGATTCATGTCGGTCAGCACCGCACGGGTGGGCAACCCGTGCTCGGCACCCAACGCGACCATGGTCTCGGCCAGATCTCGGCATCGAGCCTCCGAACGCAGCAGCGCACCGGAGCCGACCTTCACGTCGAGCACCAGCGCGCCGGCACCCTCGGCGATCTTCTTGCTCATCACCGAACTGGCGATCAGCGGCAGCGACTCGACGGTCGCGGTGATATCGCGCAGCGGGTAGAGTTTCGCATCGGCGGGCGCCAGCCGGCCGGCCGCGAAGATGGCTGCTCCGACATCGCAAAGCTGTTGCCGCACTTGAGCGTTGGTCAGTGAGCCGGTGAAGCCGGCAATTGATTCCAGCTTGTCCAAGGTTCCACCGGTGTGCCCGAGCCCGCGGCCCGACGCCTGTGGCACGACCCCACCGCACGCGGCGATCACCGACACCAGCGGCAGGGTGATCTTGTCGCCCACCCCGCCGGTCGAGTGCTTGTCGACGGTCCGCACCGCACGACCGTCACGCCGTAAATCGGTGAAGTCCAACCGGTCGCCGGAGGCCACCATGGCCGCGGTCCAGCGCGCGGTCTCGGCGTAGTCCATGCCACGCAGGAACACCGCCATCAGCAGCGCCGACATCTGCTCGGCGGCGATCTGCCCGCGGGTGTAGGCGTCGATGACCCAGTCGATCGCGCCGTCGGACAGCCGGTTGCCATCGCGCTTGGTCCTGATCACCGTTGGCGCATCGAAGTGACTCATCTGCACTCGAGGTCCTCCGGACCGAAGGCGTCGGGCAACAAGTCGCCCAGTGCCCGGGGCGCGGCGGGGTGGTCGATGAGCAGGCCGGGTCCACCGTGTTCCAACAACACCTGACGGCATCTGCCACAGGGCATCAGCGGCGATCCCTTGCCGTCGACACAGGCCAGCGCGATCAGCGTGCCGCCGCCGGTGCCGTGCAGCGCGCACACCACCGCGCACTCCGCGCAGAGACCTAGGCCATATGAGACATTCTCCACATTGCAGCCGGTGATCACCCGACCGTCGTCGACCAGCGCGGCAGCGCCCACCGGAAAGCTCGAGTAGGGTGCATACGCCCCGCGCACTGCTTCATTCGCTTTGTCGCGCAGCAACTTCCAGTCGATCGACTCAGTCACGGTGTCGACACCGCGCGTGATCGCAGTACATCTGAAAACCCCGCTTCTTGTCGGCTAATTCACATGGCCAGCCTAGATTCTGCGCGCGCAATAGCGTCGGCGGACACGAAGCAGGCCAGTCAGGCGCCAAAACGGGTTAGATTGGGAAACCCAGTGCAACAGGGGAGGCGCAGATGACGACGACGTCCGCGAACCCGGCTACGCCGGCAGAAACATCGCCAATACACCGCCTGCGCCGAACCCTTTATCGGGGCGATCCGGGCATGTGGTCGTGGATGCTGCACCGCATCACCGGTGCCACCGTGTTCTTCTTTCTGTTCGTCCACGTGCTCGACACCGCACTGGTCCGGATCAGCCCGCAGGCCTACGACGAGGTCATCTCGACCTACAAGACACCGCTCGTCGGGCTGATGGAGCTCGGCTTGGTCGCGGCGGTGCTCTATCACGCACTCAACGGCCTCCGCGTCATACTGATCGACTTCTGGGGGCAGGGTCCCCGCTATCAGCGGCTGATGCTGTGGGTGATCGGCATCGTCTGGGTGCTGGTCATGGTGCCCGCCGCGGTGGTCGTCGCGATCCACATGATTGGACACTTCCGATGAGCTCACCTTCTCGGCAAGTACGGTCGCAAAATTGGGGTAGCGAGGTCGCGCCGGTCCGACAGCGCAGCCACGACCGCCCCGCCGGCCTCGACAACCCGCGGGCCCCGCGTCGTCGATCCGGCATGCCGAACTTCGAGAAGTACGCCTGGCTGTTCATGCGATTCTCCGGCGTCGTACTGGTCTTCTTGGCGCTCGGACATCTGTTCGTGATGCTGATGGTCGACGACGGCGTCTACCGCATCGACTTCAACTACATTGCGCAGCGCTGGCATTCACCGTTCTGGCAGACCTGGGATCTGTTGCTGCTCTGGCTGGCTCAATTGCACGGCGGCAACGGGTTGCGCACCATCATCGACGACTACAGCCGTAAGGATTCCACCCGCTTCTGGCTGAACAGCCTCCTGGTGCTGTCGATGGTTTTCACGCTGGTGCTCGGCACCTACGTGCTGCTGACGTTCAACCCGAACATCGGAGCCTGACCAATGATTAGCGAACACCGATACGACGTCGTGATCGTCGGCGCCGGCGGCGCCGGAATGCGGGCGGCCGTGGAAGCCGGACCCCGGGTCCGCACCGCGGTTTTGACCAAGCTGTACCCGACCCGAAGCCACACCGGCGCGGCGCAGGGCGGCATGTGCGCGGCGTTGGCCAATGTGGAGGACGACAACTGGGAATGGCACACCTTCGACACCGTCAAAGGTGGTGACTATCTTGCCGATCAGGACGCGGTCGAGGTGATGTGCAAAGAGGCGATCGACGCGGTTCTGGACCTGGAGAAGATGGGGATGCCGTTCAACCGCACCCCCGAGGGCCGTATCGACCAACGCCGATTCGGCGGGCACACCCGGGATCACGGCAAGGCGCCGGTGCGTCGAGCCTGTTATGCCGCAGACCGAACCGGCCACATGATTCTGCAGACGCTGTACCAGAACTGCGTCAAGCACGACGTCGAGTTCTTCAACGAGTTCTACGTGCTCGACCTGGTGCTCACCGAGACGCCGAAGGGTCCGGTGGCCACCGGCGTCGTCGCCTACGAACTGTCCACCGGCGACATTCACGTCTTCCACGCGAAGGCCGTCGTGCTCGCCACCGGCGGCTCGGGTCGGATGTACAAGACCACGTCCAACGCGCACACGCTGACCGGCGACGGTATCGGCATCGTGTTCCGCAAGGGACTCCCTTTGGAAGACATGGAATTTCACCAATTCCATCCGACCGGCCTGGCCGGGCTGGGGATCCTGATCTCCGAGGCGGTGCGCGGTGAGGGCGGCCGGCTGCTGAACGGCGAAGGCGAGCGCTTCATGGAACGCTACGCGCCGACGATCGTCGACCTGGCCCCGCGTGACATCGTCGCCCGCTCGATGGTCCGCGAGGTGCTGGAAGGTCGCGGGGCCGGCCCGCACAAGGACTACGTGTACATCGACGTTCGCCATCTCGGCGCGGACGTACTGGCCGCCAAGCTGCCCGACATCACCGAGTTCGCCCGCACCTACCTCGGGGTCGATCCGGTCAAGGAACTGGTGCCGGTCTACCCGACATGTCACTACGTGATGGGCGGCATCCCGACCACGATCACCGGCCAGGTGCTGCGGGACAACACCAACACCGTGCCGGGTCTGTATGCGGCCGGGGAATGCGCGTGTGTCTCGGTGCACGGCGCCAATCGGCTCGGCACCAATTCGCTGCTGGACATCAACGTCTTCGGCCGTCGCGCCGGCATCGCCGCGGCCGCTTTCGCCAAGGGGCACGACTTCGTCGAGATGCCGCCGAACCCGGCGACGATGGTGGTCGACTGGGTCGGCGACATCCTGTCCGAGCACGGCAACGAGCGAGTCGCCGACATCCGCGGGGCGTTACAGCAGACCATGGACAACAACGCTGCGGTGTTCCGCACCGAGGAGACCCTCAAGCAGGCGCTGACCGACATCCACGCGCTCAAGGAGCGGTACTCTCGAATCTCGGTACACGACAAGGGGAAGCGTTTCAACAGCGACCTGCTGGAAGCGATCGAGCTGGGCTTCCTGCTGGAACTCGCCGAAGTGACCGTCGTCGGCGCGTTGAACCGCAAGGAAACTCGCGGCGGTCACGCCCGCGAGGACTACCCGAACCGCGACGACGTCAACTACATGCGTCACACCATGGCCTATAAGGAAATTGGGACCGATAAGGAGATTGGGACCGATAAGCAGGGCACCGATCTGCTCAGCGATATCCGGCTCGATTTCAAGCCGGTGGTGCAAACCCGATACGAACCCAAGGAGCGGAAGTACTGATGACGGAGCTGCAGGACGCCCCCGCCGGTGATCCGCCATTGCCCCCGGTCCCCGAGGGCTCGGTGCTGGTGACGCTGAAGATTGCCCGGTTCAATCCCGAAAACCCGGGCCAGTATGCCGATTCGAACGGCTGGCAGAGCTTTCGGGTGCCGTGCCTGCCCACCGACCGGGTGCTCAACCTGCTGATCTACGTCAAGAGCTACCTCGACGGCACGCTGACGTTTAGGCGGTCCTGCGCACACGGCGTGTGCGGTTCCGACGCGATACGCATCAACGGCGTCAACCGGCTGGCCTGCAAGATGCTGATGCGCGACCTGTTGCCCAAGAATCCGAAAAAAGACCTGACCATCACGATCGAGCCGATCCGGGGGCTGCCGGTGGAGAAGGACTTGATCGTCGACATGGAGCCGTTCTTCGACGCCTATCGCGCGGTCAAGCCGTATCTGATCACCAGCGGCAATCCCCCGACGCGGGAACGGATTCAGAGCCAGACCGACCGCGCCCGTTACGACGACACCACCAAGTGCATCCTGTGCGCGGCGTGCACCACCAGCTGTCCGGTGTTCTGGAACGAAGGCAGCTACTTCGGCCCCGCGGCCATCGTCAACGCGCACCGCTTCATCTTCGACAGCCGTGACGAGGCCGCCGCCGAGCGGCTCGACATCCTCAACGAGGTCGACGGGGTCTGGCGCTGCCGCACCACGTTCAACTGCACCGATGCCTGCCCCAGGGGCATCGAGGTGACCAAAGCTATCCAAGAGGTCAAGCGCGCGCTGATGTTCGCCCGCTGATCCCGCCGGGCCGCCGGGCGAGGGTAACGCCACCGACACTTTCGGCACCGAAAGTCGCAGTGGCGTTACGCTCGCGGCAATGACCGATCATCTCTGGTTGCACTTCGCCAAGCACGGCCCGGACATCAGGCCGCCGATCATCGTGCGCGGCGACGGCGTGACGATCTTCGACGATGCCGGCAACAGCTATCTCGACGGACTGTCCGGCCTGTTCACGGTGCAGGTCGGTCACGGTCGCGCCGAGCTCGCTCAGGCCGCCGCCCGTCAAGCCGAGACACTGGCGTTCTTCCCGTTGTGGGGATACGCGACGCCGCCTGCGATCGAGCTCTCGGAGCGGCTAGCGAGCTATGCTCCGGGTGACCTCAACCGGGTGTTCTTCACCAGCGGTGGCACCGAGGCGGTCGAGACCGCCTGGAAGGTGGCCAAGCAGTACTTCAAACTCACCGGTAAACCCGGCAAGTACAAAGCCATTTCGCGCGCGGTCGCCTATCACGGCACCACTCACGGGGCGTTGGCCATCACCGGCCTGCCGAACTACAAGGCTCCCTTCGAGCCGGTGACCCCGGGCGGCTTCCGGGTGCCCAATACCAATTTCTACCGTGCGCCGGAACAATTCGCCGGCGACGTCAAAGCATTCGGGAAATGGGCCGCCGACCGGATCGCCGAGGCCATCGAGTTCGAAGGACCCGACACCGTTGCCGCGGTGTTCCTGGAACCGGTGCAAAATGCGGGCGGTTCGATCCCGCCACCTCCTGGGTATTTCGAACGGGTCCGCGAGATCTGCGACCACTACGACGTCCTGCTGGTCTCCGACGAGGTGATCTGCGCATTCGGCCGGATCGGATCGATGTTCGCCTGCAACGACTTCGGGTACGTGCCGGACATGATCACCTGCGCCAAGGGGATGACGTCGGGGTACTCCCCGCTGGGCGCGATGATCGCCAGGGATCGGCTGTTCGAGCCGTTCTACGGCACCGACACGATGTTCGCGCACGGCTACACCTTCGGCGGCCACCCGGTGTCCACCGCTGTCGCACTGGCCAACCTCGACATCTTCGAGCGCGAGGGCCTCAACGCTAACGTCACACGTCAGTCCCCTGCGCTACGCGCCACGCTGGAAAAGCTTTACGACCTGCCAATCGTCGGGGACGTCCGCGGCGAGGGCTACTTCTACTCGATCGAGCTGGTCAAAAATCAGGCGACCCGAGAGACCTTCACCCGCGAAGACACCGCAAAGCTGTTGCCGCACCTCGCGTCTTCGCTGTTCGATGCGGGGCTGTACTGCCGCACCGATGACCGCGGCGACCCGGTCGTGGTGATCGCACCCCCGCTGATCAGCGGTCAACCCGAGTTCGACACCATCGAATCCATCCTGCGCAGTGTGCTGAAGGAT
>Ga0209012_1001669_pt1 | contig 21869 bp, 21 predicted proteins | sample RS3BMetagenome_FD_184735 | JGI IMG/M metagenome (GOLD analysis project Ga0209012, IMG submission 184735) | Ferric oxide microbial mat and aquatic microbial communities from Rainbow Spring, Yellowstone National Park, USA - RS3B (SPAdes) (version 3) ...
TTCAACAAGTTCCGACGGCTCACCATCCGCTACGAGCGCAAGCTCGACATCCATCACGCCTTTACCTCGCTCGCGTGCTCGCTCATTTGCCTGCGCGCTCTGCAAGGGTGGTTTTGAAAGGCGTTCTTATGGAAAAGGCAAGCGACCGGACGTGCCTCCATCAACTCGATGCCCGATCCGCCTGTTCCTGATGGCGGATGCTAAAACTTTACCTCTGCCAACGAAGTCACCACGGCAAAATCCGTCCCGAGCTCCGCAAAATGCCGCCGGCCGCAGTCGATCTTCTGGTTCTCCTTCGTGCGGCGTTCCGCGCTGTCGAGGGTGCTCTTGGTCTCTCGGACGAAGTAGAGCTTCTCCTCGCGCTCGGTGACGAAGGCCCAATCGGGGTTGTAGTCCCCGATCGGCGTGTCGATCTTGAACCATCGGGGGAGCTTGACGAACAGCTTCACATGCTCGTTCGCGTCGAGGTCGGCCGCGAACCGCCTTTCGACCTCGGACTCAAACTCCACGGCATCGAAGAGGGTTTTATCCCGGTTCTGCACCTCGTAGAGGTTCTTCAGATAGCGGCTGATGCCCTTTTCCGCCTCGGCCTCGATGCGCTGCATCTCCCAGAATTCGTTTGCGATCTTCTCGTACTTGATCCCCTCCAGCATCAGATCGTGCATGGCGTAGCCAATCTCGCGGGCGACAAGCGCCATAAACTGCTGAGGGTTGGTCCGAAAATCCCCGATCCGGTTCGAGCCCTTGAGGATCGCCACTAAGGTATGGCGGGTGAGCTCGGTCTCCTTCTGGAGATACGCGATGATGTCGGGGAGCACCTTCGGTGCTTCCATGACCTGGGTGTCGTTTTCCAGCACGCGGTCGGCCGCCACGCCGGCCCGCGTGAAATCCACGTCCACACGCGTCGCGACCAGGAAGAGGGGGCTGATCTTCTCCATCGCCTTGAGGCGGTTGACGGCGCGATCCACCAGCTCAGCTGTCTCGAAATGCACGCGATACCGGGTTTTCTGGCTAATCCGCACCCAAAGCTCACGGAAGTCGTCGCGTAGGTGGACCTGCTTGTTGAAATTTACGTCGCGCTTCTTGTCGGCATTGGCGATGCGGTCCCGAAACACATACCGCTTCATCTGATCGAGGATCGGCGCTCGGAGGTCCTCGAACTCAGCCGGTAGCTCCAGGCGGAAAAGGACGTTATCAGGGTCGAACGCCGGCTGGATGTCGCCGGCCACGTCGATATAGCCCTGCGCCTGTAGTCCCGTCCAAATGTGCCCCGACACGTCTTGACCGATCGGCTTGTCCTTGCCGTCTTCGGCAGGGCGGAGAAGTTTGGCGAAGGCCTGGCGCTCGATCCGGCCGAACTTGATGCCGAAGTCGTTCTCGTACTCGGTTTGCAGGGCAGCAGCGAAGTCCTTGTAGGACTCACTTGCAACGACGGTCAGTCGGTTGAGGTGTTCGTCATGCACGCGCTCGCCCTGGTCATTGACGGGCAGGCGGAGGCCGCGGCCGATCTGCTGCCGTCGCTCCAGCTCGGACCCGACCTCGCGCAAGGTGCAAATCTGGAAGACGTTCGGGCTATCCCAGCCCTCGCGAAGGGCGGTGTGGCTGAAGATGAACCGAAGCGGCTCATTCGGGTCGAGAAGGCGCTCCTTGTCCCGCATGATGAGAGCGTAGGTGTCCTCGTCATCGGCGGTGTTGCCGCGCGTATCCTTGGGCCGGCCCTTCTTGTCCTGGGAGAAATAGCCGTTGTGGACCTGGGAGGCCTCGAACGGGATCACGCCCTTGTACATCGGCTTGGCCGCAAGCTCGGAATAGGCCTCCTCGAACCAGGTGCCGATCTTGCCGAGCGCCGTCGTGCCGTCCTCGTTGTAGATGCGGTAGTTCGCCACCTTGTCGATGAAGAAGAGCGACAGCACCTTGATGCCCCGGCCCTTGAGGGCGCGCTCCTTCTTCAGGTGCTGCTCCACGGTCTTGTAAACCATGGCACGCATGACCTCGGTCTCGGTGCCGCCGATCGCCTGGCCGAGCTCCAGAAAACGCCCCTGGTTGAATTCAACTGTCTCGTAGCCGGGCGTGCTGTCGATATGCTGGACAACGAAGCCCTGCTGATAGGGGAAGTGCTCGCCGGAGAGCTGAAACAGGTCGTCGCCTTGCTTGACCCAGACCTTGGTGGGCTTCGGGCTGCCGCCACGGCCGGCCTTATGGATTTCGAGCTGGGCGCGGATACCCTTGGTGTTGTCGGTCTTCAGAAGCTTGACATACGCATCCGAGAAGTCATCGTCGGCCTTGATCGACGCCACCTCGATGCGCTTCACCAGGCGCAGGTCGTAGGCCTCGATCGGCCCGAGCCTGTAGAGAAGGTTGTAGGGGTTCCGATGCGTCGCCGAGTAGCGCAGCGTCGCCGCCGGGTTGAGCTGCGCGATCGCGCGCCGGGATTTAGGCGTCGTGTCCACGCTCTGCGGCTCGTCGATGATGACGATAGGGTTGGCGCTGCGGATGAACTCGATGGGCTTGCCGCCCATGCGGTCATTGTCCCGATAGATGACGTTGAGGCGCTTAAGGGCTTCCTCATCCATCTCGTCGAGGTTGGCGTCTTCGTCCACGTCCTTCACGAAGGCCTGGATGTTGATGATCATGACCTGGACGTGGTTCGAATCCGAGAATTGCCGGACCGCTCCGAGGCGGCGGGACTCATAGACGAACGACACGAAGGGGGTGTTGTCATAGAGGGCGGCAAAATGCTCGCGCGTGATCTCCAGGCTCTTCAGCACGCCCTCGCGGATGGCAACGCTCGGCACCACGATGATGAATTTCTTGAAGCCGTAGCGCTTGTTCAGTTCGAAGATCGTGCGGAGATAAACGTAGGTCTTCCCGGTTCCGGTCTCCATTTCGACAGAGAATTCCCGGCCCTGAAGGGCAGGGACCCGCTCGATGTCATTCGTCTCCTGGACCTTGTGGACGTTCGCAAGAAGCTGCTCGTCGGTGAGCACCAGGTTGTTGCCGACCCCGTGCGTGGTCAGCACCACGCCACTTGGCATAGTGCTACTGACCTCGAAGCTCGTTTGGCCGAGCGGTTGCCCATCGAACACCTCGGCGACGGCATTTACCGCGTCCAGCTGATAGGCAAGGGAAGGGTCGAATTTGAGCTTCATCATGGCTCACCCTCAGACCGTGCGGAATTCGATCGCGGTCTCACGGTTCCGAGCACGGGCCTTGAAGGTCTGCACGGCATTGGCCTTAAGCTGATCGTTTCCCTGGAAACCGGCGTCGAGGCAGATGACCCGCGACGGCTCCATGTCCGCCATGGCGTCGATCACCTCCTGGGTGAGCTGATTGTCGAGGCAGACAAGCAGTGCTCCGTCTGCGATGGAAAACACCTCTTTGCCAGCCAGCCTGACGGTGCTTACCTTCACCGATAATGGAAATCCGTCCTTTAGAAGCAATTCTGTCAGGATGTCGTACGTTGTTGCACCTTTGACCAAGTGCTCGGCGTGGCTCCCAATTCGGTCGAGTAGTGTGCCTAGCTGGCCGGGATCGCTGCCATCCCAGCTGCGAAAACATGAGGCGGCCAGTCGCAAGAGACGAAAGCCGCCATTCCGTATTTCTGCCTTGTCGCTGAGTCCCCTACTGGATCTCCTTACGCGCTCAGCCGCGAAAGAGGAGATCGTTGGAAAACCCGCGGCCTTAACCTTGCTATCAGCCCGACAACGTTCAGGAAGCTGAACAAGCACAAACGTCCTGCTGCCACCATCCTCGCTGTTCTGCTCAAGTACTGCTTGGGCAGTTGTCCCAGACCCTGCAAAGAAGTCCATAACGGTGATATCTTTGCCGCTAACCATACGGATAAGATAACGAATAAGGGCCGTCGGCTTAGCATAGTCGTCGTATTCTAGAGGGTGTTATGTACTTTTGCGTGGGTAGGTCTTAATGGAGACGGATGTCTCCTGCCGCACCGCGCAAGCCGTATCCGTCTGACGTCAGCGACGAGGAATGGTCGCTGGTTGTGCCATATCTGACGCTGATGAAGGAGGACGCGCCGCAGCGAGAGCATTCGATGCGGGAGCTATTCAACGGCCTGCGCTACGTCATCCGGTATGGCATCGCATGGCGGGCGATGCCGAATGATCTGCCGCCCTGGCATGCGGTTCACCAGCAGGCACATCGCTGGTTGGCGGCAGGATGTTTCGAGACGCTGGCGCAGGATTTGCGCGCCATGTTGCGCTTGGCGGCTGGCCGCAAGGAGGAGCCGACCGCCGCGATCATCGACAGTCGAACCCTGCGATCGACGCCGGAGAGCGGCACCCGCGCCGGCTATGACGGAGCCAAGCGCAAGCGCGGGTCGAAGGTCCACATGGCGGTCGACACGCTGGGACACTTGCTGGCCTTGCACGTGACGCCGGCTGATGTCGGCGATCGACAGGCGGTGGCCCGGCTTGCCGCCGATATCCAGGATGCCACCGGAGATAGCGTCGAACTCGCCTACGTCGATCAGGGCTACACCGGAGAAGCGGCCGCAGAGGCTGCCGCAGCCGAGGGGATCGCGCTGCACGTCGTGAAATTGCCGGAGGCAAAGCGCGGGTTTGTCCTGCTGCCGAGACGCTGGGTCGTCGAACGGTCCTTCGCCTGGGCGACGCGCTGCCGGCGCCTCGTCAAGGACTACGAGCGATATGCCGAAACCCTCGCAGGCTTCCACGTCGTCGCCTTCGTCGGATACATGCTCAAGCACGTCGCAGCGATGATCCAAGGTGCATAACACCCTCTAGGAAAGCAAGACCGTGCGCAGCCAAGCTGCAATGTTCGCTCCGCTGCCAAAACCGTGCGGTCTTCGGCGAACGTGGTTCGTTGCTCCTCCGAGTGACTTTTGTCCAATCTCACCTGTGCTACTCGTCTCCGTCCTCTGATTGAGAAGGGCGGATCGATTTTCGCCAAGCCGGTCGTCGCTGGCATTGAGTCCAGTCTGCTGTCTAACGGCCGTGCCCTGCGTCCGTACCATTGCCGCGTGAATGGCTGTTGGATGTGGAGACGCTGACCCGGCTTACACGCGCACGCTCCAGCGCAGGATCGGCGAAGGTAACAGACATGCCTTCGATCGCGGCGACGATTGCGACCTGATGCCGGAATGCCTCCGTTCCCTTCACGATCAGCGGGCGATTGCCGAACCGATCGGCAGCCAGAGATAACGCAAGGAATGCCGCGGCTGTGGTCGGCTGCGGCACCCGCACCTGGGCCGCCTCGTCCGACACCACGCCGCCGTCCGCCACGCGGTAGATCACACGGCCATCGCGACGGATCGCCGGCTTCATGTGCTCGTGGAGGACGTGCCGCGCCTGTTCGGCGTTTTCGGCGGTCAAGACCTCGTTCTCGATCTGCCGGGCGCGGCGCTGCCCGGACCGGAGTGACGCGAGCGCCTGCTCGTTTCCCTTCGCGGCCTCGGCTTCAAGATAGCCCTGCCAATTCGGGATCGGGTGCGCGGCCCGGACCTGTCGGCGCTCCTCACGCTCCCGCTCGATACGCGCCTTCCGGTCCTTCTCCCGCTCTGCCGTGATGTGCTCGAGGCTGTCCCGGCGCAGCGCGCCGCCCGGCCCCTGGGCACGTTCCTGCCGAAGCCGTTGCCGGTACCAACTTGCCAGCTCGCGGCCGTAGGCGTGGTGCCGGGCGGCAAGCTCGGCCAGGGCGGCGTCGCGCGCGCGGACCGATGCCGCGCGCTCCCGCTCGAAGGTCTCGTACAGCTTCCCGCCCCGTGCCGGCCGCTCGTAACGCGCGCCGGGCTTCGCGGCCTGTGCCTGTGCGTGGGCCGGCTCGAAAGGCCCGAGCCGGTCCGTCACGCCCTTCAGCGACAGCCGGCGGTCCACATCCGACGCCTTCACATGCAGCCGACCATCGCTGCGATGGCTGATGACCAAGCCGGCCCCACGGAGCTTCAGGTCGAGATCGTAGGCGGCGGCGACCTGGTGCATCGCCTGCCACCCCTGCCCGCCTTCCAGGGCCGCCAGAAGGGCCGGACGGGCGTGCTCCTGAGTCCAGGCGAGGAAGGACTGGCCGCCATGCCGCGCTTCGAAGTCGGCCGCCCTGCCCCGCGCCTTGCGTTCGCGGCTCTGCGCGAAATCGACGGTGTGCGGCTCCTGTGTCAGCCCGTGCTTGATCTCCAGCTCGGCGCAAGCAGCTTGCAGCCGGAAATGGTCCCGGATCGGGGTCACGTTGCGCAGGGTCGCCGGATGCACCTTGTTGATCGCGACGTGCAGGTGCCAGTTGTCGGTGTTCTGGTGGACGGCCGAAACCCGCTGGTGGTCGCCGAACCCGAGTGCGTCACACAGCCGGTCTTCGATGTCCTCGATCTGCTCCCGGCTGGGTCGCTCGTCCTCGGGGAAGCTGACCACCAGGTGGTAGCTCTTGTCCGACTTCGACCTGGTGTTCTGTTCCTGGGTGGACAGGATGTGCTTCACCGCCCATCCGGGATCGTCGTGGCCGCAATTGACGGCCCTCGCCCATGCCACCTTCTCGCCCGCATGCGTGGTGTCGAGGATGTAGGCGCCGAGCCTCGCCCAGCTCGCCGGGTCGGTTGCCTCCCGGTGCTCCGGCTTCACGTTCAGCACGTAACCGGACAGGCGCTGATATCCGGACCCGCCCTTCGGCGTGAGGATGCGCTTCGCGATCACACCCGGCCCACGATGTCGGCCAGGGTGCCTTGCAGGTCGCCGAGGCGGTCCAGCAGCCGGCGAACTTCGATTTCGGGTGCGCCCTTGCCGGGCTGATCCACCAGCCAAAGCTTCAGCAAACCGCCGAGCCGGCCCTGGTCGCCGGCCACCTTCACCAGCTCGCCGACCGCCTTGTGGTCGAGCACCGATCGCACCTGACGGCCGAGGGCCGCCGCCCGCAGATAGGACGCGACGGAAAGCCCGGCCTCCTTCGCCCTCGCCTGGATGGTGGCCTTTTCGGCTGCCGTCACCGTCACCCGAAGGGGGTGCTCCCTGTCCCTGCTTTGATAGCTGGCCCGTCTGGGTGTCGGCTGTTTCATCGCACCGGAGGTCAGTTCAGTTGCCGCTTTAGGCGTCGAGCGAAGCGAGTAAGCCCGCGCATTGTGGCTCCACAATGCCTATCCTGCCATCGAACTCCAAGGCTATTCTTGGCGAATTCGGCATCCGTGATGCAGGGCGGCAGTCATTCGCCGTGTTTCAACGAGATTCGCCAAGATTCGCCGAGTTAGTGCCCTCAATACGTGTTTTGACATGTATGCGAGCGGCCCTTACCTTCCGGCTGAAATCGACGGCAGGAACGCACGCCCGGGCACGATGGCAGACCAACGATCACCCCCGTCCTGGGGCAAGGGCCGAACAGTGTTCGTGTCCCGCCTGGAGACCATCCGCAGCGAGATCGGCGAGGGCCTGCTGCTCACCACGATCTATGACCGGCACAAGGCAGCCCTGGGCATCGGCTACGCGGGCTTCTGCAAGCTCGTGGCGCGCTACGCGGAGGACGCCAAGCCCCTGCGGCCTCGGCCGGTCCCAGCGGTCGCCGAAGTCCCCTCCCCTGCCCCGGTGCCGCCCGCCCGCCCCATTCCATCAGCAGCAGAAGCGCGCCCTCATGCCCGACACGAACCCGCCGGCCGACCCGATTTCCAGCACCACGGCATCGTCCAGGAAGGAGAGCCGGAGCAACTCTTCGGCCCCGGCTTCCTCCCCAAGCGCCGTGGCTAAGCCGCTCCGCAAGGTCCATACGGTCCTCGCGCCCAAGGGGGGATGCGGCAAGACCTACGTGGCATCGCTGATCGCCCAGGCTCTTCAGGAACGGGGCGAGCCGGTTGTCTGCTTCGATACCGACCGGGAGAACGCATCGCTGCGGGACATCCCAGCTCTGAAGGCGGAGCCGGTCAGCCTGTTCCTGCCGAACAGCGATGAGATCGACATCAACGCCATGGACGGCATGACCGAGCGCATGCTGAGCGAGGACGCCAACTTCGTCCTGGACAATGGCGCCACGTCCTTCGCCCCCCTGAGCCGCTACTTCGTGCAAGACGGGATCGCCGATGCCGTGGCGGAAAGCGGGAAGAAGATGGTGGTCCACACGATCGTCGCCGGCGGCCAGGAGCTGGTGCAGACCGGCCGCGGCTTCGATAGCGTCGCCAGCCAGTTTCCGGCGAGTGCGGACATGGTTCTCTGGCTAAACGAGCATCACGGCCCGGTGGATGGAGCTGACGGCGCCTCCTTTGAACAGACGCCGCTCTACCAGAAGCACAAGGGCCGCATTCTCGCGGTCGTCCGGCTCGCCCGGCAGCACCCCGGGACCTTCGGGGCGAATCTGGCGGACATGCTGCAACGGGGCCTGACGTTCGCCGAGGCTGACCGGTCCGGCGAGTTCTTCGTGATCGCCAAGCAGCGGCTCCGGCAGGTCTGGCGGCCGATCCGGGACCAGCTCGCGCCGGTCCTCTGATGGAAGCGGACCAGCTCATCGCGGAGATTGCCAGGACAACGGGGCTGCGGCTGGATAAAGCCGACCCCATTCTGGCGGCAGCCGTCATCAACGAAGTGCTGCTCGATCGGGCGCTGGTGAAGCTGGATCGCCAAGTGAAGGTCCAGGCCGATCGCGTCACGGCGGCCTCAACGCAGGCGGTCGTGGATGCAAAGAAGGAGGCTGAGACGCTTCTGACCGATGCCGGCGAGTGGATGGAGGCAAGGATCAAGGCTGCTGGTGAAGCGGCTGCCGCGAAGGTATCGGAGAATCTAAGGGGCGAGATAGGTAGGGCCGAACGAGCAAAGCGAACTACGGTTCGTGTGGCTTGGGTTATGATCACCCTCGGTCTTGCAGTCCTCTCCGGAGTTGCAGGTGCGGCCCTGGCTGCCTTTCGCTAATTATGAAGCGCGGCTCCGAGAACAAGAACCAGTTTACGGGAACGAACGCAAGCGAAAGCCCATACTATGTATCCATCTCACTTCTGGCAAAGGTAAGTTCAAGTTCACTTTTGCCGGCACCAATCATGTCTAGCCGACGCAATGATCCGTCCTTGAGCAGGAAGTCGTTATATGCCTTGCGGCGGCGCCAATTGCGCCACCAGTAGACGGGAACTCTTAGGAAGCCCGACGCCTCCTGTTTAACCCGCTCCCATTCAGCTTTCAAAACCCACTGCCCGTGCCGCATCATTATTTCATTAGCGAGTATAAGTGACGCCCCGGTATGGAGCCGCGCAGCAGCATTTAACTTCTTTGCGGCTTTGAGAAAGTTCTGAGCTTCCGGCTCCTTCGGATTAAGCCGAAGCGTAATGTCGGAAAGCAGGACTTGTAACGCCTGGGTGTCTGTTGCCCATTCCTGGCTTCCTTCGTAATCTTTTTTCTTTCTCAGTGCACTGAGCTTGCTTGCAGCACCTGAAAACTTTGAGATCGTTATACGGAGTGCCTCAATCCACTTCGATCTCTCCGCAGTCACGGCAGTAATGTAAACTGATCGACGCGAAACGACGTACGAAACCAAGGCACTTACAACAGCAGCCGAGAGTGCGGCAGCCGCAGTGAACCACGCCGCAACCACAGCGGAGGTGGCAGGATCTTGCGCGATGCGTGACCACCAAGCCGACAATCTTATGCCCCCTGAATTGCTGTGTAAGTCACCATCAGGCGATGTAGTAAAGCAGGCACGAAGCTTTAGCTTTTTATACCACCCCGCCGCCGAGGCGGGGGTCGGTCCTCCAGGTCGCGCGCAGCTACGTGGATGCCACGTGCAGCGAGAGCTTCTGCAATGACTCGCCTCTGTGTCGTCCCCTGCTGAAGCGCGTAGTTGGCCAGAGCCTCCAGCGTGGCCTCGGTCAGCCGTACGGAGAGCATGGCCGACTTGTCTGAGCCCTCGATGGCGGCAACGGCGGGTGGCTGCTGCGGTGCCGCGGCGCCTGCTATCCTTAGCATCTCGTCCGGCGAGGCCGCGGGCGCCTGCCGTGTGCTCTTGAGCCCCTTCAACGGCCCGCCCTCCCCGTCTTGACATATTTTGTCTTGACGGCTTGCGTATTGACGCTTGACGGCGCTGCCGCAACGGGTGGCAGAAAGCCGATCGCCCGCAACTCGGCGATTAGAGCCGATATCTCTGTGCCCGCCTTGCCTGCGGGCATGCGCCCGGAGAAGCCCATCTCGCCGTACGCCACCAGGTCGGACAGACCAGTATCGAGCTTCGGTAGGGAACCCACCTCGGCCGCCGCGTGACGCGAGAGAGCCGTCGAGGACCGAACCCGGTTCAGCACGACGCGGGAGGGAATTTCCCGGCGCGCTGCGGATGCGACACCGGCTACCAGCTCCACCGTACGGGCAGCCTCGGTCACGTCGCCCTCGCCCGGCACCATTGGAATAAGCACCGCGTCCGCGGCGGTCATGGCCACGGTCGCGGCACGATTGCCGAAGCCCGCGGTATCCACCACCACCACATCGGACTCCTGGGCGACGCGGTGGATCAAGTGGGCAAGCCGGGCCTCGTCAGCCTCGTGATGGCAGGTGAAGGCCGGTCCCTCGTAAAGCCGCGTGGCCCAACGCGACAGGCCGCCGGTAGGGTCGGCATCCAGCGCCGCGACGTTGGCCCCGTCCAGGGCCAAGCTGCCAACGATCAGCTCGGCCAGGGTGGTCTTACCGGGACCTCCCTTGGAACTGGCTATGGTCAGGATTGTCATGCTCCGCCCTCCATAGGCGTAGCGTAATGCGTATTGACGTATGGCGACAAGCGTATGTGTGCTGTTCGTATTGTGTCATGACGCAAGCGGGTCAGCCTCTCTGCCGGGGGCAGCCCGGTTCGCAGAGCCGCACCATGGTATGGCGGACATCTCTCGCGCCGCAGGCGGTGCATTTCAGGCTGTGCAAGGCGAACTCGATCAGGTGGAGATCGCCCCGTTTCCGTATCAGCGCCTCGACGGGCAGAGCGCCCTGGTGGCCGCACGCTTGGCAGCGGGCGAGCCGGACCCAGCCAGGCGCCGTATGCCGAAGGCTCCGCAAGCGCGGCTGCCGGTTTGGGTCCTTTCCTCCCATCGTTAGAACATATAAAGAACATGTGGAGGGAGTCGAGGCGGCGATCGGGGTAGGGGAGGTAGAGCCATGTGCGGACGCTTCGTCGCTCACCTGCCAGCCGACGCCATCCGTGCTTTGTTCCGCACCTCGAACCCGGCGCCAAACCACCCGCCATACTGGAACGTCGCGCCGACGCAGGCCGCAATGGCGGTCCGGCTGCACCCGGACACGGGCGAGCGGCATTTGGACCTGCTGCAATGGGGACTGGTCCGCACTTCACAAAGGACCTGAAGACCGCCCGCAAGCCGATCAACGCACGCTCGGAGACCGCTGGCAGCTCGCGCATGTTTCGGGGGGCGCTGGAGCGTCGGCGGTGCCTCGTGCCCGCGGACGCCTTCTACGAGTGGCGGGCCATGCCGGACGGCAAGCAGCCCTATGCAATCGCCCGGCAGGATGGAGCCCCTCTCGCCTTCGCCGGCCTCTGGGAGGGCTGGCGCGCTCCGGACGGCATCGCCCTCCGCAGCTTCGCAATCCTGACGACAACGGCGAACGCCACCATGAGCGCGCTACACGACCGAATGCCAGTGATCCTGGAGGAGGAGCATTGGCCGGTGTGGCTCGGTGAGTGCCCGGGGGAACCGGCAAACCTGATGCAACCGGCTGCTCATGATGTGCTGCACCTCTGGCCAGTCAGCCGGGCCGTGAACAGCGTCCGGAACAACTCGGCGGACCTGCTGGACCGCATTGACGACCCGCATGCGCCAGTCCCGAGCGATGCGCCTCCGGGCCAGAACCCCGCTTAATAGTTAAGTGTAATGTTGCAAGCAGCTTGACGCATGACGGCTTGCGACAGGCATCCTTACATAGCCGCGGATTGATGCAAACGTCCTCGCTTGAGCTTGCGAATCGCGTTTGCTGCAAATATGCTCACAAGCGTGGAAAGGGCGCAGACTGACGGGATGACACCGGCGCAGTGCAGGATGGCAAGGGCAGGGCTCGGCCTATCCCTCACTGAAGCGTCGAAGGTTTCGCTTGTCAGCCGCGCCACCATCACCCGCTTCGAAAGCGGAAGCGAGATAAAGCCGGTGCTTCGATCTGCACTGCGCGCCGCTTTCGAGCGGCTCGGCGCCGTCTTTACGGAGAGCGGCGTCGAGATCAGCCCAAAGCGGGGAGGGGAGGGGGCATGACCGACGCGAGTGAGCAGGGCGACCTGCTCTCCGGCCTGAAGCTACCCCGCACGACGGCGCGCATCCTGAAATTCGCGCACGAAATCCAGGACACCAGGCCGGAACGCCCAGATTATCTGCACAGCGTCCTCTGCCAGGTTGGCTTGCCGCGCAGCGAGACGAAGAGCCTGACGTTCGAGCGGACGAACGGCACCGCTTCGCTTCTCATCGAGGCTGGGAAGCTGTGGAACGGATCAGCATGGGTGCAGCAACCGCTTCCATGCGGCACCAGGCCTCGTCTCGCCCTGGTGCATGTCAGCAGCGAAGCGGTCCGGTCTAAGTCGCCGGTCGTCGAAATTGGCGGGTCGGTCCGAGAATTCCTGATCCGCCTCGGCGTGGATACCGGGGGCAGGGAGTACGCCACCTTCACGAAGCAAATGCGCGCGCTGTCGGCGTGTCGGATGAGCCTGGGCTTCGGCACTGAGACGATAGATGCCAAGCCGATCGAGCGCTTCAACGCCTGGACGGATGCTGATGGCGAACGTGATCGCAACAGCCCTGGCGTGATTGAGCTGACGCCCAAGTTCTTCGCCTCGCTGACCGAATTCGCCGTGCCGCTTGATGCGCGCGCGTTGGCGGCACTGAAGCACAGCGCGCTTGCGCTGGATGTATACACTTGGCTCGCCCATCGTCTGCTCAGGGTCAAGCGAGTGACCGGCGAGCGAGTGACGTGGAAGAACCTGCGGGATCAATTTGGTCAGGAATATGCTGATCCGAAGAACTTCAAGCGCAAGATGGTCTCGACCCTGCGCTCCGTTTTGGCTGTCTATCCAGACGCAAGGATTGAGCCAGTTCTTGGTGGTCTGATCTTGCTTCCCTCACAGCCGCCGGTTCCGAAAATCACGCATCAGGTCAAAGCCACCGAGAGATAGCGTTCGGGCGGATAGTACCCCCTTTCCGGTCGGGGGGCGGGGGTGGCGGGTGATCTTCGGGCATTTGGTACCCCTCCAACCTCTGGCCCTCTGGGCTCCAGCCGTTCCCGGACGGGCAGCACCACGGAGTTCGGGCGTTTGGTACCCCCGACGGCGGGCGCCGCTTGCGCCATCCCGCGGATTGGCTCTGTGAGTAAGAAAAGTTATCCACGGGCGCACGGTACCCGACGTCCGGGCGATCGGTACCCCTTTGTTCGGGTAGATGGCACCCGCCTGATTCGGGCGCATGGAACCCCCCTAAACCGATAGCCTCTTCCGATAGATTTTCCTCTAGCTTCTTCCGATAGCTGCCGACCGAAACCTGTGGATTTGTGGACAGTCGGCCAAGCGGCCGAACGGGTAGGACCCGTGGACAATGCGCGAAGGCGCGCACCGGCTTCGCCTTTGCCCACGGGTCCTACCCTCTGCCCACAAGTCCACAGGCCCATCGACAACAGGATCGACCATTAATTGTAGGCGCTCGCAATAATCGGCGGTCGTGCTCGCAAACAGTGGGAATTCCTGCTCGGATTAGCTGCCAATGGGGCGGCGGTCGTGCTCACATTATCTGCCAGCGTGCTAGCCATCATCGCGCCGTGCTCGCCAACGGAGGAACCTGCTCACAATCCCTGCCAACGAGGTTCGGCCGTGCGAGCGCCAGCCGTTCTCGATAACGAAGGGCGTTTTGGCGTAATGCCGCGCTCGTGCGCGGCGCCGGTCAGCCAAAGACGCTCTTCGATTCTAAATCCGCCATAAATCGTGTGGTTCTTGGCTGATTCGAGAGTTGGCGCGGCAATACCGGGCGACGGCCGCGCTTCACCCAAATCCAGAGCGGCATCTTCACGCGGCCCGCGGCCTCGCTAACGACCGAGTCTCCTACTTGGCATCCGCATCCGCGGCGTCCTTGCGTGCTGTTTGGTCCCAGCCCGCGAGCCATGCCTCGCGTTCGTCGGCGCCGGGCGGATAAGGGCAATCCTCACGGGGCAATCCATGCAGGAAGGAGTCGGCACCTTCTGAGTAGACGCCCTGGGGCAACTGCGGAGTTTCGTTCATCACCCTGTTCCTCATGTTCCGCGCGGAGCAGATATGCGAATGTGCCGCCACGCGGCAAAGATTACTCAGCCTGCCGGCTCCCCCGGCGCATGATCGCGCGCCCGTTGCCGCTCGCGCACCTGCGCGTCGCTTAGGCGCGCATCATAGATCGATCTGGGTTCGATCGTGCGCGCAACCAGCGTCGCCGTCGCGACGACGAGCAGCAGCGGCACGATCGCCGAACGGGCGTATCCGGTCAGCTCCATCATCAGCACGACGGTCGAGATCGGGCCTTGCGTGGTGGCCGCGAGCATCGCGGCGGCGCCGAGCAGCGCGAACACTCCAGGCGGCACGCCCGGCCAGAGCCACATCCAGGGCAGTCCCAATACGCCGCCCAACATCGCGCCGAATGTCAGCGAGGGCGTAAACAGACCGCCGGGTGCGCCGCTGCCGAGGCAGAGAACAGTCGCGGCCGGGCGCAACAGCCACAGCACCGCGAGGAGCAGCGCGCCGAGCTGGCCGGTGAACGCCAGCTCCGCAACGTCGCGTCCATTGCCAAGCAATTGCGGGAACGGGATGGATGCCGCGCCCAGCAGGCCGAGCACCACGACCGGCGCCACTACGCGGCTCCACCCTTTCGGCCTGTCGCGATCCGCCCAAGCGACGGAGCGGACATAGGCCACGGAGGCGAGGCCAACAACCGGCCCAGCTAGAAGCGCCCAAGCGGTGCTGGAGATCGAGCCGGCATAGGCGGGGATGATGTAGGTCGGCCGGTCCGGCAGAAACGCCCACGAGATGCCGGTCGCGACCAGCGACGTGACCAGGGCGGGCAGCACGAAGCGCAGGGCGAGCGCGCCGCGCAGCACTTCGAGCGCGAACAGCGCGCCGCCCAGGGGCACGCCGTAGGCCGCCGCCATCCCGGACCCCGCGCCGCAGGCGACCAGCAGCCGCCGCTCGTCGTCGGACAGATGCACGCGGTCGGACATCGCATTGGCGATCACCGCGCCGGCCTGCTTCGGCGCCCCTTCGCGCCCGAGGGCCGCGCCCATGCCGACGATCACGACGGAAAGCACGGCGCTGGCCAGGGTGCGGAGCGCCGGCAGCCGCCCGGCGTAGAACCAGATCGCGGCCGTGATGTCGATGCCGTTGGCGCTCGACAGCCGCGTGAGCAGAAGTTGCCCGGCCCCGGTCAGCAGTCCGGCGCCGAGCAGCACCGCGAGATGCCGACATGGTCCCGCGCGCGACGCTGCCTCCAGCAGATCGAGGCCGGCGCCGCCCCACATCAGATGCTGCACCAGTTCCAAAAGTCCGGTGAGCGCCGCTCCGGCGAGGCCGGTGCCCACGCCGGTCAGCAGCACCGCCAGCCAGAACCCCACGGCGCTGCGCCGGGCCAAGATCGGCGCGATCATGGATTGGGGCCGTTGCCCGCTCCGCCATCAGTGATCCGTGCAGGGGTGCAAGCGGCGCAGTCCGCGGCTGCCATGCCGGCCTCTGGCGCGGCGGCGAAGAAGGCCCTCGATGGCGGCGCGTCAGGCTCGTCGGGATTCAGCAGCAGAATCATCAGAGCCCACGAAATCAGACAATCCCGAGCCGCGCGAAAACCGGTCGCTTCACCAAATCCAGCACCACGGCGAACGCGCCCGCGGCGGCCAGCGTCGTCGCCACGACCACTGCCGGCAGCGGCGCCAGGGCAATTCCGGCGAGCGCCAGGATACAAGCGATCGCCACGTCCAACAGCGATGACCCTGCCAGCCAGAGGCTCGGGCGGATGCTCCACAGATACGGGCGCCCGCGGATGGCGTAGATCATCGCCTGGCTGCCGAACACCAGCGAGACGAAGGATAGCGTCTGCAACGCCGGCGTCCTGAGACGCAATGCGAACGTGCCGACCGCCAGCACGGCGCAGCAGAACACCAGCATGCTGCCCCCGAGGATTGCGCCGGCTATCGTCAGCTTGCCGATATGCCATGCGTTCGGCGCCAGCGAGGCGCGCACATTGTCCGTGGTCAGCGACATCGCCAGGAAGTCGCCGGCGATCATCACGATGACCATGAGCAGCGGCGTGAGGATCGCGTGCCCAGTCATCATCAGGCCGGCCATCAGGAAGAGCACCGTGACGATCTTCTTGGTGATGGAGTTGATCGTATAATTCTGAATGCGCTGGAACGTCGTCCGCCCCTCCCTGACCGCGGCCACGATGCCGGCGAGGCCGGGTTCGGTCAGCACCATGCCGCCGGCTGATTTGGCGACGTCGGTTGCAGTCGAGACCGCGATGCCTATTTGCGCCTGGCGTAGCGCCGGCGCGTCATTGGCGCCGTCGCCGCACATGCCGACCGTGACGCCGCCAGCCTGGAACGCCTTGACCAGGTTGTATTTGTCCTCCGGCAGCACGCCGGCGAATACCGCGAAGGATGCCGGGCGCACATCTTTCGGGATCGGTCCGGGCGGACACACCGCACCCATTAAGCCGACGGCATGCGCGACGATCCCCGCCGTCCGCGGCGCGTCGCCGGTCACCATCACGGTGCGGACGCCGAGCGCGCGCAATTCGCTTACCAATGCGGACGAATCCGCGCGGGGCGGATCGCTGAGTGCGATCAGCCCGGCAAGCTGCATCGCCTTGGCGGGTCCCGCCGCGACCGCCAGAACACGGAAGCCCTGCTCCTCAAGCGCACTTGCCGCCGTCGCCGCGGCCGGTTGCGGCCGGGCGAGGCCGGTGACCACGGCAAAGGCGCCCTTGACCACGCGTTGCGCGGCGCCGGCCGGGTCCGTCACTGTCGCTTCCGACATCTTGGTGGCCGGATCGAAGGGGACGAATTTGACCAGGTGCGGCGCGTCGGCGGCGGGTTTGCCGGCGGCGGCGCGAATGGCCCCATCGACCGGGTCCTGACCACCGTCCGAGCTGGCGAGCGCCGCCAGTGTCAGCACATGCGCGGCGTCGAACCCCTCCATTGGATGGACGTTCGCCACCGTCAGCGCGTTTTCCGTGAGCGTCCCGGTCTTGTCGACGCACAGCACGTCCATCGTGCCAGCCTCATCGACCGCCGAGAGACGCGTTGGAAGCACGCCCAGTTTCGCAAGCGCCCTCGCGCCGATCGCCGCCGCAAGGGTGAACGTCGCCGGCAGGGCGACCGGAATTGAGCCGAGCACGGCCGTCAGTACCAGCGGCACGATGGCCGCCGCCGGCAGGTGCAGGATGACGGCATAAACCGCGAGCACGACGATGACGCAGCCGGCGAAGCCCACGAGGTTGCGCACTACGCGCACGACCGCCTTCTGCTGCGAACTGACGACATGGGCGGTGCGGACCAATTCGGCCGTCCGCCCGAATTTGGTGCGTGCGCCAGTCGCGGTGACCTCGGCCACCGCCTCGCCCCGCCGCACCAGGGCGCCGGCAAAGGTCTGCAAGCCCGGCCCGGCCTCGATCGGCACCGATTCGCCCGTGAGCATGGATTGGTCGAGCAGCACGCCACCCGCGGTCAGCCGGGCGTCAGCCGCGACCACGCCGCCGAGCGAGAGCTTGATCACGTCGCCGGGAACAAGATCCGTGGCGGGGAAGATGGCCCAGGCGCCATCGCGCCGGACGGAGGCGGTCAACGCGAGACGGGATTTCAGGGCCATGAGAGTGTGCTGCGCACGGCCCTCCTGCACGAGGCCGACGACCGCATTGAACAGCAACAGGCCAGCGATCACCGCCGCCTCGACATACTTCCCGAGCGCCAGTTCGAGCACCACCGCGGCTTCCAGCATCCACGGCACCGGCGCCCAGAATTTTTCGACCGCGCGGCGCAAAGGGTGCAGGGCGGTGTCCGGCATGGCGTTGGCGCCATAGCGGCGCAGCCGAAGCGCCGCCTCGGTGCTGGTAAGGCCGATATTCCCCGGTGACGAGGGGGCGGCAACGTCCGCGACGATGACAGTCATTGTCGCAGGATACCCTTCACGGCAGCGTGCCGGCAGTCTCGGATTTTACTCAGTCCGGCCAGGGCGGCCGGTCCGTCACGCTTCGATTGGGGTCGCCCCGCGCCGCAATGATCTAGCTCGGCCGGTTTACGTTTCACAAACGAAGATTTCTGACGATCCCTGGCGCGCGCCGCCCGGAGCCTCGCATCGAGGCGCTTTCTCTTCTCACAACCGTTCTTGATTGCTCCGTTCCGAAACGGTAGGTCTTGGACGAGTTTCGAGAACAAGGGCGTAGGATGCGGGTCGGGTATGCCAGGGTCAGCACTACCGACCAGTCGCCCGAGCTGCAACTCGACGCGCTTCGCCGTGCCGGCTGCGAGAAGATCCATACTGAGAAGGCGTCGGGCGCCAAGATGGATCGGCCCGAACTCGCGCGCGTCCTCGATGACGTGCTGCGCAAGGGCGACGTGCTGGTAGTGTGGAAGCTCGACCGGCTCGCCCGCTCGCTGAAGAAGCTGATCACGACCGCCGAGGATCTCGAGGAGCGCGGCATCGGGCTGGTGTCGCTGACCGAGAGCATCGACACCACCACGCCAGGGGGCGTGCTGGTATTCCATGTATTCGGAGCTATCGCGCAGTTCGAACGCGCCCTGATCCGCGAACGCACCGCCGCCGGCCTTGCCGAGGCGCGCCGTCTCGGTCGCAAGGGTGGGCGTCCACCAGCCTTCAAAGCTGGTGACGTCACCGCGGCGCGTGCCCTGATGAAAGAGGGCAAGCTGCCGGTGCGCGACGTCGCCAAGCGCATGGGCGTCTCGGTGGCCACTCTCTATCGCCACGTCGGCAAGCGGGGCTCTGGCGATGATGGCGCAGAGGCCGTTGCCGCCCGTGACTGACCGATCGAAGCGGCCCCCGGGGGAGGCGCTGGTCGACTTGCGCCGGCGCCTGGCACTGCTGTCGCCGCGCCACTCGGCCCGCACCGAGGTGATCGCGCGCGCGGCCGAAGCCTATGGCGTCTCAGTCTGGACGATCTACCGCGCGCTGCGCGAATTGACCCGGCCGAAATCTGTGCGGCGCTCCGACCACGGCTCGACGCGGGCGGTGCCCGCGGCGGGGATGGAGCGCTACGCCGAGATCATCGCAGCCCTCAAGATCAGGACCTCAAACAAGAAGGGTCGGCATCTCTCGACGGCGCGGGCGATCCGGTTGCTCGAGGAGGATGGTGTCGAGACACCCGACGGCTTGGTGCGGGCGCCGGCGGGCCTGCTCAAGCGCGCGACTGTCGACCGTGTCCTGCGCGCTTCGGGTCTCGATCATGCGCGCGTGGTGCGTCCGATTGCGGCGGTGCGTTTCCAAGCGAAGCGCTCGAACGAGCTCTGGCAGTTCGACATGAGCCCCTCCGACCTGAAGCAGGTCGAGGCTCCGCTCTGGATCGAGCCAGGTCGCGGCAAGCCGACCTTGATGCTGTTCTCGGTCGTCGATGACCGCTCCGGTGTCGTCTACGACGAATATCGCTGCGTCTACGGCGAGGATGCCGAATCCGCGCTGCGCTTCTTGTTCAACGCCATGGCGCCCAAACCCGAGCCCGAGCTGCCGTTCCAGGGCATTCCGGCCACGATCTACATGGACAACGGCCCGGTCAGCCGCTCGAAGGTGTTCCAATCCGTGATGGGCAGCCTCGGCGTCCGCGTGCTCACCCACATGCCGCCGTCCGAGGCCGAGCGACGCACACCCGCGCGATCGAAGGGCAAGGTCGAACGACCGTTCCGCACCATCAAAGAGGTGCACGAGACACTTTACCACTTCCACAAGCCAAAGGATGAGGCGGAGGCGAACCTCTGGATGCGCCGGGCGCTCGTCACCTACAACAACGGCGACCATCGCACCGAGTCGCACAGCCGGGTCGAGGATTGGCTGAAGAATTTGCCGCCGAGCGGCGTGCGGGCGATGTGCTCGTGGGAGCGGTTCTGCGCCTTCGCGCGCGAGCCGGAGCGCCGTGCCGTGGCCGGCGAGGCGACCGTCTCGGTCGAGGGTGTCTCGTATGAGGTGGAGCCTGAACTCGCCGGCGAGACGGTGACGCTCTGGTGGGGACTGTTCGACCAGGAGCTGTTCATCGAGTTCGAGGGCAAGCGCTTCGGGCCCTACCAGCCCTCGCGCGACGCGATCCCGCTCTATCGCTACCGCAAGTATCAGAAGAGCCGGGCCGAGGAGCGCCTCGACAAGGTCGTGCAGCTGGCCGATCAGCTCGGGTTGCCGCGCGCCGCGGTCACCGGCGGGGACAGGCCCTTGCCGTCGCTGGCTCCAGGCGCCGGATCCATGCAGGTGCGACGCATGCCGTTTCCCGAGCCGGCGGCCGACATCGCGTTCCCGACGCCGCTGGCGGCCAGGTTGGCGATCTCCGTCCAGCTCTCGAAGTCTCTCGGCAGTCTGCCCGAACCGGACCGTGCCTTCATCGACGCGCTGCTGGCAGAAACACTCGACCGGGAAGTCGTCGCGGCGCGTGTACGCGAGCACTTCAAGACAGCAGGGAGAGGCTGATGCTCGCCGACGTGCAGGCGCATTTCGGGCTAACAAGACCCTTTCACGGGGTCGGCAACTATGAGACCGAACACCAGCGCACGCTGGTCCGCGAGGTGTGCGCGGTCGTGCAAACCGGCAGGCTGGTCGTCGTCGCGGGCCTGGTCGGTTCGGGTAAGACACACCTGCTGACCCGCATCGAGGAAGAGCTCGCCCGCTCCGGCAAGATCGCGGTCGCGAAGTCGCTGGCGGTCGACAAGCGCCGCACGTCCCTGCCGTCGCTAATCGAGGCCATGTTCTACGACCTCACGCCCGGCGACCGCAGCAAGATCAAAATCCCCCAAACAGCCTGAACGGCGTGAGCGTGAACTCCGTGACCTCATGCGCAAGAACAAGCATCCCGTCGTGCTGATCGTCGATGAGGCGCACGAGCTGCACCACAAGACGCTGACTGGGTTCAAGCGGCTGATGGAGGTGGCGGCGGGCGCCGGGGTGATCTTGTCGGTGCTGCTGATCGGGCACCCAAAATTGCGCAACGATCTGCGCCGGCCGCAGATGGAGGAGATCGGCTACCGCACCACCACCTTCGAGTTCGAGGGCGTCTCCGGCCATCGCCGCGAATTCATCGGTTGGCTGGTGAAGACGTGCGCGCAGGACGGCACGAAGCCCGCGGACATCATCGATGTGGACGCGATCGAGTTGCTGGCCGAGCGGCTGCGCACGGCGCTGCAGATCGAGATGCACCTCACTTTGGCCTTCGAGCACGCGTTCCGCCTTGGCGAGACGCGTGTGTCCACCGAGGTGGTCGAACAAGTGCTGTCGCGGGCAATCGACGAACTCGAGCCGACGCTGACCCGCAACGGTTACGACGCGCCGGCGCTGACCGTGCTGCTCCGGGCCAAGCCGGCCGAAGTGCGCGATTTTCTGGCCGGCACCCTTGCCGCAGATCGCACGCGCGAGTTCACCGAGCAGCTCCGCGTAGCAGGCGTGCCGGTATGAACCGGACAGGTTCACTCATTGGCAGGCAATGTGAGCACGACCGTCCGTTGGCGAGCACGGCCCGATTATGGCGAGCACAGTGGCAGAAAATGTGAGCACGATGCGCGCCCCATTGTCAGCTAATCCGAGCAGGAATCCGCGCTGTTTGCGAGCACGAGCGCCGATGATGGCAAGCGCCTACAATTAATGGCTTAGAACGCCTTTCAAAACCCTTGTACTCTGATGCGGGCTGATTCATGAGGGGGAATGCGTGCTCCCCTTCTGCCCGAATCGCTTTGGCGGATCATCGAACGACTGCTGCCACCGGTTCCTCTGAGACC
>Ga0209012_1001670_pt1 | contig 21863 bp, 19 predicted proteins | sample RS3BMetagenome_FD_184735 | JGI IMG/M metagenome (GOLD analysis project Ga0209012, IMG submission 184735) | Ferric oxide microbial mat and aquatic microbial communities from Rainbow Spring, Yellowstone National Park, USA - RS3B (SPAdes) (version 3) ...
CACGTTATGTACTCGTCTCACTTCAAGAGGTAGGATGGCGTGTACCTTTTTGGTGACGCTCGGGGCTTAAACGTGGTGGATGTAATAAAGCTAAATTTGGTAAACGCCCATTAAGTCTACCGAACTTCGTATGGACATTTACTCGTGTAATTTAACCTCTTCACTGTTTTGGTCATGTAACTTTTGGTCTTTAGTAAGTTAGACTCATATTTTAGAATATGATATTTTAGAATATGGTGTTCGCTGATAGAGAGAAGGAGTTAAAGGCGCTTGAGCAGAGGTTTTCCTCTGATAACTTTGAGTTCGTTGTGATTTACGGTCGACGCAGAATAGGTAAGACCTCGCTTATTCTAGAAGCCTTGAAGGATAAGGAGCACGTTTACTATTTGGCTACAGAGGCGAAAAACAATTTGGCGAAGTTTAAGCGAACCGTGGAGGCAATATTCCCAAGTGTAAGGCATGTTAGGGAAGATTGGGAGTCGTTACTACTTGCCTTAAAGGACAAGGTTATCGTGTTTGACGAGTTTCCGTACCTGATTAAGGAGGACAGTTCGATTGTGTCGGTGTTCCAAAAAATCGTGGATTCGTTAAGGGATAGCAAGACAAAACTCGTCGTGCTTGGTTCTTCGATTTCGATGATGGAAGACGATGTTTTGTCTTATAGGAGCCCGCTTTACGGTAGGAGGACTGGGTCAATCAGGCTCGGAGAGCTAAAGTTTAGCGATTTAAGGCATTTTGGTTTTGATCTTATGGAGTCGGTAAGGGTCTACGGTTTTTCGGGGGGTGTTCCTTATTACATCACTAAGGTGAACACACCCTTTTATGGTTGGATTAATTGGGAGCTAAAAAAGGCGGATTCATTCATAAAGGACGAAGTTGACTTCCTTTTAAAGTATGAGTTTTCGGAGATCGCCACATATAAGGAAATCCTCTTCGCGATCTCATTGGGCAAAAACACCTTGGGTGAAATCAGGGATTTTGTAAAGGTGAAGGGTGAAGTGTCCTCTTACATTCGGAAGTTGCAAAGGATAGGTCTTGTGATAAAGGAGATTCCTGTAACGGAGGGAATCACCTCAAAAAGGGGGAGATATAGGATTGCGGACAATTTCACAAACTTCTGGTTTAGATTCGTCTACCCCAACTTGAGCATGATCGAGGAGGCACTCTATGAGCTCCCCAAGAGGGATTATGAAGCATACTTGGGCCGCGTGTTTGAGAGGATAGCCGAAGAATACGTCAAAGAGAAGTACACGGTAAATAAAATTGGGAGGTTTTGGTGGAAAGACATTGAAATAGACCTGCTTGCACTTGGCGGCGAAAACGTTGCGGGCGAATGCAAGTGGAGCGAAAACGTTAACCCCAAAGAGCTACTCCACGCGCTTAAACAAAAATTAAAAGCAGTTGGCGTGGAGGTTGATAGGTTCATTCTTTTTGCAAAGAGCTTCTCACGCCAAGAAGAAGAGGCAGAGCTTGTTGACCTAAACGAGCTGAACGAGTGGTACAAGGGCGCTCTCAGGCCTAGAACATAGTAGCTTGTGTCACTAAGCCCCATCATCTCAATTTCGGTGTGTTTTAATAGTCAACTATCCAAATGTCTAATCTGCTAAAGCACGGAAACGTGGGAAAGTATCATTATGGTGTCTGCCTTATACCGGGAGAATTTGTAAACTGGCATTGCATGTGTGTACTTATTTGATACTCTTGGTATTATCCACATGCTCGCTTTCATGTGTGTATAATACCTCGAGTTTAATTTACCTAACACCCTTCTATTGTTTATATTTGTGCAGTGAGTGGAGGTGTTTTGTTCGCTCCTTAAAATGGGCTGTCTAATGGCACTTATTCAGCAAAGCAGTTTGAATGTGGATCGTCTATGAGCGGTGTAGACACCCAGCTCAGATACGCTACGCGCGCGGCTTAAAACGCGGCGAGAATAAAGCTTAAATCCACTCAACTTGGGGGAGTGACTGAGGGAGGTGAAACCCTTGCCCAAGAAGGGTAAAAAGGCTGAGGAAAAGAAGGGTAGCGGTGGGGAGTCAGGTCAAACCCAACAGCAACAGCAGAAGTAAAGATGGACACGAACACCTACGCAGCCTTCCCCCCCACTTTTTTGTAAACCGCCTCCCCTCTCCCCTCCCCCGTAAAGACTGTTCCCAGAGGGTTGGGGCCAGACTTACCGGTAGATACCTACCTACATTAGTGTTGTAAAATGAAAATTGGAATGGTTTCAAAACGCATAGAGACTTGAGTCTGTTAGGGTGGGTGCCACCCTTCTGGTGTGCCTGCGGTTGAGCTCCGCCCAACACCTCCCCTCCCATCCCTGGGGTTGAGGAGGCATGGTGGGGCGGTGATTCAGGAGGCTCCCGCCTTCAGGCGGGGGTAACTCACCAGCTACAACACGCCTTCTACGCACGAATTTGGGTTCTCTGATAGTCAGCCAAATCAGCATTACCACAAATAAGACGTGGTATTGTTTAAATCCTTGGTTGGAAAAAGTTCGGATAATGTTCTCAGAGTTAGAACTAGCCCTAACGGCATTAAGTAGGGGTGATTTTGTTCTTATCCATGACAGCAAAGAACGGGAAAACGAAATAGACTTGGTTGTTGCAGCCCAGCACATCACACCTGATAAAGTGGCAACCATGCGTAGAGAAGCGGGTGGGCTAATCTGTGTGGCGTTGAGTTGGCGCTTAGCTTCAGTGTACGGTCTACCGTATCTTACCGAAATCCTGAGAGTTGCTTCATCTAATTACCCATTTTTACGCAGGCTCATCATGGAGGAGACGCCCTACGGGGGGCGACCGGCATTCTCGATTACTGTGAACCACAGAGGAGTATACACGGGGATCAGCGACGCGGAGCGTTCATATACGATTAGTAGGCTGGCTGAAATATCGGCTTTGGCCCTTAGTGATGCGGACAACGCGAAATCAAGGTTTTACTCCGAATTCTCTTCGCCTGGTCATGTTCACCTACTGGTCGCAGCCCGAAACCTATTAGAAGAAAGGAGGGGGCACACTGAGCTCTCGGTATTTATGGCCGAGCGGGCCGGGGTCACACCTGTGACTGTTTTGTGCGAAATGCTTGATTCGGTTTCCCATAGAGCACTGGGTAGGGGGGGCGCGTTGCGATACGCTGAGGAAAGAGGAATCCCCTTTGTTGAAGGGGATATGCTTGTTCAAGCGTATAGGTCGATTGGTGGTGTCTAAATGAATTTGGGTGTTGTTGTCAGCGAATTTAATAGTGAGATAACGCAGAGGATGCTTATCGAAGCTAAAGAGTACGCTAAGAGTCTAGGTATAAACGTGGAGTACGTGTGCTATTCACCGGGGGCGTTCGATATGCCGCTAATTGTTAGAGAGCTACTTAGGAAAGACAATATCCACGCGGTGGTGACCTTAGGTGCAATAGTTAAGGGTGAAACCAAACACGACGAGGTTATAGCATTCATCTTAGCCAAACAGCTAAGCGAGCTATCACTTGAATATGGGAAGCCCGTAGCGCTGGGTGTGTCGGGGCCGGGTATGAGTTGGGAGCAGGGTTTAGCCCGAGCCTCAGAATATGCTAGACGCGCGGTGGACGCAGCGCTAAAAGCTTATACGAGTCTTGGGAAGCTGAGGGCTGGGAACAGGGAGTGTTCGAGGGAGGTTAAATAGGTGTCTTCGGAGAGAATCCAGATAACGATTATACGGATTGATGATTATGGCCCTTGGACACAGACACTTGGCGACGATAGGGAGCATCGCTTACAAATACTTCAGTCCCAGCTATACGCTCACCTAGTTGACTGGTTTGCAAGCCAAAATGGCGTGGTGTTTTACAATAAATATGACGAGATGATCGCCGTTTCGAACGGTATCCCGCTTTCGAAGCACAAGGATATACAGAGAAGCGTAGCCCAAAGGTTTCCGGTTAATATCAGCATGTCCGTTAGTGTGGGTGAGACACCCTATGAGGCCCAGCTTAAAGCGTCTGAGCTGTTTAACGAGGTGTTGCGCCGCGTTGCGGAACCTCGCAGCCTCCTAATTGGAGAGGCTCTTTCACCTATTAATAAGGGTTTGGTGAAAATCGTTCACTTCGATGTTGATGATTTCACGCGTCGTTGGACGAACACGCAAAGTGTGTACGAGTCGGCGCGCATAGTCAGAAGGCTTTACTATGAACTCACAGAGTTGATGTTCGAAAACCATAGCCTACTGTTTTACAACGGAGGAGATAACTATGTTTCAGTCTCAAATGGTATGCCGCTTACGAGGGTCGAGCAGCTTATATCGAATGTCGATAAGAGGATGGGCATTCCATTGAAGGCGGGAATTGGTGTATCTAGGACTGGCCGAAAAGCCATGCAACTTGCTACGTCCAGCTTAGAGTACATACGCGAAGGTAAGACCCAATCAAAGGTGCATGTTTTAGAGGAGCTCTAAATGACATCCCAACCATACCCATTGTTTGCGACACGCTTTAAGAGGTTGAAGGCAGTGTGTCTTTCCACTAAACCACGCTCCGGGTGTGAATCGGATTGGGAGTTTAAAAAAGGTAATCAAAGAAATGGCCAGTTTGAGCATCTTGAGCCGAAATTTAGGAGAACACAGACCTCTGTGAAATCAGCTTCCACTATTAAACATATCGAAAACATCCGCTTTCCCACGCAACGTGATGAATGCATCAATACGGCCGCTCGCTACCCGCAATATCGATGGCTTCATAACACGGTTACTTTGCTAGATTCTCGAAGTAGGCATGTCGATTGTTTGGTGAACAGCCTTCTCCGTTTGCGGAGCATAAGCGAAAACACCATTTATGGTCACGGTGCGAAGCTTTGTTCACGGGTCTAGTCGAACAGCTTGCGCGGGTTGAGGGGGTTGAGAGGGAAGGCGAATCCCTACTCTTACTCATCCAGACCACGAAGCCTCTAAGAAACCTCAGATTGGGTGAAAGTATATCTCTGAATGGAGCGTGTCTGACGGTTGTGTCGGTGGATGGAGGAAAACCGAGGTTTGAGTTAACACCCGAAACAATCAGAAGAACCTGTTTATCTGATCTCAAAACCGGTGATTACGTAAATGTAGAGAGAAGCCTAAGAGTGGGAGGTAGGCTCGGGGGGCACCTGGTCACTGGGCATGTTGATTGCGTGGGGGAAATAGTTAGCAAAGAGCATCACGGCAAGTCGGCGGAGATGTGGGTTAAGATACCAACTCGATTAACCCCCATGATGGTGGAAAAAGGATCAATCGCGGTTGACGGCGTGAGTTTAACGATCGTTGAAATCAAAAGGAACGCTTTCTCCGTTTGGCTTATTCCCCACACGCTACGCAATACCACGCTCGGGTTTAAACTTCCACGGGATAGGGTGAACATAGAAGTGGATATAATCGCAAAATATCTCAAAAGGTTTTACTATTCGACTCGAGGTGTAAGTGCTCATGAGCCTTTTGGGGGTTCGCGTTAAGATACGCATGAACAAAATGTGGATTAGGGTCTAAGCAAAACCACGGTTGCTTTAAAGGGAAAAGCCAACAACGCTATTAGGGCGTAGAGTGCCTTTGTGCCGATGAATTATTGAAGGTCAAAGGAAGCGTGATTTGATCAACTATTTGGGTACGCTTGATTGAAGCGCTCGCTCTAATATTACATATGACCACATATATATAGATAGGGACACGTATCAATAGTCCCACATAGGAGGCTACGCTTTGCTTAACATGGGAATTGATTTTGGACGCAGCCAAATCCGCGGGTCAAACGCAAACAGGTTTTTCGTAGAGTTTTCTCCCCTTCCTTACCACCTGCTCTATGTTTTCACGCTGAGCCCTGTTCACTACAAGCGAGTGAAGATTCCAGAAGGGTCTTAACTCTCTAACGTTAAGTACCATGAAGTCTGCTTCCGCGTCTACTTCTATGGGCTTTAAACCCAGACGTGGCCGTAGGTTCACTGTAGCGGACTTTAAGACCTCTTCTACCCGTTGAAAGGGCTTCCGAGTGGTACCCACCAAACACTTGTAAGCAAACTCCATCTCTCTAAACATGTCTGGAGAGTTCACCATTACATTATCGGTTCCAAGCCCTCCCCCACCGTTCAATATTTGGGTTAGAGGTGGAAAACCATTTCCCAGAGCAGCGTTAGAACGCGGGCAGCTCACTACAACACCCATGTTGAATGCATATGAAATCTCTTGAGGTGTGGCGTCGGTCATATGGACAAACACGTCCGGCCTCAGCATGTTAAAACACCTCTGAAACTCATCTCTACCTAAGACCCCCTTCAATCTCCCGCGTGTTTCATGGGACTCTAAGCAATGCACCGCTAACAACTTGTTCTGCCCGCGAACGATCTCCCTTATTTGTGTGAGCATTTTGTCGCTGTACTCGTTCGCACCACTGATTCCCAAGCCGTTACCCTTTTCACACACTTTATGGAGCTCTTCCAGTTCAAAATCCGTGAAACCCTGATTTTCAAGGATTCGACCCTTCGATGGAGGCGTCGCCAACCTACCTAGTAGTAAGAGGTCTATGTCGAGTCCCTGAGAAGCTTCCCTCCCCAGACTTAACCCCTCTAACCCTCCTTCCCTGAAGTCTATAAGGTGCGTTACTCCGAGAGATACGCACTGCTCAAGCACTGAACGCATCGCTTTGACCAAATCATTCTTTGAGGCGGTGCTGATTATTTTCGTCTTTAAACCCTTATGGGGATCAACCGCCTCCTCTAGGCCTAAACCTATGTAGGCCTCCTTTGCGAGCGAGTCCCCAATATGTGTGTGGGCGTTTATAAAGCTGGGAAGAACTATGTGCTCTACATCCTGTAACCGACCGTTACTGTTGCCCTCAATCTCAACTATCCTATCACCCCTCCAAACTATTTCGCAGTCAAAAAGAGGTCGCAGACCCTCGCCTACCAGCGCGCACACGCCGCCTAAGCTAGGCAATGTCCACGCCCCTGTTGACAGAGTTTATAAACCTGTGTTCGGAGGCTCTCACCAACTTCTGATACGAGCCGAAGACTTCTTCGGGGTTCGAAACAGAGTCTAGAGGGTGACTTGGACTAGCTGAACTATGTATGTGAATTATTTTGTAGAGGGTCGACCTTTCAGCTGGTATCCTATTGAGGTCGGTTGCCATCCGTATGAATTCTTTGGGTCTGACGAGTTGACCGTTGGCTGCTCCAGCCGCTGTGGAGATGGATTCATTCATAAGGGTTCCCCCCATATCGTTCGCACCAGCAAGCAACCCAATTTGGCTGAACCTAGGTCCCTCTTTTACCCATGACACCTGAATGTTTGAGATGTAACCGTTAAGCATAACCCTGGAAACAGCATACATCCTCAGAACGTCGGCTCCGGTTGGAAGCCTGAACTCAACGTTTAAGAGTTTCTTTGTGTACATCGGGGCCTCCCAGTGGACTAGGCTTAGTGGGACAAACTCTGTAAACCCAGGTGTCTCCTTTTGTATCTCCCTAATAAGAGCGATGTGCTTGGCTCTCTCCAAATCTGTTTCAACATGACCGTACATGATGGTTGACGTTGTGGGTATTCCTAGAAGATGCGCCGTCCTAATGATTTCAACCCATTCGTCAACCTTTATTCTTCCAGGGGAAATCAGGTCGCGAACCCTCTGGTCGAGTATCTCGGCGGATGTACCTGGGAGGCTACCTATACCAGCCTCTTTTAGCATCAAAAGAAACTCTTTGTAACTCACACCCATTCTTTTTGACCCGTATTTAACCTCCTCCGGTGAGAAGGCATGAATATGTAGTTCAGGAACTTCTTTTTTTATTGAACGGACAAGGGCAGGGTAAAGCTCACCACTAACACTCGGGGCGAGGCCTGCTTGAATACAAACCTCGGTTGCGCCGAAGGCTCTAGCCTCTTTAGCTCTTCTAACAACCTCGCTGATGGGGAGAAAATAGCCTTCTTCTGTTCGATGGTCGCGGCTGAAAGCGCAGAAACCGCATCTTTTCACGCATACATTGGTAAAGTTTATGTTACGGTTAACCACAAATGTAGCAAAATCCCCTACACTCTTCTTCCTCAAATAATCGGCGGTTAGCAGAAGAAGTGTGAGAGCCCCGGCTTTTACGCCAAACAGTTTCGCCCCCTCTTCCACGTTAACCTCTCTGCCATCTAAAGCCTTATCTAAGATGGACGACACGTCGCCTTCAATATTTTTGAGCTCGGATTCGAGAATTCCTAAAAGGCTTCCCATGGTGGTCTAACCAAGCCATCATCTCCCACATATTCTTTAATCTTTTCATCGAATACTCTGCTCACCCATCCTGCCTCCTATATATAGCGAGGATAAACGCAAAGCCTTTCGCGAAATGAATAACCCATCCGCTCAAGCTCGCCCTTCAATGACCTCAGATGAGGCCAGGGGGCCTCGGGGTTAATATAGTCAACTGTAAGAGGACTTATGCCACCAAAATCCCTAACTCCGCGCTCAACGTACTCTATAAGTGGAACCCTCGCCAAGTTGGGTGGTGCCTGAATCGTGGTTAATCCTCCGAGGATAAGATGGGCTAGTGAGATTGTCGCAAGGAAGTCTTCTGCTTGGGGCTCAGGGAAGTTACTCATCCTAGTATCCATCTTCGGCCTGAAGTTCTGAATTATGACTTCTTGGATATGCCCAAATTCGAGCTGGATAGTTCTTAGGGCTAGGAGGGATTCCACCCTTTCCCTCACAGTTTCACCTATTCCCACTAGGATGCCAGTCGTGAAAGGAATTTTAAGGCTTCCAGCGGCTTTGATCATAGCGATCCTCGCCTTCGGATGCTTATCTGGACAGTTTTCATGCGCCATTCCTTTTTCCATCAGTCTCTCTGAGACGTTTTCAAGCATCACACCCATACTGGCGCACACATTTTTCATCTCCTTCATCTGGCTCCATGAAAGGGTTCCAGGGTTAACGTGTGGAATCAGAGAAGTTAAAGTGTTAACCTTATCGCACGCATGGATAAGATATTCAACAGTGCTCCTAAAACCCAATCTACTCAAATACTCTGAAAATTCTGGGTATGCGAGTTCAGGTTTATCCCCCAAGCTGAAGAGCGCCTCCTTACACCCAAGTTTCTCTCCTATTCTAGCAATACTAATCACTTCATCCAAAGTATAGGTCTTGGCACGTGTGTCCCAAGGCTTCTTTGCGAACACACAGTACCCGCAGCTATCTCTGCACAAGTTGGTGAGCGGGATGAATACTTTTCTCGAATAAGTTATCGTTGATTTATCGAGATTTGGTCTGTGTCGCGTAAAGAAGTCGTATACCTGGACATACTCATCCACGCTTAGAATCCTGCCCTCACCCGCTTTGAACAGAATCTCCTCGACGCCGGACACTGGTGGAACAACCTCGAACAGCAAATTAAGGCTACCGCCCGGTCACACTATAGTGTAAGATGACTTCTTCTCCAATTTGTTTGACTTCGGTGAGCCTAAGTTTAAACCCATCCTTAATGTATGGAAAACCTTTACCCTCAACAGGCGTTATAGCATCCTTGCCACCTACAATAAAGGGAGCTACTGTGAGTTGAACCTCGTTGATTAAACCGTTTACGAGAAGATGCCAGTTTAGCTCACCTCCACCCTCCACAAGTACCCTCCTAATGCCTAGCTCATATAACTTTTCAAAAAAGAATGGAAGATCAACATGCTCGCCAACTCCGCAGCGCACTAACCTCACACCTCTGGATTCTAATTCGCGCACCTTACCAGCGTCCGCCTTTTGCGTGCACCCCACAATCAGTTTCCCCGGATAAAGCGTGACCAGCCTGGAATTTAGTGGAATCTTTAATGAACCATCCACCACCACCTTAAGGGGATCCCTACCCTCCACATACCTGACATCCAGCCTGGGATCATCGACTAGAACTGTGTTTGAACCAACAACCACAGCGTCAACAGACGCTCGGAGCTCATGCACTCTACGCTTATCCAATTCACTGGAAATCGATGATTCACCAGTATAGGAGGCTATTTTTCCATCCACGGTCATAGCAAAATTGAGAATAGTGTAAGGGCGCATGTATCCCACAACTAAGCGGGGCTTATCAACTTTTTTACGAGAGCCTACGATATCGATAAGACCGCCACATAGGGCTGTGGGGGGTGTTCAAACCCTTGTGAACGCGAAGCCAGTTATAGTAGGTGGGCGTAGAATACGCCTAGGGAGGCTTTGAGCTGGCGGGTGCGCCTATCCCTAGCCTGTGTGTGTTCACGTTCCCCAGACCACCCTGCTCCTCTATCCTCATCAAGCGGATGTGGAGGAAGCGCCGCACCAACCCACTCTGTTCCTCTCACCGAACGTCTCGTAGCGGTGGGTGTTAGCTGAGACACATGCGCTCGGCGTCCACCACATGTACCATGAACCACCTTCATCCATCACGATAGAACTCCAACTTGTTCCCACCAGCGTACCCCTCTACTCAGAACCCTACCTCGGGAGGAATAGTAAAGCGTGCAGAGGGCTTCTAACAGGCTCACCGGGGCGGCCTCCGCAGCCAAAACCTTCACCCGTCGTAGGTGCCAGCGTCCACCGCTGACAGCCCGCACGTACACGCATTCAGCGTTCACCTTGAGCTTTGCTTCGTCTTATGGATGACCCCACGCTACGAGTCTCCTAACCCTTTTCTGGAGGCCGTCTCCACCCACCAGTGGTAGTGGGTGGCTGAGACCCCTTCGCTCCGCGGGCCTAGCCCATCCCGGGAGGGACGCGTGTGGTGGGAGACGCTCAACCAGCAAGCGTATGAGCGCCCACTCCCACTACACACCCATGAAGATAGCCCCTACATGTAGAGTAGTAGTGCTCGAGCCCCCTTTCTCTCCGACCGGGTTTCTTCCTATCTCTCTCCTTGAATATACATGTTTTGCGGGTTCGCCCCCCACACACGAGCATTTTGAGTGGGTGGCTCAATCCGCACGCATAAATGGTGTGGGGTCGATCCGCTATTTTATCCTTATCTGACCAATATCAATTAACGATATCATCAAAATGGTTTAGTTTAACCATCACATACGAATGAACGAGGTCGAGATTAATTCCTCTCTGCCAAAAGTATCTGTTGTGAGGCCGTCGATGACTTCTTTATGTCAGGAAGAGTGTTTTGCCGTCGACGTGTACTCGTCTTACCCTTACTTCATACAGCTGTGTGAGGAGGTCCTCTGTCAGTACCCTTTCGGCTTCCCCCTGCGCGATAACTCTTCCACACTTTAGGAGTGCAACTCTATCCGCGGCCTGAGCGAACGACACATCGTGTGTGGAGACAACGATAACCTTGTGCTTAATGGTACCTAGTACCTCTCTAAGTTTAACCTGATTTTTTAAGTCTAGGCCAGATGTGGGCTCATCCATGAGAACAACGTCACCTTCAGCCAGAGCCTTCGCTATCAGAACCATTCTTTTCTCACCTGTACTCAGGCTTGAAAAGTTCCTTTCTAGGAAGGATTGGAGGCTGAATAACTCGAGGTATGGTGTATACTCTCTTCTTGAGTCTCCTGACAGTAGGACATCGAGTACACTCATTTCGGCTCCGAAGTACTCTGCGGGTGCGTATGATTTCTCGCCCGCTTCAACCTCGATTTTACCGGTCTGCGGTTTGAGCATTTCGATTATACACCTAAGTAGTGTGGTTTTACCCGAGCCGTTTGGGCCAAGTATCACGTTTAGGCCTCTGACGAACTCGACGTTCACTTCTCGTAACACGAGTCTGTCGCCAAGCTTCACGCTAATAGCGCTTATCAGCAATACCCCTCACCATTACGTATACAATGATTGGGGCCGCCACGAGTGAGGTTATGGCTGTCACAGGTATAACTGTTCCGAAAATCCCGCTTGAGAGTATGTTCGCAAGGAGGAGGAGGGGTGAGCCGAGGAGGGCAGAGTAGGGTACGAGCGCCGTAGTGGAGCCCCCGAGAATCCTCCTCACGATGTGGGGCACGATTATGCCCACGAAACCCACTATGCCAACAAGCGAGACTATGTATCCGCTCACGAGGCTCACGAGGACAACCCACATGTACCTATATGTGTTGGGGTTTATTCCCCTCGCATAGGACATTTCGTCGCTTATTGCCACCAAGTCGATCCTCCTCGCCTGCTTCACCCCGAGTAGCACGAGGATGGCTGTGAGAGCAAATAATCCCAGGTCACTCCTCCACCCCACAACCACGATCTGGCCCTGCAACCAGAATGTTACACTTGGCACGAACGGGAACCTAGTAGATATTAGTGTGGTGAGTATGGTGACCGCCGAGGAGAAAATGAAGGCAACAACCACGCCCCCCACCACCAACCCATACACGCCCGTTCTCCTGCCCACGGCTATCGTGATGAGCGTTGAGAGTAGGGCGAACGCGAACGCAATCAGGGGGGAAACATACACCAGATATGCGAAGGGTAGGTTGAATGCTAGCAGAAAATATGAGAGTACGGCGCCGAAGGCTCCACCCGACGCTGTGCCACTCACGTATGGGTCCATGAGTGGGTTTCTGAGGAGCATCTGCATCACGGCTCCACACACCGCGAGACTGGTCCCGATAGCTGCGGCTGCGAGCACCGTGGGTATACGTATCCTCTCAAGGATCACGCTGTACACTCCGTGCGGATGTAGGAGAGCCGACGGAGGCACATAGACCTCGCCGAAGATGAGTGCGGCGAGAATAGAAAAGAAAAGTAGAACGCTGAGTAACAATGTCCATGTTTTCTTCATGTTAGAACACTGGGAGCGTCACGTTGAGTTCGCTTTCCACCCACGCACTCGAGATATAGCTTGGGGCGTCACCCTTTATGGCTAAGTTGATCATCTGTATCGCGTAAACCGAGAGAGGTCCAGGCTCGTCTAGGAGGAAGGTGGGTAGGTTCTGTGACATCACGTACACTCTGTGATTGGTGTAGGCGCTCACATTAGCGATTCCTGGCATTGTGTTTATCATGTAAAGCGTGTAACTCAGGTTTGTTAGCTCTTGGGCGATGATTATCTGAGGATTTCCAACAATCAGACTCTCTGGGGATAGTACGGGGTACCCCGTGGTGTTAGAGAAGACGTTGACACCCCCTGATAGGTTTAGAATTGTGTTGATAAACGTGTTGGAGCCAGCCGTGTAAAACGTGTGGTCAGGATTAACCCATAGAAGGTACGCCACGCTCGTGTCACCCTGAGATTCGTAACTATGGATTCTGGTGTTCATCCAGTTTACGAGCTCCACAGCCTGCGTGTTCCTGTCGAAGAGTTTGCCTAGTGTGGTTATGCTTTCCTCTATCGCAGTATAGTTCCCCGCGTAATCAGCGTTCGTGTAGAATGTTGTGAGCCCTGCCTCGGAGAGCTGGGTCGAGTAGTCTCCTATCAGTCCGAGCTCGTCTACCACCACGCTTGGTCGAAGCGCAACGATTCCCGAAATGTTCGGCGAGATTGATGGAGAGAACACGGTCACATTTTGGGGCAGGTCAGATGTGGCATTCAAATATTTAAGTAGGAGGTAGGAGTAGTAGTCCACACCCACTAACTCTTTCCCCAAACCCAAGGAGACGAGAACCTGCGTGTCACTTGGCGCAAGACTCACAATCCTCGAAGGCGATGTGTAGAGTGTAACGTTCCTACCGCTAGCATCCCTAACAGTAACTGGATAATATGTTGAACCCGTCGATTTTTGAACAACCGTTTCGTTTCGGTAAACCAGCACTGCAACCACGCCTATAACCACTATTATAGCCACCACAGCAGCCAACAATATGGTCCTGTTCATAGCAACATGGATGGATAATCCATACATATAAACCTTTTTGGTTCCTACGAACTTATTGGCGAAACACCACACTCTGCGTGTCATCCCGCACTTGATGGGTAATCTTCAAAAACACGAATACACTGCAGGAATGCGGTGTCCATTGGCTAAACTGGATTCTGGCTCATATCAGCTTGTGATAAAGCTCGCTGACAAACGCCGTATCAAGGTGGGTAGGCTTGGGAGCTTCGTTTTCCCCGCTGGTTACTATGTGTATACTGGTAGCGCTAAGAGAGGGCTTGAGGCGAGGATTGCTAGACATTTGAGGAGGGATAAGAAGCTCAGGTGGCACATAGACTACTTACTGCAGTTCGCAACCGTCGTTGAGGTGAACAGATACCCCAATGAGGTAGAATGTGAACTGAACAAGATATTAAGCCGGCAGGGGGGTAAAGTGATTGTTGAACGCTTTGGGTCATCAGACTGCATGTGTGAAACACACCTCCTCTACATTGGTGGCTCTCAAGTAAATATACTTCATCAATAATGAGTTTAACACAATACTCGTGGTTTTCCTATAACCAACATCACCCTACCAAGCGTCCTAACAGCCTATGCCAGAACACCTGCACACTAAGCTCCTACGTTTGACCTCGGCCGCTAAACTCTTAACCCCAGCATGATGGTGACCACCCACTCCTACAATGTCTTCTACGAGGCCTGTGGATGTCAAGCTGTACTCACATCGGGTGCAGGTCGTGATGGAGGGTTGCCATTCAGATTACATTTGTGCTCAATCCGCTTCGCTAGCCATCAATAGAGTTCCTAGGGTACCACAGATTTTTCGGCGCCAGTGTAATTTCACATCTCAACCATTATTGGGTAGGGATGCCCATTCTCAGCCAATGTGATGCACCTAACAAGCTCCTGCTCATGCTGGGTTGGTTTTCTGACCTTTGCGATGTATGTGTTGAATGAAGCGGCAAGCCCGGAGAAGCCTATTCACGGCTGGTTAATGTCCACGAACTCGAAGTCACGTGCTTTTTAGCCCACTGCTCAGTCGTCCTCTCGATGGCGGGCCATTCTATCCCCCAGCAAGCATTGTTGAGCACGATGTAGACAACGCCCAGCCCGTAATGTTCACGTGTCTAAAACGCGGAACCAATGTTCCCAAACATTGCCTCACTGTCTACGAGGGTGCACACTGTGACTCGACCACCACTCGATAATCTACCCGAGGCGGGTAGGTCTAGAAAACACTATATATGGAGTAAGGATGGTGTCAAAATAATAGTTTTCCCTGCTTGGATACTCCGCTCACCAACCCCTAAACCGGATCTATCAGTCGTAGCATAAATATTATAACAATGTTTAACTTAAAGTTCGGCCCCTCTTTGTTAACATACAAATATTAATTAAACTAAAACCCGAATAGATACTGTGGCACGCTATCCCTATCGCTGCTAGAAAGTTTATTATATAGCGAGAATAATATTTTATGTGTAGAAGTTGGGAGTAGAGGACGACATTAAGAGACGATTACTGGACATGTTGGAGAAGGACCCGGAGTTTAGGTACGCTGTAGCCGGTATTCTCGGCATGTCCCAGACAGGAGACCAGCTTAGCGGAATATCTAAGAGTATAGAGAAGCTGTCGGAAAACCAAGAGAAGCTCTGGCTCGAAGTCAAATCCCTAAGAGAAAACCAAGAGAAGCTCTGGCTCGAAGTCAAATCCCTAAGAGAAAACCAAGAGAAGCTCTGGCTCGAAGTCAAATCCCTAAGAGAAAACCAAGAGAAGCTCTGGCTCGAAGTCAAATCCCTAAGAGAAAACCAAGAGAAGCTCTGGCTCGAAGTCAAATCCCTAAGAGAAAACCAAGAGAAGCTCTGGCTCGAAGTCAAATCCCTAAGAGAAAACCAAGAAAAAGCTGAACGAGATATCCGCGATATTAAGACCACTCTGCAGCGGCTAACACTCAGCGAGGAGGAGGAAGCGGGTGAGGTTTTAGCCGCCAAATTGGAGGAGAAACTCGGCGTCAGACCCGTGTTCACACGTTTATTCATTGACTCAAAGGAAGTGGATCTCTACTCAGCCTTCGACGACTACTGGCTCGTGTGCGAGGCCACTGTGCGCTTCGGTTCATCCATGATTGACGAGCTGAACCAAAAAGTTGAGCTCATAAAGAGGAGTAGACCAGACCTAGTGAGACCCAAGCTGATTAAGGCGGTGTACACCATAATAAGTGTGGGGGATGCCGCCAAAAAAGCCGAGGAGCAAAACATATGGGTGCTCACATGGAAGGAGGAACTCACACCGCTAAAACCCACTACTTAGACTAGTTCTCCATATGACCTCACAAGGAGTTTCCGAGCACTCCTTAACCAATTGTGTTTCAACACCCAACGAATCCCAGATAAATTGTTTCCTAGAGGTCTTTCGGAACCCGATTTTGTAATACACATAGAAAAGGGTCTCTATAAGAGCCACATCATACATCCTAGTCGCAGCTTTACGTGGCTCATCAAAACGAAATGGTAGTTTTACAGTGCTCCATAGATAGGCGGTGGTCCAGTTGGAGAACACTTGATGGTGGTCGACTAAAGTGAGTCTCTTGTTGTTCATTCACCCAACCTCTGTAGTGACACCCTAATCCGTTCTTGTGATTAGCCTCCGCCGCAGGAGTGACAGCCCCCAGTCAAACATGACGCCGAGCTTGTTTCTGGCTGTAGCTATACTAACCAAGTGAACCATTCTCCAAACGAGCCACCCAATGAAGCCTGAGAGAATAATTCCGTTTGCTAGTTCCACTAGTCCGCTGAACCTACCCAGTGAGAGCATGATACCCTGGTCACGGTAGACGAACGGCCCAGTAACTTTATTGTCCACAAGTATATGTGCCAAGTGGCTCCCCGCGTACTCTCCCTCCTGCACAGCGGCCGCCGCCGTCAGGGGTGCAACCGTGTCTCTCCCGGTATTCACCCACGCACAGTCACCCACCGCGTAGACCTCAGAGTGTCCGATAAGCCTGAGATTAGAGTCCACCTCGAGTCTCCCCCTCTTCTTCGGGGCTACCGTTTCAGGCATACCCTCAAGAACGGGGTTGGGTTTGACGCCGGCCGTCCAGAACACGCTTCTACTCTCAATTAGCTCCCCACCGACGAGGTGAACGCCGTCAACGCCAACCTTAACTACACGTGCGCCCAGCCTGACTTCTATTCCAGCCGACTCTAAGTCTTGCCTACACTTATTGGGTAGTCTGCCACCGAGCCCGGGGAGCAGGGTGTCCGCGGCCTCTACAAGTAGGACCCTTACATCTCGTGTCTGGAACCCGTATCGCCTTACTAGAAGCCTTGTGTAGTCCCTGCTAGTGCCCGCGAGTTCAACCCCAGTGGCCCCGGCCCCTACAACCACAAATGTTAGAAGGGCGGCTCGGTCGGGGCTATTAGCACCTATTATCGCTGCCTGCTCGAAGGACGCCAGAATCCTATTCCTAATCCTCTCACCGTCTTGAGCCAGCTTTAGTGGGAGAGTGTTCTCCTTTACCCCAGGTATCCCAAAATCATTACTCGATGAGCCCAGAGCCACCACCAGATAGTCGTAACCAATTGGGCCAACATCTGTATACACCACTCTCCCAGTAAAATCTACCACCTCTACTTCCACCTCCACTACTCTGACACGACCTTTACCGAAGTGGGGTAGAGGGTCGAGCACGTGGTGCTCATCGACAAGACCGCCCGCAACTTGGTAGAGGAGGGGTGTAAACAAGTGGTAGTTCCTCCTCGTCACCCAGACGAGTTCAACCGAATCAAGCAGGCTACTCGAAGCATTGTCTAAAAAGCTTTTAACAAATGAGACCCCACCGAAACCGCTGCCCAACACCACAACCCTAGTGCCAAAACGAGAAATGGGCTCTAAAACACCACTTTTCTGTGTCTTAGTAACACCCGCAATCTCGGAACCCGATGAACGACTATTCTTCATAACCCGTCAATCATAATAGAATACGTCCTCGAAAGAAATAAGGCAAACCCTAAAGTGTTAGGGTAAAGCAAGCGATTTACTATCTGCCAATTTTAAACGGAAGGAGCCACACCAGAATTTCCAGGGTTACAACCCTTTACATCTAGACTACTCTGCTTTATCCTTCCGCACAGCGTTGGGAGGACGAGAGTCTGTACCTTCTACCTACTACTGTAAGGACCCAATGCGTCGTCGTGAAAGGGCCAACAAGTCACCGCTCACCCAGGAGTTCTAGAGCCCAACTCCTCTAAACGATATCCCGAAATCGATTCCTTAAATTTTTGCATTTGGGGCGCAGTTTTTTGGTACAATGTTAAAGTCAAGGTTTGCAGACCTTTAAGAAACCTCTCCAAAGGAGAACCCATCAATCAGTAGATGTCTTCACGAGTGTTCATACTTCCAGGTAAAACATAACCCACAACATGGTGCCACAAATGTGAACGACCTGTAACTAAAGGATGAAACATTCCACTTCACTGTCACATCAAGTCTCCTTATGAACCACAATTGTTTATGAATATGAGGAAGATTTTTTGATCAACCCTAAACGACGGGTCAAAGATTTGCTTTCGGCTTATGATTGATGTTAAGACAAATTTTTATCATCCGTTAAGGGCTGGGTTTTAGAATCTATATAATCGTTAAAAGCCGGTAACATGATTACGAAAGGTGTTCTTCTCATCGATACACGTGTGCTCTGTGCATCGTAAGAAACGTTTCTGCTGCTTCTCCACCAGTCATTCACCGCTTGAACTAACGAGTTGGGTAGCTAAGTACACCTATCGTAATCAGCAATGCCGTAAGTGTTTCACCAAAACCATAGACATGCTTTCGGCATCTAACAGAGTTCTAAACAAATGCATCCGATGTTAGGTTCCCATATAACTCAGGTCTTTATCTATTCTTTTGGTTAAATCGAGCATACGTTGAAACTCGGATAACGATTATGCATATAGTTGCCGTCGACTACCATCACAAAAAATAAGATGGTGACCACGCGATGGAGTCCAATACTTATGTTATGTGTCCCCGCGTTTGAGAACGGTTTCCTTTCCGTGTTAATATGTCGACTTTAGCGAGAATAATGAGTTAAAAACCATCGTAGACGAATTACCGTTATTATGGTTTTGTGACTTTGCGGGTGCGGCTAGTATGATAGTGTCTGCCTTATAGCCATCTCCACCCTCTTCGGGCTGGGTATGTTATGGTCCTCGAGCTTAGCGAGTGGGTTGACTATATCGTAGGATGTAACCCTCTTTATGGGCGCCTTAAGGCTGAATATGGCTTTATCCGAAACCTGCGCCGCCACCTCAGCGCCTAACCCCAAGTTCCTCGGCGCCTCGTGCACTATCACCAGCCTACCCGTCTTCTCAACCGAGGATACTATGGTCTTGGTGTCGAGGGGGGAGAGCGTTCTGAGGTCTATCACCTCGGCTGAGAACCCTTTGGAGCCTTCGAGCGCCACGTGCAGCATCGCACCATAGCTAACCACGGTCACATCGTCACCCTCCCTTACCACCTTCGCCTTCCCGATGGGCACCGTGTACTCCTCCTCTGGCACAGCCATCTTGGGCGCATCGTACAGCCTCTTCGGCTCCATGAACACCACCGGGTCCTCGCACCTAAGAGCGGATGCGAGTAGACCCTTAGCGTCATAGGGGTTAGATGGGACAACCACCTTCAAACCCGGTGTGTGCGCGAAGTAGGTTTCGGGTGAGTCGGAGTGGTGCTCGAGCGAGTGCACCGCGCCGTATGGGAAGCGTATCACTCCCCGCATGGGGTATCTTCCACGCGTCCTATTCCTATAGCGTGCGATGTGATTGAATATCTGGTCGTACGCTGGGAGTGTGAAGCCGTCGAACTGGAACTCCGCCACGGGTATATAGCCTCCCACGGCGAGGCCCACGAACACCCCAGCTATTGATACCTCGGCCAGCGGTGTGTCGAAAACCCTCTCACCGAAGCGTTCGAGTAGGCCTCGCGTCACCTGGAACACCCCACCATTCCTAGCCACATCCTCACCGTACACGAGGATGCGTGGGTCCCGCTCCATTTCCTGCCTGAGCGTCAGATTCACAGCGTTCCTAATATTCACCTCGACCGTTTTACCCTCCACCCCAAGTTGTTCATCCGCTTCGTCTAAATTGTTCTGCGCAAGAGCTGAAGCCGCATCTCCAAACGCTTCATAAGCTTCCTCGACTAGGTTGGGTGTGGGTTTAGAGTACATGTACCTGAAGATGTCGAGGGGGTCGGCTGGCTTGGCAGACCTGAACCTCTCAACCGCCTCCTTAACCCTCCTATTCGCCTCATCATAAACAGCCTCCTTCTCCTCCTGGGTTAGCGCGCCCTTGGACATTAGATACTTCTCCACCCGGAGTATTGGGTCGCGCCGCTCCCACGCACTCATCTCCTCCTCGGGCTGCAGCTTGTGTGACACGAGCTCGGCTGTGGTGTGATAGCTACGCCTATAGGTCACGTACTCGACGAGCACTGGTCGCCCTTCACGTGCTAGTTTCAGCGCCAGCCTAGTCGCCTCATAGGATGCGACAACGTCGTTCCCATCCACCATGATGCCCGCCACACCGTAGGCCAAGGCCTTCTGGGCTATCGTTTTAGAGTGGGTCTGCATACTCCTAGGAAGTGATATCGCGTACTGGTTGTTCTCGACACCAACCACAAGCGGCAACCCGAACACCCCAGCGAAGTTCAAACCCTCGTGGAAGTCACCCTTACTGGTTCCCCCGTCACCCACCGTCACAACCACGGCGCCACCCGTACGACCAAGCTTCTGAGCCATCGCAAGACCCGCGGCGTGAGGTATCTGTGTGCCGACGGGTATCGCGAACGGAAGCATCTTCAGATTCTCGGGGACATGCAGTCCCCACTCATCGCCACCCCAATAGCGTAGGAGGGACTCCATAGGCATACCCATGGTTATCATAGCCCCATTATCCCTGTACATGGGCACGAACCAGTCTGATGGGGCTAGCGCTCTGACAATTCCCACTTGGGTTGCCTCCTGACCCATGTGGGGGGCGTATGTACCTATCTCCCTCACCGATGAGAGGAGCACCGCCCTCTCATCGAAGCGGCGCGCCAAAACCATGTCGGCGTACAGCTTCTTTAAAAACTCCGTGGGAACGGAGGGCTCTCTGAGCGGGGAGCCATCCTCCGCTAGAACCCTGTAGGGCTCTAGGTCTCTGATGTCATCTTCGCTAACCACCTCCAAACCTTCTGTCTGGACAGTTTCCAACAATAACCCCCATCTAAACCATTAGGCAAGCCACTATTAAGCTGTTCTAACCATTAAAAAGAACATAAAAATTATGACAAAGTCTACTCATATAAACTCTGTAAAAGTCTAATTATACTATCACAATACAGGCATACGCAACGACTCGGATAAGCATTTACTTCTTCCCATAGGCTTAGCCCAGATTAACTTATGGATAAACACGCTCTTACCCACATGCCCACAAAACAGTAACCATAGTGCCCCCATAAACCTACGATATCCACCACATGAGGGTAAAATAGCGCATCATCCCTCCCACTTATCTCGTAGCCGAGCCCTGCGCCGTGGCCGCCAATGATGCATATGATTCTACCAGTCGCGTAGAGATGTGGTCCAAACACCACGTTCCTCCTAATCGCTGACGCCACGTCGATGGCTAGGTCATCCATGGAGCCTACATCCAATAGTGTTGTGACCCCCATTTTCAGGTGGTCTAATGCGTGCCTGTAGGCTCGTAGTACGGCCACCTTAGCCCCCTCCTGTAGCACCGCCTGCCTCGGGTCGGGTCCACCGTCCCAGTTAAGGTGAACGTGGAGGTCGGCTATCCCAGGCATCAGGTAGCGCTTCTCACCATCAACAACGTGGAAAACCTCGCTACCAGGTGTTGTGCCGCTTATCTCCTTAATATGTGAGCCGTCCACTATTACATTCTGATTCTCAATTATCCTAGAGTTAGCTGCATCCACAATGTTGGTGTTTTTGATCATAATCTTTTTCGCGCTGAACGTCATAAGTATTGCCTCCCTACCCATATATACGTGGACCCTAATAGACTGGGTAATCCACTATGTGGTTCCACAGGGTTTGTGCTCCCCATATTCGCTGAGAGTGGTGGGCGT
>Ga0209012_1001671_pt1 | contig 21858 bp, 24 predicted proteins | sample RS3BMetagenome_FD_184735 | JGI IMG/M metagenome (GOLD analysis project Ga0209012, IMG submission 184735) | Ferric oxide microbial mat and aquatic microbial communities from Rainbow Spring, Yellowstone National Park, USA - RS3B (SPAdes) (version 3) ...
TCCTCGGCGCCGATCAGCCGTCGCCACCGGTCTTCTCGAGACCACAGGCGCACGGATCGTCCGTCCGATCGCGTTCTGTGGCGATCAACGAGACGTCCGGACGTCAGGCTGCAATATCTGGGTCAGATGCCTGCCCCACCCGTGTTGTCAGGCGGGGGCTCGGGACAGGCACACCGACAATCCGGGCCGGCAGGCAGCCGGAGCGCCGGACCGGCGGGTCGGGGGTTCAACTGCCGGTGACCGAATGGTATGGCCGATGTGACCGGTAGCCCGGCTGGCGGAGCGCTCCGGATGTGCCGTTCGGCGTTGCTCGCGGGATGCTGGTGGCCGCCATCATGGACCGTCGGTCTGCGCTCGTAGCCGGGTACCCGGTCAGCGAGGGGGGGACGACCTCAGAGCGCTGGCGGCCACGGATGCGGTAGACGTGGAAGTCGGAGTCGAGCGTGAAGATCCTGCGGTGACCATGCTCTTCGGCGAATGCGACCAGGGTGGCATCGGCGAGGTCCATGGGCCTGTAACGCCGGCCATGTCGTCACCAACGGCAATGAGAGCTCGTCGAGCGCCTCCCTACAGGCGACGTGGTCCGCTTCATCGGCGTCGATGAGGGCGATGAGCTCATCGGCCTCGAACCGTTGACCAATTTGCAGGTGTGGAGGATTCCCCGGAAGGACCTCGCGGGCCGTTCGGTCAACGCGCCGCATGAGGGGGCATCTGTGTGACGGTGAAGCCGGGAGGAACCGTCACGTTGAGCAGCGCCAGATTCGCCGGCGTCGGGCGAAGCCACTGGACGTCGGCAACCACTCGATATCCGTTGGAGAACCGCACCTCGATGCGAACGAGATGGTAATCGACCGGGTCGATCCAGGCGTCGGTCTGGGCCCTCGCAGTGGTCCCGTTCAGGTGGACGGTGTTCACCCCGTCAACCGACTGATGACCCACGACGCTCAGGTCTCCAGCACGCTGGGCATCCCGTAGCTGGGTCTGGGTCGGCGCATACGGCACACTGGTAGAGAGCGGGCCCGCCGGCATGATCGCCGCCGACCGGTTGTCGAAATTGACGGAGATGATCTCGGCGTTGCCATGCTCGACGTACCCGCCGACTTCGCTCCTCGGAGGTCCGGCGATCTCCATCCGGAAGTGGGAGTGGTCCCTCGGGTCCTCCCAGCTGGTTGACGCCAGGGGCGTCATGCCCTTCGGGCCGTACTGGACCTGGTGGGCGACGACGACGCCGACATCCGGCCCTGCCCAGGCGCTCTCTGCCTTGGCCAGGATCGTGGCGGCAGCGTTCTGGGGAGGCCTCGGCACCACGGCAAGCACGAGTGCTGCCAGCCCGACGCACACTGCCAGGCCCGCCACTGCGAACACCGACCGGCGGTGACGGTTCCTCGGAGATCGCCCTGTCCGCAACCGACGCGTCATTGATGATGCGACAATCGAGGTCCGAAGTTGGGAACGCATCTCTGCATCCATCACGACGGTCGTCTGCCGGGTGATCTCGGGTCGAGCGGCGGCCAGCTGCTCGAGCGCGTCAGGCGTCGCCATGGTGGACCTCCGAGTCGATCGCTGAAGACACTCCGGTAAACGAACTGCCGTCGGGCTCTGCCCTCGCCACTTGCGTCCGCTCATCGGCCGGCGCGGCCTCAAACCGACGTCGCGCCCGGTGCAGACGGACGCCAAAGGTGTTGGGTGAGCACTTGAGCACTTCGGCGGCTTCCGCATTGCTCAATCCGTCCCAGGCGATGAGGCACAGGAGTTCGCGATCCCTGGCCCGCAACTCGGCGAGCGCTCGAGCGACGATCGGCCTCTCCGCCATATCGGGGACTGTCCCCGGCTGATCAACGCTCCTGTCCCGGAACGCCACGATGCGCTCGACCAATTGCCTCTGTCGGTATCTGCTGCGATGCTGACCGGCCAGCGTGCGGCGAGTGACACCCAGCAACCACGCTCTCGCCGGATCCGGGACCTCGTGGATTCGGCGCCAGGCAACCAGGAACGTGTCGGCGGCCGCGTCCTTGGCCGACTCGGGATCCGCGCGAGCCAGCGCATAAGCGAGCACCGCATCCATGTGATCCGCGAACAGCTGCTCGAAGCGTGTGAGGTCGTCGACCTGTATCACGTGGCGCACACCATGGATATGGCCGGCACGACCCCGAACATTACAGAATCCAGGCACATTGATTGATGTGTGGGATTGGGTCGAACGCCTCGTAACGCTCATGCCGAATCTCGGGCTCTCCTGTCTCCGACTCTGCCGTCGCCTGCACGGAACGCTCCTTGGGGCCAGGCACACGGAACGCGCCCTCCGAACAATCAGCCCGGGAGTGGAGATGGGCGGCGCTCAGAACGCCGCCCCACGGCGCCACCCGCCCATCTCGCACCAGGTGCCGGACCGGCGCTCCGCGCACCAGGGTCGACAGCGACAGTCATGCCAGGTCCGAAGATCCGGCGTCCGGCGTCCGACTGCTCCCCAGCCGGCCGTCGGCACCGCTGGGCGCATCCGAGCCCGACCTGAGCTCGACCCGGTGTCCGGCCGCAGCGCCTCGGCCCTCGGTAGCCTCCATGCACATGCCCGGCCCGGCCCGCTACCCCCAGACCCAATTCGAGGCTCCCCCGGGAGCAACTGCACTCGTACTCGTGCGGCACGGCGAATCCGAGGCCGCCGTCGAGGGCGAGTCGTTCGATCTGGTCGATGGACAGGGTGACCCGTCCTTGGCCGCGGAGGGAAGGATCCAGGCCGAGTCGGTCTGCAGGCGCCTGTCGGGCGAGCACATCGACGCGATCTATACGAGCCACCTGAGGAGAACGATCCAGACGGCCCAGCCACTGGTCGACCGCCTCGATCTCGCCCCGACAGTCGATCGTGACCTCCGCGAGGTGTTCCTCGGCGAGTGGGAAGGTGGACTCTTCCGCCAGAAGGTCGCCGGGCGGGACGCAACGGCGGTCCGAATGTTCGAGGAGCAGACCTGGGAAGTGATCCCCGGCGCTGAACCGGCGGACGAGTTCGGAGCGCGAGTCCGTTCGGTCGTCCGTCGCATCGCTGCTGATCACCCCGACCAGACGGTGGCGGTCTTCACGCATGGAGCGACGATCGGTGAGCTGCTGGCGCAGGCGACGGGAGCCCGACCGTTCGCCTTCGTCGGATCCGACAATGCGGCGATCTCCCGCGTCGTCATCACCGCCGAACAGTGGATCGTTCGGTCCTTCAACGACTGCTCACACCTCGAGACCGGCTGACGGCTCGGGGGCATCTCCACGTGCGGCTCACGTGTGGAGACCAACTCGACCTCGCCGGGGGAGCCGTTGACGAGGGTGGCGATTCGAGCCCACGGCGATCAGCGGGCCATCCCTACGAACCCGGACGCCGGCCGGCCGATGCCATGGCCAGGCCCCAGCGACCGCCGTCCGGCGCACCGTGGGGCACCCGGGGGCACCGCCACGCTGACGGTGCGGCGATGGCCGTATGGAGGCCGAGGAGATAACCCGACGAGCCGGCGGTGGGAATCGAACCCACGACCTGACGATTACAAGTCGTCTGCGCTACCAACTGCGCCACACCGGCCAGGTCCCGGACGGGTCCGGACCACCCGGAAGCCTACCGGTGCCGCGCCGGTGCCCCGGGGTCCGGGGGTGGGCCGGGCCCGGTGGCGTCGGGGGGTACTTGCTTCCGTACCCCCTGGTTGGCAGGCTGGGATCGAATGAGCAATCCCTCGGACCAGGGCGGTCGTCCAGCCGACCCACCACAAGGTCAGGGGAGCCCGCTTCCTGTCGTGCGGGTGGCACTGCTCCTCATCGTCTTCATCGTGGCCACCGCCGTGCTGGTCGGGCAGCTCCACCCGGGCACCGCGACCACCACCGCCGGCTCGGCCGCCACCACGACGCCGGCTACCACCCCGGGCACCGCGACCACCACCGCGCCCGGACCGTCGACCACCACCGGGGCCACCACGCCGCCATCCCACGTCACCGTCCTGGTGGCCAACGGCTCCACCGTGTCCGGGGAGGCCACCCGGATCTCCACCCAGCTGCACACCGCCGGGTGGGACACCCTGCCCCCGGTCAACACCGCCACCAACGTGAGCTCGTCGACCGTCTACTACGCACCGGGCTTCCAGGCCTCGGCCACCAGCATCGCCTCGTCGCTGGGGGTGCCCGCCGCCCGGGTGCAGCCGCTGTCCGCGTCGGTGCCGGTCAGCTCGGTCGCCGGAGCCGACGTGGTCGTCGTCATCGGGCCCGATGTGGCCAACCGGTCGTCGTCCACGGCGACGACCGCGGCGCCCACGGCCACCACCAGCGCCAAGTGACCTTCCCCCGGATCGGCGTCCGCCGGTCCCCGTCCCCGTCCCGGTGACGATCCCGTCCGACGCCCGGCCGGATCCGGCCGTCCTGGCGCGCCTGGCCCCGCTGGCCGCCGCGCCCCGTTCGACGGCGCTGCTGACCGACTTCGACGGGACGCTGGCCCCCATCGTCGACGACCCCGCCACCGTGTGGGCGCTGCCCGGCACGATCGAGGTCCTCGGGCGGCTGGCCGCCGCCTACGGGCTGGTGGCCGTGGTGTCCGGCCGGCCGGTGTCGTTCCTGGCCGACCGTCTGGCCGGTGCGCGCGGCGTGCACCTGGTCGGTCTCTACGGCCTCGAGCAGCTCGCCGTCGGCGGCGCGGTGGTGCCGGTGGCCGACGCCGAGCGCTGGCGGCCGGTGGTGGCCGGGGTGGCCGAGCGGATGCACGAGGTGGCGCCGGAGGGCGTGTGGGTCGAGCCGAAAGGGCTCACCGTCACCGTGCACTGGCGGATGGCCCCTGGGTGGGAGGACGAGGCGGTGGCCCTCCTGACCGCCGAGGCGGCCGCCACCGGACTGGAGCCGCACCCCGGACGCATGAGCATCGAGCTCCGCCCACCCCTGGACGTCGACAAGGGCACGGCGGTGACCGCGCTGGTCGGCGGCTTCCGGGCGGTCTGCTTCCTCGGCGATGATCTCGGCGACCTCCCGGCCTTCGCCGCCCTCGACCGGCTGGCCTCGGAGGGCGGCGTGGGGACGGTGACCGTGGCGGCGGTGGACGCCGAGGCGGCCCCCGAGGTCGAGGCGGCGGCGACCGTGGCGGTCCCCGGACCGGCCGGGGCGCTGGCCGTCCTCCGTTGGCTGGCCGACGCCGCCGACGGCGCCTGACCCTGGTCTCCGGACGTTCGGGCGGCCGGCGCTACTCCGCGGCGTCGAGCTGGTCGTGCAGCCAGGTGACCGGCGCCCGGTCCAGCACCAGCTCCCGGAGCGCCTTGGCCATGGTGGCCCGCTCCCCGGCGTCGAGGTCGAGGGCCCGGGCCAGCACCGAGGCGGTGCCGCCCACGTCGAACGGGTTCACTTCGAGGCAGCCGGGTCCCAGCTCGTCGAAGGCCCCCGCCTCCCGCGACAGGGCGAGCACCCCGTCGTGGGTGTTGACCAACGGTCCCTCCTTCGCCACCAGGTTGAGGCCGTCGCGGATGGGGTTCACCAGCAGCACGTCGTAGCGGGTCAGCGCGGCCAGCGACCGCGGGTAGTCGTCCTCGACCATCAGGACGATCGGCGACCAGTCGGGCGTGGCGAAGCGCTCGTTGATCCGGGCCACCGTGGACTCCACCTCGTTCTGGTAGGCGAGGTACTCGGCCAGGCCCTGGCGGGACGGGTAGGCGAGGGCCAGAAAGACGACCGAGCCGTGGCGGTGGGGCTGGTGCTCGAGCAGCTCCTCGTAGGCCCAGAAGCCGCGGAGGAGGTTCTTGGAGAGCTCCATCCGGTCGACCCGCACGATCACCTGGCGGTCGCCCACCACCTCGTCGATCCGCGCCCGGGCGGCGGCCACCGCCGGGTCGGCGACCGAGGCGGCCAGCCGGGCCGGGTCCACCGAGATGGGCGAGGCGAAGGTGGGGACCGCGCCTCCTGCCCGCAGTCCCGGGGCGCCCAGCTCGCGCTGGCACGACCGGTAGGCGGCGGCCCAGCGCTCGGTGTGGAAGCCGCAGGACCGGAAGGCGGCCATGGCGCCCAGCAGCTCGTCGGCCACCGCGGTCGGGAGCACCCGCAGCATCGACGGGTCGGCGAACGGGGTGTGGGTGAAGTGCACCGTCCGGAGATCCGGTCGGCGCCGGGCGAGCTCCGCCCCGACGAGGGTCAGGTGGTAGTCCTGCACCAGGACCCGGGCCCGTTCGGGGGCCACCGCCGCCACCCGCTCGGCGAAGAGCCGGTTGTACTCGCGGTAGGCCTCCCACGCCTCGACCCAGTGACCGTCCGAGCGTGGGCGCCGCGGGGCGTCGAAGAGGTGGTGGTGGCAGAACCACAGGGTGGCGTTGGAGACGACGTCGTAGGCCATCCGGTAGATGTCGGGGTCCGGGTCGAGCAGCTCGATGTGGAGCCCGTCCTCGTGCATCATCCCGGACTCGGCGGCCAGCCGGTCCGCCTCCCCGAGTGCGCAGGCCACCCAGGTGGCGCCGGTCCCCGCCACCATCGGACGCAGTGACCCGGCCAGGCCGCCGGCGGTGGCGCCGGCCACCGGACGGCCGTCCTGCAGCTGGAAGGCGAGGGGCCCACGGTTGGACACGAGCACCGTGTCGGCGAGCGAACCGTCGCCGAAGGGTGCCCGATCGGTGCCTGTCATGGGCCGACGCTACCCGTTGGAGCCCCGACCTACCCATGCCGGTCTCCGCCGGGGGCGCATCCGTAACCGCCCCTTGACAAGGTAGTGAGTAACCACTCACAATGGGTCCATGATGATGGTCCCGGCCCGGCAGACGGCGGACGAGCGGCGCACCGCGGTGCTGGCCGCCGCCATCACCGAGTTCGCCCGCGCCGGGTACGCCGGGACCTCGACCGACGCCATCGCCCGCCGGGCCGGCATCTCCCAGCCCTACCTGTTCCGCCTGTTCGGCACCAAGAAGGACCTCTTCGTGGCCACCTACAACCTGGTGGGGGACCGGATCGTCCGCGAGCTGACCGCTGCCTGCGAGGCCGCCGCCCCCGGCGAGGAGAAGGCGGCGATGGGCCTCGCCTACCTCGAGCTGATGCAGGACCCCGAGCTCCTAGAGGTCCAGATGCACGGATTCGCCGCCGCCACCAGTGATGCGGATATCGCCCGGGCCTGCCGCCGGACCTTCGAGGTCCTGTACCAGCTGCTCACCGACGGCACCGACCTCGACGACGAGGAGGTCCGGCAGTTCTTCGCCGCCGGGATGATGATCAGCGTCATGTCGGCCATCGACCTGCTCTCCCTCCCCGACCCCTGGGCGCAGTCCCTCTGCCCCGACCCGGGGGAGTTCGCAGCCGTCAGTGCCGCGGCCGACGCCCTCCGCCAGCACCGTCATACCAGTTCCGAGTCAACGGAGGTCCCCGCATGAACCCGCCCCTTTCCGTGCCCCTTTTTTTGCCCCGCCTAGGTAGTGATCACTCACAAAGGATGCGTCGGTCCACCACCGTCCGACCGTGTCGTCCCCCCTTCGCCCGGCGATCCGAGGCCCGCTCCCACTCCCGTACCCGACCCTCCGAGGAGGCCAACATGTCCGCGTCCAACCGTTCCGTGCCCGCCGCCGACGGCGGTGACCCTGTCGCAGCCGACGCCCCGTCCGGCCGGGGGGCCCGCTCGGCGGCGGTCTGGGCGGTGGCCATCACCGGTCTGGCCCTCTTCATGGCGTCGCTCGACAACCTGGTGGTCACCACCGCCCTCCCGGTGATCCGGGTCCACCTCCACGCCGGGCTCTCCGGCCTCGAGTGGACGGTGAACGCCTACACCCTCACCTTCGCGGTGCTGCTGCTGACGGCCGCCGCCCTCGGTGAGCGGTTCGGCCGGCGACGGATCTTCACCCTCGGCATCGCGGTGTTCACCGTGGCGTCGGCCGCCGCCGCCCTGGCCCCGTCCATCGGTGCGCTGGTGGCCGCCCGGGCCGTCCAGGGGGCCGGCGGCGCCATGATCATGCCGTTGTCGCTGACCCTGCTCTCGGCCGCCGTGCCGCCCGAGCGCCGCAACGCCGCCCTCGGGATCTGGGGGGCCATCGGCGGCGTGGCGGTGGCCTTCGGGCCGCTGGTCGGCGGGGCGGTCACCACCGGGTGGGCCTGGCAGTACATCTTCTGGCTGAACGTCCCGATCGGCATGGTGCTGCTCCCCCTCGCCCTGTGGAAGCTGCGCGAGTCCCGCAGTGCCCGCACCCGGCTCGACCTCGGCGGAGTGGCGCTGGTCAGCATCGGGCTCTTCGGCACGGTCTTCGCCCTGGTCCGGGGGAACGCCCACGGCTGGACGAGCCTCGGGGTGGTCACCTCGTTCGCCGTCGGCCTGGCCGGCCTGGCCGCCTTCGTCGCCTGGGAGCTGCGCACCGCCCACCCGATGCTCGACATCCGGCTGTTCCGCAACCGGGCCTTCGCGGCGGTCAACGTCACCGCGCTGCTGTTCAGCTTCGGGATGTTCGGCTCCATCTTCTTCCTGTCGCAGTTCCTCCAGACCGTGCAGGGCGACTCGCCCCTGAGCGCCGGGCTCCGGGTCCTGCCGTGGACCGGGATGGCCATGCTGCTGGCCCCCCTGGTCGGCCTGGCGGCCGAGCGCATCGGGGGCAAGCCGCTGGTGGTGGCCGGGCTGGTGCTCCAGGCCACCGGGCTGGTCTGGTTGGCCGCTCTGGTCACCCCCACCACCCCGTACCTCGACATGGTCCCGGCCTTCGTGGTGTGCGGCGTCGGCATGACGCTCTTCTTCGTGCCCCTGGCCTCGGTGGTGCTGGGATCGGTGCCCAAGGCCCTGGAGGGCGTGGCCTCGGGGACCAACAGCGCCTTCCGCGAGCTGGGCGGTGTACTCGGCATCGCGGTCCTCGGCGCAGTGTTCTCCTCGTCGGGCGGGTACGCCTCGGCCCAGGACTACGTGCACGGGCTCACGCCGGCCATCGTGGTCGGGGCCGCGGTGGTGGCGGTCGGCGCCGGCATCGCCGCCCTCATCCCCCGGATCCGCCGCTCCCGTGAGGCCGGGCCGCCCGACGGCGGCACCGGCACCCTCGGCCTCCCCGGGCCGGAGCGCCGGCAGGAGCTGGCCGGCGCCGTCTCCTGAACGACGGGCGGGCGCTCGATCGTCGTCCGGCTTCCCGAGTGCCGGTCGGTCGTCGGCCGGGCGGACGCAGCCGCTCGGTGGCGGCGGTACGTCGGGTCCTAGGGCCGGTGGGCGGCGCGCCAGGCCTCCACGACCTCCGACCGGAGGCGCCCCCGGTCCGAGACGGTGAGCCCCGCGGCTCGGGCCCATGCCCGCACCTCGACGGTCGACGGCTCGGCGGCGACGGACACCGACGGCTCGGCGGCGACGTTCACCGCGGTCGCCGGCGAATCGAAAGCTGCGACACCGATCCGGTCGACGGCCGCCGTCTCGCCTGCGGCCCAGGCGTGGGCCGCGGCGAGGTAGCGGTAGGTCCACTCCTCGGCGAGCTGCCGGGTCTCGCAGAACACGATCGGGACCCCCGGCCAGCGGACCTGCACCTCGGCGAGACCGTCGGCCACGACCGCCGGGCGGATCCGGTCGAGCTTGAACACCCGCGAGTAGCGCTCCTCGACCACCACGGCCGCGCGCGGGAGCGAGGCCAGTTCCGCAACGGCGAAACGCAGGGTGCTGTCGATCAGGCTGCCCACGAGGTCGGGGAGCGACTTGCGCTCGACCGACGCCACCAGCCGCCCGTCGTGCTCGAGCCCGTAGTCGCCGCAGGGGAGTGCCCGCCGGGTGGTAACGACCTGTTGGCCGGCAAACCGGTACGGGTAGCGCTCGCGGGAGTCGACGGTGATCTGCAGGTCGACGATGCCCGAGGCCCGGGCCGTCGGCACCGAGACGTTCGGCCGGGCCTGCTTGCGCGTGCGTGGAGACTGCCAGAACACCGCGTCCCGGCCCCGGGCGGTGGTGAACACCAGCTGCGAGCGGTTCTCCCGGCCCCGGGCGAGCACCAGGTCGATCGACGCCCCCCGCCGGACGCAGGCTCGCACGGGGACCCGCTCCACGATCTCGGGCTCGCCGGGCCAGTCCTCCACCGGGACCGGATAGCAGAACAGCGCCTTGGTCCGCGGCCAGGTGCCTGCCGTGCGGAACACCAGCCCGTCGCCCAGCGGCAGCCGCATCAGAAACGGCAGGCGCGACTCCGGGTCGGGATTACGGGCGATCACCAACTCCCCCGGCATGCACCCTGACCGTAGACGGCCGGAGGTCCCCGCAGGTGGGATCAGACGCCGGCGGTGGCCGGCCCGGGCCGGGCCTCCCCGGCCCGGGCCAGCGCCATCCGGAGGATCTCCGTGGCCTGTGGTCGCAGCTCGGAGAGCGGCCGGTTGCGGTGGGCCCGGGTACCCAGGTCGACCTGGGCGATGGTCCCGGCCCCGAAGTGGGCGGCCACGTCGATGAGGAGCGCCAGCTCCACGGCGTACCCGTCGGCCAGGCCGCACGCCTCCAGCACCGAGCGGGGGGCGGCGGTCTCGCCGGCCAGGGGCTGGACGATCCCGTCGAGGGCGGGGAAGAGCAGGTCGATCAGCGGCTTGGCCACCAGCTCGGTCACCCGGCCCCCACCGTCGGGGGTCCCGTGGATCGGGCGCCGGTAGTACCCCTTCACCAGGGTGGTGGTGTCGTCGGTGAGCAGCGGCCCGAGCAGGCCGGAGACGAAGTGGGCGCCGAAGTTGGTGACGTCGGCGTCGACGAAGGCCACCAGGTCGCCCTCCGCCGCCTCCAGGGCCAGCCGCATGGCCTGCCCCTTGCCACCCCCGCCGGCCGCCGGACCCGACCCGGTGCGCACCACCCGGGCGCCGGCGTCGCGGGCCACCGCCGAGGTGTCGTCGCTGGAGCCGTCGTCGACCACCAGCACGTCGTCGACCAGGGGCACCCCGCCCCCAGAGCCGGTGAGGGCCGCCACGATGGGGGACACCACCCCGCCGACGGTGGCCGCCTCGTTGCGGGCCGGGATGCACACCGATATGCGCCGCCCCGCCTTGGCCGCCACCAGGGCCGCCGGCTCGAAGCGGGTGTGCGCGAAGCGCCGTTCGAGGCCCTCGATCACCTGGGCCACCGCCGTATCGCCGTCGTCGCTCAGCCGGGGTTGCATGGTGGCATCACTGTATTGGTCCCTCCGCCCGGCGCGGGCCCGGACCCGTCGACGGTGGCGCCGCCGGACCCCCGATTGACGGCGGGGTCCCGGATCGTCCACCATGGAGGGATCATCCAGAGCGGCTGAGGGACCGGGCCCAGCGACGCCGCGGCAACCAGCACGATCCCGCAGATCCCCCACAGGGTCGGCGGTCGTGGCAGGTGCCAATGCCCGAGCGATGAGGAGACCACTGTGGATTTTGTTTCGGGACTGCGCTGTCGTGAATGCGGGCGCGCCTATCCGGCCGAGGCCCTGCACGTCTGCGACTACTGCTTCGGGCCGCTCGAGGTGACCTACGACTACGAGGCCATCGCCGCCTCGATCAGCCGCGACACCATCGCCCGGGGGCCGCGCTCCATCTGGCGGTACGCCGACCTGCTGCCGGTGGCCGACGCCGCCCCGGTCGACCTGGGGGCGGGCTTCACCCCGCTCGTCCGGGCCGACCGGCTGGCCGCTGAGCTCGGCCTCGGCGAGCTGTGGATCAAGGACGACACCGCCAACCCCACCGGCTCGTTCAAGGACCGGGTGGTGTCGGTGGCGCTGACCAAGGCGCGCCAGCTCGGCTTCAAGGTCGCCGCCTGCGCCTCCACGGGCAACCTGGCCAACTCGGTGGCCGCCCACGCCGCCCGGGCGGGGATGGACTCGGTGGTGCTGATCCCGGCCGACCTCGAGCGGGCCAAGATCACCATGACCGCCGTCTACGGCGGCAAGGTGGTCGCCGTCGAGGGAACCTACGACGACGTCAACCGGCTGTGCGCCGAGCTGACCAGCGAGCGCCCGTCGTGGGCCTTCGTCAACGTCAATGTCCGCACCTACTACGCCGAGGGATCCAAGACGCTGGCCTTCGAGATCGCCGAGCAGCTCGACTGGACCGCCCCCGACCACGTGGTGGTGCCCATCGGGTCGGGCAGCCAGCTCACCAAGGTGGCCAAGGGGTTCGAGGAGCTCGCCAAGGTGGGCCTGCTCGACCGGGCCCCGTCGGTGCGGATCTCCGGGGCCCAGGCCGAGGGGTGCGCCCCGGTGGCCACCGCCTTCGCGGAGGGGACCGACGCCATCCGGCCGGTGAAGCCGGACACCATCGCCAAGTCGCTGGCCATCGGCAACCCGGCCGACGGCTGGTACGCCCTCGACGCCATCCGGTCCTCGGGAGGGTCCTGCGCGGCGGCGACCGACGGGGAGATCATCGAGGCCATCGGCCTGCTGGCCCGCACCGAGGGCATCTTCGCCGAGACGGCCGGCGGGGTCACCATCGCCACCCTGGCCAAGCTGGCCGCCCAGGGGGTCATCCGGTCGGACGAGCGGGTGGTGGCCATCGTGACCGGCCACGGGCTGAAGACGGTCGAGGCCCTGGCCGGGACGGTCGGACCCACCGCCACCATCGCCTCCACCCTCGACGCCTTCGACGAGGCGATCGGGACCGGCGATCCGTTCGACACCGGGGGCCCAACGGCCGCCACGACCGCCGACCAGGCAACGAGGAGCAACGCATGAGCGTCACCGTCCGCATCCCCGCCCAGCTCCGGACCCTGACGGGCGGAGCGTCCGAGGTGACCGTCGAGGGATCCACCGTGGGCGAGGCGCTGAAGGCCCTCGACGCCGCCCACGCCGGCTTCGCCGAGCGCCTCTTCGACGACGCCGGGGCCCTGCGACGCTTCGTCAACGTGTTCCTGGCCGACGAGGACGTGCGGTTCCTGGGCGGCCTCGACACCCCGGTGGCCGACGGCCAGACCCTCTCCATCGTGCCGGCCGTGGCCGGCGGCTGAGCAACGCCGACCCGGTCCGCGGCGTCCGGTCCCCGGTGCGATCCGGGGCACCGGCCCGGAGCCCGGCCGGGTCACACCGCCCTGACCTGGACATTCGGGGCCGCGGTTGCGGGCGACCCCTGGGCGTGGTTTGCTGTTAGCACTCGACAGTGCAGAGTGCTAACCACCACGGAGGAACCCAGATGGCCAAGTTGATCACGTTCGACGAGGAGGCCCGCCGCGCCCTCGAGAGCGGCATGAACAAGCTCGCCGACGCCGTACGCGTCACCCTCGGCCCGAAAGGCCGGAACGTCGTACTCGACAAGAAGTGGGGCTCGCCCACCATCACCAACGACGGCGTCTCCATCGCCAAGGACATCGAGCTCGAGGATCCCTTCGAGCGGATCGGTGCCGAGCTGGTGAAGGAGGTGGCGAAGAAGACCGACGACGTCGCCGGTGACGGCACCACCACCGCCACCGTGCTGGCCTGGGCGCTGGTCCACGAGGGCCTGCGCAACGTGGCGGCCGGCGCCAACCCGATGAGCCTCAAGAAGGGCATCGAGGCCGGCACCGAGGCGGCCGTGTCGTCGCTGAAGGCGCTCGCCCGCGAGACGGAGACCAAGAGCCAGATCGCCCAGGTGGCCTCCATCTCCGCCGCCGACCCGGAGATCGGCGAGCTGATCTCCGAGGCCATCGACAAGGTGGGCAAGGACGGCGTCATCACCGTCGAGGAGGCCCAGACCTTCGGCCTGGAGATCGACCTGGTGGAGGGGATGCGGTTCGACAAGGGCTACATCTCGCCGTACTTCGTGTCCGACCCCGAGCGCATGGAGGCCGTCCTCGAGGACGCCTACATCCTCCTGGTGGGCTCGAAGATCACCGCCGTGCGCGACCTGCTGCCCCTCCTCGAGAAGGTCATGCAGTCCGGCAAGGGCCTGGTGATCGTGGCCGAGGACCTCGAGGGCGAGGCCCTGGCCACCCTGGTGGTCAACAAGATCCGCGGCACCTTCAAGAGCGTGGCCGTCAAGGCCCCGGGCTTCGGTGAGCGCCGCAAGGCCATGCTGCAGGACATCGCCATCCTCACCGGCGGCCAGGTGGTCACCGAGGAGGTCGGGCTCAAGCTCGAGAACGTCGGGCTCGACCTGCTGGGCCAGGCCCGCAAGGTGGTGGTCACCAAGGACGAGACCACCATCGTCGAGGGTGCCGGCTCCGAGGACGAGATCAAGGGCCGCGTGGCCCAGATCAAGGCGGAGATCGAGAACACCGACTCCGACTACGACCGCGAGAAGCTCCAGGAGCGCCTGGCCAAGCTGTCCGGCGGCGTGGCCGTCATCAAGGTTGGCGCCGCCACCGAGGTGGAGCTCAAGGAGAAGAAGCACCGCATCGAGGACGCCGTCTCCACCACCAAGGCCGCCATCGAGGAGGGCGTCATCCCCGGTGGGGGCGTGGCCCTGCTCCGCTCGCAGGCCGCCGTGCTCGACGCCGCCGAGAAGCTCGAGGGCGACGAGGCCACCGGTGCCCGCATCGTGGCCCGGGCCGTGGAGGAGCCGCTGAAGCAGATCGCCGTCAACGCCGGCCTCGAGGGTGGCGTCATCGTCGACAAGGTGCGGAACCTGAAGAAGCCCGCCGAGGGGCTGAACGCCGCCACCGGCGAGTACGAGGACCTGTTCAAGTCCGGCGTCATCGACGCCGTCAAGGTGACCCGGTCGGCGCTGCAGAACGCCGCGTCGATCGCCGCCCTGTTCCTCACCACCGAGGCGGTCATCGTCGACAAGCCCGAGGAGTCGGCCCCGGCCATGCCGGGCGGGATGGACGACTTCTAGACCGGACGGGCGGCACTCCGGTGCCGCCGACCGACGCTGTGACGAGGGGCGCCCTGCGGGGCGCCCCTCGTGTGTGCCGGGGCCCGGGGGTTCCCTAGACTGACCGGCGTGACCGATCCCCTCGTCCCGTCCACCGGATGGGGTGTGCTCCACCTCTTCTGCAAGGCGCCGATGGTGCCGCCCGCCGTCGAGGGGTCCGGTGGCGGTCCCGGGACGCCGGGCGCCGCCCCCCCCGTGGACACCGGGGCGGTGGCCGCCGCGGTGGCCAAGGCCGAGCGCGACGGGGTACAGGTGGTGTCGGTGGCGGTGCTGGGCCACAAGGCCGACATCGGGTTCATGGCCCTCGGCCCCGACCTGTGGCGCCTGCGGTCGCTCCAGACCCACCTCCAGGCCGCCGGGTTGGAGGTGGTCGACTCCTTCGTCTCCCTGACCGAGATCTCCGAGTACGCCGCGGGCATCCCCGAGGAGATGAAGCAGAACCGGCTCTACCCGCAGCTGCCACCGGAGGGGATGACGGCCTTCTGCTTCTATCCGATGTCCAAGCGCCGGGGCGACGTGGAGGGTTCCAACTGGTTCTCCATGCCGTTCGAGGAGCGCAAGGCCATGATGTACGGCCACGGTGCCGCCGGGCGGGCCTTCGCCGGTCGGATCCTCCAGGTGATCACCGGCTCGACGGGCATCGACGACTGGGAGTGGGGCGTGACGCTGTTCGGTGTCCACCCCGACGACCTGAAGGAGTGCGTGTACACCATGCGCTTCGACGAGGGCTCGGCCCGCTTCGCCGAGTTCGGGCCGTTCACCGCCGGCATCGTGGCCCCGATCGAGACGGTCCTGGCCAAGGTGGTCGAGGGTGCCTGACCTGGCGGTGCGGGCAGGCCGGACGGAGACCACCGACCCGGCCACCCCCGAACCGGCCGTCCCCGGCGGCGACCTCGAGGGTCTCCGTCGGGCGTTCCGCTCCATGGGCCGGGTGGTGGTGGCCTTCAGCGGCGGCGCCGACTCCGCCTTCGTGGCACGGGTGGCCACCGACGCCCTCGGCCCCGACCGGGTGGTCTGCGCCACCGCGGTGTCGCCTTCGCTGGCCCCCGAGGAGCTGGCCGACTGCCGGCGCTTGGCCGCCGAGTGGGGGCTGCGACTGGTGGAGGTGGCCACCGACGAGCTGGCCGATCCGGCGTACTCGGCCAACGACGGCTCGCGCTGCTACCACTGCAAGGCCTCGCTGATGGAGGCGCTCGGGCCGATCCTGGCCTCCGAGGCGGTGGCCGGCGACCCGGCCGGGTCCGGCGGGTCGGCCGGGCCGGCCGGTTCGGAGGGGACCGCCCCGGCGCCCACGGTGGTGCTCGGGGTCAACCTCGACGACCTCGGCGACCACCGTCCCGGCCAGCAGGCGGCGGCCCAGCGCGGGGCGGTGTTCCCGCTGGTGGACGCCGGCTTCACCAAGGCTGACGTCCGCGAGTGGTCGCGGCGGATGGGCCTGCGGACGTGGGACAAGCCGGCAGCCGCCTGCCTGGCCTCCCGCGTCCCCTACGGCACCGCCGTCACCCTCGGTACCCTCCGGTCGGTGGCCGAGGCGGAGTCCGCCCTCCGGGTGCTCGGCCTCACCCAGCTCCGGGTGCGCCACTACGGCGACACCGCCCGCATCGAGGTGCCGGCCGGGGACCTCGCCCGGGTGGTGACCCTCCGCGAGCAGGTCACCGCCGCCGTCCACGGTGCCGGCTACCGCTACGTGACCCTCGACCTCGACGGCTTCCGCTCGGGGAACCTCAACGACGCGCTGGGCGCCCCCGGCACCCCCCTGGGCTCGCCCGATGGAGGTGCCCGATGATCGGTGTCCGGGTCAAGCTGACCTTCCCCGACGAGCTGGTGCGCGAGCCGATCATCGCCCGCATGGTCCGCGAGCTCGACATCGTTCCCAACATCCGGCGGGCCGACGTGGGCGAGCACGACGGGTGGATCATCTGCGAGCTCGACGGCAGGGGGGAGACGGTCGACCGGGCGGTGGCGTGGCTCCGGGGCGAGGGCGTCCAGGTGGACCTGCTGGGCGACGTCGTCGAGAGCTGATCCGGTGGCCGGTCCCGGTGGCGACCCGTACGACCCCGAGGCGGTCGAGCGGTTGGAGGCCAACCGTCGCCAGTGGGACGACCGGACCCGGATCCACGTCGCCTCGCGCTTCTATGACGTCGAGGGGTGGCTCCACACCCGGCCGGGCCCCCGCGACCGCGAGGTCGACGCCCTCGGGGACGTGACCGGTCTCGAGCTGGTCCACCTCCAGTGCCACTTCGGGCTCGACACCCTGGCCTGGGCCACCGCCGGCGCCCGGGTGACCGGCCTCGACTTCTCGGAGGAGGCGATCCGGGAGGCGGAGGACCTGGCGGCCCGGGCGGGCCTGGCCGACCGGTCGCGGTTCGTCTGCGCCGACGTCCTGCGGGCCCGGGAGGCGCTCGGTCACGTCACCTTCGACATCGTCTACGTCAGCCTCGGGGCCCTGTGCTGGCTGCCGAGCGTGGCGCGGTGGGCCGAGGAGGCCGCCGGCCTGGTCCGCCCGGGCGGCCGCCTCTACCTCCACGACGTCCACCCGGTGTGCTGGTCCCTGGCCGACGACGCCCTGGTGCTGGCCCACACCTACTTCGAGGAGGCCGACCCGTACGTCGACGACTCGACCGAGACCTACACCGACGCCGACCGGCCGCTGAGGCCGACCCGCAGCTACGAGTGGAACCACGGCATCGGGGAGGTGGTGACCGCCCTGATCGACCAGGGGCTGCGCATCGACGTCCTTCAGGAGCACGACTGGACGGTCCACCGGCGGTTCCCGTGGCTGGTCGAGACGGCGCCGGGGCACTGGACGTCGCCCCCGGAACTGCCCCGGCTGCCCCTCAGCTTCACCGTGGTGGCCACCCGGGTCTGACCGGCAGACGGTGGCGGGTACGGCGCGGTCCCTCGGCCGACGCGGTCCGGCGGCCGGACCCCCGGGCGGTCAGGCGTCGGGACCCCCGGGCGGTCAGGCGTCGGGACCCCCGGGCGGTCAGGCGTCGGGGGTGTTGCGGATCTGCCAGCCGGCGCCCGACACCTTGCGGGGCTCGTAGAAGAGGCAGCCGTCGGGGCAGGCGAACGGGATCTGCTGGTTGGCCCCCACCGTGCACCGCTCAAGCTTCTCCTCGTGGGCGGTGGTCTTCATGACGTAGTGGCGGCAGTCCTCGTTGACGGGCACACCCCATTGTGGCCCATCGGACCCGCCGGGTGGTAGCAGTGGTGGGCGGGGCGGGGCGGGGCGGGGCGGTGCGGTAGCGTCGGACGGGTGGATCCGACCCCCTCCACCAAGCAGCTGCTCCGCTGGAGCCAGGCCCTGGCCGGTATCGCCCGGACGGGGCTCGGCTTCACCGAGTCCCTCTACGAGCAGGAGCGGTTCGAGGAGATCCTCCGGGTGGCGGCCGACATCCAGGTGGTCGCCGACGGCGGCGACGACGCCGACCTCGATGTGGACGGCCAGGTGGAGGAGTGGCTCCGGGCGGTGGGCAAGGGGGTCCCCGGCTACGCCACGCCGAAGGTGGCGGTCGGGGCCGCGGTGGGCAACGACAAGGGTGAGATCCTCCTCGTCCAGCGGGCCGACTCCGGGGTGTGGCTCTACCCGACCGGATGGGCCGACATCGGCTACTCCGCCGCCGAGGTGGTGGTGAAAGAGGTCGAGGAGGAGACCGGCATCGAGGTCGAGGTGGTCCGGCTCATCGCCGTGCTCGACGGCCTGCGGGTGGGGATCAGCCGGATCCCCCTCTACTCGCTGGTCTTCCAGTGCCGGGCGGTGGGCGGCGTGCTCCAGGCCCATCCGCTGGAGTGTGCCGACGTGGGGTGGTTCGCCCCCGGCGCCCTGCCCGCCCCCATGGCCGGCCTGGAGCGCTGGGGCGACCAGATCTTCGCCGCCCTGCGCGGTGAACCGGTCGAGGTGCTCTACGACCCGGTGCGGGTGCCGACCTGGCGGGGCGATCCCGACAAGGTCTGAGGCCCCCCGAGGTCGGGTGCCCCGGTCGGTACACTCACCGTGATGACCGGACGACCTGGCGGAGACGGCGGCGGAGACGGGCGCGGCAGGGGAGCCGGCGTCGCACCCGGGAGCGTCACGGTGAGCGAGGCCACCTCGGCGACCCCGGAGCTGGTGGAGGCGTTCGCCCGGCTGGTTCCCCAGCTCTCGTCGTCCTCGCCCCCACCCACCGCCGGGGAGCTCGGCCAGATCGTGGCCTCGCCGGCGTCGGTGCTCTTCGTGGCCCGGGACGGCGCCGATCGCATCGTCGGCTCCCTGACCATCGCCCTCTTCCGGGTGCCCACCGGGGTCCGGGCGTGGATCGAGGACGTGGTGGTGGACGAATCGGCCCGGGGGGCCGGTGTGGGGGAGGCCCTAACCTTGGCAGCCGTCCGTCGGGCCGAGGCCGAGGGGGCCAGGTCGGTCGACCTGACCTCCCGACCGAGCCGCGAGGCCGCCAACCGTCTCTACCTGCGGCTGGGGTTCGAAGCCCGCGCCACCAACGTGTACCGCTACCGGTCGGGGTGATCCGGCGGGCCCGACTGTCCCCCCGAAGGTTGACATTTGTCTTAACGTATTAGTACATTAAGACGCATGGGGGACGAGCCGCTGCTCCGGTTCCGGCTCGACCGGCACTCGGGCCTGCCCGTCTACCGCCAGCTGGTGGACCAGGTACGCCAGGCCCTCCGGCTCGGCATCCTCCGCCCGGGGGACCAGCTCCCGCCGGTGCGCGACGTGGTCCAGCAGGTGGCCATCAACCCCAACACCGTCCACCGGGCCTATCGGGAGCTCGAGCACCAGGGGTTGGTGGAGGGCCAGACGGGCCGGGGCACCTTCGTCCGGGCGGCCCTGCCGTGGGCGGCGGAGGAGGACGAGGAGCTGCAGCAACGGCTGGCCACCTGGGTCCGGGACGCGCGGGCGGCGGGGCTCGACGACGAGGCGATCGACGCGCTCGTCAGCAGGGCGAAGCGAACAGCGGAAGGCGAGGGGACCATATGACAGCGGCTCTGGAGGCACGCGGGCTCGGACGGCGGTACCGGTCGAAGTGGGGGCTCCGCCACTGCGACCTGACGGTACCGGCGGGATCGGTCACCGGACTGGTGGGGCCCAACGGCGCCGGCAAGACGACCCTGCTCCGGATGGCGGCGGGACTGGCGCGGCCGACCGAGGGGACGGTGTCGGTGTTCGGGGAGCCGGTCCGTCCCAACGGGACCGCCCACCTGGGACGGATGGGCTACCTCGACCAGCTCCACCCCATGTACCGGCGCTTCCGGGTCGAGGAGATGCTGACCGTCGGCCGTCGCCTCAACCTGCAGTGGGACGACGAGGCCGCCCACCGCTGGATCGACGAGCTGGGGATACCGCTCACGGCCCGGATCCGCCAGCTGTCGGGGGGCCAGCAGGCCCAGGTGGCGCTGGCGGTCTGCCTGGCCAAGCGGGCCGACCTGCTCCTGCTCGACGAACCGGTGGCCAGCCTCGACCCCCTGGCCCGGATGCGCCTCCTGCAGGTGCTGATGGGCACGGTCGCCGACCGGGGGACCACGGTGCTCCTCTCCTCCCACATCATCAGCGAGCTGGAGCCGGTCTGTGACCACCTGGTCATCATGTCGTCGTCGACGGTACAGGTGGCGGCCCCGATCGACGACCTGTTGGCCGGTCACCGGCTGCTGACCGGACCGGCCGGCGATCCACCGGCCATCGACGGGCAGGTGGTCTCCCTGGTCCGGGCCCCCCGCCAGACCTCCGCGCTGGTGCGGGGAACCGCGCCGCAGCCGGGGCCCGGCTGGGAGGTGCTGGAGCCCAACCTCGAAGAGGTGGTCGTCGCCTACCTGGCCAATCCGGAGACGACGATGGCCGGGCCGGCGGGGGACCGCCCACCCGACCCGGTGGGCGGTCCGGACCCCGTCCCCGGCTCGACACCCGGACCGGTGGGGGGTGCGTCATGATCTGGCTCACCTGGCGGCAGCACCGCGTGATCCTGGCCATCGGCGCGCTCGGCGCGCTCGGTCTGGTGGTGTGGATGCTGGTGGTGGAGCACGACTACGCCTCCGGTCGGGCAGCCCTCACCCGGGCGTGCCCGTCGTTCGGATCCACCGGTCCGGGTGGAGGTCCACTGACCGCCGGGTGCGACGTCGTCTTCAGCCGAATCGTGCAGGCTACGGACCAGGCCGACATCATCCGGGTACTGCTCCTGGCGGTTCCCCTGGTCGCCGGGGTACTGCTCGGCGCTCCGCTGGTGGCCGGTGAGCTCGAACACGATACGGTCGTGCTGGCCTTCACCCAGGGCATCTCCCGGACACGGTGGTTGGTCACACGGTGGCTCACCGTGCTGGCACCGGTGGTGGCGGCCATGGCCGCGCTGGCGGTCTTCCTCAATTGGTGGTTCTGGCACATCCAGACCAGCGGTGACGTGTCGAACTTCGGCCTGGCGAGCTCCGTGGCGGAAGGGGCGTCGCGGATCAAACCGGGGACCTTCGACAGCACGGGCATCGTCCTCGTCGCCTACGCCGTCTTCGCCGTGGCCCTGGGTGCCGCACTCGGCGCCATCCTCCGTCGCACCTTCTGGGCCGGGCTGGTGACGGTGGGGGCATTCGCGACCGCCCGGCTCCTGTTCGTGTACTGGATCCGGTCGCACCTGTTGACGCCGCTCTACCAGCCGCTCGGCACCATGCCCCTGACATCAGCCCCGCCGATCTGGGTCGTGACCAGCGGCTATCGGGATGTAGCGGGCAGCCGGGTGCCCCTGACCGCGGCGTCGATCCAACACGTGACGACGCTCTGCTCACAGGCCAGCGGAGCGACGGGCTCCCAGGTCTACGGCGTTTACGAGAAGTGCGTGGCGGCCCACGGCATCCAGTTCGGCACCTACTACCAGCCGTCGAGTCGCTTCTGGGTCCTCCAATGGAGCGAGGCCGCCCTCTTCGTGGCCGCGGCGGTGGCGCTGTTCGGGGTCACCTTGTGGGCGGTGCGTCGCTGGCGGGCCTAGACGAGTGATTCCAAGGGGGCTCCGCTGAGACGGGGTCCGCGTTTGACGCGACGAAGGCGTCCAAGATCGGCGTTGCTCAATCCAACTTCGACCTTGGAGGTCTCGTGGACGCCGATCTGGACACCCTCGCTACGGCACTGTACGTGAAGACCGACGATGCTTTGCGGACCGATCCCGGCTTCGCCCGATGGCGACCGAG
>Ga0209012_1001681_pt1 | contig 21789 bp, 17 predicted proteins | sample RS3BMetagenome_FD_184735 | JGI IMG/M metagenome (GOLD analysis project Ga0209012, IMG submission 184735) | Ferric oxide microbial mat and aquatic microbial communities from Rainbow Spring, Yellowstone National Park, USA - RS3B (SPAdes) (version 3) ...
GGGCCTGCAGCCCGGAATCGCCACCGCCGACGCCTAGTAACACGGCGCACTGAGGCCCAGGGCGTGCCAAGCCCTGGGCCTCAGTGCGCTCCGGCTTTTTGTCGCCCTAGCAACCAGCCAACCCGGGCGTGACAGATGCCAGCGCAAATTGCGTGCCGGAATAGTGGCCTAACCAGTCGGTGAACCGTCCGGCGGCGGATCGCGCGTGGCTATTGTCGCGGCCTTCGACTGCAATCTTTACCGCATAGTCTTCCAAGGGGATGCCGTGCTCGCCTTTGGGGGCGCGCGATTGGGGGGAGGTAAATGGCAAACACAGCAAGAATGCGGGCGGCCGAGACGTCTAAGTGCCCGGGAATACCCAGATGCTCGCACAGCCACGAGTAGAGGTGCCTCAAGGCCGGTTTGTGATGGCGATTTTGCTGGAGATGCTCGGGAAGGAGGGCTGCCGCGCCGCTAAAGAGATCTGACCACTCGAGCGTGGCGCAGGGGCGCGCCATCGCCATGGCAAGGCGTTGTATCCACTTCCGCCCGGCCGGTCGGGCTACCCGGAAAAGGCCGGGGGTTGTCCAGGGGTCATCGGCCATCCACCGCTGCACAAGCACGACGGCCCGCGCGTCCGGGGAGGATTCCTCGTCAAACCTGAGCGCCAGCAACGCAGGCACCTCTTGGCCGCCATCGGTGGGAGCATTACCCAACGCTGCCAAGTCGTGCATCCTGGGTAGAAGGAAGGTAGACGAAGACATGCGCAAGGCCGTCGCTGCGGTGAAGGCCTTGGAGGAAGTTCGCAAGGAGATCGCCGCCACCGCAGGATGACACGGCTTTGGACGCTTGTGTAGGGTGGTTGCGGACACACCGCCCGGGAAATGGTCGACCATCCGGTCCGTGCCGCTGATCTGGGGGCGGCGTTCTCCCTAGCCCACGGGAGCGCCAAGACCCTGTTGCAGGTCATGCATGCCGCCCACCACGCCCAACGCGTGCAGCGTGGCCTGTACCGCATCCTGTCGGAGCCGCGGGCCGTCCGCTGCCAGGCCGGCCCCGATGATCTGCCCAACTCCGCTCGAACCGCTGACGCGGCTTTGTCCTCCGCCGGGGTGCCTTCTGTCGTCTCCGGCTTTTCCGCGGTGGCCCCCATGGCGCACCAGTTCGTCTGGTGGAGCCCCGTGCTTGTTGTCGTGAGCCCAGGGACACAGGAGTGGGCGGTTTCCGAACTCGCCGCGGCCCGTGTCCCCGCCGTGGTCAATCCGGCGGCCGACATCGTGCCGCAGTTGCGCAACCTCTCCGCCCACGATGACGGCGACGTGGAACCGGCCATTCTGCGGCCACTATCAGACCTCTCGCGCTCAAGCGGGGGCATCGCCCGGCCGATTCCCGGCCGATCCGAGGCAGAGCGACGCGGCTCTCTGGTCTTCCCCCCGGATCGCGCCGGTGGTGAAGCGGACAGATTCACGGCACCGGCCCTTCTTCCGAAAGCGCAGGAACCAGACGCGGCGCCCCTTACGGCTATCCGCCAAGCCTTCCGGGCCCTGCGCGGCCGCACCCCCGACAGACGGCCTGCGCGCGACTGGTCAGGATGCGGCCGATCGAATGCCGGCAGGTCGCGGTGCCGTTCCCTGCCGGTGATCCGCTGGCTTCAGGTACCGCCCGGTGCATCCCGCCATCCTGGCAGGGGCGGCACCAACGGCGGTTGCCCGGGAATGCCAAGCCACTCGATCAGGCGCCGACACTTCCGTACGCCCCTCGCCTCGCCACCATCGCCCCTGCCCCTCAGGCCCCGGCCTCCGCGTCCAGCCGCCGCCAGAGCCGCGCGACCTCCAGCGCGGCCAGGGCCGCATCCTCCCCCTTGTTGCCATCGCTGCCCCCGGCGCGCGCCTGGGCCTGCTCGAGCGTGCGGGTGGTCAGGACGCCGAAGACCACCGCCACGCCGTGGATGCCCCACTCTCCGGCGTCCTGGGCGACGCGGGTCAGACCGGTGGTGACGGCGTCGCAGACGTACCGGTAGTGGTCCGTGCCGCCTTCGATGACCGCGCCCAGGCAGACCACCGCGTCGAAGGCGCCGCCCCGGGCGAGGCGCCGCGCGGTCGGGGCCAGTTCAAAGGCGCCCGGCACCCGGCACAGGAGGAGGTCGTCGTCCGCCACGCCGCGCCCCCGGAGCACCTGGACCGCGCCCTCGGCTAGGCGGTCGGTCACGTCGCTGTTGAAGCGGGCGGCCACCACCGCCACCCGCAGCCCGCGCCCGTCGAGCGCGGCCGGATCGATCGCCACGGGCCTGCCACCGTTCACTGCGCATCCCCCGTCCAAGTGGTGTTGCGTCCTTCGGGCAGCGCGCGCCCCGAGCGCAGCCAGGCCAGCGCGACCTCCAGCAGGCCGTCCCGCCCGGCGCGCAGGTCCCGGAGCGTCGGCGCCACGCGGTAGTGGGGCTCGATGCCGTGCAGCGGCGACGGCACGCCGCCGTGGAGCGGGAAACTCATCGAACAGAAGAGCGTGGCGCCGCACCGCAGGTCGATGCGCCGGATCCAGCCGCAGGCGCCGTTTGTCGGCACACCGACGAGGCAGGCCGTGCCGGATGCCGCCATACCGGAAACGAAGTGCTCGCAGGCGGAGGCGCACCCCTCGTCGATCAGGACGGCCACGCGCCCCGCGTACCGCCACGGCCCGCGCGGCCGGCAGTAGTCGACGCTCCGGCGGTACGTCTCGGTCCCGGGCTCCCGCCAGAACGAGATGCTGCTGACGACGGCCCTTCCGATGAAGCGGCCCGTGCAGGCGTCCGCCAGGTCGTCCCTGCCGCCGGGGTTGCCCCGCACGTCGATCACCAGGGATGCGAGTTCGCGCGCCGCCTCCAATTGGGCGTCCAGGAGCACCGTGAAGGCCTCCGGTTCCAGGCCCCCACCCCACGCCGCCACGCGCAGGAGGCCTGCGTCGCCGTCCGGCAGGGCCTCCAGGGTGACCGGCGGGGCGAAGGACCGCCGCGGGGCGGGATGGTCGGGCCGCCGCAGCGCCGCCTCACCGCGCTCCGTCGACAGGCGGAGCACGGTACCCGGGGCGCCGCGCAGGAGGATGGCGCAGGCCGAACGGCGGTGGGCCTCGGGCGTCGAGCCATGGGAGCGGTGCCATACCGATTCGAGCGCCTGCGCGCCGCTGCGGCCGTCCACCGCCAGGACCCGCTCGCCGGGGGAGAGTCCTGTGTCCGGGCCGGCCGCGAGCACGGCGAGGCCGCCCTCGACCCACCCCAGTTGGACGTCCGGGCTGGTGTGGACCGGCAGGGGATCCGGGGGCCGCAGGGCCGTATGGTAGTCCTGCAGCCGCAGTACCATCTCGTCGATGATGGGCCAGGCCTCCGTCAGATCGGCGGCCGCGCGGACCCGGGGCCGGAACTCCTCGAGCCAGGCGTCGCCGATCGCACCGGCATACTCCAGCATGGGGTAGTGGTCGCGGAGGGCCGCCCAGACCTCCTCCAGCGCGGCCTCGGGGGTCACGGCGCCTGCTGCCTCCGGAGCGGACGGCATGGGGGACACCTCCAGCGTCTCGCGTCCGTGCGCAGTTCGGCGGCCGGGCCCCGGAAACCTCGGGGGGGCAGGTCACGGCCCCGGGGCCGTGACCTGCCCCCTCCCCGCAGACACCGCGAAGGCGTCGGGAGCGGGGCCGAACGCGGGTGGATCGGCAGGTGTGCGGACAATGGATCATCCACGCCTCGGCAAGGACTTCCCGGCGGGCGCGATGGTCATCCCAATTGTCGGGTGAACGCGAAGACAACCAGCGCGAGCATGCCGATCACGTAGACACGCAGCATCCACATGAGCGCTTGCGCCCCGCGGGAGAGCCGTGCGGGCCCGTACACACGACGCGCACGTTGCTCCAGTTCCTCCAGTTCATCCATGCCGCCCACCTTCCTTCCGTACCGGCGCATCAGCCACCGAGCGCGTGGGGAAACACTGTGACGATGCCATAGAGCGTCGAGAGGACCAGGATCATGGCCACGATGCCGCCGGTGAACAGATTGGCTCCCAGGCGGTTACGATGCTCCCCCATGATCTCGGGGTCGTTTGCCAGCAGGAGAAGGAACAGCAGGGCCGGCGGCATCAGCAGGGTCGCGATGACCTGCACGGTCAGCGTGATGAGTTGCAGGGGCGCGCCGGGAAGCAGCACGACGGCGGCCGCCACGGCGATACTCCCCGCATAGATCCCGTAGAACACCGGGGCCTGACGCATCGACGCGTTCAGGCTGTGCCGCTGGCCAGAAACCTCACCCACGGCCCATGCCGACGACAGGGAAATCGTGATGGCCGCGACCAAGCCCGCCTCGAAGAGCCCCAGACCGAAGAGGCGCTCGGCCACCGGGCCGAGATACGGCGCCAGGGTCTGGGCCCACTGGGCCTGGCTGAGATTGCCGATGTCGATGTGCCGGGGGAAGAGCACGGTCCCAGTCAGCACCACGATGGCGACCGCGACTACGCCCATGATCAGGCTCCCGGCGAGGGTATCCTGCTGGCCTTCCCGGATGTCCCGCGGGGTGAGTCCCTTGTCGACGACGGCACCCTGCTGGTAGAAGAGCATCCATGGAGCGATGGTCGTGCCCACGTTGGCAATGACCAAGAACAGCACGTCGCGCGTGAAGCCGCCGGGCAGGTTCCAGCGCGCGAGCGCGGACAGCACCTGCCCGGGAGCCGGGTGCGCCAGGATCGCGAGGGGCACGAAGACAAGGTTCACGGCCGCACAGACCAGGGTGATGCGCTCGGCCGTCAGGTACCGCTGGACGGAGACCAGCGCCGCCACCAGGAGGGCGCTGCCGACCACCGCCGGCCGAAGCCCTATCCCGAATACGCTCAGGCCCGCTGCCATGCCGATGAATTCCGTCACCAGCGTCAGGCAGTTGCCGAGCACCAGGTCGACCATCGAGAAGATGCCCCAGAACCGGCCGAAGCGGTCGAAGATGAGTTCGGCATGACCCTTCTGCGAGACCGCCCCGAGCCGCACCGTCATCTCCTGCACCACGTAGGCCACGGGGATCAGCAGCAGCAGGAACGGCACAAAGAATCCGACGCCGTAGCGGGCGCCCGTCGTCGCATACGTGATGACGCCGCCCGCGTCGTTGTCGCCGATCATGACCAGGATGCCGGGACCGGCCAGTAGGAGAAAGAGAAGCAGGTTCTGCAGTGGCGACCGGGACCGTGACCGAACGCTCAGAACGCGCTCGCGATCCAGCCTGCGCAGGTCGGCATCGCGGGACGCCTCACGGAGGACAGCCATTCCGTCACCTTCTTTCGGTTGCCGTGTCGACATCGGCCACTGCCGGTTCCGCTCGTACTGCCCCCGGCGCTCATGGCTGCCCCCCCTTTGCGACCCGCACTATTCTCCCAAACAAAAAACCCCCGGCCGCACGGCCGGGGGCACTCACGATGCCGGTCCGCTACGCCAAAACTGCGCAGCTTGACCAGACGCGTGTACTCCTGGCATGCGCGGCCCGCAAGCGCAACGAGCGTTTATGCGAACTGTCCGCGCTCATCCGCGCATCACCCCCTCGCACGCAAAAAGGGCTCCTCGCCTTGGCGAGAAGCCCTCCAGAACGCAGACGGCAAATGCCACTGCCTCTCTGGTTGAGCTTCGGCAGCACGCAACGTGGGGTCCATGACCCAGCCGCTTGGGGAGAAGCCTTAAGCCGACTTCCCCTGTCCCGACCGTTGGCGTCTCTCGACGTTTCCGGTCAGCGGCATCTGTTTGCGTGCACGCCTCGCCTAACGAGGTGCGGCTCTCGGAGCCGCCGCCAACGTATGCCGACCCGGCGCGGAAGTCAACGGGCCATTGGGACAATCGACAGAATAGGTACGTTTGGGGGGGCCACCGTGAACAGAACACACCGAGGCGTGGCGTTATGGCAGCTACGGTGACGACCCGACCCGACAGGTCGCCGGCGCGGACTGTGTAGTTGGCGGGGTGCCGGAAGGGGGGGCACTTCGTCACGGGCTCTGCGACCGTTGTCAAGCCGCCGGCAAAGTAGGCAATCGGTCCAATGCCGTAAGCGCCCAGTGACCCGATAGGCCATCGCTCATTTACCTTCTCCCGTTCCGGCACCAGGTTCAGTCACTGTCCCCGGGTGTCCGCCGGGAATCAGCCCCTGCGACGGTGACGCGCACCGCCTGGGCGATGCGCGGTCCAACGATCCGCTCGATCCCAGCCGCACCGCCAACCTACAAGGCCACGGTCTCGTCGATCTCATGGGTGCGGACCACGCGTACAGCCGCACCGGGGACGACACCGATCGTCTGGATGTGCGCCAGAAGTTCGGGCACACGCTCATCCACGGGTGACCGTGCCGGTTGCACCGGCCGGAAGGTCGCTCAGGCGTTGTAAACCGGTTGTATCGCAGACGTGCGCGTTTACGATCCGGAATGGGGTAGCCGTGCGGACAGGTGGAGGGGCTTCCCAGCAGCTCTTCGACGGCATCGACCACTTCGTCTGGCAACGCGTGCTCCATCTGGTCCGCGATCTCGTCCACCTGGTCCCAGGGGAGGCGGAGGAGGTCGGTGACGGGCCCGCCCGCCGCCCTTCGCCCCTGCGGGCCGACTCCGCCCGTCGGCCCCATGCCCCCCGCCGGGACGGCCCTTCGCCCGGGACCTGTGTCACTCCCGCGCGGGCTCGGACGCTCCCGTCCCATCCCCCTGCAGCCGTTCCCAGCGCCGCGCGACAGGAACGGGATAGCGCTGCAGCGATGGCTCGGGCACCTGACGGTTCCACTTGCGGATGGCTTCGTTCTCCGCCTCCCAGGCCTCCGTCAGGGCGGCCGCGCCTGCCGCCCGCGCGGGCCCTGCGGCGGCGCGCCATGCCGCCGCGGCCTCGGCGGAACGCTGCCGCGCACTCTCCACCGCCCGGCCCGTCTCCGCCCAGGGCGGCACGTAGTCCGCGTTCTTGAGCATGTGGTTGGAGAGCCAGCGCTCGTCGAGCGTGGCCAACCCCTCCTCGGGTCGGAAGGCGAACGGCCGCCCCTTGCCGCGCAGGTCGCGGAACTGCCCCTCCGCCTCCGCGCGCGCGACAAGCTCGTCGACATTACGCGCGTGGCGCCGCTCGGAGACCGTGCCGGCGGGATCGTCCGGTACCAGCACCCGCTCGCGGGAACGCTCGGGATGTTCGGGCATCACAGCACCCTTGCCCAGTGTACGCCGGGGTGCATACCCATTCAACGCGGGCCCGTGCCGAGGGTGGCCGCCGCCGGCCTTTCCCCTGCCGTTCCGAGGCGCGGATCGCGCCGGTACCCGGAAGGGGGTTGGGGGCGGAGCGTGAAGGAGGAGGGCGTGGCCGCATCCGCCGCGGCGCCGGGATGCCGTGTCGTGGCGCCGGCCGGCGCGGGTGCGGCATGTCTCGGCCGGGATGCGGCGTCTATCCGCAAGGAGGTATCCGTCTTGGTGGAGGGGAGCGCGCTTGCCGCCATCGGCGCGGGGGCGTTGGTCGAGGGTTTGAGCCGTGGCGGGGCGCGCATCGTCGATGTCCGACCGATCCGCGAGTTCATGGGGGGGCACGTCCCCGGCAGCATCAGCGTGCCCCACGTGCCGGGCCAATTCGAGGCGCTCGTCCGGAGCCTGCTCCCCGTCGGCGCGCCCGCCGTGCTGATCGCCGGCGGCCAGGAGGCCGCCGAGTCGGCCGCCGCGGACTTGCGGGCCCTCGGACACCAGGTCCTGGGCTTCCTTGATGGCGGGACCGGCGCCTGGACCCAGGCGGGCCATCCGGTCGAACAGATGCGGGAATTCGCGCCCGCGGCCCTGCAGGCGCGCCTCGGTGCCGGAGGGCCGGCCGTCCTCGACGTGCGCGAGCCGGGGGAGTGGGCGGGCGGCGTCATCCCGGGGGCGATCTGTATCCGCCTGGGTGAGATCGCGTCGCGGTCCGCCGAACTCGATCCCGCCGGCGAGTACGTGGCCGTCTGCGCCCACGGCGTGCGGAGCCTGCGTGCGGCGTGGCTTCTGGAGCAGAGGGGGTTCGCCCGGGTGGCCAATCTGGTCGGGGGCATGCAGGCCTGGACGGAGGCGGGGCTCCCGGTGGCGCCCGCGCCGGCCTCCGGGACGCCCTGAGGGCCGGGGCTCGCCGCGGGGGAGCGGACGGCGGAACGGTCCGGCTGGGCGGGGGCAGGGCGCCCGCCGTCCGTGTCCCGCCGCCGGGGGGCACTCCTCCCGGGTAACGGGCACGAGGCGTTCGGCCGCACCGTCACGCCTGTCCCGCCTGCCCCGGCCCGAGTTGGTGCCGCGCCCGGTATTCCCGTGGGGACACCCCGAACTGCATCCCGAAGCACCGGCTGAAGTACCCGGGCCGGGTGAACCCCACCGCGGCGGCGATGGAGGCCACGTCTTGCTCCGTCGTCGCCAGCAGCCGAGCGCCTTCGGCGCGAATTGGTCGATGCGCTGGCGGACCGGGGTCTCTACCTCTTCGACATCTGGGGCTATTGCCCGCAGGGCGTCGAGGAGGCTCGGGAATGGTCCGAATACCGTGTCCCAGAAGAGATGCACAGGTATCTGCTGGAACGACTCGGTGCTCTGTATCTGGGCTGGGACAACGGTGAGCAGGACGGGCGATACGTCGGCGGTTTCGCGCGTCGGCTCTGTCCCGCCCCTTCCAGTCGGGCCGAGGCCTACCGCGCGTTTCGCGCGTATATGGACAGGCTCGCCGACGATCTCCAGCATCACCTGGTCGCGCTGAACAGCCTCACACTGACCCATTACTTGGCAGAGCGACCCGATCACCGCCTCCTGGGCCTGGAGACCGCGCAGGGCCTGCCCAGCGTTCCGATGTGGTTCGCGTTCCTACGCGGCGCCTGTAAACAATACGGGTTGCCCTGGTTTGGGAATGCCAGCATATGGAATCGCTGGGGCGTGAACCGACCCGATGCGCCGGATGACCGGCGTGAGGGCTCTCAGTGGTCGGGACCCAACTCCGGCACGAGCCTCGACCTGCTGCGGCAGCTCTGGTACCTGGAGGTGATGTACGGCTCCTGTATCATGTCCTTCGAAGGCGGGCACCTGTCGGCCACGCGCACGACGGCCGCGACTGTCGACGGCAAAGAGCAACAGGTCCCAGCGCTGACACCCATCGGCGAGATGCAACTGGAGGGCACCCGGTGGTGCGAGGCGCATCCCCACCGGGGCGTCCAGCACACACCGCTGGCCCTGCTCTGGGAGCATGACGCGGGCTGGTTGCCCCCGCGCCACCTCTACACCCCGGACACGTTCCTCGTCTGGGGCAACGTCCCCTACACAGCGGGAGACCACCAGATCGATCTGGTCTTGCGGGAACTCTTTCCGGGCTACGAAAATGGAAGCTTCTATCACGACGAGACCGGTTTTGTGACCCCGACCCCCTGCGGCGACATCGCAGACGTACTCCTGTCCGACGTGCATGCCGCCGTCCTGGACCGCTATCGGTGTGTGGTGGTCCTGGGCGAGACGCGATTGGGGGGGGATCTGCTGTCGCGACTGGCCCGTTTCGCGGCCAGGGGAGGGATGGTGGTGGCCTTCGCCAACCAATGCCCGCCCGAGGCCCTGGCGTTTTTCGGCGTCGAGGACGCCGGGGTGGACCTTCACCTGCACCATGCCTTCGTGGGCGGCAGCCCGTCCAGTTGGCGGGAACCCCCGTATGCGGCGCGGGCCCTGCGCGTGGTGGACGGGGAAGTCCTGGCGCGGACCGGGCCCACGGACGAGGCCGGCCCGCTGGCGGTGCGGCGCCGCCTCACCGGCGGTGGCGAGACGTTGCTGTTCGAGGCCGCCCATGGCCTGAGCCTGCCCCAGGGCTCACCGGAGGACATCCGCAGCCGGGAGGACCAGCCGCTGGGTTCGCCCCACCGGCTGCTGGAGCACGTCCGCGCCCTGCTCTTGCCGGCGCTGCGCGCCTTCAATCTGGTCGACGTCGTCGGTGGGCCCATCAGCGGTGGGGCTGCGTCACGCGGAAGTCCGCGGCGTGCGGTGGTGGCTCCCCGAGGCCGGGGGCGATGCCCCGACCTCGGGGGAGTGGGCCTGGGTGGATGTGCCCCCGCGGGGGGTCGTGGTGGTCGAATTGGTCGCCGACCGCCCGATCATGCGGTTCCCGGCCGAGGAGGTGGACCGCCCGTGACGGAGGTGCGCGGACCGGGGACGGACCCCGCGGTGTTGGCCCTCGATCCGGTGATGTTGACGGGAGACGACGATCCGGGCGTGGTCGCCGAGGCGAAGGGGCGCGGCTTCACCGATCTGGTCCTGCCACCGCGGGCGATCGACGGGCCGCGGGCCGGGGCGTGGGGGGCATCCCTGGACCGCGCCGGGTGCCGCGTCCTGGCTGTGAACGCGGTGACGGAACTCACGCCGTACCTTGACGGAAGCCTTTCGGACAGCGTGCCACGCCGGCGCGAGCAGGTCGTGCGCCGGCTGGTGTCCCTGCTTCAGCCCATGGCCGCCATGGGGGCCCGCTGGCTCGTCGTGGCCCCGGGGCGTGTCGCGGAGAACTACCAGAGCCCGGACGAGGCGCGGGGCACCTATGTCCGGAGCCTGAGGGAACTGGCCAACGCCTGCCCGACAGGGGTCTGTGTCCTGGCGGAGGCGATGCCGTTGCGGCTGACCGCGCATGCCGCGGACCTCTGGACGGTCCTGCAGGAGGCGGCACACCCACGCCTCGGTGCCGCGCTCGACATGGGACACACCCTGTTGGGGGGGGATCGTCCGGCAGGCGCGACCGCGTTGCTGCGGGACGCGCTACGGCTGCTCCTGGTCGACGACGCGGACCTCACCCCCGGCCGGGCGCGGTTGGATCGCCACCTGCCGCCGGGGCGCGGGGCGCTGGCCCCGGCGGACGTCGCATACCTGGCCGACCTGCCCGTGCGCTGGGTGCTGAACGTGCGCGCCCCAGCCGGGGAGGACCCGTGGAGCCTGGCCGAAGCGGCTCGGGACTGGTGGGTGGAGGCTTACACGGGAAGGGACGGGTTGGGGGGCGACCGGTGATGCCCGCCCCGCTTTGCTTGAGGCCGCGTAACCGCTCAGCAGCCCCGCCCTGGGGGTGCGGAGCGGTTACTTCTCCGGTCCGTCCGCGGCCGGTCGGCGACGACCGCGTCGGAGCGGAGGGTAGGGGCAACCGCGACCACCTGGCCGGAATGGAGGCGTGCTGACCCAGCGAGGCGTGCCTGCCGCCGAGGCTGAGCATGCGGCGCCCAATCCCGGAACGCGGGCTGGGTGTAGGTGGCGGGATTGTGTGCCCCCTCTGATTCCAGGGGGCATTGCCCAGGTCATAAGCCAACGACGAGGGGCAATGTCGGTCGTCGCCGGAGGCGTAGGCGGCGGGGCAACGGGCCTTTTGCTGGGCGCCGCGGCGGAGCAGATGGTGGCGGACCAGGGGCGGCGCACGGAGATGCGCTATTGCGACAGCACGTGGGCGGAGTGGGCCGCGTTCTGCGATGCGCCCGCGCCGGGTCCGTGGGCCACCATGTACACGGAGTTGCAGCATCCGGCGGGGATGGATCGGCTGCTGCTGACGTACGCGGCGGATGACGGCGGCGAGCACGGTCAGGCGGTGCGGTACAGCCTGACCGGCGACGGCAAAGAGTTGGAGTGCGCGTTGCTGCTGCCCACGGGGCCCGGTGCCGAGTCGGGGGCGTCGTCCTGGTGTACGTTCCGCTTGGCTCTGCCGGAAGTGGTACAGGCGGAACTGGCTCGCGGGGGCCGGCTCCGGGCGCCCGATCTGCGCCAGAGCCGCGGCGGCACGTGGGTGCTCGACCTCAAGGTGGAGGCTCTGCCCAAGGGCGCGCGCCCGGGGGTACCGGAACGGATGCAGTCCTTCAGCTGGGCCTGGATGGCGGGAGCCGGAGCCGCGACCACAGGAGCGGCGATCGGCGACCTGGGGCCCGAGGCGCCCGGAGACGAGATACTCGAAGAACCCGGGGAGAGCTTCGGCAAACGGATCGTCGCGGTGCTTGCGGCCGGTGCCTTCGAATCCGGGAACAACCAACTCCAACAACTGCTCGATCGGTCCACGGGCGTCTTTTACCACTTCCGCGGTGGAGGCCCCTCCTCGAACCGGGCGCCACCGTCGCAGCCACTCCGCAATGAAAGCCTCAACGTGGGCCGGCAGGTCCTCGACGGCACCTGCACCTCGGCCACGCGCGAACTCAGCGAACTATACCACCAGCGGAACGCGACGGTGCACCGTGCGATCGGCGTAGCCTCGCTCGGAGAGCCACGTGGCGTAGCGTTCGATCTCTGGACCGAGCCAGAGGGCGCGGATTCGATCAACCGTCTGGGGCTTGACGAAGTACCTCTCCAACATCGGATAACCGCCTCTCCCCTCCAGGGTGAAGAGGCATCCCCGGTCGCATCCATGATAATTATGTTCCATCTGACAAGGGCAATCGGGCGCCAACCCGCGCCAGCCGAGGGCTGCCGGGGCCCTCCGGGACATAACGCGGGAGGGCACATAATCGGCGATACGTCAAGCGGACGGCCGCGCGCGGATCCACGAAGCCCCACAGGCGATCGAGCAGCGTCGGCGCTCTGGCCCCGGCGAACCCCTTGTCCGACAAAAGTTCGGTAGTTGGGTGAAGATTTGAGCGACCGCGCGCTCACCAGGGGTGCGGGGGCTGTACTCATCCCGCAGGGTGCCATCGCCGTTGAGCGCATGCGGAAGCCTGCTGGCGCCGAGCATTCCGGGCACCACCGCACCGCACGCGGCGCAGTGCGAACAAGCCCAGACTTTGGCCTGTCAACGCGACACCCCGGGGGGCGGCAGAGGGGTGGGGCTCCTCGGGCACGTGGCGGCGCCCTCCTCGCCGTCCATGATGTCCTCGGCGGGCAGCACCAGCGGGCCCAGCCTCCTCCGGACGGCCGCATTCAAGCCAAAGGTCGCCCGACGTCGGCGGTCCGGCGGGCCGCCCTGGGGGCGTCCTGGGCGTCTCAGAGACGCGGCGATTCGCCCTTCCAGCGGGGGGGACGGGGCGAATGGGCGGGCGTGATCCGGTTGAGAAACGAACAGACTTGCGAGGCCGTTGCAGTGGCGGAGAAGTCGCGGCGGGCATCGGCCACCGAGGTGATCTCCTCCAAAAAGGCCTCATGCGCGCCCAACGCCGGATCCTCGCTGGTGTCTTCCACGTACAGCACGGCGAAACGGGCCAAACGGTCGTCGGGCTTGCGCCGCAGAACGCGCCCCATGCGCTGGATCATCTGCCGCCGGTTCCGGCTCGCTGCCACGATCACGGCCAGGTCTGCCTCCGGAACGTCTACACCTTCGTCGAGCACTTGGGGTGCGACGATTGCATCCAGGCTGCCCAATCGGAACTGCTCCAGGGCGGCATGGCGGTCGTCGCGGTGCATCTGGGAGTGGATGGTGGCGGCGCTGATCTCATCGGACTGCAGGTGTTCGGCTACGGCCTCGGCCGCATCAATAGTTTGTGTGAAGATGATGGTCCGGTCGGCGGCCCGGATGGCGTCCGCCACCTTGTCGAGCGCATCCATCTTCGCCGGTGTCTCGGCGATCAGCTGCCTGCGGCGCTGAAAGGCGTGGAGGTACTTTCTCGCAGTCCAGACGGCGTCGTGGTCCGGGCCGCCGCCCTCGGCAAGGGCGCTGACCTCCTTCATGAACTCCCCGAAAGGCTCCTCGCGAACGCCGTACTCGTGCACCAGACGCTTCTTCGCCTTCGAAGCCTTGCTGGAGAGCTCATCGTACTCCGAGGCCTCGGTCACGCTGAAGCGGCAGCCGATCAAGGCAACCTTGAAGTGCGCCGTGACCTCCTCGGCCAGCGCCAGTCGGTAATCCATCTCGAAGCAGGGGCTACCGAAGTACGGTTCCAACCAGGCCAGGTGGCCGTCATCGCTACGGGCATACGTCGCCGACAGTCCGAGGCGCCAGGCAAATCGCTCGTCGAGCGCCTGGTTGTTGACGTCGCTACCGTAGCGATGGCACTCGTCCGCGACCAGTAGTCCGGCTCCCTCAGGCGCCTCGATATCGTAGGCCCTGGCTGAGTTCACCACGGCGACCAAGACATCGTACGCCGCCAGGCTCTGTTTATAGCCGCCTCCGAGCCGCCCGACCTGTGCACCGCGCGGCAGGGCTGCCTGAAGCTTACCGACCCACTGCTCAAGCAACTCGATCGTGGGAACGAGGACGCACACCTTCTGGTGGGAGGCCAGGGCCTCAATGGCCGCCGCAATGCCCAGGACGGTCTTACCGGTCCCGGTCACGGCTTCGACGACCCCCCGCCTGCCCTGCGCCTTCCAGGCAGCCAGCGCGTCGGCCTGCCAGCCATATAGCCGGAGGGCTCCGTGTGGTGCGGCCCCGGCCGGGCGGAGGACGGACAGTATGCTGGCGGCGGAAGCAGCCGTTTCCGCCTTGGCGACCGCCAGGGACCAGCGCGGCGGAGTGGCGCCATCCGAGTCGAAGCGTGGGTCGCGGTAGAGAAGGTAATTCAGGTCGCTCTTGGACACCGCGATGCCGCGGCCGCGGAGCAGTTCGACGAGTTCGCGGGCCGTGCGCCCGGGAGAACTCTGCAGGATCGCAGCGGTTTCAACGCCGATCTGGGAGTGTTCCATTGCCACGATGTACCAGGAATTCTTTGTGTGGCCCCCTGGTTCCTGTCGGGTTCTGGCGCTTGTTGAAATTCAGGCGCAGATGCCATGCCGGCACGGTCACCTCCTTCGGCGTGACGTACATCTACCTTATCGTTACCGACAAGTCCGACGGGTCCCGGAGCAGTGGGCGTGAACATGTAATAGGATGGATGACGGCAGCAAGAGGGCGCTAAGAGAAGAAAATGGGAGGGCGAGCGCGATAGGGCATGCGTCTGGGCTTACGTGCGGATTGCAGGGCCTCATGCGCGGCTGGACAGCATTCGGCCTCGCCCCTACACTGGTGATCCATGGAGGACACCACCCGCAACGACAAGGACAGCGCGACAGGCCAACCCGACGAGTCGGCTGACTTGGGGTGGGCCTTCGGTGAACTGCGGGGCGCGCGCCTGGGCGATGCGCGTCTCGTCCAACGCCTCATCCAGATCACACTTGATATCAGCAAGAAGCCGGAAGGGTCCATCCCCTCCGCCTGCAACGGCGCCGCCCACCAGGCCAAGGCCGCCTATCGGTTCTTCGACAACGACAAGGGCAGCGCCCTCTGCCCCAGATGGTGCGGAGGATAAGGAGAGCCGGCGTTGGCTGGACGCCCTCACCCGCACGGCCGGCATCCTGCCCGCCGGCGTCAGCATGCTCACCGTCGCCGACCGCGAGGCCGACTTCTTCCAGTTTTTTGACCATGCCCGCAACCTCCGCGAGCACGTGCTCGTCCGTGTCCACCATGATCGGAGCGTGGCCGTGGGTGACGAGATCCGCCCCCTTTGGGACGCCGCCCTAGCGGCCGAGCCCCAGGGCGTGATCAAATTCACCGTGCCCCGCGACGACCAGCACAACCGCCCCGAGCGCGAAGCCATCGCGGCCCTGCAGGTCGCCGCCGTCCAACTCCAAAGCCCGCGCTACCTGGCCGCACGCCGCCTCGCGCCCGTGCCGGCCTGCGTCATCCTGCTCCAGGAGATCGACGCCCCGCCCGACCAGGAGCCGGTCCAGTGGCTGCTGCTCACCACCCTCACGGTGCAGACCCTCGCCGAGGCCGCCCAGTGCGTGATTTGGTATTCCTGGCGCTGGCGCATCGAGCGCCTGCACTTCGTCCTCAAGAGCGGCTGCAGCTACGAGAAGCTCCAACTGGAGACCACCGAGCGCCTCTGGCGCGCGCTACCAACAGTATTTAGCCTTGATTTATCAACACAAGCGATCGAAAGCGGCCAAAGGGCCGCGTTTTTGTTGTGTGGATGAGGTTCCTTCCCCTAACGGCGTGACCACAGGGCGAGCGAGGGCGGCGCTGCCAGAGGACCGATGCCGTGGGCCAGATGTGCGAATCCGGCATGGACCTATCAAGACCTGGATGCGTGCATCCCAGGCATGGGGCATCAACGTGGCCGCTTCCAACTCGTTGGCGACCGCGTTCAGCCGGCCGCCGAGGCCGCATCCAATTCCTTCACCGCTTCACGCCACTGCCGTACCGCCTGTCCATCGTCGAGTTGGAGACCTATGCCTTGCCCGATGGGCGGAACGTCCTGGTGCCCGCGACGGTCGCCCGAACCGTGGAGGTCGAGCGGGCCGTCGTCCGGGTGGAGTCAGTCGCGACTGGGGCGTCCGAACCGCTCCCCCCGCAGGCGTCCGTGGAGCCCTCCACGCCCCACACGGCATCCACCCGCCCCTCGTCCGCGGCCCGTTCCCCCCGAACGTCGCGTCCGCCTCACCGAGGAGGAGTTCCTAGAATCGCTGGCCGCCAACTGCCCTCCCAGCGCCGTAGACGCTGCCCGTACACTTCTGGCGGTTGCGGACACCAACGACGCAACCTCCGTGGATTGGAGGGCAACAAACGCCATCGTGAGGCTCGCTGTGCCTCGGCTCGGCCCGACGGCGCCGACCAACCGCTGAACGTGTTCTTGATCGGCGTCGCCGGCACGGTCCTCATTGAAGTCCTGGCTCGGCTGCTCCAGGCCGCCGGCCTATCGACTCACCCCGCCGAGGACTACGTCGCGGCTACCGCCAGCCTCGTGGGCGTTGACGTCGACCCCCGGCGGGTTGGGACCACACGGTGGCCTCGCTGGGCACGCCACGTGGGGCTGAGCGCGATGGTGCCTGTGGCGGACGCTTTCGTCCGGGGAGCGCGGCATGCGGTTCGTGGAGGTCCTCCGAGACGCGCGGGCACAGCATTAGCAGGCAACCAGAGGTCACGACCAAGGGGTGGCGACATGCCGATGTTCGAGAGAGCGGTACCCGCCCTCACGCGCCGGACGGCTGCAGGCCGAGCCAGCGGGCCGCCGTGCCGCCGAAGATCTCCGCCTGCACCTCCGCGGGGACGTTGCAGAGATCCAGGATGCGGCGGTGGTCGGCGAGGGCCCCCTCCATGTCCCGCCAGTGCACGTCCGTCCCGAAGACCACTTTGCGGAACGCCCCGTCCCAGTAGAGTTGCTCCTGAAACCAGGCGGGGGAGTGCCGGTTGCGCCAGCCGGCCGGCGATCCGGTGAGATCGACGTAGGCGTTGGCATGGAAGCGGGCCAGCATGGCGGCCTCCTCGTGCCAGGGCATGCCGAGGTGCGCGGCGACGAACCGCAGGCCGGGGAAGCGCCGCGCCACCAGATCGAGGCAGGCCGGGCGCAGGTGGTCGGAGGAGACCCCGTCTTCGGCGTCGTGGTCGGTCAGGAGCACGAACCCGGTGTGAAAGAGGATCGGCAGGCCCAGTTCCTCGGCGCGGGCGTATACCGGCCAGAAGGCGGGGTCGTCGTAGCGGCGCGGCGCCCGCGTGATCTTCAGCCCCGCAAACCCTTGCGCGCGGAACGCGTCCACCGCCTCGGGCCCGTCCCGCCCCAGACGCAGCGCCGCCAGCCCGATGATGGTCTCCGGGTGCCGCTCCATGGCGGCCTTGACGTCGGCGTTGCCCGGCGAGAGGTCGCCGAGCCAGTTGCGCGACGGCAGTCCCAGGCCGCTGCAGCACACGCGGTCGATCCCGAGGGCGCCGCAGCTCTCCACCAGTCGCTCGGCGTAATCGGGCTCATTGAGGAGATGGTGATGGAAGTCGATCAGCAGCTCCGCCGCCCCCTTTCGGTCATCTTGGAGCCCCGACCTGCGCACTCTCCAGGCCGGGGGGGGCGGTTGCCGTGGCGGCATGGCCCGGTCTCCCGCCCCCGTTTGCACCGGGTTCCGCTGACAAGGCGCGGCCAGTGGGTCACGCCTGCACCGGGGCCAGCCGTCCCGCCTGCCTCCGTCTCCGCCTCCGCCAGTTGCCCCCCGGCCCCGCCTCCGCCAGTTGCCCCCCGGCCCCGCGGGAACCCTCCGGCGGAATGCCCGCCTCAGCCCGGCGCCCGCCTCAGCCCGGCGCCCACCTCAGCCCCGCGCCCCGGCCCCGCGCCCCGGCCCCGCGCCCCGGTCCCGCGCCCCGGTCCCGCGCCCCACCTCAGCCCCGCGCCCCACCTCAGCCCGGCGCCCCGCCTCAGCCCGGCGCCCCGCCCCGGTCCCGTGCCCCGCCTGGGCCCGGCGCCCCGCCTCAACCCCGCACCCCGCCTGGGCCCGGCGCCCCGCGCCCCGCCTGGGCCCGGCGCCCCGCGCCCCGCCTGGGCCCGGTGCCCCGCCCCGGTCCGGCACCCCGCCTCAGCCCGGCACCCCGCCTCAACCCCGTACCCCGCCCCGCGCCCCGCCCCGGCCCCGCGCCCCGCGCCCGTGTACCGCCCCGGTCCCGTGCCCCGCCTCAGCCCCGCGCCCCGCCTGGGCCCCGGTCCGCCGCCAGCGGGGGCCTTCGGGTCACCCCTCCACCGGTTCGGCCGTCGCCGCGTCGCAGGCGATGGCGTAATCGGTGTGGCCGCGCAGGAGCGTCACCGGCCAGGCGACCTCGGCCGGGCCGAAGAGGGCCCGCCGCAGCACGCTGCGCTGCCAGGCCCCCCCGTCGCAGTAGAGCCGGATGCGGCGCGCCGCGAGGATGTCCGCCATACCGGCCGTCACCGCCATCGAGGGGAAGTGGGCGAAGTCCCCGCCTGCGGCGCGGATGCTGTTCATCACCACTGTCTCCGGCGCCAGCGGCACGATGCGGGTGAGCGAGCGGGCGAAGGCCTCGGCCGTCACCTCCGTGAAGCGGGAGAGCGGCGGCTCGTTGAAGGCCACGTGGCCGTGCACCCCGATGCCGCCGAAGCAGGCGTCGATCCCGCCGACCTCCGCGATGCGCCGCGAGTAGGCGTCCAGGTCCAGCGGATCGGGGAAGACGAGCCGGTCGGCCGTGAAGCCCAGCGCGGGATGGAGCGCGGACACCAGGGCCCGCCGGAGGAAGCCCCGGAAGGCGAGCGGGTGCTCTGGCGGGAGGTACCGGCCCTGCCAGTCCAGGTACTCGTCCATCGCGAACAGGTGGACGTGCCGCAGATCCACCCGCTGGCGGTTGCACAACTCCACGAACAGCGGATACTGCCCCCGCGGGCCCACCGGTACGATCAGGCGGCAGGGACGCGACTCCCGGGCCGCCGTCCGCACCTCGTCCAGCAGCGCCGCCGCCAAGTCCGCGTACAGGGCATCCCCGTCCGGGAGCACCCGCAGCCGCATCCCGGCGGCACCGGCCGCCGCCTCCAGGTCCCGGCCGCCGAGACGGGCCGTCGCCGCGCGATCCATCACGCCTCACCTACCCGACGGCCCGAGTTCGGGCCGGGAGCGGCCTTCCCTGCCCTGCCGGGGCGCCGCGCCTGCCCGCCGATCGCCCCCGCCCGTGAGTTCTACGGAGGATCGCAGGATCAGTGCGCTGCCGGCCAGAACCCCGGGGTGGGCGGGCCTCCCACCGCCCGGGACGGCGGTGTGCGGGCCCCGCGCCCCCCGGACGGAGATGCCGTGCGGAGGGGGCGTCCCGACGCAGTACGTGAGGAGGGATCCGGATGGACCCGGTACGGATCGGCGTCGTGGGGGTCGGGGGTAGGGGCATCGGGCTGCTCAAGACGGCGCTGGCGATTCCTGAAATCCAGGTGACCGCCGTGGCGGACGTGGCGGCGGAGCGGGCGGCGGCGGCCGGGCAGCAGGCGGGCGTCCCGGGCTACACCTCGCATGTGAAACTGATGGAGAGCGGCAACGTCGAGGCCGTCCTCATCGGCACACCGCATCCCTTCCACGCCCGGATCGCGGTCGACGCCGCGGCCCGCGGCCTGCACGTCCTCTCCGAGAAGCCCCTGGCCGTGGAGGTCGCCGAGGGCGACCGGATGGTCCAGGCGGCCCGGGAGGCCGGCGTGCTGCTGGGCATCATGTTCCAGCGGCGGCTGGAGCCCCTGCACCAAAAGGCCCATGAGATCATCGCCTCCGGGGTCCTGGGCGAGATCCACGAGGTCGAGATGATCTCCACCGGATGGTACCGCCTGCAGTCCTACTACGACAGCGGCGCCTGGCGCGGTACCTGGAAGGGTGAAGGGGGCGGCATCCTCGCCAACCAGGCCCCGCACGACATCGACCTGCTCCTCTGGCTGGGCGGGCCGGTCGCCGCCCTGATGGCGACACTCGGTACCCGCGTCCACCAGATCGAGGTCGAGGACACCGTGCACACCGTCCTGGAGTACGGCGGTCACCGGGCCGGCTACTACAAGGGCACCACCTCGGACCCGCTCGGCCGGCGCGCCGTCGAGATCTGCGGCGAGAACGGCCGCATCGCCATCCGCGAGGGCAAACTCCTGCAGTGCCGGTATACGACGCCGATCTCCGAGCACATCCTCCACGCCCCGGAGCGGTCGCGCTTCGAGTCCACGTGGGAGGAGATCCCGGTGGAGAAGGGGGGCAACACCACCGCCGAGGTGATCAGCAACTTCGCCCACGCCGTCCGCGAGGGGGCGCCGCTGGTCGCCACCGGTGAGGACGGCCTCCGGGTCCTGGAACTGACCAACGCCATGCACCTCTCGGGTCTCACCCACCAGCGGGTGGAACTCCCCCTCGACCGGGCCCAGGTCGGGCAGATGTTCGAGGACCTCCGCGCCGGGCGGCTCGGGTTGGCCTGAGGGGGCTGCCGCGGCCTGCGCGGCGCGCCCCGGCTCCGGTTCGGTGTCCTTGGAGTCGGGGGACTCCACGCGGGAGCCGGTTGGGGCGGACGCCCGCCCGGGCCGCCCCCGGTGGGTTCCTGCGGCTCCCCGGCGGCGGCGGGCCCGGCGGCGCACCACCCCGGCGGGGTCCCGGCCGGTGCCGCCCATCGGCTCGCGCCGGACCCGCCGTCCCGGACAGGGGAATGTCCCCGGCGCGAGAAGTCTGGGCGGGATGATCCGGGCGCACACCCTCCGGCCGGATCGCCGCGGGTGGGCGGAGGCGGTGCATCCGGCCCCGGCGGCAGCGGAGGTGGCGATCGATGCCCGTGCTTCCCACCGACCCGGCGAGGGCGCGCGTCCCGGCCCTGCGGCGCCCCGGCGGGAGGCGGAGCCGATGATCCGGCTCTGCGCGCTCCCTCCGGCCGGCTCCGACGCCCTGCGGCTCTGCGCACGCCTGGGGCTGTGGGGGACCGGTGTGGCGTTCCCCGAGGCGGCGACGGAGGCCGGCGCGGAGGCCCTGGGGCGCCGCTACCGCGACGCGGGCGTGAAGATCGTGCAGGTGGCGGAGGAGCGGGACCTCACCAACCCGGCCGCGGTCGAGCCCGTCCGGCGGGCGCTCCACCTGGCGGCCGCGGCGGGGGCGCTGGCCGTCGTGACCGGCGCCGGCCGGGGGGAGGCCGGGATGCTCGACGCCGTGGCCCAAACCAGCCGCGACATCGTCGCGGCCAGTGGGAATCCCCCGCGCGTGCGCCTCCTGGTCGAAACCCGGGGCGCATCCCCGCTTTCCTCCCTCCTGGCGGCATCCGAAGCCGTGCGGCGCGTGGCCCACCCGGCCTTCGGCATCCTCTTCGACCCCGCCGGCCTGCTGAACATCGACACGTACTTCGACAACGGCTCCTTCCTGCGGCGCTGCGTGCAGCAGCTCGGCCCGGCGATCGGCCTGGTCCACGCCCGCGACGCCCTGCTGCACCCCGGCGGGTTCGATTTCCGGCTGAGCATGGAGCCGGTCGGCCGCGGCGCGCTGGACTACGGCGCCCTGTTGGAGGCCCTGGCGGCCCTGCCGGGCGACGTGCCGCTCTGCGTCGAGGACGCCGGGTCGGAGGAGGCGGTCGCCGCGGCGGTGGCGCACCTGCGGGCGGTGGCCGAGCGGGTAGGGGTGGATGTGGGGTAAGCCCCCGGTCCGGGTGGGAGTCCCGGCAGGCGCGGCGCCTTGCCGCGCAGCCCGAGTCCGCCTGTTGCCTACAGCCCCGAGAGGGGCAAAT
>Ga0209012_1001687_pt1 | contig 21749 bp, 16 predicted proteins | sample RS3BMetagenome_FD_184735 | JGI IMG/M metagenome (GOLD analysis project Ga0209012, IMG submission 184735) | Ferric oxide microbial mat and aquatic microbial communities from Rainbow Spring, Yellowstone National Park, USA - RS3B (SPAdes) (version 3) ...
AAGCAGCGATGACAGGTGTGGGTGTAGGAACAGCTATTGTTGCTGGAGGAGCCATTGCAGGAGTTGGGGGAGTTGGAGCAGCAAAAATGGCTGTTGGAGGCCTCACCATGCCCGGCTCTCCTGGATATCTGGGTTCAGGTGTAGCGCCAACAACGGGGCAGAAGCTTGCTGCAGGTATGAAGGCATTCAGCAGGCACTCATTTCCTGCTATGCTTTCCAACATAACATCACTAGGTGCTGCAGGAACTCTCGGAGCGCTGGGAGCTGGTGAGGGAGCCAGAATAGTGAACAGGACGCTACCTTTGAAGACTGCAAAAGACGTAACTGCAAGCTATCAGGCTAGCGTGGAGAAACAACTTTCAGCTATAGCAGCACAGCATACCTTGTCACTTTCGAGCACAATCCCTAAACTTGTAGAGAGGATGAAGTCGTCAGAAATTCAGCTACCATCTGACTTCAAAGGCGAAGAAGCAGCTGGAAATTGGTTTGACGAAATAGTCAGGCACGGAACGGAGTCGGAAAAAGCCAGCTTGGCAAGTGTACTAACGGGCAAAGAAATATATTCAAACATGGTGCCTCACCTGATTAGACAGCAATTTTTCGAGTTGGCCAAAGAGCAACTAAGCAAATCAGGTGAAGGCAGTTTTCAATCACTGAGGGCAGAAGCTGATCCGATGTTTAGGAGCTTAAGAGGTCGGTCTGAATATCAAAGACAGAAAACGCAAGACTAACCTTTCAATCCAGGAAAACCGAATGAAAGCAAAATATCAATGCTTTCTTCGAGGGCCTTTTTGACTCGTTCATCAGCAGGGTCCACCTCATGCATCTTCCGGCTTGCCTCATAGTCAATTATGTCCATCATGAGCTTTCGAGAAATCGGAATCACATATTTTGCAAATCCCCAGATCGATTCCTGCAACACTGCCATAGGAGACAGGTAGATCTGTTTGAAATATTCCTTGTGCTCTCTATCAATCTTTGAAACCATCTCCCTAGCCAGCCTGATTCTCTCTTCGAACTCGCTCAATGCTATTCTTCCATAGGGAGAGCCGTAGTGGTCAACGACGTCTGCATCCGAGACTTCCGAAATATATTGCGCAAATGTATAGGACCTTCCAACTGGCGCATCGTAATACTCTATTCCAGGGTCGATTGACTTTAGCTTCGGCCTCCACCCTTCAGTGGACCTGGCCATGATGCTCTCAATCTTGCCAGCTACGCTGTACATTATCTCTGCTGTATCATAGTCAACTATTCTGACCGCCCTGATCTGATTGATATCACACCCTCTGCTTGCCCCATTTACAGGAGAGATGATCACTGATTTTGTAGATATGGTTAATCCGCCCTTCACTCCGTCAACCTCAACATCAAACGCCCTTGGGAAGAGGTTCTGAAGAGCCCATTCCCTTACCTGCCTGTAGGTCCATTCGCTAGTGTCTTTAGCAGGAAACTGGTTTTGTCCCTCTACTTCTGGCATTGCCATGTAGATATAGCTGTAGAATCATATTTAAACGCCAACCAAACTTGATAGTGGCGTTCTATTCAAGTGCCCGCTCATTGCGGTTCCTCTTGGAAACCTGTTATGTTAAAATCACATACAGAAGAACTAACCGTCAAACAACGAAAAAATCTAAATCTCAGTAGCACATTCAGTCTTCTCACAGGTATCTCGACCCTGCTGAAGAGATGTTCATAAGCTAAAATACCAAACTTCTTGCAAGTGAAAGGAAGCGCTTCAGGCTGTTTTCCAGCTACAAAGTTCCGATTACCACTATATGCTCGGGGTTGAACCTGATTATAGCATCAACCGGTCGGCCATCAATGCTCCAAGACGCGAGATCCCATTTAGAGATTTTTTCTATCTTATCTTTCAATTCCAGGTATTCTTCTTCGAGGGCGACATGAGCCGTTCCTTGCAGCATCACCCCTCTGCCCAACCCTTTCTGGTAAGTGTCCACTATGATGCAACACTTGGGATTTTTGAGAAGATTACTAACCTTTTTCGTTCTCGAGTTCGTCGGTACATAAATGTAAGGTCTGCTGTAAAGATAACCTACTGGTACGCAATGAGGATAGCCTGTTTTGTCGATTGTTGCAAAACGGCAGTGATCCAAGGAAGTTAAGAACTTCTCCACTCTAACAGAGATCAGGGAATCAAGATGGTCATCCTTGGCAGCCCCAATCCTAGTAGAATTTTTCTTCATCTCAGTACGCTCCCTTTATCAGCTTGCTTGAACTATTTCTGCGTGGCGCTGGAATCTTCAATGAACACAGTCAAGTGGTAGTTAAAGTTGTCTGCAATTAAAATTACCAACTGACGAAGGACTTCAAAAGCGACGCAAGGACATCAAATTTGGGAAACGATGGAATTGGAGAAGGAATCGTCTTCATTATCTTCGCTCTTTGTGCTGCCAGGACCATTTTTGTACCGGGCAACAAAAATCATGAGGTCGATGAAAGGCTCAACTCAGGTATTTGGGCTGGATAGCGCAAAGTATTCGAAGATGATTCGAAGTAATCTCGGCTTGCTTTAGCTCAGGCCGCCCTGTTCAGCGCTGATACCCTTGGGTCACTATGGTGCCATAACTCATAATCATGCATTTTTATGAATTCCTGATGTCAGTCAACACACATAGCATTTTTCTACCCTAGTTAACAAATTATCTAGTTCTGTTGGATTTGCATCTTTCCCAGAACAGCAGGTTAGCAGCCTCTCCCCCAAGGAAAAAGACGACGGGATGAGCAGGGATATGAGGAAAGGGTGTGCGCTTGCCGTTCGGTGGCAAAGATAATATCTGACGGTAGAAAAGGAGGGCCCTGACCCAAGTAAAGCATTAGTGGTTGGCATCTAGAAAAGGAGTTGGACGGATAAGAAGAAGCTCAAGAAACGGTCCTTAACTGTGCGATAGAAATTAAAGTAGAAACCTACGCAATCAAACTTTTCCATGCAGTGACAAATTGACTTCGCAGGCCGAATGCACGCAAGCAGAGTGAATGGTTGCGGATGTTCTCCTTTCAACGCCTATCTCTTTTTTTTACCCTACACATGACAACATTCATGGATTCTACTCTTATGTTGGCATAAAGGGTTTCATTTTGATTTTGCTCCAGATGTTCGACCACAGCGTCAACAAGGACTCATGTCAAACGGAAATGCAAACAATCTTTCAGATTCAGTTGCACTCCACATTTTCATGCTCCCAGAGCCCACAATTGAAGATGGAAGGAGAGACTTTGTGATGGTTACTTGACAAACTGGACAAGTCCCAGCATCTCATAGGTGATTTCATTTTTTTGGGTGATGACCTAATCGCGTCGATCAGGAGATTGCGCTGAAGGTATAATATCACAATGTAATATGGAAAATGGTGTATACTGAATTATTCAGCGCACGTGGGTATTGTTAATATTAATATATTGGTTATTGTTTTTGAATACAGATTGATGTTATATCGATATGACCTGCAAAAACATCAATCTTACAAGATTACGCCGACAGATTATTACATACCTCTTCCAATCAGCAGATACGACGACCTAGAGCATATAAAGGAACATGGATATACTGGATTGTTCTGCACCACGGTAGAAGAATATGATGCTGTCCGAGTCAGTCGTTCACTCTCGCTTACCTACTATCCTGAATACGTAAATCGAATTGACATTTCGTGTATCAAGGACATAGAGCTCATGACTCGCAACTACCAAACAATCCTAATGTATTCTTCAAGTAATGATGTTCAAAGGGTATGTTCTTCAACTAATGATCTTCCAAGGGTATGGCCAGCCTTCAATAAGCGAGGAGGTTACAGGGAAGTGCTGATAACTAAACCTGATAGAATTGAGCCACCTTGTGTTAGTGGTCCAGATACTCTAAAAAATGTTAGATCCCCTGACTTTTTTCATCAGGATAATACCAAGGAGTATGACCGTGCCATGGCTCGTGTTTTGATTAGAGCCATTGGAGAAGCCGTTAGGAGACTCGAATTTCGTGATATAGAGTCTTTGCTGTTCAGGTCTCGTGGGAATACAGCGTCAGTCACCGTACCTTCAGTCACCAAACGTTCAGTCACTGCCCCCAAGGGCAAGAACAGAAAAATAGCACTTTCTGCCGCATACAAATCTTATCCTAACCGGACCATAATAGGACTATGGTCTGCGCTGTATGAAGACGATGAAAAGTGCTTCGAAAGAAGAATATTTGGCCCGTTCAGTACAAGGCTGACATTTGAATTGCAACGATGCTCCATCTTAACACCTTATGGAACACTTGGAGGAAATCTAAAATACATTGTTGAAGCTATCGGGAGGTTGCTAGAGGCTTCATTAGATATAAACGACGCCATGTTCTACAGAGGGGCTCATGCATATCTGCTTCCTCCATAACAACGTGCGTATCGCCAGATCAGATCCGTTTTCCGGACAATAAAAACATGGCCGGGGAAAATAAATAAACCGGAGGGTCATGGAAGCAGTCCGCATTTGCGGTCGCAGCTGTCAACTTCACCTGTTGTGTCGCGCAAAGAGCTCCAAGTTGCGGGTTAGATACGCTTGCATATTGGGTTTCGTTGGTGGTCTTTTGCTTACGTATATTGTTGCCTTTCCACCATCTGCGAATTCTAATGTCGCATCGCAAGCATCTTTGATAATCCTCTTATCTCAGCATTTCGACCTTGCAATCGGAATTCCGTGCATACTCATGGGGTTGAATATGTCTGGACCCACCGGAGACTTCCTTACCTGCTTAGGAATTAGAATAAGTTCTGGCACGTTCTTTTTTGTCGTCAAAATCTGGCGGAGATCGATGACATCAAAGACATCAATTGGTCAAGCGACGCCATAGCAGAGGCACTTGAGAGGGAGGAACGCGAGATTGAATCGAATATACCGGATAGAGATAGGGTCACAGGGGAAAGGTGGGCAATGTGGCGCTACAATGTGAAGCTCTTTTCCCCAAAGGTGGACATCATTCCGAGCGGCGTCACCGGGGAATGCCGCATGGTGCTGAGAGTCTTTATCGGTTCCAAAGACTCGATAGATGTCAGGATGTTTGAGACTCTTAAGCATGTTACGGTAGAATGCCCTGACAAGAATCGCCTGGTGATTCTTCATTTTGCTGAGGAACCAGAAATCAGGTCCCTTTACACAGAAACCTTCAAGGAGCTTAAGCGATTGACGGGAATTCGGGTATTTATCAAGGTAAGAGGAAGGAGAGCTTACGAGAATTAATCCTCGAGAGGGCTTTCGGCTTCAGGTAGAAGGACACCATGTCTATTGAAAAATAAATGCAGGAAACGCTACCAAAGTTGGGCGACGGAGTAAACAATGAGCGATCCAATAGTCAAATTATACCGACGAGGAACATCATCAAAAATTGGACTAGCAAGGCTTTATCTTAAGGATACACTCCTTGATATAGAGGTTTCATAGCAGAAATGGCGAAGATCTGGTTAACAAGCTATTGTGTTTTACCAGACCCTAACTTGCGGTCTTTCCATTCTTGATAATCGATTTTTTCTTTGTTCTTTGATTGAAGTTCAGACTTTTTTGCATTCCACCATCGGTCAAATGCGGGTTCTACTATCTCATCTTTATTAACCTTTGATATCTCTGAAATAGTTGTCTCCTTACCCTTTCCTACATCTTTTAAGGATGTACCTACTTGCCAACCGTTGTCCCTAGAAAGAATATATCTATCATGGAAAGGTGCATCGCCAGTATTTCTGTTTCCTATGAAGAATATTTGGAAGTTTCCTCCTCTTTCTGCTTTGAATTGATCTATTCTCTGTGAAATTCCGCTGTGGTCTTCCTCATCTCCCGACTTAATACTTGTTAGAACTTTCAATTTCAACTCCTTGTCTACGTATCTCAGGAGGTCGAAAGTTTCCTCTCCCAGGTATGGATCTTGAATCTTAACATACTCTTGACACTTGGAAAAGATGTTTTGAAATTCGGACCGAGCAAGATAGTAATCTCCTTCTGGAATAATGATAAGCGATTCTTTGAGGGAACCTTTTAACCAATTTTCAATATATCGAACTATATCTTTCAATAGAAGTATCTTATCTCCGAAGTCGTACAAAACTCCAAGTTTCTTAATGTCGGTTAAATATTGTTCAAATTCTTTGACTTGTGTTCTATCTATTATTTTTAATGAGATTGGCTCATCTCTTTCTTCACCTTGCATATAGTAGATTCTCATTGCTGAGCTGTAGAGCCAAAGAACAGATACAGAGCTACCAATCTTTTTTCTGAATTGCTCAATTACTTTAGACTGCATTTTCGGATAAATATTCGATTTAAAGTATTGTGCAAGAGGATTCCTTAAGCCCTGAATGAGAGTTATTATTCCATACTCTTCTTTAACAAGTCCTCTGTCCTTAAGGTTTGTGATATATTCGGGGAGTTCGGCATCGGTAAAACTGACGTTATCCTTTATCGTCTGATACCGAGGAGAAAGGTCATGACTGAGGAGTAATAAGAAGATGACCTGCCACTCTTCGTCGCCGAGCCCTTTGACATTAAGATGTTCTAAAATTACTTCACTGATTTTTTCTTCAACATCAAATGGCCATACCCTTAGGTAAAAGAATCTATAGGAATGTTTCCCACTACTGTAGCTAACCCTAGAAGCTACCCTCTCTTTCAATAGTTCTTCGCAAAGATCTTCTATGTCACTTTTCCATTCATTGTCAGTAAAAGAAACTAGTTTTGTACTTCCCTGTTTATAGATCTTGTCTAATAACTTCACATAAATGCTGAGCTTTTCAGGATTAGTCTTGATTTTCTCTTCTATTAAACTAGTAACTCTATCAGAAGTGATTCCAGCTTGTTCAAGTTCTTCTTCGATGATTTTCTCTATTTCCTCTTTGCGAGCTTGATCTATGGACCAATGATAATCCTTCTGTAATACTATTCCGCTGTTAACTAACTCATTCCATACTTCGTTTATGACTCCTCTTTCTTTTCCAGTTGAAATCTCTACAATTTCTTTCACATGCCCTGGACTGAAGAATGGTCCAATATTCAATGCTACATCCAGAAGCATTTTGGCTTCAGGTTTCAAGCTTAGAGACATTCTTCTTCACCCAAATTTTATATAAACAACCTCGCATGAATGATAAAGAATCTCTGATGTATTTGAAAGTTATGATGTGGTGTTTTCATATTTTTGACGTTGTCGAATGATTAATTAGCCTTTGATTACTTTTGCCAGATCGTACGGTATGAAAAGGTCTTCAAAAGAGAATACAAGGGATATTTTCCGAAAGCCAGCATGTTCAGAAGCAGGGTAAACCGCTCTGCTCTAGTAAGAGAGTTGCAGAAAGCGACGAAGAATGGAGAGCTCTTGAAGAAGGCGAGGGAGTTGCTAGAAGACAGAGGTGAAGGAAACAGCGGAAAATATCCGAAATCCTTTCAACCACCTCTGTTGAATTAGCCTCTACATCTTTGAACTTAATACCAGTCAAATATCAAATAGATATGTTTGCGGGCGTCAAGTCGATAAAGTCAAATATCTGCTCAGCAATATATGAGTCCTGAATCTTTACGTAATCCTCGCAATAGGAGAATACACCTTTAAAGGCGTCTATTTCAGCTTGTTTGTCTTTTTCAGGTATATATCGTGAATAACAATGCATTACATATTTTAATCATCCCAGTGCTTCATTCATAATATCCGTCAGCAATATCAGATGTTAATCGGTCTGGATCGCCAAACCAATCTTAATTATCTTGTTCGTATTTTTAGAATTCTTCAGCAGAATCATTTTCAAACTGATTAATCACAACCTTCAGTTGAGCGTTTCGAACATTGTTATAGAATGCTTGGTAACCTATTTTGTCTCCTTTCATTACGCACTATTATTGACTAGTGCTGCTGGCTCCAACAAATTCAGAAAAGGTTGAAGGTTTTCAAGCCATTTTGTGCTTTAGACCAAAAAACAGTTCACATCACACGTGACAGGCATATTCAACTTTGTTCATCGCTTATAATACAGCTATCAATCAATATTCAGTTCCTTAACATCTGGCTTACTCAGAAACATGTAGCATACAACCTCAAGGTCGTCAGGCGCCAAAGCCTTGGGCTTGGGCTTATCTCGCAACCCGATTCTGTATTTTTCAAAAAGTTGCGCAAGAGAGGCTAAAAGGGCATTAATATTCTGATATCTTCTATAATCATCAAGGTACTCCATAAACTCATCCTCCCACGCAACCAAGTTTTCTTGGTTTAGGATCCTATAAATTGGAAGTGCCTCTTCCTTAGAAACTTTACCTTCATTGAAAGCTGCGAGTATTATGTTTGCCAGCTCTCTTTGGTTCTTTGGCTTTATTCTTTTGGCCCCTTTGACGTCAAAAGGTGCATTAACAGCTTTAAGTATCTCCTCTCTAGCCTTGGCATCTATATTTTTGAACTGCCTAAAGGCTTCGTATCCTGTAATAGGAATCTTTAGTGGTTCTTTTTCCGTGCATTCTATCTTGCGAAAGACCCATGCTACATCATTATAGCGGTCGAAGGAAGACTTACTGTAATCGTACAAAATTATATGCATTCCCTCTATATTTCTCTTTTCCCTGTAAAACATAACTAATCCATCAGTATCCGAGTTCTTCCCGCTTCTCTTGCCAAGTGGGATGGCCTCTAAGCTTTTTGCTCCTGCCTTTTTTAAGTATGAAAGGATAAACTGGAATGGTGTTTGAGTTGGCAACAGCTCAACACCTCTCTCAATTTCATCTATCAGACTCTGGTCCTCCTTTCTTATCCTAGCAACAGCGTTGAAGTTTTTCGGGTTCTCTTTCTCTCCAAGTATTGTTGCTTCTACTCCTACCGTTTGAGATGCTTTCTGGATTTTTGTCTCGAGCTTTTCCAGCAAGCCTAGGATATCTTCCAGTTGTTTCTCAGGCAGAAATACTGCTGCCGTAACATATTCGTAATCACTGCCTAATCTATCTACCCTTCCAACTCGCTGGACGATCTTCATTGGATTCCATGGCAAGTCATAATTCACTACATAGTTTGCATCCTGAAGGTTTTGCCCCTCGCTCAGTACATCTGTGCTTATCAAAAGGTCTGATTCTTTCTCGATATATGCTGCTTTGTTCGCCCTTGGCGCAAACTCTTTGATTATTTTCTCACGTAATTTGGGATCGCTCGCTCCAGTCAGCAACCTAATCTCTTTGTCTTTTAGGTCATCCTTCAACTCTTGATCTAGGTACTCTGCGGTATCTACGAACTGAGTGAAGATTACAGCTTTTTTACCTCCTTTCTCAAAGACTTCGTCCTTGACAAATAACTCTTTTAGCGCTGTCAATTTTCTATCAGCGAAAGGTTGTATGCGGTCCAATCCTTTCTTCAGCGGCTCAAGTAACTTTATGTCTTCCTCCAGGTCTTTTTTTATCGCTTCCTTGTCGAACTCGTTCGTTAATGGCAGTAATGGGATTTTCTTCAGCTCTTGGAATAGCTTCTCCTCGTCTTCAACATCAATACCTCCCATTTCCTGTATTATTTTGTGAAATGACCTGCTGTCAAGTATCTTGCCTTGCTCCAAGGCTTTCCTAAAGTACTCATAAAAGCTGATAAGCCGTGTAATACTTCTCCTTATGGCTTGAACACTGCTTTCGAATCTCTTGAGCAGGCCTATCTTCTGCAAGGTTGCCCTTTGCTCTGCCTCTAGCTTATCCTTCTCTTCAATAGTTAGCAAGTAGTATTCAACCCTGTACGGCACTAGGTGAAGTCTGTCTATGGTATCAAGTACCTGCTTGTATATTGCTCCGCCGAAAAGCTCCGTCAAATTGTACTCAATTTTCTCAAGCTTTCGCTCTGGGAATCTAATATGTTTCCCCTCAATTGTTGCATCAGCATAGTTCTCCTTGATGAACTGTCTTGTTCTTCGTATCATTATCTCATCAAGTATGCGAACTATATCTTCTATCCCTTCTGCCAACTGTTTTCTGTCCGCTGAAATAAAGTGCCTTCTCAGGTCTGGAATACCTAGGTCTGCAAAATGGGTATCATCACCCGCTGTTATCAGGCTAAGCTGATGGTACAGGTCCATTAATGAATTGTTTACAGGTGTAGCTGTAATCAGAATGACGTGTTTCCTTTTACCTCCCGCTAAGAGCTTCATTATGTTGTTGTATCTATTGGTAGATGGATTCCTGTAATTCTGGCTTTCATCTATTACCACAACGTCATAATCCAAGTATTCTTCAGGATGAAAAGACGAAGTTCCCGTACTCTCCAGAGTTATGTTCTTTGTCTTTATACTTTCATCGAGAAGTTTAGGCTCCCAAACAGTATTAAGAACCTGAGCAGGAGCTATAAGTATAGCCCTCTTCCTCTTTACAGGAACGAATTCCCTTAGCAGTTCTAAACCGATGTGTGTCTTGCCCAGACCCGTCGAGTCCGCTATAAGAACACCATTATATTTTGTGATTATTCTTAATGCAGTGTTTACTGCATCCTGTTGAAATGTAGCAAGTTCGACTATCTTACCCCTTTCTCTTTCAAGTTCCTCAAGTCTTGGCTTGTAGTATTCATAAAGAAATTTCATATACATGACATAAGGATCGAGAGGGAGTCCGAACTTCGAGTCCTCAAGTATCTGGATCAGTTCGCTCTTAGCGTCCTCAGCCTCATTCCACCTTCTTTCGAACCATTCTCTCACCTGCTGCTGGGCTGAGGGTTGATAAAGAACTGCATTCAGTTCTATGTTGATCTCTAATCCTCCTTTAGTCAGATTGCTTGATCCTACAACAACTATATCATCAAAGATGTAGCACTTGGCATGAGTGAGTCTTTCTGGATTCTTTCTGACTTGGACATTATCAAGTTTTATGAATTTGATCAGGTCATCAACCAACCTTGCTGACTGTTCATCTATGCTCAGGCTGTCAAGCTCCTTTATCAGCGAAGTTTCAGCTATATCGCTTAAGATGGATTGTGTTGCATCGCTTTTGGAAGTAGCTTCTCTTCCGTATAAAAGGCGTAGGCTGAAGCCATCAGCTTTAGCTGCTTCCCAAAGGCTATCTCTTATCTTCGCAAAGCCCTGAACGTTAAAGTATCCTGAAGCTATCGAGATTGGTCCACCGTTACGCATAAGTACTTCATTAAGAAATTGGGCCATTGTGTATTTGTCAGTTTCATTATCAACTATCTCTTTTTTTGTCAAACATCTTCACCTATCCCCAACTTGTCAAAGTATTCTATCACTCTTTTTCTAACCTCTCCGTTAAACCTACGTATAAGATCGTCATCCCATTTGATTTCGGTTAATCTTTCCAAATTTTTATCTTCTTTAAAAGAGCTGAAAGTGTCAAGGATTGCACTGAGTTCTGTTTTGCTTAAACCATAATGACGAGCCACTCTTGCATTCAAATTTGCAAATAGTTCTATTCTCTCTTTCATAGAGAGATCTCCAGATTTCACTCCTAGCTGTGATGCAAAACGAGCATATCTTTCGTCAACGGCATTCAGTCTGGCCGCTATTTTAGCTATTTGATCGTCTATTTCATTAGGTATTGGTGTTTGGTAAATGACAAACATTGCAATATTCATACTGACCCTAGACCTAACAAGAAAGTCAAAGACAAAAGAATTCATAACGCCACATAAATATGATATTGTCTTCAAGTACTTAGTTGATGTTGGCCTGTCACCTATTGGAACGACAAGCGTTGTTGCGTCAACTGTAAAGGATCTCGGTGGTAAAATGCAAGCTATGCTTGTCCTCACGTTCGTACTGCTTGAAACCTTTCGAAATCCTAGTTTATACCCCTCATGTATCTCTCGATTGATCATAGCGAAATCTTTGTGTCTTGAAGTTCTCTTTAACCCAGTTGCTGGTTCTATTGTAAATTCAGGCTTCTCATAGTCTGGTAAAAACTGATGAAAGTGTTTAGCTTCATAAACTGGCCAGCCCCTACCATCCGTTCTGAATAAATCACTATCATTGGTCCTGTCAAGCTCTCTGATAAAGGAAACAGTCCAACCTTTGGAAGGGTCGCTTAGAAGCGGGTGCCTGTCATAGAGTTTCGCGAAAACTCTCAACTGGTCGTTGTTTCTTACCTCTGGAATTGATAATGTCTCTGGCGAGCATTTCTTAATCAGATCTATAGGCATTTCTATGAACTTGTCTTTCTCACTTTTTCCTTCAAGAGCCTCTATATCGTGAAGATAGAATGCTGCAGGGAATGCTGCCGTTGACGTGGCCTTGTCCCAGACGAAAAGCACAAACTTGTAGCTCCGGTGCACATCAGGAAATATCCCTCTCTTGTTTTCGAACTCGAACATGGCTCTTATTTTTCCCTCGAAAAGAGCCTGCCTCAGCTCTTTCCCCCCTTCATCAGTCACTATGCCTGAGGGGACGACTACGGCTAGGCTTCCTCCTTTAGCCACAAGCTTTAGAGTCCTTTCCAGAAAAAGCTTCCAAAGGTTTGTATCACCTTTTCCTCTTTTGGTATATTCACCTGATCCCTTGTAGAACAATATTCTAGTCTCTATTTCATTTGTATATTCTTCATATGCTTGTTTAACGTTTTCATTCTTAAGAAGAGATTCTATAACCTTTTGTTTCTCAGTCTTACTTGACATTACCCTGATTCTTGGATAATACACAGAAAAGAAATCGTCATCTTCTGGCTTTACAACTTCCCAAGGTGGATTCGTTATCAAGAGGTCGAAGCCTTTACTATCCCCAGCAAAAGCATCTGGAAATTCAAACTCCCAATGAAAAGCTCGATATCTCTGTGCAACCTTCAAGCCCTCTTCGATTTTGGACCACCATTCAGGTTTCTCTTTCTGCGAGTAGGTCTGTTCTATTAGCATTAGGTTTCTGGGCAACTTCTCACCTAGTTCTGGTTTCAGCACAGCAGCAACATTAAGGTCAAGTAGCATTCTCAAAGGCTCTGTCCTTTCTCTTATATCACTGTAGGCCCTTCTGCTCAGATTAACCTGCTCTATTGTAAGGTCTTCGGGGAGGCTAACATTCTTAAACAACTCCTGACCTGCTGTTGCAAGAGAACCTGTCCACCTATCGAGTGTAGATTGGAAAGATCTGTCTGCTATGTCTTTGAGCCATAGGCCTAGTAAGCTATCACCGCAACGAATATGGTGGTCTAAAAACGTTAGGGGGGTGCCAATTGTAAAGGAGTCAAGCCAAAGAGATAGCTTTGCTAGTTCCACAGCAAGGGGATTTATGTCAACGCCATACACGCATCTCTTCATTACCATCCTTTTCAAAATTACACTATCTGTAAGGAGCTCTTCATTGATACGTATACCTTTGTTCAATTGTTCCCTTATGATCTCTTGCCTATCCTCTTCTATCCTCTTTACCAGGGGTGCGTCAGGATTATCTCTCAATAAATTGATTATCCAATTAGTTATCTCGTCCACAGCTGCAACTAGAAAATGACCGCTACCCATGGCTGGGTCGACAACTTTAATACTGAGAAGGTCATCTATAGTTTCCTTCTCTAATTGGGCATCTTTATTTTCAATCTGTCTAAGTCTTTGCATATTAGCCAAGAATCTTTGCTCTCTATCTTTGAGTTGAGGCTCAAGACCTTTTTTGATAAGAAAGTGCACTATTTCATCTGGAGTAAAGTAGCTCCCAGTGCCTTTCCTTGCTAACCCACCAACAGAAAGATAAAGTTCCCCCTTCGATATATAGTCCCTAGGTTTAGCCTTCAGGTCGGTAGCATAAGATGCGTCAAGGATCTGTTCTTTGTAAATGATAAGGTCCTGCTCTGCCTGTCTTACGGAATACTCTAATAAAGCCTCATACAAAGAACCCAAATGCCTTACGCCCAAGTTTTGATAATCTATACCCTTACCCTCTGTCTCCGTCAGGTCACGTATAGCAGGAACAAGGAATTTATTCTTTAGAGACAGAGAGTCTATGGTTCGGTCTTCCTCAAAAAGAGCTCCATCATACTCAGGAACCCCAGCCTCAACACTACCTTTCTGAATTACCCTAAAGAGTACCTTGAGCAGCTCCCATACGGAAGAAGCATCAGGCTCCTTTTCGAACGCAGATAATCTTCCACGTAGCGAATCAATAGAGATTTCTTTATACCTGGGATTCTCGATAGGCAATAAAGCTCTTGATTCAGCGTAAAGTATGAACAAGATGCGATAAAGCAGTTTAAGTGCAATTGTTTTTGCGTCATCTAGCTGTTTTTGAGAGTAATTCTTATGAGAGTGGTCAACTATTGCTCTAACCAAGTTAAGGAAGAGCTGCCCCTCGAAGACTTTGGACCTAAGATTCTCCTCTATCTCTCTTGCGTACCTTATGCCTCCTTCATACGTTACGTCTACATCTGTCAGCCCTTGCTTGGGGATGAAGGCAGAAGCAGAGAAGAGTGCTACAAAGTATAGCAGTTTGGGGTCGTTATCACTCACAATTCCCTCTATATCAACCTCAAAGTAGTCGGTGCTGCTAGAAGAGACCCTACTTGAGTAGAGCCTCCATAGCCTGCCGTTTGTAAGTATGACCCAAGAATACTTCCTGAGCGAGGCTATAGCTTGGTAACTTGGAACAACAAACTCTCCTGTCTTTGTGTCAAGAGACTCTACAGGCGCTATGATGCAGCAGACATTAAGCTCTGTTGAGGCAGATCTTAGAGCATACTGGTCGTAGCCTGACTTTGGAAGCGGAAGAAGCTCATACCCTAAAGCAGAAAGAATATCTCTAGCTTTTTCTGCTTCAGCAGGAAGCTCGCCGTTAAATTTGGCAAGAATGGTCGAAGATTCCCTCTCAATATTCCTACCTCTATTAGACATAGATTTAAACAGCCTTTGCCTAAGGTAATAGTTCGAAAAAAGACCCCTATTGGTGTAATATCTCTCAGCTCCAACCCTTAGTAAATCAACAGCGCTGTTGATAGAAGAATGTGCTGTCAGCTCATCCGAAGCGAAATTGAACTTCTTGATGGTGTTGACTACTCTTTCGCAATCTTCTTCTTTTCTAATGGGTACAAGCAACGGAATGTTTTCTCCCTTTTTTGCTCTCCTGAGAACTAGAAGAGAGTGGCTTCCAAATTCTGCCAAAAGAATGTAGTTTTCAGCCTTGATGCCTGATACAAATGACCTAACATCACTGACCTTTACTTCTGGAGCATATATCAGATAAAACGGAATCGGGAGATCAAAAGTAAACGCACTCCAGTTAGCAGGAGCCTGTCTTGTAGAGAATGCAAAAGAACAAGCCCTTTTGGACCTCGGGTCTATTCCGAATGCTTCTAAAAGTTTGTCAGAATAGCTCTGCAAAGGTTGCTGACTTGACATATTCATTTAACCATTTCCAAAGGGCTCCTTTGGAGCTTAGAGGACTTATAATTTCGTAATATGCTCAAGTATAGACGCCTCAACTGAGGCTGGGGTGTTACAACTACAGATATTTAGTTTTTGCACCACTCGGTCAAACAATTCTCTCCTTTGACCAATACGTCTAGGGTTGCATTTTAGTAGTTCTTTGGATATTCTTGCAAGTGTAAGGTAAAAAAATACGTAATAACTAGAGTAGCACAGATTCAATTGTAAAGGTAAGGAATATGGTTTCGACTGTCTTCAATCAATGCTTACGTTCATCTGACGACAGGTTCAGAAGCTTTCTCAATCAACTCTTGATATTCTTCCCATCGTAGCTCAAAGCCTATGTTGAGTGATTGTTTCTTATCTTTTGCGAAAGATAATTCATCTAGATTTACGCTGCGCGGGTATAGTCTTGCGCCTTCAATGTCAAACTTCCACTCACCGTTTTCTTTGTATTTATTAACTACGAAGCCGTCTCCTAACAAATACCAAGAATCATTCTCTCTGAAAGCCCAAACTATTATGTCCCCTTCCGTTGCACGAACATTTGGATGGTTATAAGGTAAATCACTAGTAATAAAGTGTCTGGTTATGTACGATCGAAACTGAGATATCCCATACGGTGTCCGGATTCTGTCTTGAGCATCTTTTACAACATTAGCATATACGCAAATCTTCATGAGAATTGGGGACCTTATCTAGTTTTTAAATCTTTTATCAAGAAGGCCTTGTAGGGTTCTATATACAAATGCTGGAATTCAGACGAGCCATATGCTAATCGTAGCTGAGTAAGTAGTGTATTGAACAAGGAGTCCACAACAATTGGTCTTGTAGAAATTCTATGCTCGGATATTCATTACAGCTGGTCTATTTGCTTCAGATTGTTTGAAATGCTCTCTTAGTCTGCTATTGCTCTATCCTCTCCCGTACCATTCCTGATGAATGTTGGTGATTATTATGTTAATCAAAGGTGAAATGTCTGTAACTATTAGAAACGATTATTCATATTCTACTTTAGTAAGGTGTTTTCTTGATTTCATAATTGGTTAGTTTTTTGCCAATACGATATAGTCAAGTAGGAGTTAGATTCAGTTAATTCCTGCTAAAGTATACTCTTTTCTTTTGCATAATTAATTAACTCCTTAATATCCTGTATAGGAGCCACCAAAGCTTTTTCTCCCCACCACCAGCGGCCCTTTGCATCTGTTGTACGGTAACCGAATCTTCACGTTTACCGTTATACCATAAAATTTCTTCAATCAATATTATCTTTTCGGAATTGTCAGATTGTTGCAACCAGACTGTTTTTCCGATGTCAAATTTCCTCTTTTTATGCTTACCCTTTACTTTAAAACTGCCTTTATTTTTCATTTTAAGGTATTGTCCTGTTCGGTCTTCGATCGGAATAACTCGTTTGGCACCACCATCGAAGAAGCCTCTTCTCTCTACCATAAATTAGGCATATGAGATGTTGTTTAAAAATGTTCGATGCGACACGAAGTATTGAAAAACTACACATGTTAATCATCTTTGTTGACGTTCGGAGGAAGCTGATTAAACCCTATTCAATGAGGGAGCCTAAAGGGAAAATTTTTTATTTCGGCGTATAATAGCATGCCTAGATCTCACCCTCGGCGCTCATTTATGGGCTGGAAAGCCTATCTTCATCAATTCGGATTTTATTATAAAGTGCACTAAATAGCCATTTTAACACTTGCGTAATCCATTATTGTTATTATTTTTTTCCTCTGGCGGAGCCGAGTTCGTAAGCGTCACATATACCTTTGGTTTTGCACTGAGGAACTTGATTTGAAGCACGGTAGGAAAAGTAAAGTACAGCTAATTCGTGGCTGGTTTTCGACGTTAGACAAGGCTTTTTTTGCTTATAGTTGATGTAATTATTATACAAGTATACAGAAAAGATGGCAATTTAATTGTAAAGGTCATCATCGTTGATAGGCAAATTTGGAATTGTGAATACCATATTTCTGTAATCTTGCGAAGCACAAAATATCTCTAGCAGAGGAAATAATGACTTAATAGGAAGTGGCGTATTGCAAAGCATATTCATAAGGTTCTGCGCAGCCGCAAACAGGATTTATATTTCACCAAAGGATAATACGTGCTATTTGTGCAGCTGTATTAGTGATGTCTGTTTGAAAAAACAATGTTTTTAACTTGTCATAGATGAAAGCTCGTACCATGCCCAGCTGGTGGTTGGTAATCGGGTCTCGCGAAAATTGGGGAACTGCATTTTTGAGCAAAGGTATTTGGGGCCTAAAGGATTCGCAACGACACCGTAGGATATGGGAAGAACTCTCCTCAGGTGATAAAATTGTTTTTTATGCCACAAAACCTGTCGGGGGAATAATAGGATATGGAACTGTAGTCACAAAGTTCAGACAGGATACTCCTTTATGGCCTGAAGAAATGAAGAAAGGTAGTGCCATCTGGCCCTATAGGTTCGAATTTGATGTTAGTTATCTGATTCCGAAAGACAAGTGGGATAAAGACAGACTTGTGCTAGATGAATTAAAAAATATTGTCAGAGGAGGTTTCCAGCGTATTACGGAATCAATGGGTATGAAAATTATTTCCATATTGAACGTAGCAGAGGGTAAGAAGGAAGACGTGTCACCAATTTCACTTCATGATGAAATAAAAAGAAAGCTCGTAGAGATAGGACGTATTCAGAAATTTGTAGCACAGAGTGAATATACAACAAACGGTGCAAGGTTGGATGTTGTCTGGAGAAGAGTCGAACAGGGGGTACCTACTTATGTGTTTGAAGTTCAGGTCGGAGGAGACCTCTATCATGCAATCGGCAAGCTCAAGCATGCTTTCGACCTTTGGAATAGTAACATATTCCTAATTGTAGGGGAGGAGGATATACCGAAAGCACGTGAGTTATTGGCAGGTACTTATCATGAGATCAGTAATAGAATCAAACTTATAGAGTTACAAAAGGTAGAAGAGCTTTTCAGACTTAAGAAGGCATATCATGATTTCGAGGAAGCCATTGGAATAATATGAAAGTGTCTCCTCAAGTCGTATCATTGCATGGTCTAAAAATATAATTAGAATTTTGCAGTAGTTATGCATTTATAATATATTTTTCCTTATCTTATTATATTTTGAACAAATAGACGTGATTATGTCTTGCATTCAAATTCTGACCATATTTCATCCTTCAGCTACTGCATCAAGACAGTTATACTTGCTGGTTGAACTAATATTCTTAATCTAGCCATGTGCTCTGAATATTTCTCTTACATAGCGTACCGTGCTGGTAATACAGAGAAGTTGTTGAATGTATGATAATTTTTTACGCATTTTCCCAGTCCGTTCAAATTATATGGGAAATCACTAAAGTTGCCTTTACCATCTTCGGGCTATTTTATCTGCATGATTCACATGTTGAACAGTTTAAAAATTCAATACAGACTGAGGAACGCATGTCAAGCGCAAAGGACTGGTAACAGATAGTGCAAGAGATCAACGCATGCTTAAGTTGCAAAAGCTACCCACTAGTCGTAGAGAAAGAGTCGTGGAACGGATGCAAAATATTTGACCCAAAAGCAGTGCTCGATTTTAATAAAAACAGAACTCTCTTCCTTTCTGAAGCACCGCCAGGCGAAGAGAGCAGGACTTTCTTTCAGCGTGATGATCAGGACCTGCTGAGAAAGAATCTATGTCGGAAAGATTAGAAGAGAAAAGATAGCAAGCGTTTTAGGAAGGCTCGAGTTCGATGATTTGAGCGAACTGGCAAAGAAAAGTTTTTATGCGATATCCTTACGAAGATCATTATTTCTAATCTTGAAAAATTTCAGGAAATGATAAACAATCCATTATTTCCTAGGCATCATCTAGGTTCGAAACCAGAATATGGTTTTCCTTTCAAAGAATTATGCGATAGATTAAGAAAGGAGCTTTCTGGAGAAATACCATCTCAAAAATGGATCCTTCTTGGAACACAAGGATGGAAAGTAATCAGAAGAATGGTTGGAAGGAAAGCAAAGCATTGGCGAGCACGAGGTGGAACGATTGTTGGAAACAGTCGTCAACTTGGGAACCAAGACTCAGACTAGTATAGATTGTAGGTTACATTTCATCATGTTTTCGAACACATATGATCATTCATAATCGGTTTCTAGAAAATTTATGCTTTAGAATGTATGATATTATTGACGGTAATGAAAGAGAAGAATAAAATTATTGTACTGTTTAGCGATAGCAACCAAATTATCGCTGACCAATTTAATTTTGTTCCTCAAAGTCCTCTGAGCAAGTGCATATATACAATATCCCCAACTTCTCGATAAACTTTTAGAGTTAGTACTGAGTTTGTCTTTCTTTCTTTAATATGTTAAAGATGTGATAACTGTCAAAGGTCCTTAAGGAGTTCGTTTGCTAAAGATATTACTTAAAGTACGTTTAACTGGTAAAACAGTTTCTCTATTCCCATACATAGTTTGCTGGTCGATACAAAACTATGCATTTTAAACTTTATAAATGCAGTATTACAACACTTTTTTAAATTGTCATTAATTTGGCAACCAGAGCTATATAAGGTAGGAGAGATTCTTGAAGATGTGCTAAATCACTCCCCAAAGGGTCCAAAACACTTTTACATTATGAGTGCTTATGTCAACTCTAACGGAGTAAAGAGGCTAGAGCCCGTTTTACAGAAATTCAAAAGGGATGGAGGCAAGGTTTATGCAATGGTTGGTATAGGGCAGAAGAGGACTTCTAAACAAGGATTGCAAGAAATTCTCAAGGTTTCTGATGAAGCTTGGGTCTTTCACAACAATTATTTAGAAAGGACATTTCATCTAAAGGTGTATACGCTAGAACAGCTTGGAAAATCTGCTACAGTAATCGTTGGCTCCAGCAACCTGACAGGTGGAGGGCTCGATACAAATTATGAAGTCTCAGCAAAGATCGAGTTTGACTTGAGAAGCCCAAAAGAAGCGAAGGAGTTTAACTACCTTAAACAAATGTTCCAGTCATACAAGAGTGATGCGGGGGATGACAATAAACCGCTTTGTTCAAAACTTGATGACTCTTTAATAAGACGACTCGAAGCTGAAGGGCTTCTTGATGATGAGGATTCTAAAAAATCTAATATAAAAATAAGTTCGAGGGGAGGCACAATTTTTGGCAGTAAAGCGTTTCCGAGCCGAAAGCCTATAGAGAAATTAGGTTGGATACTTGTTCACACAGAATTTGATAGCTCGAAGGAATTGCGTGATAGATTAGATGAATGTTACAATGGTGATAAAAAGTGGGGTTGGCGACTTGGGCATCCACTAAAGCCTAGAGAAGAATCATATATTGTACTGTTCGAATGCAATAGAGATGGAAAGATAGTAGCTGATGGTAGAGTTAAGGTGCTATCCGAAAAACCCCCAGACTCGCCTTACAATTTCAGCTTTTCTTTAGAAGAGGTCAACTGTCCTACTGTTACCGTGAAGCTTCAACAGATTTCTGATCGTAGACCCAATCAGGGTGGCTTGATGCTGCTTAGGGAGGATGAGTTGAGTAGTTACATACAGAACGCATACAAAGACTCTAAACCACCAAAATATCTTTCAGATGTGTTTGGAGTTGATTGATTGGAACAAGCCAGAGCGACTATTAAATCCTGATTTTAGTACTAAAGTTGGTTCTTTACTGATTTTTATGCAATTTCTGTTCGCTCTGCTCCATTCGTATTCGTCTAAGAGCTTTACCAGTGTATTCCTTTTACAGAACTTTATAATACATTGGCTTAATTTCATGCGGTAACAAATTGTAGAGACGATATCCCTTTGAGGTCCAACCATATTCTTCGCATAGGGTTGTAGTTGAATGAGCTCCATAACCAAAAGGGTAAAATAAAAATGGAATGTAGAACTTGGGCAGTTGGTATAGTACTAGTATGATCAAGTGGTTCAAGTAGTTAAGTGGTTGGTTGCTGAATTCCGCTTGTCAAAGTGGTTTGTATGCTCTTTTCTTAGAGAAATGAGCGAAGCACTCTAAGTCGTCTTCTACTACAAACAAATTTTATCATTTGCACACAATTCGTATACTTCGAATTTGAAGAAAAAATGAAAATTGCTGAAAAATCTTCAGTTTACAGATATGCTTAAGTAATCAGTATATAAGTTCTTCGCCGTCAGCGTGAAGTGGTGTTAACTTAGGCGCTGTTTGAGTTGATTGTCTATCGATATTGGCTCAATGAGAATCATAGATTGGGCGTGCCCGATCCCTTATGTTTGGATTCATACGAGAAAGGACACACCCAAAGGCCGTAATGTGTTGTATCTATCTGTATTGGATGGGGTTTGTTGGGTTCAAGGTTTGTTGCGTAAAGATGCCTTAGACCCGTTTGTCAAGAGTAGTCATGTGTCAATCTGGAAGTGAGTGGGTACAGCTGTTCGGTAAG
>Ga0209012_1001689_pt1 | contig 21733 bp, 19 predicted proteins | sample RS3BMetagenome_FD_184735 | JGI IMG/M metagenome (GOLD analysis project Ga0209012, IMG submission 184735) | Ferric oxide microbial mat and aquatic microbial communities from Rainbow Spring, Yellowstone National Park, USA - RS3B (SPAdes) (version 3) ...
CGCGTAACAGGGACCACACATCTTCCTCGCCCGCGGGCATCTGGTGCCCAAACACGTCCCCAAACATCCCTGCCGAAAGCAGGGGCTACCTCACCAGGAAGTCATGCCGCCAACACCAGGGAGCCCGATGCCAAGGACGTGGTGCGGACAGCGGCCCGCAAGGCGAAGGCAGGGGATCCACCGGACATCACGCAGACCCGTCCGCCCGTGAGCCGTGCCGAGGCGACCCCTGATTCGCGCGGGGACAGCGCGGGGATGGGAATCTCGGGACTCGGTCCCGAGGCGCCCGCCAGCGCCTGACCTGCCCCTCTTCGAGTGGAGGTAAGGGGATTCGAACCCCTGACCTCTTGACTGCCAGTCAAGCGCTCTACCAACTGAGCTATACCCCCGAAGGCCGGGCCAGGTTAGCAGTACCCCATTGGGGGTCCGAATCAGGTGGTTCGGGTGCCGCCGGAACGACTCGGGGCGACGATAATTCCGAATCGTCGCTCAGTACGATGACGGTACGGCGGACGACCGTTGGACCCGGGGTTGCCCGATCCAGCCCGCGTCTCCGCCCTGACCACACGACGAAGGGGCGCAGCATGGGTGATTCGGTGGAGTATCGCGACGGAGTCTTCGTGGCCACGGGACCGACGCAGTTGGACTGCATCGACGCGTCCGGCGGCTCGGCGGTGGGTACGGCCCTGATGCCTCGCCCGACCGAGGAGCTGGTTGCCGTGCCCGCACCGGGGCCGTTGGCGAACGCGGAGCTCCCGCCCGCCGGACCGGTCCCCCCGGCGGCATCCGGCGCACCGGCCGCGGGCGGTGCGCGTCGCCTGGCCGTCGCCACCATCATCGCCTCGCTGATCGCCGCCATGGCCTTCGGTGCCGCTGCATTCGGTGGTGCGTTCGGCGGGGGCAACTCGGCCACACCGGGCCCGACCCCCGGCTCGGCCCGTGGTGCCCTCGGGGGCGCGGCGGCGGCCTCGACCTCGGCCACGTCGGTGGCCTTCACGGTGTCGGCCACCCAGGCCACCCCGTCGGGCACGACCACTCTGGTGACCGGGTCCGGGGCCGTGGACCTGACCACGGACCGGGGCAAGCTGACCGCCACCGTCCCGGCCGTCTCGAGTCTCGTGGGGAGTGGGAACGACACGGTTGACGTGGTCACCGACGGATCGTCGGCCTACCTCGGCTCACCGGCCCTGTCCTCGATTACCGGGGGTGCGACGTGGTTGAAGGTGGCCCTGCCCCGGGGGAGCTCGTCATCGAACGCGGACACCTCGTCCCTCGCCGTGCTGGTGAACCCGTCGCAGCTGCTCGGACTCCTGACGGGCGTCGGTGGCAACGTCACCACCGTGGGCAACGTCGACCTCGACGGCGTGGCGACCACCGAGTACTCGACGACGGTGACGGTCTCCGAGCTCATGTCCCGTGCCGGGCTCTCGACCCACTCGAAGCTGGGATCCCAGGTGTCCAACGTCCTCCGACAGCTCGGGAGCACGTCGGTGCCCGTCGAGGTGTGGGTGGGTCGCGACGGGTACGTGCGACAGGTATCGGCCTCGCTGGCGCTCGCCAAGGCCACGCTCGGGAGCCTGGCCGGTGATCTCGCCAACGGTGTCGTGCAGGGTGCGGTCCCGACCTCGACGAGCGGCCAGACCACCACGGACACCACGGTCACCGTCGGGTTCTCCCACTACAACGAGCCGGTGTCGGTGACGGTGCCCCCGTCGTCCCAGACCACGGACGTCAACTCCGTTGTCCATTCGCTCCAGGGCGTCGTCTCGGGCATCCGCCACGACCTGTCGGGCATCGTCTCGAAGATCTGACCCCGTCCGCCGGCGGGCGCACCCGACGTGGTCTCCGGCTCCCGGCGACCGGCTCCCGACCCGGGCCGGCCCCGGTCCGGCGCCCGGTACGATCGGCCCCTATGGCACGGGCCTATGATGTCATCGGAGTCGAGAAGAAGTGGCAGCGTCGCTGGAGCGACGAGGGCACTTACGAGGTGGACGCCGACGACCCGCGCCCTCCGTGGTACGTGCTCACCATGTACCCGTACCCGTCGGGCCCTGCGCACATGGGCCACGTGCGGAACTACACCTTCGGCGACCTGCTGGTCCGTCACCGCACGATGCTGGGCAACGCGGTGCTGTCCCCGTTCGGGTTCGATTCGTTCGGCCTGCCGGCGGAAAATGCTGCCATCAAGACGGGTACCCACCCCCGGGTCTTCACCGATGCCCGCATCGACGAGCTGAAGGAGTCCATCACCTCGTTGGGGGCCGTCTACGACTGGCGGCGGGAGATCCGCAGTCACGACCCCGAGTACATCAAGTGGAACCAGGTGATCTTCACCGAGCTCCTGGCCGCCGGTCTGGCCTACCGGGCCAACGCCCCGGTCAACTGGTGCCCGGGTTGCCAGACGGTGCTGGCCAACGAGCAGGTCCTGGCTGACGGGACCTGCGAGCGCTCCGGTGACCTGGTGGTCAAGCGCGACCTCGAGCAGTGGTTCTTCCGCATCACGCGCTACGCCGACGAACTGCTGGCCGGGCTCGACGACCTCGAGTGGCCGGAGCGGGTCAAGACCATGCAGCGCAACTGGATCGGACGGTCCGAGGGGGCCGAATTCGACCTGGTGGTCGAGGGCCGGGACGGCTCCGACGGACGCGATCCCCTGGCGCTGCGGGTCTTCACCACCCGACCGGACACCTCGTTCGGCATGACCTACGCGGTCGTCGCCCCCGAGCACCCGATGGTGGCCGAGCTGACCACCCCCGAGCACACCGACGAGGTCGAGGCCCTCCGGGCGCGAGCCGCGGCCAGCACGGACATCGAGCGCATGTCGGAGTCCGGAAGTGCCAGCCTGACCAAGCGGGGCGCGTTCACCGGGTCGTCGGTCGTCAACCCGTTCACCGGGACGGCCGTGCCGGTCTACGTGGCCGACTACGTCCTGATGGGTTACGGCACCGGCGCCATCATGGCTGTGCCGGCCGAGGACCACCGGGACTGGGACTTCGCCCGCGCCTACGGGCTGCCCCACGTCCGCACCGTCCAGCCCCCGGAGGGGTGGGACGAGCACGGCGGCCCCGACGGCGGCCCGGGCGGCGCGTACACGGGCACCGGCGCGAAGATCAACAGCGCCTGGCTGGACGGACTCGACATCCCGACGGCCAAGGAACGGGCCACGACCTGGCTCGAGGAGCAGGGGATCGGCGTCCGCAAGGTCAACTACCGCCTGCGCGACTGGCTGGTCTCACGCCAGCGGTTCTGGGGCTGCCCGATCCCGGTCGTCTACTGCCCCGACCACGGGATCGTCCCGGTCCCCCGGGACCAGCTCCCGGTGCTGGCCCCCGACGACGTGGAGTTCCTGCCCACCGGTGAGTCGCCGTTGGCCACCAATGCGGAATTCCTGCACACCACCTGCCCCACCTGCGGTGGACCGGCCACCCGTGAGACCGACACCATGGACACGTTCGTCGACTCGTCGTGGTACTTCCTGCGCTTCACCGATCCGTGGACGCCGGACGCCCCCTTCGACCAGGAGATCGCACGGCACTGGATGCCGGTGGACCAGTACATCGGCGGCATCGAGCACGCCATCCTCCACCTCCTCTACGCCCGGTTCTTCACCAAGGCACTGGTCGACGTGGGCCTGGGTCCCGACGGCCTGCGCGAGCCGTTCGCCCGGCTCTTCACCCAGGGCATGATCCGCATGGACGGCACGAAGATGTCGAAGTCCAAGGGCAATCTGGTGGCCCCCTCGGGCTACCTCACCACGGTGGGGGCCGACGCCCTGCGGCTGTTCCATCTCTTCGTGGGGCCTCCCGCCGATGACGTCGACTGGTCGTCCCAGACCGACTCCGTGATCGACGGCTGCGCCCGCTACCTCGACCGGGTGTGGCGCCTGGCCGTGCCCGAGGGGACGCGCGCCGGTGACGACCCGGTGGGCGAGCCGGGCGAGGCGGACCTGGCCGTGCGGCGCGCCACCCACAAGCTCATCGACCGGGTGTCCCGGGACTACGAGCGCTGGTCGTACAACACGGCCGTGGCCGCGTGCATGGAGTTCGTGAACCTGGTCCACCCCTACGTGCGTGCCGGCGGACGGGCCGACGTGGTCGACGAAGCCGTCGACACCCTGCTGCTGCTGCTGGCCCCGATGACGCCGCACCTGGCGGCCGAGGCCTGGGAGCAGCGCCACGGTGACCACATCCACCTGCGGAGCTGGCCGGTCGCCGACCCCGCCCTGCTGGTGGAGGAGACGGTCACCCTGGTGGTCCAGGTCAACGGCAAGGTGCGCGACCGGATCGAGGTGGCGCCCGACGTGTCCGAGGCCGAGGCCGAACGGCTGGCCTTGGCGTCCCCGCCCGTGGTCGAGGCCCTGGGCGGAAGCGCACCGAAGCGGGTCATCGTGCGGGTGCCCAAGCTGGTCAACGTCGTCGTCTGACCGGGGTGCGCCGAGTGCGCCGAGCGGCCCGTCCGTCGGCTACGCCCCGGTGCGGAAGCCGGCCAGGACCTCGGCCCAGCGGTCGCTCCCGATGCCGGTCGGGGCGTAGACGTTGAAGCGGTCGACGAGGGAGCCGTAGCGGGCCAGCACCTGTCCGGCGATGGTGTCGAGCTCGCCGACCACAGCGAAGGTGGTCAGCACCTCGTCATCGATGAGGGCGGCCATGTCGTCCCACGCACCCCGCTTCGACAGCGTGTTGAGCTCGGTCTGGAGGTCGCCCCAGCCGTGCAGTTCGAGCACGGCCCGGTAGGCGGGCGTCGAGCCGTAGAAGGCCAGCTGCTTGCGGGTGGCCGCCATCGCCGCGGCCGCCGACTCCTCGTCGACGCCGGTGACCACCATCCCGGGGAACGAGATCTGGACGTCGGCCCGGGTGCGCCCGCTCGTGGCGAGACCCCGCTCGAGGGCGGGCACCGTCACCTCGCGCAGGTACCGCTCGGTGGTGAACGCGTGGGCCAGCAGTCCGTCCGCCACCTCGCCGGCCACCTCGGTCATGAGGCTCCCGACCGCCGCCAGGAAGATCGCCGGGTTCCCGTAGGGGTTGGGGCCCGGGTCGAACATCGGCGTCATCAGGGTGTGGCGGTAGTACTCGCCCCGGAAGGCGAGGCGGCCCCCGTCGGACCACGAGGCCCAGATGGCCCGGATGGCCAGGATCAGCTCGCGCATCCGGGGTGCCGGGTGGGACCACGTCATGGAGAATCGCTTCTCGATGTGCGGCTTGATCTGGGATCCGAGGCCCAGCAGGAACCGTCCCCGCGAGGCCGTCTGGAGGTCGTTGGCCGTGACGGCGAGGGTCATCGGATTGCGGGCGAAGGCCACGGCGATGCCGGTGCCGACCTGGATCCGCTCGGTGTGCTCGGCGGCCAGCATGAGGGGCAGGAAGGGGTCGTGACTGGTCTCCGCCGACCAGATCCCGTCGTAGCCGGCTGCTTCGGCGGCCACCGCCTGGCCCACCACACCGGTGGGATCGAAGCCGATGGTCCCGTCGACGAGCATGGGCCACGGTAGCAACGGACGTGCCCACGGTTGAGCGGTGCGCTGGACCGATCCCGGGCCGGTGATGAAGGGTAGTTGCGTAACCACGCTCCGTGTCAGCACAATTGGGGGGTGACGATGAACGGCAACGAACGAGTGGTCCCGCAGCCCGTTCCCGACCTGCCATCAGCCGTTCCCGACCTGCCGTCAACCGTTCCCGACCTGCCATCGGCCGTTCCGGACCTGCCGTCGGCCGTTCCCGGACTCCCACCCGCTGCATCCGGAGGGGGTGTCACCGACGGGGACCGCAACCGCTTCGGTGCGTTCCTCGACCACGCCGCCGAGCGGGGGCTCCTGTCTCCCGCCGAGTACCAGGTCCGCCTGGCCGAACTGGCGGACGCCACGTCGATCGATCAGCTCCAGCGCATCGTGACCGAACTCCCGGTGTTCGGTGGACCCGGGGCACCGAGCGGTCCGGTGGCGGCGCCCGCCGTCCACTCCGCAGCCGTCGGGCCCGCAGCGGCGGACGGCTCCGGGCTCGACGCCGCGCTCTGGGCCGGCCGCACACCGGCCGCCACCCGTCGCGGGCGGAACAATCCCTGGCTCGTGCTCATCATCATGGTGGCCGTCCTGCTGGTGGCCCTGGTGGTCCTGGCGCTGGTGGCGTCCCATGTGGCCCACGCGCACAACGGCGGTGCGCCCGGTACGGGGTTGCCTGCCGCGCCGGGACTCAGCTTCCTTCGCCTCTGAGGAACTGCTCGAGTTCCTCGGCGATCTCGTCGCCGCTCGGCAGGTCGGAGGCGAACCCGAGAGGGGTGCCCTCCTCGGAGTCGAGTGCGCTCTCGAGGCGCCGGACCATGTCGAGGTGCTCGGGATTGGCGCCGATCAACTCGTCCACCTGGATCCGCGACGCCTCACCGGCGGTACGGAGCTCGACGGTGTCGAGCACCGTGCCGGTGACCGCGCACAGGCCCTCGATGAGGGCGGCGCTGGCCTCGGGGTAGGGCATGGCCGACACGTAGTGGGGGACCCGGGCCCACAGTCCGATGACCGGCACCGAGGCCTCGCCGAAGGCGACCTCGAGCGCGGCCTGCACTCCGGCGGGGACCTCCAGGGTGCCGTGCACGGTGCCGACCCGGCCCGCGAGGTCGATCGACTCGGGTGGCACGGTCGACGCCAGCCGGACCGGGCGGGTGTGGGGCGTGGGTGCCGGAAAGGCTCCGAGCCCGACCACGGTGCGCACCCCGAGGCGGGACGCCAGACCGACGACGGCGCGGATGAACGTCGGCCAGGAGAAGTCCGGCTCCGGACCGGTCAGGTACAGGATGTCGGCGCCGACCCGGTCCTTGCCGGCGAGCAGGCGGATGGTCGGCCAGGTCAGCTCGGTGGTGACCCCGTCCTCGAGCCGGGCGATCGGCCGACGGGCCCGCTGGTCGATGAGGGGTTCCGTATCGAACGTGGCCACGACCGCCGTGGGTGATCCGGTGAGCAGGTGGGCGATGGCCGCGGAGGCGCCCATGCCGGCGTCGACCCAGCCCTCGAGCGCGACCACCAGGACCGGCCGGTGCAGGCGGATCCCGGACGGCTCACCCCAACCCGGCTCGAGGCGGTAGAGGTCGTCGGGTTGGTAACGGCTCACAGCGCCTCCACGTCGGCGAGCGCCCGCTCGCCCAGGCGCACGACGGTGTCGGCGAACTGGTCGACACCGCTCCGGTCACCGGCGGCCGCACCCCCGGCGTAGCGGACGTAGACGCCCTGGAGGATGCAGGCCAGCTTCCAGATTCCGAACGCGCGGTAGTAGGGGACGGACGACACGTCGAGACCGCTCGCCTCGGCGTACCGCTGGGTGAGCTGCTCGCGGGTGGCGAATCCGGGGAGGGCCGTGGGCGCCACGCCGAGCACCGACTGGTCGCTCTCCCCCTCGTCGGCCCAGTAGACGAGGAGGAGGCCGAGATCGGCCAGGGGATCGCCGAGCGTGCAGATCTCCCAGTCCAGGATGGCGATGACGTCGCCCTTGTCGTCGAGGACGGTGTTGTCGAGTCGGTAGTCCCCGTGCACGATCGCCACGCCCTGCTGGTCGGGGATCTTGGCCGACAGTTCCTCGAAGGCCCGGTCGATGACCGCCGGCCCCTTGGCCCCGTCGAGGGTCGACTGCTCGAACTGGCCGTGCCACCGCTTGAGCTGGCGGGCGATGTAGCCCTCCTTGCGGGCGAAGTCCCCGAGGCCGACTTCGTCGACGTCGACGGTGTGGAGCCGGGCGAGGGTGTCGACCAGCGAGTCACTGGCGTGGGCGCGCACGCTCTCGGACAGCTGCGACGACGCCCGCTCGTCGCGGAGGATGTGCCCGTCGACGAAGGACATCACGTAGAAGGGGGCACCGTTGACCTCGCCGTCGGTGCACAACGCCAGAGTGCGGGGCACGGGGACCCCGGTCGACTGGAGGGCGCTGATGACGGTGTACTCACGGGCCATGTCGTGGGCGGTGGCGAGCACGTGGCTGACCGGTGGCCGCCGCAGTGCGTAGGCCTGACCTGCGGCGTCGGTGACCCGGTAGGTGAGGTTGGAGCGCCCGCCGGCGATGAGCTCGAATTCGTAGGGAGCGACGGCTCCGGCCAGATGGGTGCCGAGCCACTCCGTCACCCGGTCGCGGTCGATGCCCTCCACCGCCGCGGTCCCGGCCGGCTCGGCCCGCTCGCTGGTGTCCGTGGTCTCGGATGCTGCTTCCATACCCCGACGCTACCCGCGTCAACGGACCCGTCCCACGTCGTGGTAGGACGCGGTCCGGATGGCCGGTAACGTCGGAGACCATGGTCGACGTCACCGATGCCACGTTCGAGACCGCCGTGCTGGAACGGTCCACCGAGGTCCCCGTGGTCGTCGATCTGTGGGCCCCGTGGTGCGGACCCTGCAAGACCCTCGGGCCCATCCTGGAGCAGGTGGTCGCCGCCACCGGGGGTGCGGTCGAGCTGGCCAAGGTCAACGTCGACGAGAATCCGGCTGTCTCGGCCGGCTTCCAGGTGCAGTCGATCCCGGCCGTGTTCGCCGTGCGGGACCGCGCCGTGGTCGACCAGTTCATCGGCGCGCAGCCCGAGGCCGAGGTCCGGGCCTTCGTCGAGCGCCTGGCGCCGACCTGGTCCGAGGCCGACCTGCTGGCCGACGCCGGCGCGGCCGCCGGAGCCGAGGAGCCCCTGCGTCGGGCCCTCCAGCTCGAGCCCGACCACCCGGTCGCCGTGCCCGCCCTCGCCGCACTGCTGATCGCGCGGGGCGACACCGAGGAGGCCACCACCCTGCTGGGTCGTGTTCCCGAGACCCCCGAGACCCGGCGGCTCCTCGCCGAGGCCCGCCTCGCCGGCCGCCCCGATGTCGCCGGGGCCGAGGTGACGGCGCTGCTCGACGGACTGCTCGACCGGGTGAAGGACGACCCGGACGCCCGTCAGGAGTTCCTCGACCTGCTCGAGACGCTCGGGCCCGAGGACACCCGGACCCTGGACTACCGCAAGGCCCTGGCGTCCCGCCTGTTCTGACCCGTCGGTGGCATCACGTGCCGGTGCCCTCCGGTAGCGTCGACCCCGTGCGCGCCACCTCCCTCCGCCTCGGTTCCCGGACGTTCGACATCACCGACCGTCCCGTGGTCATGGGCATCCTCAACCGGACGCCGGACTCCTTCTACGACAAGGGTGCGACCTTCGCCCTCGACGACCTGGTCCGCCGGGCCGGCCTGCTGGTCGACCAGGGTGCCGACCTGCTCGACGTGGGCGGGGTCAAGGCCGGTCCCGGGCCGGAGGTGGGGGAGGCCGAGGAGCTCGAACGGGTGATCCCGGCCATCGAGGCGCTGGCCGCCCGCTTCGACATCGCCCTGTCGGTGGACACGTGGCGGGCCTCGGTCGCCCGGGCCGCGTATGCGGCCGGTGCCGTGGTGGGTAACGACATCAGCGGGTTCGCCGATCCGGACTACCTGCCGACCGCCGCCGAGGCCGGCGCCACCGTGGTCGCCACCCACATCCGACTCGGGCCCCGCATCCCGGATCCCGAACCGGTCTACGACGACGTGGTCGACGCCGTGCGCACGTTCCTCCTCGATCGGGCCGACCGGGCGTTGGCCGCCGGGCTGGCGCCCGACCAGATCGTGGTCGACGCCGGTCTCGACCTGGGCAAGACGGCGCAGCAGTCGCTGGCCCTGCTGCGTGCCTCGGACCAGCTGGCCGACCTCGGCTACCCGCTCCTGCTGTCGGCCTCCAACAAGACCTTCCTCGGGGTGGTGCTGGGTCTCGAGATCGGCGACCGGCGAGAGGCCTCGATCGCCGCCACCTCCCTGGGCGCCGCCCTCGGTTGCCGGGTGATGCGGGTGCACGAGGTCGGCGCCCACCGCCAGGCCGTCGACGCGGTGGCGGCCATCACCGCCCACCGGGACCGGACCGTGGCACCGGCATGAGCACGGCGCCGGCGACGGCCACCGGTCGCCGCCCGGCCTACCTGGTCAAGGGCTCGGACCCGTCGCTGGTCGCCCAGGCCGCCCACGTCCTGGTGGAGCAGCTGGTGGCCGGGGGCGACCCGTCGATGATGGTGGAGGAGTTCGGCGGGCCGGGCGTCGACCAGTTCGACGTGGGGGCGGTCATCGACGCCTGCACGACACCGCCCTTCCTGGTGGAACGTCGGGTCGTGGTGGTGCGGGAGGCGGGTCAGATCGGGGCCGCCGACGCCAAGCGACTGGCGGCCTACCTGGCCGACCCGCTGGACACGACCGCCCTGGTGCTGGTGGCCGGGGGCGGAACGGTCCCGACGGCCCTGTCCAAGGCCGTGGGGTCCACCGGCGACGTGGTCGACACGTCGGTCGGCACGGGTCGTGCCCGCTCGCAGTGGCTGGCCGATCACCTGAAGGGCGGCCCCGTCCGCCTCGACGCGGCCGCCCAGGCCCGGCTCGGTGACCATCTCGGCTCGGACATGGGACGCCTGGCGGGCCTGCTCGACACGCTGGCCTCGGCCTACGGACCCGGGGCGACGGTCAGCGCCACCGACCTCGAGCCGTTCCTGGGGGAGGCCGGGGCACTCGCCCCGTGGGACCTCACCGACGCCATCGATGCCGGCACGACGGCGCCCGCCCTCGAGGTGCTGCACCGGATGTTGGCGGCCGGGGAGTCCCACCCGCTGGTGATCCTGGCCCTACTGCACAAGCACTACCGCCAGATGCTGCGGCTCGACGGTGCCGGGGTCACCTCACCCGAGCAGGCCGCCGAGGTGCTGGGGATCAAGAGTGCGTACCCGGCCAAGAAGGCCCTGGCTCAGGCCAACCGGCTGGGCACCGGGCGGATCGCCCGCGCCATCCAGCTGTTGGCCGAGGCCGACCTCGAACTGCGTGGCACCACGGGGCTGCCGGGGGAGCTCGTGGTCGAAGTACTGGTGGCCCGGCTCAGCCGCCTGGGGCGTCAGGGCCGATGAGCCCGGACGCCCCGGAGGCGGCTGACGGTGGGCGGCCCGCTCAGGCCCGCACCGCGTCCCGGGACTCGACGCCGGCGTCGTAGACGCTCTCGGTCCAGCTGCCACCGTCCCAGTAGCGGTACTGGTGGCGCCCGGTCGGATCGTTCATCCAGCGTGCCGCCATCGCGGACCGGGGCCCCGTGGGTGCCGCCACGGGGCCGCTGAGCGGGGCCACATCCTCGGGACGCGGACGGAAGATCTCCGGGGTCGGGGTGCCCACCCGCGGGGCCGGGGCCGCCGCCAGGCGTGCACCGACGCTGCCCGCACCCACCGGTTGGGGCACCGGCTGCGGTGCGCCCGCCGGCCCCCCACCCGGGATCCCGCTGTTCGCATAGGTGCCACCGCCGTCACCGGCCCGGACGGCCGCCGAGGGCATACGTAGCGGGCCCTCGTCGAGCGAGGCGCGCTGCTTCGGGTTGTAGGGCTTGCCGACCTGTCCCGGGATGAACATGTCCGGTGCGTCGTCACCCGACGGCACGGCGGCCACCACCGGTGCCTGGGCGGTCCGGTCGACGTAGCCGGCTGCGGCGCTGATGGGGATGACATCGGGGTCGTCGAAGAAGTTCGGACCGGCGTCCGGCACGGTGGCGGTGGCCACCAGCGTGCTGACCGGCGCCTGGGTGGCCCGGATGGGTCGGGCGATGGGCTCGCCGAAGCTGCCGCGGGTGGTCGGCAGTGACAGGGCCTGGATGGCGCGGCCGCTGTCGCCCGTCGACTCCAACCGGTCGGCGAAGCGTTCGAAGGGGAGGGAGGCGGCCCGCCCGCGGGCGGCGATCTCCACGACCTTCGGTCGGGCGCCGAGCACATAGATGGCCACGCCCACGCCCGGCAGGAGCAGGACGAGGAGGAGACAGATGATCTTGGGCTCACCGGCGGCCCGCCAGGCCCAGGTCGGCTGGCGGAGCAGGTCGACGGCGCAGAACACCATCGCCGCGGCCACGAGGCCGCCGATCAGGCCCAGCGGCATGCCCATGGCGGCGGCGATGGATGCGGTCATGCGCACCACCCCCGGCCCGCCTCCGCCTGCGGTCGACGGTGTGTGGGTGGCGGTACGACCCTCCGACCCGGAATGCGACCCCTGATGTGCCCCTGCCCCATGTCGTTCACCCCTGCTTCTCGTGCTGTAGTTACCACTTTAAGTGTTTACTAGAACACGTAGAGTAGTCAAGTGGTTTGGTCATCCTGCCACCAGGGGTGTATCGGCAGACCCGGCCGGTGGCTTCAGCGGAAGTCGCGCGAGGCCGGTACGGGCCCGAGCGGGAGCGGCTCGAACCGCTCGGCCACGAGGGTCATCGATCCCTCGGACCGCTCCACCCGACCCCGGACCAGGAGCGCCGGGCAGGCCCGGGCCACGGGCTTCCAGCGGATCCACGCCCCCTTCGAGCAGACGATGTTGACCATCCCGGTCTCGTCCTCCAGGTTGAGGAAGACGGCTCCGTGGGCACTCTCGGGGGCCTGGCGGTGGGTGACGACACCGCCGACCGTGACCCGGTCCCCGGTCACCCGGGTGGCCAGGGCGGCGGCCCGGACCACCCCTCGTCGGTCGAGCCCGCCGCGGGCGAGTTCCATGGCCGTGGTGTCGGGGGTCATGCCGAGCGACCACAGGTCGTCGGACACCTCCTCCCACGGGGTCGGAGACGGGAGCAATGGTGGCTCGGCCCCGGTGACCACACCCGGCAGCCGGTCGGCGGTGGCCTGGGAGGCCGCCCCCGCCCCCCACACCAGCGCCCGCCGGCCCGTCGCCCGCTCGGACCGGTCGCCCAGGCCGTCGAGGGCCCCGGCCGTGGCCAGTGCCTCGAGCTGGGCACGGGACACCCCGGCCCGACGCACCAGGTCCTCCATCCCCGACCACGGTGCGCCGACCTCGATCCGGGCGGCCGTCTCCGAGCCGATGCCGCGCACCGAGGACAACCCGAGCCGCAGGGCCGTCCGGTCCGGTGGCGTCGGGGCCTCCCCGTGTTCGGGCTCGAGCGACGCGTCGGCCTTGCCGGCGTTGACGTCGGGCCGACGGACCACGACCCCGTGGCGCTTGGCGTCGGCCACCAGGCTCTGGGGGGACCAGAAGCCCATGGGCTGGGCGTTGAGGAGCCCGGCGGTGAAGGCGGCCGGATAGTGGACCTTGCACCAGGCCGTCGAGTACACCAGGTGGGCGAAGGCCACCGAATGGCTCTCGGGGAAGCCGAAGTTGGCGAAGGCGGCGAGGGCCGTGTACACCTGCTCGGACACCTCCTCGGACACTCCCCGGGCCGCCATGCCGGCGAACAGCCGGTCATGCAGGGCGGCCATCCGCTCGCCCGACCGCTTGGCGCTCATGGCCTGACGCAGTTCGTCGGCCTCGGTCGGCGAGAAGCCGGCCACGTCGATGGCGATCTGCATCAGCTGCTCCTGGAAGAGCGGCACCCCGAGGGTGCGCTCCAGGGCCGGTTGCATCAGCGGGTGGAGGTAGGAGACGGGCTCGGTCCCGTTGCGGCGACGGATGTAGGGGTGGACGGCGTTGCCCTGGATGGGCCCGGGTCGGATGAGGGCCACCTCGATGGCGAGGTCGTAGAAGCAGCGGGGCTGGACGCGGGGCAGGGTGTTCATCTGCGCCCGCGACTCCACCTGGAACACGCCCACGGTGTCGGCCCGGCACAGCAGGTCGTAGACCTCGTCCTCCTGGTCGAGGCGGGCCAGGTCGACGGCCACACCGTGGTAGTCGCCCACCAGGTCGACCATGTGGTGGAGGGCGGTCAGCATGCCCAGACCGAGCAGGTCGAACTTGACCAGGCCGGCCGCGGCGCAGTCGTCCTTGTCCCACTGCAGCACGCTGCGGCCCGGCATGCGTCCCCATTCCACCGGACAGACCTCGACCACCGGCCGGTCGCAGATGACCATGCCCCCGGAGTGGATGCCGAGGTGGCGGGGGAAGCCGAGGAGCTCGCCCGCCAACTGCCGGACGAGCGGCGGAAGGTCCTCGCGCCCGTCCAGCGGCTGGCCGCGCTCGGTCGACGACGACCAGGCATCGGCCTCCTCGGTGGTGTGCCCGAGGGCCTTGCCCACGTCGCGCAGCGCGGAGCGGGACCGGTAGGTGATGACGTTGGCCACCTGGGCGGCGTGCAGTCGGCCGTAGCGTTCGTAGACGTACTGGATGACCTCTTCGCGCCGGCCCGACTCGATGTCGACATCGATGTCCGGCGGTCCGTCGCGGGCCGGTGACAGGAACCGCTCGAAGAGCAGTCCGAGCGACACGGCGTCCACGTTGGTGATCCCGAGGGCGTAGCAGACGGCCGAGGTGGCGGCCGAGCCACGGCCCTGGCAGAAGATGTCCTGGCGCCTGCAGAACTGGACGATGTCCCACACGGTGAGGAAGTAGCCCGGGAACCCGAGGGTGTCGATGACCGCGAGCTCGTGGTCGATCTGCCCGTAGGCACCGGGCACCCGGGCCGCCCCCGGCGGTCCGTAGCGCTCGGCCGCCCCGCGCCGGACCAGCTCGGCCAGCCAGGTCTGCTCGGTGTGCCCGTCGGGCACCGGGAAGTCGGGTAGTCGGGGTGCCACCAGGCGGAGGTCGAAGGCGCACTCGGCGGCCAGCTCCCCGGCCCGCTCGACGGCACCGGGCCAGCGGGCGAACCGTCGGAGCTGCTCGGCCTCGCCCCGCAGGCAGGCGGTGGCCGAGGAGGGGAGCCACCCCTCGAGGTCCTCGAGCGTCCGCCGGGCCCGTACCGCCGACAGGGTGGTGGCCAGGGGGAAGCGGGCCGGGGTGGCGTAGTGGACGTTGTTGGTGGCGACCGGCGACACCCCCCGACCGGCGGCCAGCACGGCCAGGGCGTCGTTGCGGGGGCCGTCGACCGGGGTGCCGTGGTCCCACAGCTCGACGGCCAGGTGCGCCCGCCCGAAGCGGTCGATCAGGTGGTCGAGGGCCCGGGCCGCGGCCGACGGGCCCTCCTCGGTCAGGGCGGTGGCCAGGGCTCCCTTGCGGCACCCGGTGAGGATCTGCCAGTGCCCCCCGTGCCGGTCGGCCAGGGCGTCGAGCGTGAGGACCGGCCGGCCCTTCTCCCCACCCTCGAGGTGGGCCTCGGCGATGGCCCGGCTGAGCCGGGCGTAGCCCTCGGGGTCCCGGGCCAGCACCACCAGATGGGTCCCGTCCGGGTCGGGCATGCCGGTGCGGACGTGGGGTCCGTCGGTGCCGGACAGGGTGAGCTCGGCCCCGAACACGGTGGCCAGGCCGAACGCCCGGGCCGCCACCGCGAACCGCACCGCGCCGTACAGGCCGTTGTGGTCGGTCAGGGCGATCGCCGGCAGGCCGAGGCGCACCGCCTCCGCGGCGAGTTCCTCGGGGTGGCTGGCACCGTCGAGGAAGGAGAAGTTGGAGTGGGCGTGGAGCTCGGCGTAGGCCATGGTCGGTCCGGTCGTGGTCAGCCGTAGGTCGCCTCGACCCACCACCGGCCCCGCTCGACCAGGAGGAGGTGGGCCGAGCGGGCGGTGACGGCCTGCAGCCGGGCGGCGCGCCGTCGCGACCGTGACCACCAGCGTTCGTCGGTCGGCCACGGCCCGGCCCACCCCGACACCGGCTCCCACGGGCCGCCCTCCACCGACAGCCGGTCGGGTGCCGCGGTCAGCAGTCCACGGGACGTCACCCGCACCGGCTCACCCCGGGCGTCGGCCAGGTCGGCCCGGACCGGCTCGGGATGGACCACGGCGGGCGCCGGCGGGGGGATCCGGCCGGGCCACGGTGCGCCGGCACCGGCGGGCGCTCCCGTCGGCCGGCTCCCGGCGGTCCAGGTGACGAGGCGGGACTGCTCGGCCGGGCTCCGCCCACCCTGGAGGCGGGCGGTCACCACGGCGTCGGGGCCCAGGAGTTCCTGAGCGGTGACCAGGCAGCGGGCGGCCCGGGCGTCGGTGTCGCTCACCCCGCCCCAGAACCCGACTTCGGCCACCACCGGGGTGTCGGGGTCGGGCCCGCCCGCCAGCAGCCGGGCGAGGTGGGGCTGGCGGAGGTCGGCCAGCTCGCCGCTCCGGCCGCCGGCCACCCGGTGGCCGTGGGCGCCCTCGGCCCCGAACCGGCCCAGCACATCGGCGTCGGGGAGTGCGGCGAACTCCCCGAGGGTGCGGATGCCCAGGCGGTCGAGCAGGTCGGCCAACTCGGACTGGCCCAGGATCCCCACCGGCAGCGGGGCGAGGAACGCCGCGGTGTCCCCGGCCGGGACGACCTCCCCCCGGCGGGCGGCCAGCACGGCGGCGAACAGCCCGTCGGCGATGCCCACCTCCGCCGGGGTGACACCCGATGCCGCGTCGTGGACCAGGTCGACCAGGGCCTCCTCGCCCCCGAAGTAGCGGGCGGGTCCCCGGGCCGGCAGCGAGCAGATGCCGGGGCGCACCGGGGTCACCCACGGGCAGTAGGCCTCGACGGCGGTGAGCACCTGGGCGAAGGCGCGCAAGGTCGCCCCACCCTCGTCTTCGGCGAGCAGGTCGGGGCAGCGCACGACCAGCAACCGGTCCACCTCAGCCCGCCGCCCCGGCGTCCGAGACGGCCCCCTCGGGATCGGGGAGCCACAGCCGGCGCCGGACGGGCCGTGCCGCCGACCGGCGCCCGGCGACGGTCACCGTCATCCCCCGGCGACGGAGGTGTCCCTCGCCGGCGTCGACCCCCTCCCACGCTGCGTCGTCGATCCGCAGCTGCAGGTCGGGCGGCTCGGGCCAGCCCGCCCGACCGGGGACCACCACCAGCACGGCCCGCCGCTCGCGGGCCCGGGCCACCAGACGACGGGCCATGGCGTGGCGGGGCGGGAACGGTGGGCACACCAGGACCAGGTCGACACCCTCGAGCACGGTGGCCGTCGCCTCGGCCCATGCGGGCCCGGGGCGGGGGAGGAGGGCCAGGCGCCCGAGGTCGATGCCGAGGTCCCCGGCGGCCACGGCCCCGAGTCCCGGATGGCCGACCAGCGCGCACCACGACCCGGTCGCCGAGGCGGCGGCCACCAGGGCCAGGGCCAGGCTGAGGGCCCCGTCGTCGCCGGGTCCCCCGACGGTCAGGGTGGTGCCCCGGCGGAGCGCCCCGTCGGGCAGCAGCCCGGCCAGCGGTGCGGCCACCGGGAGGAGGCGGGTCCGGCTGGCCGCCACGGGCCGCGTGCGCTCGGCCAGGGCGGCGAGGGCGGCCACCGAGGCCGGGTCCCGGCGGAGGGACCGCCGCCGGTCCGGCTCAGTGACGAACATATGTTCGATAGTACCGACCGGGTGGTCGCGTGGCCAACGCGATCCGGGGCCCGGGCACGGTCGCCGTGTGGTTGGCTGGGGCGATGGACTACCGCACTCTCGGGACCACCGGCGTACAGGTGAGTCAGCTCTGCCTCGGGGCCATGATGTTCGGCGCCTGGGGCAACCCGGACCACGACGACTCGGTCCGCATCATCCACCGGGCCGTCGACGCCGGCATCAACTTCGTCGACACCGCCGACATGTACTCCTTCGGCGAGTCCGAGGTCATCGTAGGCCAGGCCCTCCAGGGCCTCGACCGCGACGCCATCGTGCTCGCCACCAAGGTGCACGGACCCATGTCGGGGGACCCGAACGCCCAGGGCAACTCCCGCCGCTGGATCACCGCCGAGTGCGAGCACAGCCTCCGGCGGCTCGGCACCGACTACATCGACCTCTACCAGATCCACCGGCCGTCGCCCGAGACCGACCTCGACGACACGCTCGGCGCGCTGAGCGACCTGGTCCATGCGGGCAAGATCCGCTACGCCGGCTGCTCCACCTTTCCGGCCCACCAGGTGGTCGAGTCGCACTGGGTGGCCGAGCGCAGGGTCCGCGAGCGGTTCCGGACCGAGCAGCCCCAGTACTCGATCCTCGCCCGCGGGGTCGAGGCCGACCTGCTGCCGGTCTGCCGGCAGTACGGGATGGGTGTGCTCAGCTGGAGCCCGCTGGCCGGGGGCTGGCTGTCCGGGGCGTTCGGCGAGGGGAAGCAGAACACCTCCCGGCGCTCGGCCATGCTGCCGGACCGCTACGACCTGTCGTTACCCGTCAACCAGGCCAAGCTCGCCGCCGTGGTCGAGCTCGAGAAGGTGGCCGCCGAGGCCGGGCACTCGCTGCTCGAGCTCGCCCTGGCCTTCGTGCAGGCCCACCCCGCCGTGACGTGCCCGATCATCGGACCGCGCACCATGGACCAACTCGAGTCCCAGCTGGTCACCGCCGAGATCACCCTCGGCGACGACGTGCTCGACCGGATCGACGCCATCGCGCCACCCGGCCAGAACGTCGGGGGTGCGGACCCGGGCTGGGCTCCGCCCTCGGTGACGGACCCGGCCCTGCGCCGCCGTTAGGCCATCGCCTCACCCTCGGGTGGGACGACGGTTCTGTTCGCGGCCGCGCTGGCGGTCGGCCTCGGAGCGGGCCTCGTCCTTGGCCGAGCGCTCCTCGGCGTAGGCCAGGTACGCGCGCAGCCGGGCCGGCGCGAGATCACCGTCGTCCACCGCCCGGTCGAGGGCGCACCCCGGTGTGCCGTCGTGGGCGCAGTCCGCGAACCGGCACTCCTCGGCCAGCTCGTCCAGGTCGGGGAAGGGGGACGGAGCCTCCTCCTCGTCCGGGTCGTCCCACGAGGTCGCCGCCCGGATGCCCGGGGTGTCGATGATCGCCCCGCCGCCCGGCAGGGGCAGCAGCTCCCGACGCGTGGTGGTGTGGCGGCCCTCGCCCGTGCGACCGACGTCCCCGGTCTCCATGGTCTCGGTGCCGAGGAGCACATTGGTCAGCGTCGACTTGCCGGCCCCTGACGCTCCGAGCAGGACGACCGTGCGGCCGGTCGTGAGTGCCCGGAGGCGGTCGAGGCCCTCACCGGTCACCGTGGAGGTGGTCACCACCTCCACGCCGTCGAGCACCCCGCCCAGCTCCTCGACCAGCATGTCGCCGCTGTCGGACGTGTCGACCTTGGAGAGCACGAGGACGGCCGTGGCGCCGGAGTCGCGGGCCAGGGTCAGCATGTCCCGCAGCCGGCCGCTCCCCACCCGGGTGTCGAGGGCCCAGGTCACCACCACGACGTCGACGTTGGCCGCCATCTCCTGGGGCTCGTCCCGTCCCGACACCGACTGGCGCACCAGGAGGCTGCGGCGTCCGAGGCGCTGCAGCACGCCCAGTCCGTCGGGCACCACCCAGTCGCCCACGACGATCTGGGGGCACTCACGGAGTGGCACCCGCCGCACCTTGCGGGTGCCTTGCAGCGTCGCCCACCCCCGGTCGATGCGGACCACCCGCGCGACGGCACCGGCTGCGTACCCGGTGGTGCGGACCTCGTCACTGCGGGCGCGGTCGAATCCGAGCGGGGCGAGGGGATGGGCACCCTGGTCGTCCGCCGGCGTCACCGCGACGAGCATACGGCCGCGGTCACGGCGTACCCGCCGGGGTCGTCGGGTCCGCATCCACGTGCGTGATGCCGTGCCGGCGTCCGACCGTCGGGGGGAGTGGACCTCTCAGGCCGCCGGCGGGGCGAGGGCGTCGACCTCGGCCACCTCGTCGGGGGTGAGCACCCAGGTCGCCGCCGCCGCATTGGCCTTGACCTGGGCGGCCGAGGTCGCTCCGGCGATCACCGAGGCCACCACCGGCTTGGCGGCGAGCCAGGCCAGGGCCAGCTCGAGGACCGAGTGGCCCCGTTCGGCCGCCCACGCGGTGGCGGCGTCGACGATGTCGAAGTTGCGATCGGACAACAGGCCCCCGGCACGGCTGCCGAAGTGCACCAGACGGGTGCCGGCGGGCGCGTCCTCGCCCCGGGTGTACTTGCCCGAGAGCAGCCCGCTGGCCAGCGGGTAGTAGGGGAGGTAGCCGACGCCCAACCGCTCGGCCTCGGGGACGGCCTCGGACTCGTCCTCGCGCTGGAGCAGGTTCCACTGGTTCTGGACCGACACGAACCGGGCGCCGCCGGCGGCCGCCACCTCGGCTTCGCGCAGCTGGGCGGCACTGAAGTTCGAGCAGCCGATCTCGCGCACCTTGCCGGCGTGCACCAGTTCGTCGAGGACACCCAGGGTGTCGGCGATGGGGGTGTCGTCGTCGGGCCGGTGCAGCTGGTAGAGGTCGATGCGATCGGTGCCCAACTCGGTGAGGCTGCGCTCGACGGCGGACCGGATGTAGTCCGGGGCCGCCCCACCGGGCCCGCCGTCCACGGGGCTGGCGAACTTGGAGGCGAGGACGACCTCGTCGCGCCGGGACCCGAGGGCCTTGGCCAGGCGGGCCTCGCTCTCGAGGTAGGAATCGGCGGTATCGAAGAAGTTGATGCCGGCCTCGAGGGCGGCGTCCACCACCGGTGGGACGGCGGCCTCCTCCATGAAGAAGCCGAAGTTGTTGGTGCCGAGGCCGATGACCGATACCTCGAGTGAGCCGATCCGTCGTGTGTCCATGGGAGACGTACTACCACCCGGCGTCCGGTGACGACACGCGCGACGGGCCCCCGGGTGCCATCCTGGGGTCGTGCGGGTGACCCTCGAGACCGACCGCCTCGTCCTGCGGCCGTTCGCGTACGACGACCTCGACGACCTGGTGGTCCTGCAGGCCGAGGCGAGCTTCTGGTGGTTCCCGCTCCGCCGCGGGATGACCGCCTCCGAGACGGAGGACTTCCTCACCCGGGACATCGACCGCGTCGACCGTCCCGACCGGCCGGTGTTCCACGCCGTCGTCGAGCGGTCGTCGGGCACGTTGATCGGATGGGCCGGGTTGTCGGTGCCCGACTTCCTCCCCGAGATCCTGCCCGCCGTCGAGGTGGGGTGGCGGCTCGGGAGCGAGCACCGGGGGAAGGGCTACGCCACCGAGGCGGCGACGGCCGCGCTCGACTGGGGCTTCGACGACCTCGGCCTTGACGAGATCGTGTCGATCTACGAGCCGGACAACCTCCCGTCGGGACGGGTCATGGACCGGTTGGGCTTCGGGTCGGGGCGGCCGACGATGGAACCGAAGCGGAACCTCCCGTTGCTGGTCCGGAGGGTGTCGGCCGGGGAGTGGCGCGCCCGCCGCGACTGAGCGACGCGTACCGGTCGAGCCCGCCGGGGGTCAGGCGAACGAGAAGTCGGTGGGATCGGGCTCCCTCGTCCACGTCCAGTAGTCGACGATGCGCCAGGGGCTGAGCACGTGGATCTCACCGGCCGAGTTCTTGAAGAAGGAGTGCTCGATCGACGGCTGGGCCCACACCAGGCCCTGCAGCTCGCGCTGGGACCGCTCGTGCCAGTCGTCGTAGCGCTCCTGCCGGGGCTCCATGGTCCGGTACCTACAGACCCCTCATGCACAGAGCCGATTTAGACTAGTTTCCGACATGGCAATGCGCGCGAAGGTCGTCGTTCGGTCGGGTGCTATGCCACGAGCGACGGGGGCGGGATGCCGGTAGAGGATCTGACGGGCCGGGCGTGGGCGTGGTGGCGGCGGTACGGCCCACTGTCCTTGGGGGTCCTGGCGTGGCTCGCCGTTGTCGTCGTCGCAGTCTCTCGGGCACGGGGCGCCGCAGCCACGCCCGCTGCTGGGTTGGACCTCAAGCCGGTCCGGAACGCAGGATTGGCGCTGCGCATGGGTCATTCCATGTATGTCCCGGGATTCGTCTACCCGCCACCGGCATCGCTGATCGGCTGGGTGGAGTCCTTCTTTTCGATGCACACCGACATGGTCGCCTACACCTACTTCGAGGGTAACTGTTCAGGCCCCTTGACCGTCTGATCCACCACCAGGGATAACGGCGCGCGTACCGTGGGGAATTCCGACCCGCGATCCCTCTCCAGACGATCCCTCCTATGAGCAGCTGGCGTCCGAGAACGCACTGCTTCGGGCACAGGTGTCGATGCTCGAGTCGAAGCTCGCCGATCT